>Ga0209254_10000001_pt1 | contig 171764 bp, 175 predicted proteins | sample FrelakmetDIP11DI_FD_187148 | JGI IMG/M metagenome (GOLD analysis project Ga0209254, IMG submission 187148) | Freshwater lake sediment microbial communities from the University of Notre Dame, USA, for methane emissions studies - DIP11 DI (SPAdes)... | ecosystem: Environmental > Aquatic >...
GATTTATTCTGAACTCTTTTTTCCTACAATCTTTTCAAATTCTTCCCTCTCCAAGGTCTCTTTTTGAAGTAGTACTTCTACGATATTATCCAGAATTTTACGGTCCTTTTTGACTATCTCCAAAGCATTTTTATAACAAGCATCCAGGATCTTTTTTACTTCCAAATCAACTTTTTCCTGCATGGCGGGTGACACCGAGGAAGGTTCGTACCATTCCGTGTTTCCGAATTCTCCGTATTCGGTTTGCGGGCCCAGATTAATAGGACCCAAGGGGCTCATGCCAAAATCAATGACCATTGCCCGAGCCAGTTGAGTCGCTTTTTCAATGTCGTTTGCGGCACCCGACGTCATTTCGTTAAAAACAACCTCCTCAGCCGCCCGGCCACCCAGCATAGCTGTAATTTGCTGGACGATTCTGGTCTTGGTTTCGTGTGTCCTATCGGCCGCCGGCGGAATAAGGGTATGACCTAAGCTCATACCTCTGGCGACAATTGAAATTCTGTGCACAGGGTCCATTTTGGGCAAAATATGAGTAACCAAGGCATGCCCCGCTTCGTGATATGCCGTCAGCTGTCTGTCTTCATCAGACTGGAGCCTCTTTTTGGCCGGCCCCATTTTTACTTTGGTCGCCGATTCTTCGATATCTTTCATCTCTATCTCTTTTTTATCTTCTCTGGCTGCCAGAATTGCCGCTTCGTTAAGCATGTTTTCCAAATCTGCTCCGGAAAAGCCGACTGTCCGATCGGCCACTCGCCCCCAAGCAATCAGTTTGGCAAACTTTTTACCGCGGGCGTGGATTTGCAAAATTGCCTCACGGCCCTCCTTGTCAGGCATGTCCAAGGTAACTCTCCGGTCAAACCTGCCCGGCCTAAGAAGAGCGGGGTCAAGAAGGTCTCCTCGGTTGGTTGCGGCGACAACCATGACATTGTCGTTGGGAGTAAAGCCGTCCATTTCGACCAAGATTTGATTAAGGGTTTGCTCCCTTTCGTCATGGCCTCCCATAAGTCCCCTGCCCCTTTGCCTGCCAATGGCATCAATTTCATCAATAAAAATAATTGAAGGAGCAGAGGCTTTGGCTTGAGCAAAAAGATCCCGAACGCGTGAGGCGCCGACGCCGACCAACATTTCCATAAATTCGCTCCCCGCCATTGAGAAAAACGGTACTTCAGCCTCACCGGCAACGGCTCTGGCCAAAAGCGTCTTTCCTACTCCGGCCGGACCGAAAAGAAGAACTCCCTTTGGCGTTCTTGCCCCAAGTCTCCGATATTTGGCCGGATTCTTCAAAAAATCGACAACTTCCTCAAGCTCCGCCTTAGCCTCTTCGACGCCGGCCACGTCGGCAAAGGTAACCGACTGTCTTCCTTTGGCAAAAAGCTTGGCCCGGGAACGGCCGAAAGAAAAAATGTCCTGAGCGCCCTTGTTTTGAGCTCTTAAAATGAATACGAAAAAAACAGCCATTAACCCTAGCGGCAAAACCACGCCCAAAATATCACCGACGGCCTTTGAAAGCGACTGGTCAATGACACTGAAATTCACACTATTCGGAGCAATCCCTGTTTTATCAAGAAGGTCAGAAAAGCTGTCTGAACTTTCCTTGGTCGTTGTTTTAACCGACCCGTCTTTATAAGTCAGGGTTACTTTTTCATTCTCAATAGACACTTTATCGACTTTTTGACTTTTTATATCACTTAAGGCCTTGGAAATATCAATTTTGGCGTTGGTGTTTTGCAACTCCGAATAAGAAAGAATTAAAGGAAGAACAAAAATGACCAAAAAGACACCCAAAAGAACCGTCCAAACATTAACCTTAAGTTTGTAGACAAAACGTTTTTTTTCGGGCGGAAAATGATTTTTTTCTTCCATATCGGTTTTTGGATTATATCAGTATACCAGATACTCCCAGCCTTATTTGAAAGGCTTTTTTTAAAGTCAATTGATTCTAGTGGACACTAGTGCCCGGAGCAATCTCCTTATCAGGAATAAGAAGAACGCAGCTTTCTTTATCGTCACTCTCGGCCGCAATAATCATACCGCAAGACTCTTCCCCCATTATTTTCTTGGGTTTTAAGTTAACAACGAAAATAAAATTTTTCCCCTCCAAAGCTTCCGGCTGATACCATTTTTTAATTCCCGAAAGAATCGTCCGCTCACCCAAAGAACCAAAATCGACCCGCAGGCGCATCAGGCTTTCCGCGCCTTCGATATTTTCGGCCCCAACGACCCTTCCAACCTTAAAATCGATCTTTGAAAAGTCATCAAAAGTTACCGTATCTTTCATTGTTTAATTATCAAATAAGCCCCATCGCTTTTTTGACCTGGGTGAGAGTAGCTTTGGCAATTGCCCGAGCCTTTTTGGCACCTTCGATAACAATTTTTTCAACTTCATCCGGCCTCTCCTCATAGTATTTTCTTTTTTCCTGAATAGGTTTTAGGGATTCGTAAATTGCCGAGGCCAAGCTAGCTTTTAGTTCGGAGTATTTTATCCCCCCGCCTTTATACTGCTCTTCGTACGTTTGCCTTTTTGCCCTCCCCTCAATAATTTCGACCAATTTCAGCAAATTGGCGACCCCGCCTTCTTCGGGCACCTTATCACCCTTTCCTGAATCGGTAGGAGCAGCCGCAAGTCTTGCCTGAACAGTGGCCAAATTATCGGTCAGATTGATATAACTGCCTTCAATGGTTTTGCTCATCTTCCCTTCGCCCGTTAGTGAAGGTATCAAATGGCCTTCGGTTTTAAATTGGACAGGCTCGGGAAACTGAAGTCCATATTTCTCATTCATCTTTCTGGCAATTTCCCGGGTGACTTCAAGGTGAGGAAGTTGGTCATCCCCAACCGGAACCGCATCTGCCTTGTAGGCCAAAATATCGGCCGCCATTAAAATGGGATAATTAAGTAAGGCCACGTTGACATTTTCCGGATACTGTTTGACTTTCTCTTTATAGGTCGGCAGGTGGCTCATTCTGGCGATTGAAACAGTCGAGGAAAGAAGATAGGCCAACTCAAGATGTTCGGGAACGTGAGACTGGACAAATAAAGTCGATTTTTGCGGATCAATACCGGCTCCCAAGTAATCAAGAACTACTTCCCGAACGGCTTTTTGAAAAGACCGGACTTCATAGGGGGTTGTTATCGAGTGCAAATCGGCCACCATATAGAAAGTTTCATAATTAGGGTCATCCTGCAAAGCCAGCATACCCTTAACCGCACCTAAATAGTTGCCCAGATGTAGGCGGCCCGAAGCTCTAATGCCGGAAAGAACCCTTTTTTGGTTCATACCTTGCCTGATTGTAGCATCATTGAGGCTAAAAAAGAAGTTGCCGGGTGCTAGCGAGAGGAATCGAACCTCTGACATGTCGCTTATGAAACGACCGCTCTGCCCCTGAGCTACGCTAGCAAAATTTGTGTCACGAAACGACCGCTCTTCCCCTGAGTTATCTTGGCAAATTAACCAAAATCGCAGGGCTATTTTAAAAGGAGCGGCCGGCGAAAAGCTAAAGCTCCGAATTTGTGAGGAGCAAAAGCAACCGCCGATTCGCGACGATGTTGCGGGGCCAGGAGTTGAACCTGGCCTGGAAGATTATGCACCTTCTTGTGTTACCACAAGGGTAGGACTATATCATCATCCGCCCAAATATGAAATTTTCGGCGGAGCTCGGCGTGTAGTCTCTACGGGGTCAATCAGATCGAAATCTGACGACTTCCCTCGGTATTGTCCGTCGATAAATCTAGGATGTCCACCGATATAGCCAAGTTCTCTCCAGAAATTACTTTCTGGAGGGCCCATTCTACTAGCCTTCCGTGCAGCCGTACACTACCCCGCATGTAAAGAACTCTAGTATTATATCAAATCGGCAAAAGTTCTCAATAATCTGAACCTGTACTTAGAGTATAATATAACTTATGGCCAAATTTGCAGAGAGATTAAAAGCAAGAAAATTACGAGCTCTCGGACTTAGTCTTAAATCAATTGCCAAAAAGCTTAGTGTGTCTCCCGCCTCAGCGAGCTCATGGTGCAGTGATATTTTATTAACCCCAAAGCAAATATTGGAACTTGAAAAACATTCCCATGATCCTTTATATGGAAAAAGGTTAAAAAATTCTCTTAAACAGCACAATTTGGCTCTAGCGAGATCCGAAAAACTAAAAAATATAGGTATTAAAGAAACAGGAACGCTCACAAAAAGAGAGCTATTTTTAACGGGCGTTGCATTATATTGGGCAGAGGGATTTAAAAAGGATAGCCAGGCGGGGTTAGCCAGTCTTGACCCGGATATGATCAAATTTTATCTTAAATGGCTTAATCACTGCTTCGGTTACGAAACGTCTGATTTAAGTGTAAGGGTTACCGCCAATATCAGCCATAAACACAGAATCGATGAAATCCAAAATTATTGGGCCAGTTTAACCAATATTCCGCAGGATAAGTTTCAAAAACCTTTTTTCCAGAAATTCATTTGGAAGAAAACTTACGAGAATCCAAATGCATATTACGGGATATTAAGGGTGAAGGTCAAGAAAAGTACAGACTTTCTTAGAAAAATCAACGGATTTATCGAGGGACTAAAATTAAACGCCCGTTTAAAAAAAGAGGTGTAGCCACCTTTTCCAGTTCGGTTCCGGAAGCGCTTCTTCTTCTCTTGTTTCCTTGGGGGCCAAACTTTTCACAACGTCTTCCGGCGGCAAAACGACAATCGTCTCCCCAACCTTGGCGAAACCCAGCTTGTCCCTTAATTCTCTTTCAATATATTCACCGCTGCCGACCTCTTCGAGCCTGTTTTTTAGCTGAAGATTTTCTTCTTTCAATTTTTCCAGCCTGCTTACTTCATCGTCAATTCTTTTTCCGACCTGGGAAATCTTGGTAATATTTCTGACTAAAGACAGCGTCAGAAGGAAAAATAGAATTAGACCAATATACTTCAGGTTGTTCCGGAGTTTGTCTTTGGCAGTCTCGATTATTTTTTCAAACATACTATATCACCAATGTGCCAATTTAGCCTGATACCTATAATATATTGACCTTTACAAAAATCTTTGCTACTATATTACTTACTGCCGCTAGTTGGGTAAGCAAAGTCACTAATTATTATGGCACAAGAACCATTAAAAAGCCTGCTGCCAAAATTTATCGATAGTTTAAAAGAGAAGGGTCGCTCTCCCTCAACGATCCTTGCCTATAGGGCCGATCTCGAACAGATGATCGCCTTTTTGTATGGGAAAAACATCGCAACTGTCGAGACTGTCAAACAAGAGCATCTGGAGATTTTCAGGGATTCACTCTTGAGTGAAAAATATACGCCTAAAAGCGTTTCCAGAAAACTTAACGCCATAAAGACCTTTTTTAGGTGGATGATTTCGGAAAAATATGCCACGACTGACCCCTCTGCGGCTGTTTCTCACCCGAAAATCGAAGCTTCGCAACCTAAATTTCTTAACCCTCTCGAATACCGCGCCCTAAGAGACGTTGTCCGCTCTGATATCAGAATCGCGGCCATTGTTGAAATAATTATCCAAACAGGAATGCGTATTTCCGAAGTTGCAGCCTTAAAGTTGGCCAATATTAAAGCCCAAGAAGTCAAGGTTGAGGCCTATGCCACCCAGCCTGAGCGGACTATTCCCTTAAACGACCCCGCTAAAGATGCTTTGGACGCTTATATAAAAACCCGGCCGAAAACAAATTCGCCTTTTGTTTTTGTCAGTAAAAACGGAAAACCTTTGGCCGTGAGAAATATAAGGGCCGCCATCGACAGATATATGCAAAGAGCCGATATACCTGATTACTCGGTCAATGATTTAAGAACGACTTTCATTATTGAAAATCTCAAGGCCGGTGTTGATTTAATCCTTCTTTCCCAAGTCGCGGGACACAAGCGCCTCTCGACTACGGAGCGCTATTTGGAAATGGCCGGCGTCAAAGAATCCGGCAAGAAGCAGAAACTGGAAGAGCTTTAAAGGATTATTTCTTACCCGCCTGATTCTTCTTAATTACTTTGACTATCCCTTTAATCAGATTCTCCGTCTTTCGGAAATCCGGCCTTGGTAGTAGTACGCTTATTGGAGGATCTCCCCCAGGTAAAACACCACCTCCTGCAAGAGGAGTTGAAGCACCGCCCCAGTCATCTTTCTGATTTTCAATTGTCATCGGTATTAGTGGGCTCTGATGGAGTCGAACCATCGTTATATGTTTATAAGACATATGTCCTAACCGTTGAACGAAGAGCCCTCGAGGCTAGATTATAGCATTAATAAGATAGGGGTTAAAGTTTGGCGCGCCTTGTAATTTCAGCGTCAACCAGCCGTACATCACGACCGTATTTAAGTTTGCTCATCTCTTTAATTATCTCCGATACCTTTGGATTCATCGTTTCCTTTTCTTTTGTCAGGTCTTTGGTCAAATCCATCGAAAAAGGCGGTACCGGTTCGTTATCAACGATCGTTTTAATATATACGTGGTAACGCTCGATATTAAGTAGGTCATCCTCGCCGAAAACCGGCGTATACTCATGGGCCAAATAATTGGCATCGGTTACCCCAACACGAAAACAAATTACGGTTCCGACGTTGCCAAAAACGGCATTTTTTACTTCTTCCTCAACTTGTCCGATAAACTGGTTGGCTACCGTTAAGTTAAGTCTGTATTTTCTGGCCTCCGAAAGGATCTGGGCAAAGTCCGGGGTGGCAAAGTTCTGGAACTCATCAACATACAAGAAAAAGTCACGCCTGGCTTCTTCGGGCACGTCCTGGCGGCTCATAGCCGCCATCAGTATTCTCGGAACCAAAACCAAACCTAAGAAATTGGAGTTTTCCTCCCCTATTTCACCCTTGGCGAGATTAATAAAAAGAATTTTGCCCGAATCCATTACCTCCCGGAAGGAAAATGAAGATTGGGACTGCCCGATGATATTTCTGATCATTTTGTTGGTGACAAATCGTCCGAATTTGGAAACGATATAATCCAAGACTTCCGACTTATGAAAATCGGCCGTTTGGGCTATCTGGTCCGTCCAATAGCGCTTAACAATCGGGTCCGTTACTTTCGGCAGAATCTCCTGGACAAAGTTGGCGTCGGTTAAAATTCTCATTACTTCAACAAATGTCGAACCGGGCTCGGCCATGGCGGTCAGCATCGCGTTTCTGACGGCGTGTTCGAAGCGCGGACCGACAATCCCCGTTTTATACGGGTCGAAAAGTTTATACATCATATTAATAACGGCAGTGGAGACAAAGTGCTTCTGGTCTTCCGTTTTGGCCTCGAGCAAATTCAAGCCCATCGGCCGATCGGTATCACCGGGATTGAAATAAATAACGTCTTCGGCCCGCTCGGGCGGAATCATTTTAAGAAGGTCTTGGATCGCGTCTCCGTGCGGGTCAAGATAGCATATTCCGCGACCGGCTTTTATATCCTGCATTATCAAATCCTTTAAAAGTTCCGTTTTGCCGGTTCCGGTTTTTCCGATGATGTACATGTGGCGTCTTCGATCATCCTCATTCATATAAACCGGCCTTCTTATTCCCCGATAGGTGCTAAGACCCAAATAAAGGCCTTCCGAAGGAATCTCAGACGGGGCAGGTGCGGTTTTAGAATAAATCCAATGAATATGGGGGGTGGTTACGGCTTTATTCGGGAAATGATAAATGGTAGCCAGCTCTTCGGAATTTAAGATAGAAGGACGATTACCCATCAGATGGAACATCGGTTGATAACGGTACAGGAAATCTTCCATAAAACTACCTTTGCTTCTTATTTTCCGGCCGCCGAAATTATTAAATTCACTGGTGAATTGCTCAAAAGCACCTTCGATATTGGCCAAATGAGCTTTCGCTCCCTCAATACTCTCGGCTACGCAAACGATCCTGAATGAAACTTCAAAACCGGGCTTGGCGATTTTTGATTCGACGGCCTCCAGGGTCTTGGCGCCGGTAGCATATTTAGCCTTTTCGGGATCCGACTCGGTCTTTTTGGTTTCAGAGATAAAACCTCTTCCCTCTTTTTGCCAGGACGAATCGGCCGGCGAAACCAGAATCTGAATTGCCGCTGCTTCACCGGGTCCCATTTTCGCCAAAGCGCTCGTCAGGGAAGCTAAGGGGTCGGTCGGTAATTCTTTAAAAACTTTAATCGGATAAAAATTGGCTTTTTTAAACTGGAGGGATTTATAGGCAACTTTGCCTTGTTCGGAAAAAATATTGTATTCCTGAACCTCGATAATTTCCGCGTCGGGTTGTGCGCCATGGATTTGTTTTTCCAGCAAATCCTGTAATTTCTTGGGTGCCCAGACATAGAATCTGATATCTTCGGCTTTGGCGACGATTTCAAAAGAAATGGCCGGTTGAAAAGAAAACCGCTGCTTCCAGCCACCCTTTTTTATTGAAGCAATCGAGGCGAACATTTGCTCCATGGCGTCGATTTTAATTTCATTGCCACGGGGTACCGAAACCTGCAACAGAACCGAATTTAGAGAAGTTTCTTCCCGGCCGCGGAAGCGAAAAAGGGTAAAAGTAATAAAACCGACGGTAACCAAAAAGACGGCCAAAACACCCAAAAGAACCAGCAACAAAAAAATGGTATTGATATCAACCGTTGGAGTTAACATTTCCTCCTTCTTTACCGCCTACCCGCCAACCGAAATAAACCGCTTTTTTAATCATCCTCAACCAAAAAGCGGCAAACCAAGTCAACGAATCGGAAACCGAACCTTTTAGCCAGCCGGATAAAGTAGTTTTATCGTAAGGCAATTGAATGGTGATTTGCTGCGTCGCCGGGTTAATCAATAGTTGTTGGCCGCGCGAATCATGGACTTGGGTTTTAAATTCCCGTTCAACGGCCTGAATCCCCGTTTCGGCAATGTGGGGCGGAATTTCGACTTCTTCGGGAATGCGCGTCAGCTCGGGAATCCTTTCAATAGTCATACTCAACTATTTTAACATTAGTTTGTAAACGATATAGCGTGAACCGATATTGGGCGAGGGGTAAGAGAAAAACTACTTTCTTTTCCAAATCTTATCCTTGAGGCCAGACTCGTAGTTCACTTTCCTTGCCAACATAAATAATAAATCCGAAAGACGGTTAAGATAAGTCAGTATTTCCGGTTTTACCCGTTCGACTTCGCCCAGGGCTACGATTTCTCTCTCTGCTCTTCTCACAATGGTCCGTGTAATGTGTAAGTTGGCTGATAAGGTGCTTCCCCCCGGTAAAATAAAATTCTTAAGAACCGGCAGGCTTTTTTCTATTCGGTCCGTTTCTTTTTCCAAAATGCGTGTTTTGGAAGCCGAAAAACGAAGACTCACGCCCGCCAGGACGGCTCCGACTTTAAAAAGGTTTTCCTGAATTTGGCTAAGCAGTTTGCTTAGTTTTTTCTCTTTTGAAAGCGAAAGACAAAGCCCCAGATAACTATTGGCTTCATCAACCGCCCCGATGGCCCGAATTTTTAAAGAGTCTTTGGCGGTGCGAATATTTTGCCGCGCCTTCTTGTCATATAAGACGGTCGTTCCTCTGTCTCCCTTTTTGGTATAAATTGCCACGGGCCAATTGTAAATTGTAAATTGGCAATTGTAAATTGAAGTCAGCACTCAGCGTGGCCGCAGGAGTAGCACTTGGCACAACCTTCTTCGTAAATAAGGGCGCTTGCTCCGCAGGAAGGACAAATATCGCCCACCGGTTTACCGGAAGGGAGGACTATTTGCGGAACCGGTGATTCTTCCGAACGATTCCCGCTTAAGATATGGCTTTCCCCGTTTCCGTTTGTTTGAGCGTGCCCATCCGTTCCGTTAGTTTGGGCCTTGTCCCCGTCTAATGAGGCTGGAGCCGCTACGGGGTCGACCTTAAGACCGTTATTCACGGCCTGTCCTTGGGCAGGACTATGCGCCACCATAACAGCTCCAGCTTCAGAGTAAGGGGTGCTTGCGACATGATTTGCGTCGCCGTTTAATTTAAATCCGTAGTGGGAAGCAAAGGCAAAAGAAATTGCATCGGGCAGGGAGCGGATTTTATTCGCTCCGAAGCCGACCGAACGCCGTCCCCCGATTCCCGCCAGCTGCTTGGCAATTTCTCTTGCCCGTTCCCGGGAAGTTAAGCTTCCCCGAAAACGAAGGGCGGTTGAAATCGTGCGGCCGAGGGCTTCCGCCATGGCGGCCACATCACTACCGGCTTTTCCAACGTTGACAAAAACTTCCAAAGGCATTTTGTCATCGGTCTCGTTTATCGTTACAAAGGCCGTTCCGACCGGAGTTTCAAGCCGGTAGGTAGAACCTTTAACGACAAAAGGTCGCTTAATCAACATGTCGCCGTTTCCGACATGGGCCGGTTGGGGAATTTCTTCTTCTTGCGGCGGGGGGGCTACTTCAGGTAAAGGCGGCGGCGTTTCTGTCTTCTTCTCAGGCAGGCTCTCCAGAACACCCGGCCTTGAACCGGAACGCATAAAGGCTATCCCCTTGCAACCAAGGTCGTAAGCCAGGCTGTAGAGCTTTTTGACGTCGTTAACGGTGAAAGTTTCCGGTGCATTGACGGTTTTCGAAATAGAAGCGTCGACATATTTTTGGATGGTTGCTTGTACTTTGACGTGGTCCTGGGGCGTCAGCTCCTGGGCGGCAACGAAATAATCGGGTTTTTCCTCGTCCGGATGCTCGCTCCTCCATGCATCAAATATGGGGTGGTAAATAATATGCTCCCCCAATCTGTCGCGCCTGATAAAGGAAAATTCAAAAACGGGCTCGATGCCGCTTGTTACCCCAGCCATAAGCGAGGTTGAGCCGGTTGGCGCTTGCATCAAAATAACCGAGTTTCTGACACCCTGTCTTTTAACTTTTTTTCGTAGGCTCTTAGGAAGCTTGCTTATAAAATAGCTTTTTGTATATTTTTGAGGGTCAAATTTGGGAAAGGCACCCTTTTCCTTGGCCAAATCACTTGAGGTATCGTAGGCAGTATCACGAATTGTTTTGTAAATCTTTTCGATTATTTCCAAAGACCTCTCGCTGCCGTAGCGGATTTTCATTTTAATCAGGGCGTCGCCAAGGCCCATCGTCCCCAGTCCAATTCTTCTTTCGCCTTCCAGTTGGGCTTTTTTTATCCCTTCAAAAATATAAATATCGGCGTCTACCACATTATCTAAAAATCTGACGGCGGTTCTGGTAACTTTTTCCAGAAGCAAAAAATCAAAACTGCCGCCCTCTTTAATAAAAGGCACCAGGTTAATCGAGCCTAAATTACAAACACCGTAGGCGGGCAAGCCTTCTTCTCCGCAAGGATTAACACAATTAATTTTATTGAAATAGTAATTATTGTGCCATTTGTTGTATCTTTCCATGAAGACCACGCCCGGCTCGGCCGACTCCCAGGCTGCCTGGGCAATCATTTCCCAAAGCTCTCTCGCCCTGATGGTTTTATAAATCTTGACCTTTCCTCCCGCTTCAATCCAATTTTCGATAATTCCGTCCCAAACGGCATCGTATTGCGGATCGTCCAAATCCGGAAATAAAAGCGGCCAGTCTTCATTATTTTTCACCGCCAGCATAAAGCGGTCGGAAACACAAACCGAAAGGTTGGCACCGTTAATCCTGCTTAAGTCCTTTTTAACGGTAATAAACTCTTCAATGTCGGGATGCCAATCCCAAAGCATAAGCATCAAAGCCCCCCGGCGGGTTCCGCCCTGCTGGATAATATCGTGGGTGGCAACCGAATACAGTTCTGCCCAATTTAGGGGGCCTGAAGAAAAGCCGTTTACCTTTTTAACTCTCGCCCCCCGCGGCCGAAGGGAGGATAAATTAATCCCCACCCCGCCCCCCCGGCTCATTATCTCAACCATCTCTTTTAAGTTGTCGATAATCCCGTCCCGGGAATCTTTAGGCGAAGGAAGAACATAGCAATTATAATAAGTTACATCAAAGCCCGTTCCCGCCCCCGAAAGAATACGCCCACCCGGAACAAATTTAAAATCGGATAATGCCCATTCAAAATGCTTTTCCCATTCTTTTCTTTTTGCTTCTTTAGATTCCGTTTGGGCAACTCCCTTAGCTACTCTCTTCCACATCTGTTCTGGATATTCCTCCAGAGGAGTGCCGGCCTCGTCTTTCAAAGAATAGCGGTCGATAAAAACGTCACGCCTGATTCCGTCCAGAACCGTTCCGTTTTCGACATACTCGGGCATCACTCTGATTGGTTTTATTTTTTTATTCTTCATAACTGCCTTTAGGTGATTTTTTCAATCATCTTTTCAAAGTCGCTCAAATCTTCAAATTCCAAATAAACGCTGGCAAAGCGCATCCAGGCCACTTTATCGACCTTTTTCAGTCTTCTTAAAACCGCCTCGCCAATCACTTTCGACGGCACCTCTTCTTTCTCTCTTCTTAGCATTTCCCTTTCAACGTCGTTGACCACATCGTCAATCAACTCCAACGAGACGGGTCTTTTTTCTATTGCTCTTAAAATCCCTCTTTTTACCTTTTCTCGGTCAAATGGCTCACGCCGGCCATCCTTTTTAACGACCCAAAGAGCGGTTCCCCGCACCTTTTCTATCGTTGTAAAGCGTTTCGTGCATTTTTTACACTCCCGCCTGCGCCTTATTCCCTCGCCATCGTCCGCCACTCTCGACTCCAAAACATCAGTATCGCTGGCTGCACAAAAAGGACACTTCATAGATAATTAATAACAAAAACTACAACTCAAAAAATAAAAAGGACATATTACATATTTCACAGGTGTAAAACAAAAACACTAAGTATAGTCTCCGAAGAAATCATCGGACACTAGATCTGGCCAGTCAACTATTAACTTTTATGTCAAATAGTATCAGCTTACGCATAAAGTAAGCCTAAGTTTTTTTGGTTTTACGTAGTTTCTGCGGAAATTTTTTCGGGCTAAAAGTTTCCCGTTTTTTTAGCGACTACTAATTTAATCCAGATACTTTGTTTAATCCCATTCCGAAGGGCACTTTGGAGCAGTTAATCCGACTTCCTGCAGACCGTTTCTTTCCCTAACAAAGACCTCTTTTGTTATATCCTTAATTTTAATAATTTCCGGCTTGGCATCCAAAGGCGAAAGAGATATCAGCTCGTCAATAATTTCTCTGTGTTTTAAAGAAGAGATCGTGATTTTTTCAAGAAGGGGGCGCGTATCAATCCCTTTTTTCCTTCCGGCTTCCTCAATTTGCGAAGCCGTCTCCAAATACCGCTCTGCCTTAAGAAGGCTTAGTACCCCCAAATCATATTTTTCTTTCCCGATAAGGATTTTGGCGGTAACCAATCTTTTGTCGGCAAAGAGAAGGTTCAATTCCGCCCTCCGGGTCACTTCGGGGGTAAGAAAAAGCCAAACCCTATCCCGAAAGCCTTTAAGAATCCAGAGCGGGTTATCGGGTAAAATGCTGCCGGGGCTTGGCAGTTCATAATCAACAATAGTATCTGCTTGGGCATTTTCCGTCCTGTTTTCAGCTTTAGGAGAAAAGGAATAATGAATGGCCGCACTTCTAAAGATTGAGACAACTAAAATAAAGGTTCCTAAAGAGGCAAAGAGGGTGGCCGCAAGAAACTTCCTTAGCATCAAGTCTATTATACTATCTTACATTCCTTCACGGCCCTATCGATGGCCAAAAGAATTAATGAAATCCGCTCGCCCGCTTCCTGGTAGGTAATGGCGTTTTTCTCCTCGGGAAAATAATGAAAGAGTAGGTTTCTTGAACTTTTCCAGGTTTCCCACATAAAGTCGGCCAGATCTTTACTTCCGCAATATTCGACTATTCTGTCATAAACGCTCTCGGCCCTAAATTTCTCTTCAAGAGAAGGATTTAAGGCCTTCCCCACCCTGAAGTGTTTACCGTTAAAATCGTCTTTGGAAATAAATCCCATATCCAGAAATATCTTTTTTAAAAAGCCCTCGTAGGCTTTGGCGGCCGGAAAAACGACAAAGGAGTAATCGTGAAAATTCTCTTTCCAGTTTTCGACGGTCTGAAAAAGTTTAACCGACTCCATAAGAAGCTCCCGAATGTCCTCGTGAACATATCCCCACCAAATTTTTTCTTCAAGATTAAATTCTGTATCCATTTAACCAAAATCACTATATCAAACTTTCAACAAAATAAACAAACGAATATACTATCAAGGTACAATTGCATAAAGGCTTAAATGGCAAAAACAAAAAGAAGGAAAACAAAAAAACAGGCTAAAGGCCTGGGCGGCCGGATAAGGGCTTTTTTTAAAAATCAAAAAAAAGTCAAGGCTCTGGTCTATTTCGGAACATTGGGAATAATATTTTTGTGGCTTTTTTGGGGAATGCCGCTGCCGACCAATCTGACTTCGCGCCAATACCCGGTTTCAACCAAGCTTTTTGACCGAAACGGCAAACTAATTTATGAAATTTACACCGACAAAAGAAGATCGCCCATAAAACTTGAGGAGCTCCCCGATTATATCTGGCAATCAACCTTGGCCGTTGAAGATAAGGACTTTTATAAACATTACGGATTTTCTCCTGAGGGCATGGCGAGGGCGGTTTTTAATATCGTTGTCAAACAAAAACTTCAGGGCGGCTCCACCTTAACCCAGCAATTGGTTAAAAATGTCCTCCTCTCTCCGGAAAGGACAATCAGAAGAAAATTAAGGGAATTTGGCCTGACTCTGGTCGTCGAGGCCATCTATACGAAAGACCAAATTCTGGAAATGTATTTAAACCAAATCCCTTACGGCTCAACGGCTTACGGTATAGAGTCTGCCAGCGAACTTTATTTCGCCAAAAGCGCTAAAGACCTTACGCTTGCCGAAGCAACACTCTTGGCGGGGCTTCCCCAGTCACCGACCAAATATTCTCCTTTTGGCGCACACCCCGAAAACGCAAAAGAGAGACAGCAGACTGTCTTAAGAAGAATGGTCGAAGATAAATATATCAGCGAAGACGATTTAGAGAAAGCCAAAGACGAAGAACTTAAATACGCAGAAATTAAAGCTCCGCCGGCCGCCCACTTTTCTCTCTGGATAAAAGAACAGCTGGCCGAAAAGTACGGCGACGCAGTCGTTGAACAAGGGGGCTTGAGGGTTACGACGACGCTTGATTTGGACTTACAAAACTTTGCCCAATCGGCCGTTGCGACAGAAGTAGCCAAACTCAAAAAAAACAAGGTCGGCAACGGCGCGGCGATTGTAACCAGGCCTAAAACGGGTGAAATATTGGCCATGGTCGGCTCAAAAGATTATTTCGCCCTCGATGAGGACGGAAAAGTTAACGTTGTGCTTGCCAAAAGACAGCCGGGTTCTTCAATTAAACCCTTAAACTATGCCCTGGCTTTAAAGGACAAAAAAATTACGCCCTCAACCGCCTTGGCCGACGTCCCTTCCTGTTTTAACGTTACCGGCCAACCTCTTTACTGCCCGGTGGATTACGACGGATCTTTCCATGGCCTTATCCAAGCCAGATTTGCCCTGGGCAATTCATATAACATTCCTGCCGTCAGGGTTCTTGCCCTAAACGGCCTTGAAAATTTCATCAATTTCGCCAAAGAAATGGGCATCACCACTTTTAATGATCCTGCAAATTACGGATTGTCTCTGACTTTAGGCGGAGGTGAAGTTCGGCCGTATGACATGGCTGTTGCTTTTGGGGTTTTCGCCAACCGCGGTCTTAGAGTTCCTCTTATTTCAATTCTTAAAGTTGAAGACTGGAAAGGTAAGGTCTTGGAAGAGGTTGAAACCAAAAAAATTGAGGGCGACAGGGTCTTGCCCGAAGAAGTCACCTTTTTAATCTCGCATATTCTCTATGATAATAACGCCAGAAGTGCGGCTTTTGGGGAAGGTTCCTATCTAAACGTTCGCGGACACCCGGAAGTGTCGGTCAAAACGGGAACAACCAACGACAGGCGCGACAATTGGACGATTGGCTATTCTCAAAACGCGGTCGTAGTCACTTGGGTCGGCAATAACGACAATACCGAAATGTCCGGCGCAGTATCCGGAGTATCGGGCGCCTCGCCGATTTGGAACAGCATAATGAAATGGGTTCTGAACAAAGCCGAAGAGGGAACCTACGGAGACGGAAAAGGACACGCCTGGCCCCCCCAACCTCAAGGTATCGTAGGAAGAAGTATTTGTGCCAATATTGGGACCTTGCCTTCCGGTCCGGAAGACAATCCCGGCTGTCCGACGAGATTTGAATATTTTCTAAGCGATAATCTTCCTCCTGCCGGGGGCGAAATTCGTCAAGATATCCCGATTGATAAAACCAATGGTCAAATGGCAGCCCCCAATGCCCCACCGGAAATTATCGAAATGCAAAACCATCCCGTTTATATCGATCCGTTGGGCACAATTTACTGTTTGGATTGTCCGATTGCCAGTGCTTCGGCAACAATTAGATACCCTTAATAAGGACCTTCTGATTGGGCGGTTTTTACAAATGTTGCTATAATAGTCCCCATGGCTAAAAGAGCCAGGTCAAAACGAAATGAAAAACTTGCCCCGCAACGAACAATCAGCCTCTTTCCGTCAGTAAAGGGAGTTCTAATTTCCGTCGGAAAACCTTTTTACTATCTTCTTTCGTTTCTGGTTATAGTTGTTCTTTACACTTCTTATTTTCTCGGTTCTTTCATTTCGTCGTTCGCTTATTTGGTGACCAAAACAATCAAGCGGTCAAGAAAATTAAAAAGACCGAAAGTAAAAGTAATAATTCCCCGGCTCAAAATAGCCAAACTACCCGACAAACTTACCTTTCTCAGGTTGCGCTTAAAAGCCATAAGATTTCTTTCGAAAATCAGGCGGCCGAAAGTTAAAATCAAAATTCGCCTCCCGTTGTTGGTTATCCTGGCGGCTTTAATTCCGCTTTCCTTGATAATTGTTTTTTGGGCTATCTTTTTGCGCGATCTGCCTTCTCCTAAATTTTTAACAACCCGCGAGATAGCCGTCTCAACCAAAATTTATGACAGAAACGGCCTTCTTTTATATAAAATTTATAAAGACCAAAATAGAACCATTGTTCCCCTCCCCCGTATTCCTCTCTTGGTCCGACAGGCCACCTTGGCCATAGAAGATGCGGAATTTTATTCCCATCCCGGTTTCTCTCTTCGGGGAATCCTTCGTGCGCTAATCCGGAATATAAAAACCGGAGAATTAACGGGCGGCTCAACCATTACCCAACAGCTTGTTAAAAACACTCTTCTTTCACCGGAAAAAACCTTTGTCAGGAAAGTCAGAGAGCTGATTCTTTCCGTCTGGGTCGAGCAGACTTTTACCAAAGATGAAATTTTAGAAATGTATTTAAACCAGGTTTCCTATGGCGGGACCGCTTATGGAATTGAAGAAGCCTCCAGGGTCTATTTTGCCAAGGATGTCGGCTTTTTAACATTGGGGGAAGCGGCTCTTCTGGCCGGTTTGCCAAAAAGTCCGACCAAAGATTCACCTTTTGGACCAAACCCGCAGTTGGCTCTCGACCGGCAGAAAGAGGTCTTAAGACTGATGGTCATCAACAAATATATCACCCAAGATGCGGCCCAGAAGGCACTCTCCCAACCGCTCAAATTCGCTCCCAATAAAACCGATATCAAAGCTCCTCATTTTGTGATGTATGTAAGACAGATCTTGGTTGATAAATTTGGCGAGGAAATGGTCGAAAAGGGCGGACTCGAAGTCGTTACTACCCTTGACTATCAAATTCAGAAACTGGCCGAGGAAGTTGTTGTCGGCGAGGTTAACAAATTGGCAAAGCTGAACGTCGGCAATGCGGGAGCCTTGGTTGTCGAACCCAAAACCGGCGATATCCTGGCCATGGTCGGGTCGAAGGATTATTTCGATACAGCCCACGACGGCAACGTTAACGTTACAACCGCCCTTAGGCAACCCGGCTCATCCATAAAAATCATCAATTATGCTTACGCCCTGGCCAACGGATATAACCTGGCAACCATCCTCTCAGACAGTCCGGTTACTTTCAGTGTCCCCGGACAACCCCCTTATTCCCCGAAAAATTATGACGGTAACTTTCGTGGAAACCTCCCTTTAAGAAATGCTTTGGCCGAATCAAGAAATATTCCGGCCGTAAAAGTTTTAGCCAGCTATGGGGTAAGTAAAATGCTGGAAGAGGGCCAAAAAATGGGAATTACTTCCTGGAATGATCCGTCCCGCTATGGCCTTTCTTTAACCCTCGGCGGCGGAGAGGTCAGGTTAATTGATCTGGCCAAAGCCTATGCGACAATTGCCAATTACGGAAAAAGGCCGGAATTCTCGGCTGTTAAGCGGGTCAGTAATTACAAAGGCAAAGTTCTTGATACAGACTGCGAAACGGCCAAAAGAGAGGGTTTTCCCGAAGCTTTTGCCAAAGAGGAGCCGTGTGAGTGGCCCCAGGTTTTGGATGCGAGAGTGGCCTTTTTGTTAATCGACGTTCTCAGGGACAACAAAACCAGGGCTCCGGCTTTCGGAAATTCTTCCCAATTGGTTGTCGCAGGTCGCGATGACGTCGCCGTTAAAACCGGGACAAGCAATGACCTAAGAGACAATCTGACCCTGGGTTTTAATCAGGATTATTTGGTCGCCGTATGGGTTGGCAATAACGACAACTCGCCGATGGCCAGAATTGCTTCAGGCGTAACAGGTGCGGCTCCTATCTGGAATAAAATAATGAGTACGCTACTTGAAGGAACGCCCAATCGTGCGTGGGAAGCCCCCCAGGGACTAACGCAAATTTCGGTTTGCACGCTTACGGGAACGCTTCCCTGCGAAAGCTGTCCTACACGAAGCGAGTGGTTTTTGGATGAAACAAAACCAACCAAGACTTGTCTTATGACACCAAAACAACCTGAGCCGACCGGACAAATTCTTGAACCCGCCGCCAAAATAGAGGCTACAGCGAAGCCGCCGACAGTTCCGACGCCCCGGAAGAGACTTTTTCGCCCTTAATCCTTTTTAGTTCTTCATATAAAAGATAAGGGACAAGAACAAAGTAGGGACTAATGATAACCAGAACCAGCGGGCCGGCGATCGGAATAAAGGCAAAGGCTACCTCAAGAATCAGATAAACGACAAAAAAAGCCAGGCCCCGTCCAAGGATAGGCCAAAAATAACCTTTAACCAAGGCTTTGCTTCGCCCGAAGGCCTCCTTAACCTTTACTTCTTCCACAACAATCACAAAAACCGTAAACGAATACCAAACCGCCAATATAACACCCGGAATAACTAGCAGCAAAAAGCCCAAGGTAGCGACTAAGCCAAAGAGAAATGAAACAAGAGCATAAGGCCAAAGCCTGGCCCAGGAAAGCCGAAAGGTTTCCTTGACGCTCATAATTTTGTTATTGAAAACAAAGCTAACGGCTTTGGTTATGGCCACCTTAAACCAGAACCCCCAAACCATACCGGCCACGATTGAAACCAACATACTCCCGATGGCTATTCCCAAAAGACCAATCGGTATTCCTTTTTCGAAATATTCGGTCAGGCCGGAAAAAATAAAGATCGGGGCGAGAATAATAAAAGAAATAAGAAGGCCGGCCAAATTGACTTTAGTTAAATAGATAAAATTGTCTTTGTTTATATAAATTTGCTTCGCCGCCTTGATAAATTCCCAGGCCGACGGTAATTTTTCTTTTTCCATTAATTAAGACTATCGCAAACAAAACTATTTTTCTATGTCGTAGATTTCGGCTGCCAGCTCAGGAATTAATTGGTCGGCTTCCCGCTCGACGATTCCCTGGCTCATAATGACTAAAACAAACGGTTTTTGGGCATATACGATACCGGCATCATTGACAACGTGGGTTTCTTTGCCGTACTTGTGGGCAACTCTCACATCCATTATTCCGGCCGCCAACCAGTTCTCAAAAATGGTATCGGTCAGATAGCCCAGAAACTCATCACGATGGGCGGAAGAAACAAACTCGGCTTTCCATAATTTTTCGAAAAAAAGGCCGACATCTTTCGGCGTCGTTTCATTTTCAACCAAAGAAGTACTGCTCATCCCGATATCTCTGGCTGTCTGATTAATTATTTCATCCCCCAAGGCTTTTCTGACAATCCGAAAAGCTTCGTTATCGGAAGCCTTTCCCATAGCTTCAACCAGCTCCTGATAAGATCTGGTTTGTCCCTGGGGCTTATCAGCTAAAGACAGTTCCTTTTTCTCGGCCTGCATATAAACAGCGGCCATCATAGGCAATTTGATTAAAGAGGCTGCCTGCATTTTTTTATTTTCGTTCACTCCATAGCCGGATCCGTCTTCCAACCTTAAGACATAAAGAGCATATGTCCCGGTATAAGGCATAACCTTGTTTTCAAAGACATTCGCTGCTTTGAGGGCTTTTTGCTTTCCCTCGGATTTACCGCCGATAATGATGGTTTCTTCTTTAAAAAAATTAAAATCGGGTTTTGAAAACGTTATATTCGGCATACCCGGCAATTTCCAGTTTCTGGAACTTAGGCCAAGGACGGCCGATATAAGAACGGTTCCCACCAGAAAAAATAAAACGAGAAGCCTTTCTTTTTTGCCCCAGGGTTTCGGCGGCTCTTTTCTTTTTTTCTTATATTCGGGTTTTAAGTCTCTGATTCTTCTTTGTCGCGGAGTTTCTTCCAACTCTTCCTCGTCTTCGTATTCTTCTTCTTTCTTGCGAAAAATCGACATGACAGTATTTTACAATTAACAATTAAAAGTAACCAGTGATTTTATTGTATCTTCGCCTTAATTTCGGAAGGGTGGTGAGAAGAAGTTACCTTATCACTAAGTATAATAAATTTGTTCTAAATAACCTATTTACGCCGTGTTTCCCAAATATCCGGATTAACGAGATTGGTCGGTTTTTGGTCGTTAAAAACATCAATTAAAGCACCCACCGCCATTTCACCCATTTTGTTGCGCGCCTCATAAGTGCCCGATGCAATGTGGGGAGTTAGGACAACATTTTCCATACCAATTAGTTCCGGATCGATGTTCGGCTCGTTGTCAAAAACGTCCAAACCGGCTCCCCTAAGCCGTCCGCTTCTTAAGGCCTCTACCAAAGCATGTTCGTCAACAATCGGCCCACGGGCAGTATTGATCAAATATGACCCCTCCTTCATTTTGGCAAAAGACTCTGTGTTCATCATATGTCTTGTTTCGTCGGTTAATGGAACATGCAAAGAAACGAAGTCGGACTTGGCTAAAAGCTCATCCAGGGTAGCAAAGACAACCCCCAGCTGCCTTTCCGCCTCCGGATCGGGGCTTCTTTTGTTATAGAGAATGGTCATGTTATAACCCTTGGCACGCCGGGCTACCATACCGCCTATTCTGCCTAAACCGACGATGCCTAGGCTTTTGCCTATCAAATTAGTACCCAAAAAAATATCCGGTTCCCAACCTTTATATGCTCCCCTTTTGGTCGCCTCATCTGCTTCAACAACGCGCCTTGATAAAGATAAAAGAAGCGCCCAAGTATGTTCGGCAACGGCTTCGTTCACTTCATCGCACGGCGTATTGACAACCAAAATTTGCCTATCCGTCGCCGCCTTAACGTCGATGTTATCGAAACCGACCGCATAATTGGAAATTATTTTTAATTGGGGACCGGCCGCATCCATTAAGTCCCCGTCAATTTTATCGGTTAATAAGGAAAGTACGGCATCAACACCGGCTACTTTATCCAATAGCTCGTCCGGAGTTAGGGGCCTGTCGACTTCGGAAACGCCCACTTCATGACCGGCCGCTTTTAATTTTTCGAGATGGTCGCCCGGAATTTGCCTGGTTACGTAAATTTTTGCCATAATTAAAACTCGCCTACTTCTACTCTAGAACTTCTGAATCTCTCTTTCCACTCCTCAATTTTATCAGCCGCCAACAGTCCCTTTTGAGGACCGACAAACCCGATAACCGAAGCGGAGTTACAGGTACCCCAAATTAGGGCTTCATCCAAAGGCTTTCCCTCAATTATTGCCGCCAAGCAACCTGAGCCGAAAGCGTCGCCCGCCCCCGTTCTTTCATATGCATCAACGGGTAAAACGCCGGCTTTAAAATATTTCGCACCATCAAAGATATAAGAGCCGTTTCCGCCGTCGGTAATAATTGCAATTTTAGGACCCAAGGCCGAAAGGGCAGCCAAAAGCTCCTTTTCCTTGCCGTCTGCGGTATCTGCTCCGGTTAATTTGCCTGCCTCTTCACGGTTAACGAAAATAACATAACTGCGGGCCATTGCCCCTTTTAAAGTCTCTGCTCCGGCTTTAAACTGCCAGCTCCCGGGATTAAAAGCTAGTTTAGTTGTGGGATTTACAGCCAGCCATTCAACAACCTTGTCATAAAAAGGACCGAATGACTCACCCATCGAGGTCAGATAAACCCAAGGCGGTGGCGGGATTTCTCTCGGCAAATCATAAGTTCTCGGCGCGTGGTAGGTAAAAATGGTCCGTTCCCCCGAATAATTAATGACCGAAGAATAGTTAGAAGAAGTGCCCGGTTGTCTTATGACATAATCCATACCGACACCTTCCTTTTTTAACTTTTCGGTAATCATATTCCCAACGCTGTCGTCACCCAAAGTCAGAATAATGGCCGTTTTAACGCCCAACCGGCGGGTACCGACCGCATTGTTGGCAGCGTTGCCGCCGACGGAAAACTCCAGGTTCTTAACGGGAATTTTATCGCCGTAAGTAAAACATATCAGGCTCTCTTTGGTATCCATCCGGCAGAGCGTTTCACTTTCCGTCGGTGTCATAAAAACGTCAATTGAAGCATCGCCGATTGAAATTAAATCGTATTTAGTTTCCATTTTCGCCCTCCTTTTCCGAGTCCGGGCTATACTTGCCCGACCTGGCCAGCGAATTCATTCTGGCCCGATGGTAAAAAGCCTTTTGGGCAGCTTCTTTATTTTCCCCTTTGCCCGCCCAGGCTTTCAAAACCGGCTCCTGCAGGGCTCTTCCGTAAGAGAAACTTAATTGCCATAGATATTCGTTCTTCAGATTAAGAGCATTAAGGTTGGCCGTTGCTTCTTCCGGTCCCTGCCCCCCGGAAAGAAAGACTACACCGGGCAGATCTTCCGGAAGAACCTCTTTAAAAACTCTCAGGGTTGAAGCGGCAATGGCTTCGGGCGGGGCTTTTTCGTTTTCTTTCCCGGGCAAAATCATATTCGGCTTAAGAAGCATGCCGGGAATATATATCTTGTGCCTGGACAGGGCGGTAAAAACACTTTTTAAGGTTTGGTAAGTTACTTCCTCGCACTTGGCAATATCGTGCCCGCCGTCGATTAAAACTTCGGGTTCGACAACCGGAACCAAATCCGCTTCTTGGGATAGGGCAGCGAAACGGGCTAAGGCCTCGGCATTAGAATCAATCACCGCCCGGGTCGGAATACCCTCGCCAATCGTTATAACCGCCCGCCATTTAGAAAATTTTGCTCCCAATTCTTTGTATTCAACCAAGCGCTCCCGAAGCCCATCCAAACCTTCCGTAACCTTCTCACCGGGAAAATTCGCCATTTCTTTGGCTCCTTTATCAACTTTAATCCCGGGAATAATTCCTTTTTCGGAAAGAATCTGGGAAAATGACTTTTCTTCAGGCCCTTTTTGCCGAATAGTTTCGTCAAACAAAATCACACCGCTGATAAACTCTTCAACGCCCGGGGTTGTAAATAAAATCTCCCGGTATAAGCGGCGGTTTTCTTCGGTCGATTCAACGCCAATTACATCAAAGCGTTTTTTTATCGTCCCCTCACTCTCATCAGCCGCCAGAATTCCCTTTCCGGGAACAACCAGAGATTGGGCAATCTTTTTTAATTCTTCCGTATTCATAAGGATTTTCGGGCAATTACTCTTTTTGCCGCTTCAATAATATTCTTCGCTTTCATTCCGTATTTGGCAAGAAGCTCTTCGGGCGTGCCGGATTCGCCAAAGGCGTCCGGCATGCCGATAAATTCCATCGGTACCGGAAAATTCCTGGCCAAAAGCTCCGCGACTGCCCCGCCCAAACCTCCGGCAATTTGATTCTCTTCAACCGTAACCACCGCCCCGGTTAATTTGGCCGCCCGGATTATCGCCTGGTCATCCAAGGGCTTTATTGTGTGACAATTAAGAACCAGGCATTCAATTCCCTTCTTTTCCAGCTCTCTAGCCGCGAGAAACGCCTCATATAAAAGCGGCCCGCAGGCAACTATTGCGACCATCGGTTCCTTTGATTCCCAAAAGGTTTCCGCTTTGCCTACTTTAAAAGGTGTTTTTTCGCTGGTCATAACCGCCGTTTTCTCTCTGGCAAAACGAATATAAACCGGCTTCGGGGTCTTGGCGGCTTCCAAAACGGCTTTTTTAGTCTCAATTGCATCACAAGGTGCAATAACAATCATATTCGGCATCGCCCGCATAATCGATATATCCTCAAGCATCTGGTGGGTTGCCCCGTCCGGACCGACAGTAAGGCCCGCGTGGGCTCCGCCTATCTTTACCGGCACGTCATTTAAGGCAATTGTTGTTCTTATCTGCTCCCAATTTCTGCCCGGCGAAAAGGCGGCATAGGAAGAAATAAAGGGAATTTTGCCGTAATTGGCCATCCCGGCCGCAATCGTCGCCAAGGCTTGCTCGGCAACCCCCACTTCGATAAATCGTTCCGGGAAGCGCTCGGCAAAAAGAATCGCCCGCGTGCTTTCCCGAAGGTCGGCCGAAAGAACGACAATTTTCTCATCCTTCTCTCCGGCAGCAACCAATCCCTCACCATATCCCTGGCGGGCAGTAACCATTTCAATATCCTTGTCAAAAATCTTCGGATTAAGATATATGTTTTTATTTGTCATTCCTTTTCGCTTTTTATTTTTCCGCCCAGGGCTCGTAAATCGTCCAGGGCCCGCTTGGCTTCTTCGGATGTTGGCGCTTTACCGTGCCATTCGGGAAGATTCTCCATAAACGAAACGCCCTTGCCACTGGTTGTTTTGGCAATAATCACCGTCGGCTTTTCGTACACGGCCCGAGCTTGGCTTACGGCATCAATTATTGCCTCGATATTGTGCCCGTCAATTTCTATGACGTGCCAATTAAAGGCTTTGTATTTATCCGCTAAAGGTTCGAGTGGCATAATTTCTTCGGTGTGGCCGGAAATTTGAATGTTATTTCGGTCAACTATAGCCGTTAAGTTTGATAGGTTATATTTCCCGGCAAACATAACCGCCTCCCAGTGATTACCTTCCTGATGTTCGGCGTCTGAAGTTAAACAAAAAACTCTAAAGCGAGCATTATCCATCCTGGCCGCATAGGCATAACCGGCCGCCTGAGCCAGGCCCGATCCTAAAGGGCCCGAGGTGGTTTCAATGCCGGGCAATTTGCTTCTTTCCGGGTGACCCTGAAGAGGGCTTCCCAATTTTCTTAGGTTTTTGAGTTTCTCAACTGGAAAAAAGCCCCGCCGGGCCATTGTCGCATATAAAACGGGGGCAATATGGCCGTTGGAAAGAATCAGCCTGTCCCTCTCGGGCCAATCGGGTTTTTTTGGGTCGATATTCATAATCTCAAAGTAAAGTGCAGTAACGACATCGGCCATATCCAGCGAGCCGGCCGAATGTCCCGAACCGGCTGCCAGAAGCATTCTTATGACATCTTTCCGGATTTCATTGGCTATTTTTTGTAATTCTTCAGTCGACATTTTCTCTTTTACTCTTTCGCCTTTCATTAATCCTGAACTTGTCGAAGGATTTTTACCTTAAAGTTGGAACGCCTTTTCCTCCTGATGAACATTTTCTTGCGCTTTCAGTGCGTCCTCGAAAACCCGGATGGCTTGATAGGCTTCTTCCGGCGTATTGGTAACTTTATAAACTTTTAAATCTTCAGGCCGAATTCTCATGTTCCGCTCAAATGATTTAATTATCTCATTCCAAAATTCACCGTAGAGAATCAGGGGTTTGTGGTGCCCGAAATAAAGCCTGGCTAAACCCCAGGCCATGCCGAATTCCGAAATCGTGCCTGTCCCGCCCCGAAAAATAACATAAGCATCGCCCAGCTCCAAAAGCTTTAAAGTCCTTTCAAGGTAATTTTTAGTCCGGACTTCTTCATCAAGGGGATTTCCGGGGTCTCTGCCTTCAAAATTGGTGATGTCTTTGGGATAAAAAGTTACACCAATGGCCGTTCCCCCGGCGGCCTTGGCTCCTTCGGATACGGCCCGCATCGTTCCCGGACCGCCCCCGTTGATGCAAACGTAACCTTTGGCCGTTAGGAATTTGGAAACTTCGTAGGCTTCTTTATATAAAGGGTCATTGGGTGCCGCATCGGCAAATCCGAAATAGGATATTTGTTTAATCTTGCGCATATTTTTCGATATTTTCTCTTATGTCTCCCTCAAAAAGCCGTCTACCTATCGCGACCTCATCGGCTCCGACCATGACAACTTTCCGAATGTTTTGGGGTAATATTCCGCCATCGACACAAATCCTAAAGGGAGTTTCGTCCTTGGTTTTAACTTTCTTTAACATTTTAATCTTGTCCAAAGCCCGATCGTCAAACTTTTGGCCACCCTGTCCGGCCTTAACGCTCATCACCAGAACCGTATCAAGGCTGGTTAATATCTCTTTATCTATCCTCGAGACCGGCGTATCAATATCAAGAGCCAAGCCAACTAAGGTTCCGCCCGCCTGAACTTTCCCGACAAAGGCTGCCTGGTCGGTCATTAGCTCAACCTGACCGATTATTCTTTCGGCGCCCGCATGGAGCGCTCTTTCGACCCAATCGATCGGCTCTTTGGTCATCAAATGAAAATCGAGGCTAAGATTGGTTTCAAAAACGGCAATGGCCGATGGGTCAATTGTCTTACCCGGAGCAAAAACTCCGTCAACAATGTCTATTTGCACACGCTCGCTGACCCCTTCCGCTTTCAGAAGCAACTCTTTTGCCTCCTGAGGGCTTGCCGTTAAAATCGAGGGAATTATTTCAACCATTTAGCTGCAAAATCCTCTAATGCCTTAAGCTGGTTTTCATTCGGATGAATCTCTCTCCTTTTATTCCTTATATAGTTAATCGCCTCCTTAACATTATACTTTTTGTACCTAATAAAATAGGCGGCGACCATAATCGGACTTCTTCCATGGCCATATCGGCAATGAACGTAGATAATATTCCCATTAAGAACAGCCTCATTAATTATTGCCGTCCCGATAAGAAATTGGTCGGTTGAGGGCGAATGTTTATCTTCAACCGGAAGCCAGGCATAAATATCGATATTGTCCGATGGCCTTTCTTTTCTTTCCGATTCCAAATTAAGCTCCGCGCAAATTCCGAGTTTTTTAAAGGCTGCCGAGTGGGCGGCACAATGTCTTCCTTTACATAAGTCTGAGCCGATATAAATATTGTCGGTAATTTTCGTGTAATCAAAAGTATGGTCGTCGGAAACTAGCGAAGCTGATTTATTCATTCTGTCGGTTTGCTTGTCCCCGCAAACGAAAGGGAAATCGGGTCGGTAGGAACTTTACCGGAGGTTATTGTGTTGCCTACTCTTATAACCTGCTCGATAAGCCTATTGGCATATCCCCACTCATTGTCATACCAGGCGAAAATCTTGACTAAGTTACCGCCCACCACCTGGGTTAAGGCTAGATCAACAATGGCCGATTCGCTTCTTCCGATAATATCGGAGGAGACCAACGGCTCGTTTGAAACAGCCAAGATGTCTTTATAAATGGCGTTCTCGACGGCTTGCGTTAATGCGTCGTTAACCTCTTCGACCGTTACGTCTTTTTTTAAAACCAGCGTAAAGTCGGTAATCGAACCGGTCGCTACGGGTACCCGCAAGGCCATTCCGTCAAAAAGACCTTTCAGCTCGGGAATCGTCTCGGTCGTGGCTATGGCGGCTCCGGTCGTCGTCGGAATAATGTTTTCTCCGGCTGCTCTTGCCCTTCTTAAATCTTTGTGTGAATTATCCTGAAGGTTTTGGTCGTCGGTGTAGCTATGAATGGTCGTCATCATCGCTTTGGCAATTCCAAATTCGGCGTGCATAACGGCCGCCACCGGCGCAATGCAATTGGTCGTACAGGAAGCATTCGAGAGAACCGTAGCACCCCCCTCAAATTCATTTACGCCCAGAACGTAAGTTCCGACATTAGCTCCCTTGGCAGGAGCTGAAATTATGACCCGCTTAGCCCCGCCTACGGCATGTTTTTTGGCGTCTTCTTCGGTCGTAAATTTGCCCGTCGCCTCGATAACCACTTCCGCGCCGTATTTATTCCAGGGAATCTTGGCCGGGTCTTTCTGGGCCAAAAGCGGCACCTTCTTTCCGTCGAACGTTAGGTAACCGATCAAAGGATCTTCATCGGTAGCCTCGCCGGCTTTCTTGACTTCTTCGGCCCTGATTTCTTTGACGAACTTCCGATACGTCGTATCGTAATTTACGAGATGGGCCCACCCGGAAGCGTCCATGCTACCCGAAGTATTAATGGCAGCAAATTCAATATCGCCGGCGTGTTTAAAAACACCTATCCGAAAAGCAATTCTGCCAATTCTTCCAAAACCGTTAATGCCAACTTTTATCATGGGCAGTTCGTCTTTAGTGTATCAAGGCCTCTATTCCGGGTAAAGTTCCTTTTGCCAAAAACTCCAAAGAAGCCCCTCCTCCGACAGAAATCCAGTTGAAGCTTTTTTCCAGGCCAAAAGTCATTATGGCGTTGTGGGTTTCTCCGCCACCGGCAACCTTAAAAGCATTGGCCCTGGCAATTGCCGCAAAGACCCTTTGCGTACCCAAACGATGTCCCGGATCTTCAAATTTGCCTATCGGTCCGGCCAAAACAATCGTTTTGGCTTTGGCAATTTCCGCTTCAAAGGCTTCTATCGAATGAACGGTAATATCTTCTTTGTCGGGATTTAAATTGGCGTAAAGGACTTTTGGATTATGATCTCTTTCTTCCTCCGGCACATATTCGGGCAGCCGGCCGCCGACTAATATTTTATCGGCAAAGGTTTGAAATTCCTTAATGTAGCCGATTTTATCCGTTTTTAAACCCGAAATTAGAACAACAACCGGACGGGCCGGATTTTCGATAATCTTACTTAAGTTATCGGTTTCCTTGGCAAAACGGATCCCGGCAACGTGCGGCAGACGCTTCGGAACGCCGACGATTGAAGCGTGGGCTCGGTGGCTTACGGCAAAGGCTTCATTTATATATAAATCACCCAATGAAGCAAGCTCGCTGGCAAAAACTTCGCCGTTACCCTCCTCCTGGGGGTCAAAGCGTAAGTTTTCAAGAAGCAGTATTTGTCCTGAGACCAGTTTATTAACTTTCTCTTTGGCCAAAAAGCCATAAACCTCGTGAACAAAATCAACTTCGTGGGCCAAAAGCCTTCTTAACCGCCTGGCAACGGTTGACAGGGAAAGACCGCTATTGTGTTTTCCTTGTGGTCTTCCCAAATGACCCATTAAGATTATTTTTGCGTCGCTCGAAATCAGATATTCGACCGTTTCCCGGCTGGCAATAATTCGAAAATCCTCGGTTCCGACGTCCAAGTCCAACCTGACTAAGACTTTTTTACCCGCCAGCTCTTCTGTCTCTATTCTGGGAATCAGCATATTATTAAAGATTAACTCTTTTGTTCGAAAGAAGAAATTGCCGCAATCCGCCTTTTGTGTCTTTCTTCATTACTATAAGCAGTTGAAATAAACACTTCGGCAATTTCTTCAGCCCGGTTTTGGATAAAATCCGCACCCAAAACCAAAATATTGGCATTATTATGCTCTCTTGCCAATTTGGCCATTTCCGTGGTTAAGCAAAGAGCTGCTCTTATCCCTTTAACCTTATTGGCAACTATCGCTTCTCCGTTTCCCGATTTTCCGATGGCTATGCCAAAAATATTTATTTCCTGGGCAACCTTTTCGGCTAACGGAAAAATAAAATCAGGGTAATCATCGGCTTCGTCATAAACTGTATTGCCCAAATCGAAAACTTTGTACCCTTTCTGCCTAAGAAAAGAACTCAGGCTTGCTTTAAGTTGAAAACCCGCATGGTCAGCCGCTAGATAAATTTTCATTTTTTAAATCCGGCCAAAAGATCTTCGATTTCTTTTTTGGGGTCCTGGGCTTTAACGATATCGGTCGCTACTGCGACTCCGATAGCGCCCAGCTCTAAGCTTTTAACCACATCTTCTTTCTGATGAACTCCGGCACCAACGATCAAGGGAATATTCGAAAGCTTGCACAATCCAGACGCCTGAGAAATTATTTCCGGCTTTTCGGAAGCCACCGATTTTTCTTTATTGCCGATAAGCTCGGGGGGTTCATAGGCAACATAGTCGGGTTTGAATTCTAAAATCGTCTTTAGTTCCGCAATGTCCTTGGCAAAAACCAAAGTTTTTAATCCTACCTCTTTCGTTCTAACGACCGCTTGCTTAAGTTCTTCAAAATTTGAGAATTTATGCTCAGAATGGTTCAGGAAAGTTCCTTTTGCGCCGGCTGCTACCGCGTCCTCGGGCAATAACCAACCCGTGTGGGCAGAATAACCTATCGGGTCGATGTGTTGTGCCCAAACTGCCAAAGAAGTGCTCCCTGCAACTTGTGCCAAATCGGCGGTTTGGGGAACGGGAATGACGGCGATTCCGAAGCTTCTTGAAACTTCCTCTAAAACACGGCTCAGTTTAAGGGCATTTTCACCCGTACTCTCCGCATAGGTTTTATAATTGACAAAAATCATCCTGTAAGGCCCAACACTTGGCTAATCTTTCCTTTATCAAAACCGACGATGGTTTCTTTAGACCCGTCGTCCTCGGTAATAACCGTAAAAGGAACGCCCAAAAATCCGCCAGAATCTTTCATCATTTCTTCTCTTGCAACGTCGTCCTGATCAACCAGTTTTTCGCTAAAGACAATTGCTTTTTCGTTAAAGTAATCTTTAAGCATCTTGCAGTACGGACAAGTTGTAGTCGAATAGACCGTAATCGTCATAATATCACCGCCCCCCTGGGTAACACGAACCGCTTACTTTTTAAAGTATAGCAAAGCCTTTACTTAATTTGAAAACCAAATTTATAGGCTACCGTGAATAGCCAGGCGTTGAGATATTTATACGTACCGGTCAGAAGCAGCAGTCCAAAAATAACCAAAATTATTCCCGTGACTCTCGAAAGGCTTCTTATGTGCTTCGATATAAAACGTAAATAGCGGGGGGCCCAGGCAAGTGTTACAGAAACCAGTAAAAAGGGCAGAGCCAAACCTAAAGAGTAAAAAAACAGCAAGATAGCTCCCCTTAAGGCCGTACCGGAGACTGCCGCCAAAGTCAGGATTATCCCCAAAACGGCACCGATACAAGGCGTCCATGTTATGGCAAATATTATCCCCACCAAAAAGGCTCTTATATAACCCAAGCCGGCTGTCCGGGCAGGAAGAGACCAGCGTTTTTCAAATTGAATAAAGGGCAATTTAACGACGCCCGCCAGTTCCAAACCAAAAAAAAGAATTAACAAGCCCCCCAATTTTTGAATCAAAGGTTGATAGCGCCTAAACAGTATTCCCAAACTGCCCAAAGCTGTACCCAAAAGAACATAAACCAAAGTGAAGCCCAAGACATAAAAAAGACCGGAGAAAAAGACCCGTTTTGAAAAAACCGCTTTCTTGCTTGTCAGCTTGTCAACCGATACGCCAAGGACATAACTTATATAAACCGGGAGAAGGGGCAAAGCACAGGGCGCAAAAAAAGCAATCAGGCCGGAAAAAAAAGCCAAAGGAATATTAACAACAAGCATCTTTTCAAGAAAACAGGAAGCCGAATATACTTAACCATTTTGGCTGATCAATCGAAATAATCTCTCCCGTAATTGCGGAGACGCGTGACGTTACGGGTACCTGGAGCTGAAGAAGATTAACCAAATTGAGTTCTTTTTCTCCCTGAATATTATAAGCAAGCTCGCCCCGCCCGGCTTCGTTTAATTCGATTGAACCGTTTACAATCTGTCGGGAAATTACCCTTGCCCTAAGAAGAGTCTCGAGGGCCTCTTTCGGCAAAAAAGGTAAAATCCGCTGCCCGGTTTCGGTGATAACCGACAATTCCGCCCGTTCGGCGTCGATTTTTATCGGAAAGTCGGTTATGGCCAAGACACCGCCTTCATCAATCGTGAACTTACTTCCTGAAATTCCGATTTTAACTCTTCTGACTTCCGGCCTTTCCTCAATTTCAATAAGGTCGCCCGAAGCGTAAGTCACATCAAGACTTTTTTCCTGACTGTCCTTTTTTACACTCAGGACAAATTTCTCTCCGTCTCTGGCCAGAGAAACTTGGGATGTGATGTTCGCGTTTGAATCAGCCAGGTTTGTTACCGAAACGGCTGAGCTTTTGGGAATATCCAAAAGGGCCGCCTGACTCGACAAAACTTTCCAGATAATATCGCCCTTTTTGTCAATCAAGACCAGGCTTGCCTGCGCATCTTTCGTAAAAATGAAGAAGAATACGGTCAAAGAAAAAATAAGCAGGCATTTCCTCATACCCTAGAATATCACATACAAAAAGCTAAAATAAACCGCGGTTTTATTAGTTTATTAAAAGGAGCCTTCGAGGATGTGTTTTTCGGGTTTGCGGTCGTTGACCTTTTCAAGCGATACGACTACCCCTTCATAAGCCGAGTAATCTTTGGAAGATTCATATTCAAGCAGATAGCCGCCCTTCACAAAACTTAATTTGCCGGTTGAAATGTAAGCAAAGTCGGATTCCCCCGCCTTTCCTCTTACCAACCATCCTTCATAGAAATCGCCCGTTTCGGGATCCGGAAGGTCGACAAGAACGTTGTGGGTAAAGCGTCCGTTTTCGAACTTCCTGGTTGCCAAACCGCTGCCATCCCCCCCGGAAACATCTCTTAACTCGGACTTGTCAACATCTTCGGGTATTTGGACCCGAAATTTATCTTCAAAGCTCTCTTCAAAGGTGGGTTGGGCGGCCGGCGGAAGTTCTGAGGCTCTTTTGTTCTTTTGATACCAATAAATAATGGCAGCGAGAATGGCGATGGCAACCAAACCTATAACAACATTCCTTTTCATTTGCCCGAAGGTTAACACTAAGGGTTGGTCTTGTCAAATCCGTAGCAAGTAGCGAGAATATTTACCGCATATTTACCGCGCAATTACCGCAGGAAGTTTTATTTCGACTTAAGATACAGCCCAAAAAGGGCCAAAACGGCAGCCACCAATAACCATTGGGTAGAGGCCAACCAAATATCAACACCCATATAACCCACGCCCGCAAAAATTATGGCGAATACTGCACCGGCCATTAAAAACTGGGAAAAGGCCAGTTGGTCTTTAGGTTTCATTCATCTCACCCCCTAATAACAAAATTTTCAACGAAATAGCCAACCAGATAGGCAACACAGGCGGCCAGGCCGCCAACGATTAGCATTTCAAAACCGCTTGTTAACCATTTCTTTTTCGTAAAATAACTGCGAAATCCGCCCACAACAAAAAGGGCTAAAGCAACCAAGGCCGCCGATAGTAAAAACGACTTTCTTATGCCAAAAATATAGGGGATAAGCGGAACAAAACCGGCGATAATAAAGGCAAAATAAGTCACAATGGCCGTTTTTACCGGCGAAGAATGGGCTTCAATATGCTTTTCCTCGGCTTTTTCGTAATCGAGCTCGCTTTTTACTCCAAGATATCGACCCGTGGCCATCGAAAGGCCGTCGGCAAATAAATTGGCAAAGCCTAAAATCAGAACAATGGCGGGCGACAGCGTCGCCCCGGCTGAGCCGGCCACTACGGCAAAGGTCGTAATTAAGCCATCATCGGCGGCAAAAACGGCGTCGCCGAAGATGGATGCTTTTTGATGGATTGAAAATTGCTTCATTAATTAATAATAGCACGACAAAATCTTTGGCCAACCAAATTTTTACGTAAGTGGTAAAATATTTAGGATGAACAAAAGAATTCTATTAATCGAAGACGATCCCGATATCCAAAAGATCTACCTGGAAAAACTGGGCAATGAAGGTTTTGAGGTAGTCGGAAAAACGACCGGCAATGAAGGTTTGGCCTATGCAAAAAACACAAAACCCGACCTGGTTCTTCTGGATATTATGCTTCCCGGCAGCCTAAATGGCTTCGATGTTCTGGAGTCCTTAAAGAAGGATGAGGATTTAAAAAAGATACCGGTTATTATTCTCACCAATATTGAAGGCCAGGAAAAACCGGCTCAGGAAATCGGGGCCGCCGATTATATCATTAAGGCCAATACCGACCTTAAGCAAATTGTCGAGAAAGTCAAATCCTTCATAAAATAGGCCCCAGACTTTCATAAAGCCTCAATGTTTCCTCTGCCGTCTTTTGGATATCGTGGGCTTCTGCAAACTGCCTTGAATTGCCTCCTAACTTTTCCCTAAGTTTCTGGTTGCTTATGATTTCTAGAATGCGTTTCCCAGTATCGTTTACACTCTGCGGCTTGACCAAAAAACCATTTTGAGAATCTTTAATCAGATCGATAATTCCATGTTTATTGACCCCTATTATCGGAAGGCCTGAGGCCATGGCCTCAAGAACAACCAGAGATTGATTTTCGGCCGTTGAAGTAATTACAAAAACGTCTGCCGCTTGGTAAACGGGCGGAAGAGCTGTCTGAGGAACCATGCCAAGAAAGTCGACCTTGTCTTCTATCGATAGCTTTCTGGCCAGTTGCTTAAGGGCTATCGTGGCCGGACCGTCGCCTGCAATAATTAATTTCAGTTTAGGTATCTTTTTTTGGGCCTGCCCAAAGGCTTTTATCAGGCAATCGATATTTTTCTCTTCGGCAACCCTACCCACGAATAGGACCTTATAATTAACTCCGTAATCTTTTTTGGGTGTGAATTTATCAAGAATGTTTATTCCATTCGGGATATGGACCGTTTTTTTATCCAAACCGCGCTTGTCGAGTTCTTTTTTAACGGTGGGCGAAGGAACAATAATCCTGTCGCAAAGCGAGTGAAGCTCAACTACCACCTTCCAGGTAATTTTTTCCATCTTAATTCCTTTTTTACTTTTCCCTCTCCATAGTCTTTTCCAAACCGAAGAAAGCCTGCTCAGAGAACCTTCCGAGATGTAATTATTGCTTTTTAAAACCTTCTTAAGTTTTTTTATCGGGGAAATATAAAAAAGAAGTTCACTAAACATGGTATGGTAAGTTGCCACAATGGGCACCCTTAAGCTTTTTCCTAAAATTATTGAGGCAATACCGAGTGAAGCCGGGGTGTGGAAATGAATTATGTCCGGATCAAATTTCTTTAAAGTTTTATAAAGACCGACGATGTTCGGGAGAGCAAGTCTTACCGTTTTATAAACGGGCAGGGGAACCGATCGGCAGCGGATGACCTTGAACTTGTTATCTCCGCCCTTATTGTCTTTTTTGTATTTAGGGGCAAAAACAAGAACTTCATTTTTTTTCGCCAGTTCACCGGCAAGTAAATTTACACAGATTGATACCCCGTTTATTTCGGGGAGGTAGGTATCTGTAAAAATGGCAATTTTCATTAGATGAATTCTATGAATTACTTATGGATAATACAACAAAAGAATTAAACTTAGGATGGCGAAATGGTTTTAACGTCGAAACGGTTTAATCCATTCGTTAAATAGCAAAAATGCGCCGAAGAATTTCAAAAGAAGTTACTGGCCTTTAGGTAAACTTTCGCAGGCTTCTCCGTCATTGTCACCGTCGAGCCTATTGGTGTCTTTGCTTACTCCGCCGGCCCTGTCAAAAAACTTCTGGGCTTCGGGTTGGGTGGAAAAATCATCGCAATTATATTCATCGGTATATTTACCCCCGCTGGCAACGACATTCCCCTCTTTATCTCTCATCACTCTGGCTTCGGCCGGCGTAGACCCCGACAAAAGCTTGCCCAAGTCCCAATCGTTATTTGAGGCCTCCAAACCAAAAGCGCCCGCCAAAATCACCAAAAGGCCAATCAAGGCCGGTTTAAGAAACTTCTTAGTACCTCCGGAAGCATTTTCCAGGGGCTTGAATTTTGGAATTGCCATCTTTTTACCAAACCGAATAAAGCATATAAGCGACAATCAGAATCAAAATAACGATAACGGCCAGACGGACTTTTTTGTTACCACGGATTTTATCGAACTGAGGCATAGTATCCATACTTTATTAAATCCGGCGTTAATTACAAGAAGGAATTTTTCAAAATAGTTTGTAATCAGGTCGCCTGTGTGCTAAGCTTCCTATCTATGGGAAGTTTTAATCGGGACGTAAGATCCGGACCAAGAAGAGATTTCGGCCGAAGGGATTTCGGCAGGCGAAGTTTTGACGACCGTGGCGGCGGAAGAGAAATGCACAAAGCCGTTTGCAGCAATTGCGGAAAGGATTGCGAAGTGCCTTTCCGGCCGTCAGGCGAAAAGCCTGTTTATTGTAGTGAGTGTTTTGAAAAAATGGGCGGCGGAAGCGAAAGAAGGTTTCAGGACAGAGGTCCAAGGCCTGATTTTGAGAGAAGAAGCGAGCTAGGACCGCAAAACAACGAACAACTCATCTCTATCAACCGCAAATTGGACAAAATCCTGGAAATGCTGACTGTTCCTCCGGTTGTCCCTACCCCGGTAAAAATTGCGCCTGAGCCGGAAATAATACCCCCCGCAATAACTATCAATATCCCAAAGAAAGCAAAAGCCACCAAAAAGAAAACTCCGGTTAAAAAAGAATAGCGAAGAAGTGATTACTTCCGTCAGACTGCAATCTTTTTGATTATTTTGTCTTTCTTTGGGGGATGAAGTAAATAAACCACAAAAACCAAAGAAGCCAAAAGTATTTCAAATCAGTGGTAAAAATACCTGAAATACCTATAAAACCAAGTAGCCCTAGAAAACCTAACATCCAATTTTTCCTCATGTTCTTATTATATAACGGATATATTAAGTGTTAATTGCTCGCCAAGTGGGACGATTTTAGGACTTTAAGGTGGCAGAAAGAAATAGATATTCTTAAAACGACCGAGGAAGAAACTGAAGAACTGTTCCATTTATAACCCATATAAAAAGAACGAGCCTGGAGATTTACGAGATTGAATGAAGAAAGGGATGTGGTTGTGACCACACGTGTGAATTGCGCTTATCGCAACCCATTCCCTATTTTCACCTCTCTCGACTCCAGGCTTCACTTGCACTTACTCTTGCGGAAAATTGACCGATAGGGGGCACGCCGTCCAGAAGAAACCCGCAAACCAGGTTTGTAGCATCGGTTTCAGACGAACAGCTGGACAACCCATCCCACCGCCAAGGTAATGATTGCGTAACCAACACCTCGCGCTAAACGCCTAGCGAGCTCCTCCTTATCGAACTTGCGGGCCTGCCGAGGTTGGAAAAAACCGACTATTAAGGCCAGGCCTATTGCAGCTGCGATACTGATTGGTTCGATTCCGAAAACCCTGGTAACAAACCATCCCCATAGCGTTTTCAGAACGAACCCTTCCACGAGAATGGCTATTACCCACGCAACTCCAAGCAAAAACGCGGCCACTGTATTCCTCCTTTGAACAAAAGGCTGAGTGTGCATATCCCGAATGGATAGCTCTTTGAACACTATCTAGCAATGTCCAAAAAGCTACCCATTCAGATTTGGATGCTTTTTACTTTCCGCGAATTATAAAAGTGCAAGAATTAGTAAATATCTAATAAACAGATAAAACAGGCTGCTATATGCCTACTCTCCGTTTAATTAATGAAGCAATAATAGGGCTAAGGAAGCTAAATGTCAATGCTATAGGACACTTGCTCCGCGCAATGGACGACGTTCGAACCTATTTCACCTTCAATTGATAGTATGACAAATAAATTTATCTTATACTAAACTGGTTTTATGAAAAAAGTTGTTAACTGGAGATTGTTTTTTATTCTACTAGGTTTAAGCTTAATAAGCGTAATTTGCATATTTCCCTACGTTCTTAGTCTTCAAGGAGAGGTATTAAAAAAAATAGGAAAACCAATTGAGCTTATATTTTTTGCTCAACTTATTCAAAGTTTAATTCTTTTTTCTGTTGCTATATTTCTTGGATTATTTTTTACAAAAAGGGTGGGCTTTAAGGTTCAGCTTATTGAAGCAATACTAGAGAAAAGAGACTACAAAAAAATTTTAAAAGACATTTTAGGAAAATCCATTCTCATCGGAGCCATAACTGCTGTGGTTATCTATGTATTAGATGCTCTTTTTACTGTTCAGGGGGCTGTAATTAGCACACACCAAGGTTATGCACCTGTTTGGCAAAAACTTCTAGCTGCCTTTTATGGTGGTACTACGGAGGAGATATTAATGAGATTATTTCTTATGACATTTTTTATTTGGATTAGTATGAAAATATTTAAACGAAATAAGCCAACAAGAGCAGGAATAATAATATCAATTTTTCTAGCTGCTATTATATTTGGACTTGGCCATCTACCTATTACAGCGTCTTTAACCAACATAACTCCGATTATTATCGGCCGTGCAGTTGTTTTGAATGGCATAGGAGGAATTGCTTTTGGATGGCTTTTCTGGAAGAAGGGACTTGAGTCAGCAATGATAGCTCATTTTACAACCGATATTTTTATACTTACCCTCTTGCCATTATTTTTTAAGTAAAACAGAACTCCGAGCAATTGACGACGTTCAGACTTACTTTACGTATTCTTTTGTGGAATAGAAGTTATTTTTTTGTGAAACGGGAAATGCGTACGCATATTAACAATTATTTGAATAATGAAAAGTCCAAGCATAATGGCTCCACCTATTTTAGAATAGTTTTTCCAAACCATTACCACAAATCCGTAATTCATCGCATAATAAAAAGCCAGATAAGGTGCTGCTTGTTTCCAATACTTTCGCAAATTCTCACGGAAAGGAATCTTCAAAATATAATCATACAAAAATTCCAAAGCTAAGAATGCTAAAAATATCCCCAAAAAGATACTATATCGCACCGTTTTATCTTCCTGCTGAACCAGAAAAATCCCATAGACAGCTGGAATCGCCAAAAGAAAATAAAACTTCCCAACCCGTTGTAAAATCGTCATTTTTTCCCGAATCAAAAAAATGTAAATTAAAAATAGATTGTTTACAATTCCGAGGGCGAAGAATAATTCTTCTAACATAATTATGATTTTACCAAAAAACCGCCTGTTTGGCGATTTTCTGAAGCTAATTTGCTCCGCGGGAAGGATTCGGACCTTCAACCTCGTCCTTACTCGCTCCCCGATGTTTCCATCGGACGCGGAACTATATCTTATCCATCTATGAAAGGAAGGACCCGGGTGCATAGTTTCTGAACCTTCCGGGCACCGTACGGTGCCCGGCTCGGCTGCGGGTTACCATATCCAAAGGATTTAGGCTTCACGCAATTCTCCCGGTTTTCATTCCGATATTTCTATCGGAAGCTGCTAAGGAATCACAGGGACTCGCTCTACCATTGAGCTACCGCGGAATATAAATGAGCACTGCGATTATACCAAAATTGGTCTAACTTTTCGAAGGTCAACAGGTCCGGCGTGGATTTCTCTATGACAATTGGCGCACACAAGCACACACTTCTCTAATTCCTTTTTGATCTTTTCCCAGCTTCTAGTTAAACCTCTGGAAGATAAATCGAATTCCTTAGCGTTTCTATCTAGGTGATGAAAGTCTAAGGAGCCAATATATTTATCGTACCCGCAGATTTCGCACTTACCGCCCTTGAGTTCAATAGCCATTAGTTTAAGCTTTCTTCTTCGGCGCGAAACGGCCATAACCATATAAGCAGCTCTATCTTTATACTTTCGGGTTTCCTTCGGCATAACCCAGTTTAAAGTAATTTTGAAGCCACGTCAATCCAAATAATCCTGAGGTTTCTTTAAGGCTCCTCTTTAAAGCCCCGGTTTTTGCTTCCCCCGAGTCCTTTTGGATTTACTCCGGCCATCCAAAGAAGCCCTTCATCACCTTTGTTACCGAACTTTTCAGTATAGGCAGCCAGGGCCAATGTTCTTGCCGTTCCTAAGCGCTTTCCGTTTACTTTAAGGCCTATTGAATCGACAATTAAAAGCTCGCCGCCTTCGTTTATACTTCCGAGAATAATAAAATGGCCCATTGTTCCCACGGGCCTTCCGTATTTCAAAACCCTGGCTAACCCAACGCCTCCTTCATCAAAAACGTACTTTCGCAATATCCCGAAAAGACCCGACCATTCTTTTTCCGGCACTAAATGGGAATTTGATACTCCCCAATCCGTTGTTATATTAAACGCGTCATACGCCAGACCGCTTCCGCCCTCCCCCTCCAGTAGTTTGAATGACCATTCAAAAGGATCATCCTGCATAGAAACATCGTTCGGCCGGATGATATCGTATCCCATATATGATTTATCGATTAACTCGTTTATGATGTCGGCAATTGTAATATCGGGGACCTCGCCGGTTTTATAATAAGTAAACAATTTGAAAACCGTGGCAATAACCGCCTCACTGCAGGAGTTTCCGACATAATAGCTACTTGCGAAGTTGTCGACTAAGTCTTGATTAAGTCTTTGATACTCTTTTTCGTCAAACTGAGCGGTTAGAAATATTCTTCCGCTTGATGTTTGTGGTTTTGTCCAAAATTCAGGGTCCTTAAGCCACTTTTTAATGGTTTCCGGATCGGGGGGGCTCCAGCCTTCAAGCGGCTTTGTTTCTAATAGCCTTTGCGACAAACTTTTTCGTTCTAATCTGCTTTGTTGTCCGTGACCCTTCTCAAGACCGGATAACCACGGAGTATAAATCTGCATAAAAGCGGCCGTACCAAGGGTAGCCATAACTTTGCCGGCCTCTCTTCTCGATAAATTCTCCTTCATGGGGGTCGATATTATCACGTTATGGACCCGTTAACAAATTGGGGGGTTAATCCAAATAATCCTGAAGTTTTTTTCTCCTCGAGGGGTGTTTGAGTTTCCTAAGCGCTTTTGCTTCAATCTGCCTAATCCTCTCTCGGGTCACACCAAAGACTTTACCAACTTCTTCTAAGGTCATTTGCTTGTTGCCTTCAAGACCAAATCTAAGTTTCAAGACTCTTGCTTCCCTGTCAGAAAGGGTGGATAAAACTTCATCCAAATGGTCTTTCAGAAGCTGTTTTGAAGCCTGGTCGATAGGCGATAGCTCACGCTCGTCCGGAATAAAATCACCCAAAAAACTTTCCTGGTCTTCGCCAACCGGAGCCTCAAGTGACGTCACTTCCTGAGCAATTTTAAAAATCTCGCGGACACGTTCGGCATCGATATCAAGCTGGTCGCCGATCTCCTCGGGTGTAGGTTCCCTGCCATATTCCTGCATCAAGCGGCGGGAAGTCCTATAAAGCTTGTTAATCGTTTCAACCATGTGGACCGGGATTCTAATCGTCCGCGCCTGATCGGCAATGGCTCTTGTGATTGCCTGTCTTATCCACCAGGTCGCATAGGTTGAAAATTTATAACCTTTCCGCCAATCATATTTTTCAACCGCCCGAATCAATCCCTGATTTCCCTCCTGAATAAGGTCCAAAAGCGATAGTCCCCGGCCGATATATTTTTTGGCAATAGAAACTACCAAGCGAAGATTTGATTCCGTAAGTTTATCTTTGGCCTTCTTTTCGGCCTTTTCGTATCTTTTTGCCAGTTCAACCTCATCTTCAGCCGAGAGAAGTGGGACTCTTCCTATTTCTCTTAGATATTGCCTGACCGGGTCGGTCGATTCCGCCCCGCCCAATTTGGAAAGAATTTCAATTTCCCGGTCGAGCTTCTCTTTCTCCTTATCCTCACCCCCGCCTTCTTCCGGCGTAACCGACTCAAAAACGTCGATGTTCTCGATTAAGAGCTTGCCGTAAAACTCATCAAGCTCCTCAACTCTTTTTTCGGCATCGGGAAAAATCTCCAATATTTCCTCCTGGGTTAAAAACCCCTGCTCACGACCTTTTTTAACCAATAAATCAATTGCCTTTTTAATCATAATTTAGGCCTCCTCAAAGATTATACCCCTATCTTCATTCTCTTCAAGACTGGCTAATTTTTGGCTTAGGCGGCTAAACTTAGCCTGACATACTTTGAGCTTTTGCGTTTTATTGGCAGCTTCCAGTTCACGGATTTCTCGGGCGAGCACTTCCAGCTTGTCTCTGGTTGCCAAGTATTTTAACTCCCTTACCACCAATTTCATTTCCCTATTCAGGCGCTCTTCCGTTTCATCTTCAAATCCGGCTTCGGCTAAGATTATCTCGGCAAAGCCTTCTGTCAACTCAGCCGGCAAATCCTTGGAAAATTTAGCCAGATCGAAGCTTTTATTTTTTACAAAATAGGTTTTAATCTCATCGACTATCCGTAAGGCCAGAGGTGTTTCAATAAGCGATAGGGCTTCGTTTTCCAATAACCCTTTGATATCCTTTTGGAAAAAGAGGGTCAAAAGTCTCGATTCCAGAAGTTCCCGTCTGCCCCTGCTTTTGGATTTAACACCCGGCTCGACTTTTGGCACTTCTGTCTCGCCCTTATTAATATAGCCTTCCACTTCACCCTCAACCGCATCTTCGGAAACGCCCAACCGATTGGCCGCCAACTTAACATAATGGGCTTGGACGATTTTATCCGGAATTGAGGCCAATACCGGCACAATTTCTCTGCTTATTTTAGCTTTGTCTTCTCCCGTACTTCCTGCGTGTTTGGAAAAAACCGAATCGATTAAAAAGTCCCAAACGCCGATTGCTTTAATTAAAGCGTTTTTATATTCTTTCGGGGATTTTCTAACCGCCTCGTCCGGATCTTTAAAATCTTTAAGTTGGGCTACTTTTATCTCCAGGCCGTGGGTTTGAGCAACGGCTATTCCGCGCCTGGCGGCCGTGTCGCCGGCAAAATCAGCATCGAGAGCCAATATCACCTTCTGGCCAAAACGCGACAAAAGCCTGACCTGATCCTCAGTAAAAGCCGAGCCTTTGATGGCGACCGTATTTTGAATGCCGGCCTGCCAGGAGGAAATCATATCAAGTTCTCCTTCAACAACAATGGCCGTCTTTTTCTCTTTAATTCTGATCTTGGCCAAATTAAGTCCGTAAAGAACCCGGCTTTTATGATAAATCGGCGTTTCGGGCGAGTTGATATATTTGGCCAAATCTGCCTTGGCTCCGGGGAGGAGGCGCCCGGAAAAACCGACCGTATTGCCCCGATGGTCTAATAAAGGGAAAATTATGCGTCCGCGAAAACGGTCAATCGAAGACCTGTCTCCAACCGTCAGTCCGGCCTTTTCCAGCTCCTTATCCTGATATTTTTTCTTCTCGACTAAAAATTTTCTTAAAATACCCGGCGTGTCCGGCGAAAAACCGATCTGAAAAGTCTTAAGAGTGGCCATGTTTAAGCCCCGCTCCTTTTGAAGATAGGAAAGGGCAATTTTCCCTCTCGGATGACCAACTAAAATATAGTGATAAAAACGGGAAGCCAGGCTATTTATTTCCAGAAGCCTCTCTTTTTCACCTTTATCGCCGGGCCGTACTGAGATAAGCTTCACGCCGGCCCTGTCGGCCAAAAACCTTAAGGCTTCACCAAAATCCATCCCGTCGTATTTTTCAAGGAAGGAAAAAGCATCTCCGCTTTCGCTACAGCCAAAACACTTATAAATCTGGAGTTCCGGGGAAACCATAAAAGAAGGCGTCTTCTCGCCATGGAACGGACAAAGGGCTTTATAATTGCGACCGGCCTTTTTCAATTGAACATATTCGCCAATTAAGGCAACAATATCTGTTTTTTGTTTTACTTCATCGACTTGGTCGGCCATTTTGGTGCGGGAGCATGCTAGATTATACCAAATATACCCGAAATGTAAGCCAAAGTTACTGGGGGCTCTCAAAGACTATCGATATTTTGTCTTCGTAAACCATTTGCCAGCCGTCTTTTTTAAGGGCTTTAAGCAAGTCAAATTGTTCTTTTTTCCCAAAAAACCTCTCGCTAATTTTGGCCGCAAAGGCTTCAAAATAACCCATTTGTCTATTTTTTGGCCACAAAACCGCAGTGATGCTGTATTTTTCAAAAACATCCCGGTAGGCAATTTCGCCATTTAAAAGGCCCGTGTAGTCTTTCATTGCATAACCCGTTTCGTCGGGCGGATTTAACTTATAGCGCCATGACGGCATCCGTCCATCAATGAAAACCGGCCTTTCGGGCAGTTTCCAAATTAGATATCCGCCCCAGCCGTACTCCGAAAAAAGATTGCCCTGAGGCAAATTTTCACGAAGGTATATAACGGCGATTTTGGGATAAAATGTTTCCTCGCCAAAGGCCATGGCGCTTTTTAAGACCAAAATTGATTGAAGAAAAAGAATTACTACGGCCGCATATAAAGTATATTGATAAATCTTGTTAAAACGGCTTATTGCTTGCGGGATTTTATTGACCGTATCCAGGGTGTAACCAAATGAGGCAATCGTCATAGGCAAAGAAAGTATTGTCCAAAGCGGGATGTGCCTGATACTGGACACTGCTTGAACCAGAAAGAAAAAGTAAAGAACCAGCTCTTCGGGGCGGAACTTTTTCCGGTTATGAAGAACCAGCATTACGCTCAGGGTGGCATAGATAAAAAAAACTAAATCCAAAGTTAAAAAAACCGGCTGCCATTCCAAAATTGACCAGCGCAAAGACGAATCCGACATCTGAAGCCATACTTCGTGCCAGATGCGCGGACCATATGGATTTACAAAGGACGCCAGGGTGCTCAGTAGTATTAGCAAAATAAAATCTTTTCTGAGCTTCTTTTGATAAAGCCTTACGGCTCCAATCAATAATAGGGTTGTGATGCTTAGGGCAAAGCTGCCGTGCAAGTTCACCCAAAGAAGGGTCAGGGGCGGCAGGAAAAAACGCCACTTTTTCCACCAATATTCATTTAAAGTAATGCCCAAAAATAGAGCCCATAGAAACCAAGAAGCGACTTGGGGGCGAACGCCAAAGAAGGAAAAGAGTATCCCGATGGTCAAAATAACCGGAACTTCCCAGTAAATGATTTTTTTGCCTAAAGATTTAATAATGACGACTAAGGCCAAAAACATTAAAAGGGAATAAATAAGCGACAGACCGTACATTCCGGCCAAAGAATATATAGAGTGAAAAATGACATTTGAAAACCATTGGATGTCGATATAAGGGAAGCTGGGCATGGTATAAGAAAAGGGGTCGCGGAAAAGAAAGCCGGAAGAGGTAATTAATTCTCCAATCTTAACGTGCCAACCAAAATCGGGGTCTAAAAAGATAATTCCTTTTACAAAATATATTAGAAAACTGACAAGAAGAACAATAATCATACCCAAATACTAATTCCCAATGAAGAAATTGTAAATTAGTGGCGGAGGGGACAGGATTCGAACCTGCGCGTGCTTGCGCACATACGCTTTCCAAGCGTACGCCTTGAACCACTCGGCCACCCCTCCAAGGCAACGAATTATATCAAATTTTACTTTTCTCTCCGGTCAAAATCTCTTTTGCCTGATCCAAAACTTTTTTTTCACCCGAATAAGTCAGTTTTTCTTTGGCCATAGTAAAATTAAGCCAGGCCACTTCGGACGTTTCATCGCCAAATCCGTCCGGCAGGTCGCTAGCCCTTTCCATTAAATAAAAGGTCACAAACTTAAGAATATTTTTCCCTTTAAAGCTAAAGACATATTTTACGGTACCGATTTTAGATACGATCCTGGCAACAACTCCACCCTCCTCTGCCACCTCTTTTAGGGCGGCTTTAACAAGATCTTTTTCTTTGGCTTTAAGTATGCCACTGGCCAAAGGCCCCGGAGAGCCGTCTTTGGCATCGTCCAGCCAGCCCTTGGGCAATCTCCAGGTGGCGGGCGAAATCATTCTCGAAGAATAACCCACTTTGGTTATTAGCCACAACACCTCATCGGCCCCTTTTCCTTGACTCTTAATTCTCCTGAAGACAACGCCGCCGGCGGAAAATTCTCTTAATCTTTCTTTTGGTGTAGTTTTTTCCACGTTTTAAGAACAATTCTGGCCTTTCTTAACATTTCCTTATCTCTTCTGGAAGCCAGTTTTTTTACGGCTTTTGCGAAATCGAGCCATTCGTAATTATTAAAACCCAAAATCTCTCCGGCTGATGCCTTGAAAATTATTAAATAGTAAAGAAACTTCTCGGAAATGGCTTTACCGCCAATGACGGTCGAGGCACTTGCCCGACCGGACTCTTCCAAAACCTTTACGCTCATCCCTGCCAGCTCTCCCAAAACTCTTAAAATTGCCCTGACCGAAGATTCACCTCTCCGAACGGTTGCCTTAGGTAACTCCCAATCGCTCTCGTCGGTCTGTTTAATTATAAGCCAATAAATTTTCCCCCGGCTTTCTTTAAACAGGGTTGCGCTTGAAATAAGAACAAAATTTTCTTTAATCATTTTTGTGCCCTTGGCGAGATTCGAACTCACATTCTAGGCTCCGGAAGCCCATGTTCTATCCATTGAACCACAAGGGCTCATATTTATAAAGACTCTTAAGCGGTGGGTACAGGATTCGAACCTGTGTAGGGTTTTCACCCTCGGGTTTTCGAAACCCGCGCATTTGACCGCTCTGCCAACCCACCATAAGTGCGCCCACCCAGAGTCGAACTGGGATCAACGGCTCCGCAAGCCGCCACTTTATCCATTAAGCTATGGGCGCAAATAATCAAAATATTATTTATTGCCCGGCATTTTTTTGGCAAACCAGCCGGCCGCCTTATCGAGGGCTGACGGAGGAACTTCTTCTTCGGGTAGGTAAGTTGAAACAGCTTTTCTTATTTCCTCCTTGACCTCGTCTTTAATAACCACCTCAAGCCGGCCCGGCAGAACCAAAGTTTCAAAAACCAAAAGCTCACTGCCAAACCGGGAGCTAAACCAGAACCTGGTCATAACACTCCATTCGGTTTTTTTGCCGGCCACTTTTATGCCTTTGGTTGTAATTTTATATTCCGTCTCGCCCGGCTCAACCGTATTCATAACGTAATAGAGAAAAATCAGGGAGACGATCAGGATAACCGGCATGGCTCCCTCGACAAAGAAAAGAACAAGACAAACGATAAAAGCGATTGCCAGTAAGGTTATATAAAACTGCCTGTCTTTTCTCTTAAATGGTCTTGACGGAGCCGACCAGGTAACTAAATCTTTTTCGGGCTCTTGTCTTAAAACCACCGGCTGAGCCTGTTCCTGAGGCGTATTGGCCTCTTCTTTTAATGAGCTTTGATTTTCTTCTTCGGCAGGCATTCTAAATAGATATTATACCTCATAGGCAAGTTTCGTTCCAAGCCGTAAATCTGGTATAATTTGGCCTTGCCGGGTGAGGTCGCATAGTTTGGTCCATTGCGGGGGATTGCTAATCCCCTGAGCCGCAAGGCTCGCGTGGGTTCGAATCCCACCCTCACCGCACCGGGTGGGTTGGCCGAGCGGTTTATGGCGCAGGTCCTGAAAACCTGTGGGCGCAAGCCCTCAGAGGTTCGAATCCTCTACCCACCGCTTACGAAACCCCTCTGGCCAGAGTTAGTCCCCAGATCTTTTTAATACCGGCCCGCTTAAGAACTTTGGCCGCTTCCTTCAAGGTTGCCCCCGTTGTCCAGACGTCATCAAATAAGATGTATGTTGCATTTTGGAGATTGGATTTTGGATTAAGAGCGAAAATACCGTGAATATTAGTCAGTCTTTCTTCCCGCTTAAGTTCGGTTTGCGGAACTCTCATCTGTCGTCTAATCAATAAATCCGGGCTATAATGCCAGCCAAGATTTCGGGCAAGGTTCCTGCCTATTAGCTCACTTTGGTTAAAACCGCGCCGGTTTTTGCGAAGCCAATAAAGAGGAACCGGAACCAAAACAAATGAACTGTGTATTAGGAATTGATAATTCCGGGTCCGGACTATACGGGCGGCTTCTTCCGAAAGTACTTCGGAAATCTGATAGGCAAATTTGTATTTCAGGACCAAAATGGCTTTTCGGATTACTCCGCCATATTGCCACAAAGAGATAAGGCCATTTAAACCTTGGGGCTGAAGACATTTTGTGTGGGTCTTCCCGTCAATCGAAAACCTTAGGCACTCCGGACAAACGGCCCTGGGTGTTTTAACTTTGCCCAGACAAGCCTCACAAATATATTTCCCATCTCTATTACAGGCCAAGCAGTTTATCGGGAAAAATAGGTCTAAAATCCCCACAGAGGTATAATATACGTAAAATCAATGAAAATTACCAATAAAAGAGCCGGCTATGAATACACGCTCGAACCCGAACGCATCGAGGCGGGGGTTGTTCTTTCGGGCGGGGAAGCCAAAGCCGTCAGAACGGGCCACGTTGATCTTAACCGGGCGGTGGCCAAAGTTGTCGATGATGAGATTTTTTTGATTAACGCCAACATCCCGGTCTTAGGAGCGAAAAATTATACTTCAACCAGGATGCGCAAACTTTTAATGCATCGAAGGGAAATTGTTTCGATCTCGACCAAAATGAAGCAATTTAAATTGACTCTCGTGCCTGTCTCGATGTATAATAAAGGTCGCTTAATTAAGGTTGGCTTGGCTTTGGGAAAATCGAAGCATAAATTTGAAAAGAAGGAAGTAATTAAGCGGAAAGATATCGAACGCGAGATTAATCGCGAATTAAAAATTATTAGGTCCGGTTAAAATTGGGGACGATCGGTTTCGACGGAAAGTTCTTTTAAAAGACGGCAAGCCGAGTTTGGTTAGTACTCGTAAAAATTAACCAAAAATTAAGCGTCAACGATAGTTACGCTCCAGCCTACGCATTCGCTTAAAGCTGGTGTTCATTCGTTTGTTTCTCGACCGAACGAAATGGGCATAAACCTGTCGGGATTGGCTAAAAACCTTTGACTTTGGGTTTTTGGTTGAAAAATTAAAGTCTTACTCTGCCTCGTCCTGTTGGCAGGTTAGAAGCAGAGAAAATAAATAAAACCAACTAAGCTTGTAGACGTCTTTTAGCTGACTTTTCGGACGAGGGTTCGATTCCCTCCGTCTCCACAAATATCAGGGTTAATCGAGGTGTTTTATGTCGATTGAATAGAGCTTTGTCCCGGTGAGTAAAATAATCTTTTTGGCGTCTTCGGAAACGGCCAAATCCAGCGCCTCGGCCACAAAATCTCCGACATACTGGGCTTTATACTCTCCGCTTTTGTCAATAACAACGACTCTTTTTCCCGTTCTATCAAGGAGATAGAGATATTTCAAATTTTCGTTGGTATAAATAGCCGTTGCCGAAGCAAGCTCGGGAAAAAGACCACTAACGGAAAAGGCCAATTTGTTGCCCAAAGAATATCTGAAGATATCCCCGGAATTGGATAAAAACCATATCGAACCGTCGAGGCTAAGGCCCGCCAAATTATTTAAATTAATATCCAAATCCTGCGTGTTCCATTTGCTTCGGTCGGCAAAGCCGTCACTTATCCCCGGATAGCGCCAGATTGTTTTGGCTGCTTTATCGATAAGATACAGATTGCCGGCGTATGCATATAGGGCGGCTTCGCCTTCCCAATCTTTTTCAACGACTTTTTTCGTCTCTTCACCAACTTCACTAACTCCGTCTTCTGACAAAACATATATTTTATCGCCGTAACTGGCAAGGGTATCTGCTTTTGTAATCTGGTCAGGGCCGGCCACGACAGCTGTTTTTTTGGTGGCAAAAGCGACCGAAACAACCTTTCTCCCGTCTTTGTCCAAAACAAAGAATTTTTCTTCTCCGGAGGCCAGGTCATTGCCTTTAAGTCCACTTGAGAGAATTGACAAGTCAACAAATAATTCGGGGTCGGTTTTATAAATTCCTAAAATTTGCCCCTCTTTGTCGTTGATTTCTTTTTTGAGAGATTGAACGTCTTCATCTTTTACGCCTTCTTCTTCGATGGTAATAATTAAGTTTCTGGCCGAATTAAAAAGTTCCCTGGCCCGACCGGGATCTAACGAATAGAGCTTTTCGGCCTCGCCGAGATTATGCCTGGCTTCGGTAAGGCGAGATTCGTAGGTTAACTTTTTATCTTTCAGGCCTTTTTGTCTTATCCCGAAACCAATACTGATAATAAGTAAGAAAACCAGGATGGCCCCAACCGAGATGGCCAATTTTCTGTTTTGCGGGACAACAACTTCTCCGTTTTGCGATTTAACGAAAATTCTTCTTTGCGGCATAAGCCTTCCGATTAGACCACCTATCTGGGTCACCGCCTTATTAAGATAGGACGCCGGATTCGATTTGGGTTGGATCGACACTTGTCTTTCTTCTTCTTTAATGATTGTGGCCGAAAGCTCTTCTTCGTCGACAGGTTCGGCAATTTTGGGCTCAAGTTTGGAAACAAACGTCTCGGTTTTTACAAATTTAACGATAATTGCCCCCACTGCACCGGTATCTTTTCTGGCATGAACGAAGGGGACCAGCGCTTCCGACGCCTGGACGACATTTTGTCCCTCAAGGGCGGCTTTAATGACCCCCTGTGGAACTATTTCGAAAAACGGCCGGGTGGCCAGAAGAAAAATATCACCGTCTTTGGGATAGCCAGATGCCGAAATAACTCCGCTGGCCTTTCCCTCGCTGACTAAAATTTTGGCCAACATTCCGTCCCGGAAAACGGCCGCTTCGGCTCCGCCGCCGACGGCCGAATAGACAACGCCCTCCACAAAAACCGCTCCGGCAATCTGAACTTCTCCCCAGCGGGTGGAAAACTCGCCGATAACCTTTTCCAAAGCCTCCTTAAGGGCATAAAAAGCCGGCTTTCCCATTTCCCCGAAATATTCTTCATGAAGCCTGGCTAAAATTTCCCGACCGGCCGTAACCCCCTCGACACCGGCACTCTCTTTTGAGGTGGCAATAACGGCAAAAAGTTCGCCCCGTTTGGCCAATCTATCCTCTTCCTCCGGCTTAAACTCGTGTACCTGAGCCCAGCCGGAAGAACCCGGATTTCCCGTAATCTTGGTCGTTACGACACTTAAATCGACGCCCATTACAAAATGATAAGGGCAAATATAAGAACCGAGCAGGCAAAAAGCAAGTGCATAATCGAGAGAAACCTTAAAGGAGCATCAAAACCCAGCTCAATGGTCTTAATCATCAACTGAACCTGTCTGACGACAACCAGGGCAAAAACGATATAAAAAATTAGGCTAATTACGGCAAAGAGTTTAATTATGACCCACATGCTTATTCCGACAAAAGGAATCGTCATTTTTATCTTATCCTTCCTTCCAGTTTTTCCTGCTCTTCTTCCCTTCTTAGTTCCTGTAAGACCTTAACGACGCGATCCGGGTTGGGTACGGCCAAAAAATCGAAATTGGGAACCTCACTGGCGGTTTGAATCGTCACATCTCCGTAGTTAAAAAAGGTTCTGGCAACGCCGCCCATTTTATAGGTAACGTCCTGAATTTTATCGATATTGGCATCGGAAACTTCTTTGTAAATAAGGTTGGCAAAATCGACGTCAACAATTCTTTCGTCGGTGACAATATAGACATTGAAAAACCAGGAAAGAAAATTTTCAAAAATATAGCCGCAGGTTATCAAATACCAAGCCAAAATAGCCATAAAGCGGAAGTTACCCGGCAAAAAATTACTGTTAATCCCGAGTAAAATTGACGGTGCGGCGACTAAGACGGAAGCTATTAATATCCATTTCAAATTAACAATCGGGTGTTGCCTCAAAAAAAGAACAATTTTTTCGGCTTCTTCTTTGGTTTCGAAATTAACCTTTTCCGGATAGTAAGAAAAGCTGGCAAAAGGATTGTGTGTGTGTCCCGGCAAACGTTCAATCGAGGAAGTTGCCGCCGGTTTCATTACCGGATTTTCTTGGTTAAGCGGTGGTTTTTCTTTTTTGACGATGTTTTTGGCGACAAAAACGTCAGGCATTTGGCCTGATTATATCACGGGGATAAAGTCAAAACTCAGACGTTAAAAATCCATAAGTGAAAGTTTATTTTTTACAGCTTTTCGATATTAAAAAGAGTGCTTTTTAAGCCCACATAACCGGGGGCGCGCAGATTAAAGGCTCTTTTGAATTCTTCGCCGTTTATGGTTATTCCTCCTTTGTTGGTGGAAAAACTGACGTTTAGGGTTGCTCCGGAATTTGAATAGACAACCGAAGCCGAAGAGGCACTGCTATATCCGCCAATTGAGGCCAACTCCGCCAAAGAATAAGGACTGCCGCCCCAACAGGCGGTATCGATCGGAGAAACCCTGGAAGCATCACCGCCGCCCTGATATAAAACCGACCAGGCGTTTATAATATCGGCCATTTCATTGTCCTTTAGCCAAGGGTTAGATCTGCCGCAGGTGGAACCACCCCGGCTTTTATACCAACCTTTGTAAAACCAAGGTGAAGCAGAAATCTTTTCATAAGCCGTGGCGGGCCAATCGCCCGAAGTGTCTTTTATGCCCGACCAGCCCCATTGGGAGATGGTATATCCGCCTGAGGTTGAGGCATAATAGGTCGTCGCAATTCCTCCGCCCTTCATCATAACCCAGCCCCGCGTTGCCCGGACGGCCTCTGCCCACTTGCCGCTTTTTAATTGGGGCTTATACACCTGACAGGCCTCGGTCGGACAAATTGTTCCCGTGCCCCCCCCGGTAACGGCCAGGGCATAAGAACGGGCCGCCACGGCTTGGGCTTTAAGGGCTTCAAAGCCACCGCTATTTCCCCAAGATTCGGGAACTTCATAAATCCCGAGAAGGTAATTTTCTTCAAAAGCAATTCTGCCGTAGCCGGAAACGCCGATCGTCGCGGGAGACGGATAATCTTTCTTTAACTCTGCTCCCTGGAAATAGGCCGACAGAATATTTTCCGCGCTTTGTCCAGACTTGCTTCGGCCGTATGCTCCGTACTGGCTCAGGCCCGTCCGGTGGGGGGCTCCGAAAGAAAAGGCGGCAAAAGCCGGCCGAAAACCCGGGTCGCAGAAATTGGCGGAGCCAGGTGCGCCCGAACAGGGCTCAAGTGTCGGGGGTGTCTCACCAACCGAAGTGGAAAAACCGCCGGCTTTAAGAGCCAACAGTTCGTTTTGCTTTGAAGTTAAAGAGCTTAAATAAGCGTCTGTTTTTTGAACTTCGCCTGCCAAAAAGGTTGCTTCCTTGTCGACTTTTGTTTTAAGGGCGGCCAGCGCATTTTTGTTTTTTTCCAAAGATTCTTTGTCTTTTTTAAGAGAAATTAGTTCGTTGCCGTACTTATCCATTGTTTTTCTGTCTTCGTCGGCCGCTTTTTGGCGAAAATTTATTTCCCGAAACGCTTCGGAAGCATCGGTTGAAGAAAGAAAAGGCATTAGGGGGTCATACAAGCGAATAAATTTATAATGATTGGCGGCCTTTTCGTCGAAGATTTGTTTTGCGTAGGCCAAATCCTCCTCTCTTTGATTAATGTTTGCCTGGACCTGAGCAAGCTGACTTGATACTGCTTTTATTTTTTTTGTAACGCTATCGAGCTGAGCTTTTAAGTTGGCCAGCTCCTTTTTGTTGGTTTCCTGGGCGGGGCTTAGGGCATCCAGCTGTTCCTGGATTTTAGCCAGGCAGTAGTCGATATCACCCGGGCCGGGGTTGTCACAGTTGGGCTCGGCGCGGGAGAGAGTAGGGGGGTAAAAAGTTGAAAGGGCAAAAGCGGCCAAGAAAAAAATGGTAATTAAAACCGTTCCCAATTTTAAATTTAAAAAGCGCATGCTTTTCATTATACCAACTCGCCTCTTTTACACCCGATGAGTTTTGCCCTAAAATGGAATTAAGATGAAAAAAAGATTACTGATAAGTTTTGGGCTTTTGGCTGTAAATTTTTTTCTTGCCTTCCCGAAAAACATCCTTGCCCAAACCCAAACTCCAACTCCCGCACTAAGAGTTGATGTAAATATTATGTGCGACAATGGAGGCGGAATAAATACAGCAATTGGTTGTATTCCGATAAATGATTCCAACGCCCTCATCGGTTTTATCCTTCGCTGGGCAATCGGAATTGGGGGAGGAATAGCCTTTATTCTGATTCTCGTTGCCGGATTTCAAATAATGACTTCCCGCGGAGACCCACAAAGGCTTCAGGCCGGCAAGGAACTTCTTACTTCGGCCATTGCCGGGCTTCTTCTGATTATATTTTCGGTCTTTATATTGCAGCTAATCGGCGTTAACATTCTGGGTATTCCCGGTTTCAACCAGACATAATTATGGAAATTGCACAAATAAATTTTAGCAACCTTTATCTACAAATGAATGCCTCGGACGGGGAAATTGATTTTAATAATCTGTCCTTGGGCGGAATCATTGACGCCCTTTTGCCCTTCCTGTTTGTGCTGGCCGGCCTGGCTATGCTTATTTTTCTTGTTTATGGCGGATTTACGCTCTTAACGTCCGGCGGCGACCCCAAGGCCGTATCCGGTGCTAAAGAGAAAATTACCTTTGCCGTGGTCGGATTTATCGTTGTCTTTATATCTTTTTGGCTTGTCCAAATAATCGGTAGAATGTTTGGACTTCAGCCCATTATTGATATCTTTGGCTAGCCGGTTTTGATATTCGCCCTGCTGCTTGATAAAATCTATTTGTGGAAAAACTCGCGCAAGTAAATATCGGCGTCCGCTTTAATTCCCCGATCGGCCAAACGGTAGGACTCGGACAGCTCGTCTCAATAATTATTTCCAACACCATTGTCTTTGCCGGAATCATTATGGTCTTTCTTTTAGTTATCGGGGGAATCGGTGTTATTTCCGGAGCCGGCCAAGACAGCCCGGATAAGGCCGCCCAGGGAAAGCAGACGGTAACTTATGCCTTAATCGGTTTTATTATCGTCTTTGCCGCTTACTGGATAGTCCAAATAATGGAAACCATAACCGGTGTTAATATTTTTAATCCCGGTTTCTAAAGGGTCTTTCTTTTAAGACAAATATTGGGTTTAATTAACTAAATGGGTGATATTTTCGGAAACGTTAACCCGCCGCCAGGAATAAGCCGCTACGGCAATCTAACTAGTGGTGGTCCGACCTACTTTATAACCAATATTTTGAAATTTATTATCGTTGTGGCAAGTGTCTATGCGGTTATTAATCTGGTTATTGCCGGCTATTCTTTTATGTCGGCCGGGGGTGACCCTAAAAAGGTGGCCGGAGCTTGGTCGAAAATATGGCAAACCCTGCTTGGCCTGGCTGTTTCAGCCGGAGCTTTTGTTCTGGCTGCTCTTTTCGGTCGGTTGATATTCGGCGACTATAGTGCTTTATTAAGGTTAAGGGTTTTTGGTCCCAACTAAGATGCATAATTTAATCGCCCAAATAGAAATACCTATCCCCGGAAATATCGAGGGGATTGGCCCCCTGGGTCTGGAGGGAAGAGCCCCGGCCCAATCAACCACTCTCTTTAATGTCTTTCTTTCAACTATCATCGGGCTTATGACAATTATCGCTGCTATTTGGTTTACCTTCCTTCTAATTACGGGAGCAATCAGCATAATAACCTCCGGCGGCGACAAAACAAAAGTCGCTGAGGCAAGAGGAAAAATCACGACCGCCATAATCGGATTGGTTGTCGTTATTGCGGCCATTTTTATCATTCAGCTAATCGGGACCCTACTTGGCTTTAACTTAATTCTTAACCCGGGCGAATTTATTCAGCAGATTACCCCCTGGGGTCCATAACAATAAAAATGATACCTAGTGTGAGTAACATTACTAATCCGGCTCTGGGCAATAGCCTTCAGGGTCTAAGCGGAGCCGAGTTTGTTTCCAGGCTAGTCTCGTCAGCGGTAGGGCTTTTGCTTATCGCCGGAGCGGTTATTTTTGTCGTCATTCTACTTTTGGGGGCAATCAGCTGGATTACCTCCGGCGGCGATAAGGCGGCGGTAGAGGCAGCCCGAGGCAAGGTTACGGCTGCAATTATTGGCCTTGTTCTTCTTTTTTCCGTTTGGGCAATTGTCAATCTGATAGAGACGATTTTCCGGATAAATATTTTAACCCTTGACATCCTTAACCTTGCTATCTAATAATTAATCAGTATATGTTAGCCCAATCAACAGTAAACCTCAGTCCCGGCGCAGGAACGTTTAACACGTTGGGCGGGTTAACCATCCCCAGAATGATTTCCGGATTTATTAATTTGGTTTTAATCATCGCCGCAATAGTTTTCTTCTTCATTCTCGTTATCGGAGGAATCAGATGGATTACCTCGGGTGGCGATAAAGCCAATACTGAATCTGCCAGAAACCAAATCACGGCCGCCTTGGTTGGCTTGGTTATCGTTTTTGCCGCCTGGGCAATTATCCAGCTCATTCAAACCTTCTTCGGCATTAATATCCTCAGCGGCCTGACTATTAACCCCATTTAATAAGTCCTTAAAGGCAATTGCAAAGACGTTCTTTTCTCTTTACACTTTTAATGTATGCACCTAGCACAAACTTGGTCCGACGCAACCGGTGATACGCCTGCACAATTTAAGGATTTAGAAGCCGTCTTTGCAAATGTTATATACGTTATTTTGGGCTTGGCCGGAATTGTTCTTTTTATTATGCTTCTTATGGGCGGTTTTAAATTCATTACGGCCGGGGGCGACCCGAAAGCTGTCGAGGGAGCCAAAAAGACCCTTACTTATGCCGTCGCCGGAATGGTCCTTCTGGCATCTTCCTTTTTAATCCTCCGCTTTATCCAGGAGTTTACCGGATTAAATGTGACCGTTTTTAGAGTATTTCAGCCATAATGTTATATGAAGCTGCTGCCCCATTTATTCAAGGTTAAGCCGATTGAGTTCCAAAAATATTTTATTTTCTTTGTCTTCTGGCTAATTGTTATTAGTCTTTTTCTCTCGGCTAAAATTGTCCGCGCCCAAATTCCCCGACCCGTACCTGTCCCCTGTAACCAAACCAACGAAGATGTTGGTAATGACGATGAATTTCATACCCTCCGTCCCTACCAGGCAAGTCCCTGTAATCAAGATATCGAAGATACTGCGCTTTTTTGTGGTAACGACTTATTCTTAACCGACAATATTACCGTTCGAAAAAATGATGCCCGCTATTGTAACCAATATTCTTCGACTAGATATGAATGCTTCTTTGTCATTCCCAGAAATTATAGTCTTGCCATTGATGTCACCGGAACCGACCTTCCTATAATGGGCAGAACCGAGGATGATGTGGTAAATAGCCGAATCCAACCAGATCCGGAAGGAACAGACGATGCCGAGAAAGTCAACGAATACGTCAGCTGGTACTTAAACGGTGTCTATCCCCCGGCTGAATACGGCAAACTCGATACCAATGACGCAGAAAACACGGCTAAATTAGTTGATTTTTCCGGCCCCATAAACAAACTCCTTCCGGAACGTATAAAACGGGATGAAATTTGGGCAACAATACAAAATCTCGGAGGAATCGCTCCAGATAACCAACACGATCAAGTAATTGGGTGCGTAAATTCAATAAACCAAATCACACCGTGTTATCCAAATCCACAAAGATTAGGCGTAAGAGAGGTCAGACTATCTGACCTTAGCGAACCCCCATGGGAAGAAGGATACCCTAACTATGAAGCCTTCCGAAGAGCTTATATGAGATGGCGGGGATATGCCTGTCCAAACATCCCAATAATTAACATCGCTATCTGTATTAAAAATCCTTTGTCGACTTACCGGGCCGATCTTTTCTACAAAATCTCTCCGTCTTCCCACGAAGATAGAGTTGGCGCCGTTGAGGTAGTTAATCCTTATGTTCAACCTGCCAGCCCCGGAGTAACCATAACCGATGTAAGTATTGTTACTACCCCGGCTGAACTTTTCTTTTCGCATATGGAAGAGTCAAGAAAACTGGCAGATACCTTGCAGAATACCTTCGTCCCCAAGGGAAATCCCAAATCGGGCTCGGTCAGTCAGGTAAGCCCCGCCCCCTACTGTGACTTAACCGAAATCAGGACCAATCCCGGTGACGATCTTTTTCCGGGAGAAATCCGCGTAGACCCTCTTACTTATACTGCCAACTTTTCCTGCGGATTTGAAATCGAACAGCCACCCCCGACTCCCTATTCTGCTGCGTGTGATGCTGGTGGCGGTATTTGTGTTCCAAGTTCTTATTCGTGCGATCGGACGAGAGGCCAACTGGGCTGCCGGGCGGGCTTTAGATGCAAGAGTGGGTGCGATTTTCCGGAGCAAAATCCATCATGTAGTGTCCAGGCGCGAGTTGTTTTAAACACGGTAACCGAAACTCCTTTGGTTGACGAAATCTGGTCAAGGCTGGTAGCCGGTTCCTCCGCGGTCTTTAAGCGTATCTTTCCCAAAATTGAATCGGGTGCGCCGGTTGAAGGAATATTAGACATACCCGCGGCAACAGGGGTCAGCTATGCTCTCAGGAACGCACCGGGTTATGTTTCTCTAACAGCGGGAAACCCCAATAATCAAAGGGGCGGAGCAGCAGAACTCTACTTCCCCCACATAGGCGGGATTCAACAGTATTTCCTCCAATGCATCCAAACAGCACTCAGGCCCCAAGGGTTTGGGGAAGTCTGCCCTTCGGGTTTGCCCCCGGAACAATCTTCCGGCACCTGTCCAAGCGTGCCTGATTCTGCAATAGACAGCCGCTGGCTGGCCGGAAAACAAAATTTCATCCGTATCGCAGGCCAGCGAATTGGCGGGTGCCCAGACACGCTTGCCGAAGAATGTTATAACTATGTCGTCAAGGAAGCACAAGGTGCTGGGGTAAACCCCGCCTTCGCACTGACAATCTGGTTTAATGAAAGCGCGGCCAGTAATTACTGCCGCCCAAATACGGCAGATTTTGGTATAAGAAATGGTGCTCCTTCTGAAAATATTATCGAACAATTGGAAATGTTTCTGGTCCAGCCTTTTAGAATAACCGCCTCGTGCAGAAATAATCCCGCCTGGACAGAACCGATGGAGGCTTTTCTGAGCGTATTTCACGGAAACTATCCGTGTGATCCTTCCTATAACGACGGTGGATATTATGGAGATGTTCTTGATAGTTGGCACTTAGTAACAGAGCCGTGGGGAGTGTGCGGGGGCGCATTATTTGGTATTAATTGGCCAACCGATAATTCATGCCCATAAGGCGTTGCATTTTTGAGTGGTCGAATATGATAATATGAATACGTAAATGTTCAAAAAACTGCTCGCCTCATTCTTCCTATCAATATTTCTTTTAACTTCCGTTTATGTACCACTTGCCAGCGCTCAGGAGTGGTTTAACCAGGATCCTTTGCAGTGGTATCAAAAGGTTTATGACGAAAACGTCTCACCTACAAACGAAATTTTCGGTGAGCGCTACACGGCTGCCCAAGTTGAGTGGGTCATTTATTCAGTTTTAACCTGGCCGTTTACGAAAACCCTGGGTCCCGGACTTACCTCATGCGCCCTGAGTATTGCCGATATTAGTGCCTGTATAAATGCTCTTGTCCAAAATACAAACACTTCAAACCTGGCATTAATTCCGGCTACCAGTAACGATGGGGGCTTACTATCCGCAGTCTTTCAAGATCGTCCCTTGTCAGGCATTACCTACGGGAAAAATCTTATCCGAAAGCTTCATATTATCCCCCAGGCACAGGCTCAAGAGGGTTTCGGGTATATGGAAGCTCTCCTTCCGGTCCAAGAGATGTGGAGAGCGGCGCGGAATATCGCGTATGGGCTTTTTGTCGTGGTGGCCATTGTTTTGGCGTTTATGATTATGTTCAGAATTAAAATTTCTCCACAGGTTTCGATAACTGTCCAGTCAGCTCTTCCAAAAATCATCATCGCGGTGGTTCTAGTAACCTTTTCCTATGCAATCGCCGGCTTACTGATAGATTTAATGTACGTTGTAATCGGCTTAATTAGCCTTCTCGCGACGGGCTTTTTCCCTTCTATCCTGCTCGTTTCGAGTACTAAAATATTTAATATTCTCACTCTTGGCCAGCCGTTCTCTATTAATATTCAGTATGGGGCAATTAGCCTTTTTGCCGTGTATCTAATCTTTTTTGCCCTGACGGCTGTCTTAGTTATTGGTTATACAATTGGCGGTTTAGCAAGCGGTTTAGCCGCGGGACTTACAGTCGGCGCAATTGTCGCTTTTTTCCCAACCGGGTTCGGAATGATTTTCGGTTTAATCGCTTTGATTATTTTTTTGATCGGGTTTTTTGTTCTTTTGTGGATGTTCGTTAAAACATTATTTATGCTTTTTAAAGCTTATGCGGGCGTAATATTGCTAACCATTTTTGCGCCGTTCCAAATTCTCATAGGCACACTTATACCCGGAATGGGCTTTGGCCGATGGGTAAAAAGCTTTGTCGCCAATCTTTCGGTTTTTGTTGTCACCGGCCTTCTCTTTCTTTTGGCTTATACCTTTTTGGTCCATGCTATCATTGCAATTTTTACCGCCGTTTTAGACGAAAGCGTGACAATAACTCTGATTAATGCGATTTTTGGTGTGGGCCTTGTGGGGGGGTTAAGTAATCTATTTGCGGGTACCAGTTCTGCCGGCTGGCCACCCCTATTGGGGGCCGTTGGTGGATCGGGAGAAGCTGCCGTTGCCCTACTTTTTCTCGGGGTCAGTTTTGTCATTTTTACTCTTATACCCAAAACGGCCGATATTATTCATGGCTTAATTTCCGGCCGGCCATTTGCTTATGGATCGGCAATCGGTGAAGCGTTTGGGCCCATTACCGGGCCTGCTGTTGGCATTTGGCGAACAGGAACCGGAGCGGTTGGTCAGGGAGTTAAAGGTTTTGCTGGCCCCAAAGTTCAATCACTACTTACAAATACTTTTACGGGTAAAATTGGTGCTAAGGCACGCAGAGAAGAATAGGCTTCATCGTCTTGTTCTTACTACCCCCCTAAAACTCATCGCGACATCATTAACAAAACCTCTAGTTGAACTTTTAATTACTTTTTTAGCCCACTCCATCTGATGTTTGGGGAGAAATACAATTTCTTTTTTCTTTTCGTAATCCATCCCTAATGGCATAGTTAGATTTTTCTCAGCCTGACTAAGCTCGAATTGCCCCCAACCAAGTCTGTCCGGTTGGCGCAACCCTTCATCTAACGCACCAACTACAAACAACGATTTCAGCCGTAAGTCTTTGGTTGGGTCTGCGTGCGAATTGAATGGCCCGAGCCAGGTCATTATCTGATCCCTTGAAAAATCGTCTGGCTTCCAGTCTGATTTAAGTAGCCAGTCTTTAACATTCAAAATACCAGGTAAATACCCTGATAAAAATGCTCCATAAGCAGTTGGCGGTAGTTTGTCATATTCTGCGTCTTTAAATTTCAAGGACTCTCCTGCCAGTTTTCCATTTTTTTCTTTTAGTGAGGTTAGCTCTCTTATCAATATCTCCGCCCTGTCGGGATCAGTCTTTCCCAGCTCGTCAACTCTCCTCCAATCTCTATCGTTAAATAACTTCTCTTTTTTAACCTTCCCACCCAAGAAAACTTCTGTCGTCGCCCAACGCAAGAACGATGTGCCAAAACCATCAATCTCCTCAACAGTAATACTTGGGCCCTTATCTGTGCCTTTTGCGAACCTGTCTTTCCTTGACGTTTTGAAATATATGGCGTCTGCCAGGGAGTCTCCGGGCGCTGCGTTATAATTCCACACAGACGTTTCAAAGGTTACATAAGCCAGTCTTCTGGCTAGCTGTAAGGACTTCCTTCCTTCTCTGCCTCCCCCAAGCCCGTCCGATATCTCCTTATCTATTGCCTGTATTTCCGACGGGGAAAGCCCTTTATCGAAAATTTTTATCTTTGATGTTCCCCCGCCCTCAATCGCCCATTTTTGAAGCTCGGTAAGGCCTTTTCCAATCTCTAGGCCTGGCAGACCTTTTTTTATCAAAACATCAAAATCCTGTCCGTCCAAAAGATGACCCCTGGCCACTAGCTCTTGAACAGCATCTCTTAATCCTAAAATTGTATCTTCTACTCTGCCTGGGGAAATTCTTCGAACCAGGGCGTAGGCTTCTTGAAGCCTCAACCTCGCCCTTACTTCGGCCGCAACTTCGGGCGATAGCGCCCCCATTACCCTTTCGAGTTCGGCAACTTTGTTAGCATTTTGGTAATGGCCCAAGGAATTATCGTTCGATTCGACATCCTCTAAAAGTTCTCGAACCTTTTCTCTTTGCTCCTCTGAGGACGTCGCTTCTGTTAACCCTAATTTGCGCCCCGAAATTGCTTCTAATACACTCTCGTTTCTTGCTTCACGCTCTTTCTCTTTTTTATCAAGCTCTGTAACGTGGTCTGCCATTCTAAAGAGAAAAACATCCGCCACCTTTTTTTTCTCGTCTTCTTGGCCAAAATCTCCTTCTTGTATCTGCTGATCAAGTCTTATATATTCCTGACGCCATTCGTTAATACCAAAGATTCCGCGCGAAGCCGCCTCGTTCATTCTTTTTATTCTTCGATAAAGGCCCTCGTTGCTTTTTTCAAGCTCCGTTAGTTCTTCCTGTGTTTTTACCAAAAAGGTTTCTTTAAAAACGTTGCCTTCCGGCTTTCTTTCTGGGGTCATCGTTGCTTCTCCTTCTGTCATGGCCATATTTTCCCATTTTTCGCCTAAATATGCAAAAATGGCGGCTTGTGAAAAGGGGATGTACTTGCATTGACCCGTTCACGACGTAACCTAGAGTAAGATAAAGGCTTCCGCCTGCTATGGAACAACATCCGATTCCGCAACAAATATCGTCATACCAATTCAGGTTGGTCGGAGATATGACCCTAAAGCAGTTTTTGCAGGTCGGCGGCGGAATTCTTATCTCCTTAATTATTTATTCCACACCAATTATCGGTTTGATTAAATGGCCCTTGGTAATTGTTTCTGCCCTGTCCGGGGCAGCCCTGGCCTTTTTGCCTTTACAAGAGAGGCCTTTGGAAAAATGGATTTTTGCTTTTATCAAATCAATTTATTCTCCAACCCTTTATTATTGGAAAAGCTCTCCTCTTGAAACAATATTTTTTCAGGAACAAGGACTTACTCCTTTGCCCGAAGTGACGGCTCCGCCCGCCGGCTACCCGACACTTGTTCCGGCCACTCCGCCGCCCACTCCGCAGCCCCAACCGCAACCGGTTGATATGTCCAGGGAAATTTTAATCCCACCAACAATGCCCACATCAACGCAATCTTCGGCCAAACCCCAGGCCCAACCGGAAGAACTGGAGCCGGGCATAACCATCTTCCCGAACCTTGAAGAGGCGGAAAAAACCTTCCTTAGCAAAATCACCGGCCTTTTTAGCATGGCGCCAGATCTTCCTAAAGAAGAAGCTAAAGAGACCGGGCCGGCCGCCAAAGAGGGCTTCCGTTTCACACCGGCCGGAACAATTAAAATGACGCCTTCTCACGAAGAAAAGGAGAAGGAAGAAACTCAGGAGCCGGCGCCCGAGCCGATAATTGTCTCCGTTGCCCCGACCTTAACACCTTCAAGAAAACTGTCAGAGGAATTTGCCCAGTTTAGCCAGGAAGCCGCTCCGCCTTTTCCACCAAGCTTACCGAATGTTATTGTCGGACAGGTTATGGATTCGGACAAAAAAATCATTGAGGGCGCCATTTTGGAAATTAAAGATTCAGCCGGTCGCCCCGTAAGGGCTCTAAAAAGCAATAAATTGGGCCACTTTATGATCGTTACGCCCTTAACGACGGGAAGGTATTCCGTCGAAATCGACAGAGAAGGTTATATCTTCGATCCCATCACTTTTGATGCCTTGGGAACAATCATCCCGCCGATTGCCATTAAGGCCAAACCAATTAACAATTAATATGCCGAAACTATCCATACCGGAAATTCCCATCCCAAATCCTTTTAAAATTCCTGACGCACCCATTCTTTCCTCCGCCCAGGACCTTATTCCGATCGCCGATCTGGCCGAGGATATCGTTATTTACAAAGACGGCGGGGCGGCCTTGGTTTTAGAATCCACCTCACTCAACTTCGGTCTTTTATCCGAAAAGGAACAATCGGCCGTTATTGCCGCCTACGCCGCCCTTTTAAATTCGCTCTCGTTCCCGATTCAAATTATGGTCCGCTCGCAAAGAAAAGATATCTCCTCATATATGGAATTTCTCAACGAGGCGGGAAAAAGAGGCTTTGGACCCAAGTTGTCCAGAATAATGGAAGGCTACAAGCTTTTTATCGTTGATGCTGTGAAGAAAAAGAACGTTCTCGGTAAAAAATTCTACGTCGTTATTCCCTTTAGCCCGCTTGAATTGGGCATCAGCAAATCTTTTGCCTCGGTTACCAAAAAGAAAGGGCCCCTGCCGTTCCCCAAATCGTACGTTATTAAAAAAGCCAAGGACATCCTCTACCCTCGGCGCGACCACCTAATCAGGCAGGGCGGTCGGTTGGGAATCAAGCTTCGACAGCTTAATTCAAAGAGCTTAATTGAACTTTTTTATAACATTTATAATCCACCGCCTCCGGCAACGATGAAAAGGGAGGAGTTCGCGCCGCCCCAAGAGGGCGTCCTGCCGAGTCTACTTAAGGCTGGCGGATTTCTGGCGCCTAAAAAAGAGGCACCCGCAATAGGGCCCTCTCCGGCCGTACCGGCGCCAACAGGAACTCCGCCCGGCGGCCAGATTGGTCCTTGGGGAGAAAAACCGCGTATTTATTCTCCATCCGCTACCCTTATGCAAAAGAAAATAAGTCTCCTTGACATTATTTCCCCCCAATCAATAGAGCTCGACTTTGATTTTATCAAGATAAACGGCGTCTATATCAGAACGCTTTATACGGCCATCAAAAGACGCTATGCCTCACCGGGCTGGCTTGAGCAAATTATTAATTTTGACAGTTCTCTCGATATTTCTTTTCATATTTACCCGGTCGAAGGAAAGAGCGTCCTGGATGATTTGCGTCGGAAAATTGCCGAAATGGAAGCCGAGTTGGAAACCGACATTGAAAGGGGAAGAATTGTCAATCCGGTCACCCAAGCCCAGCTGGAAGACGCCATTGCTCTTCAGGAACAGTTGGTGAAAGGTATCGAGCGCTTTTTTGACTTTTCTTTTTACATCAACATCCCCGGCTCGGATTTGGAAGAATTAGACCATCTGACTTCTCAGGTAAAATCAACCCTGAGGTCTTTGCAGATTGAGGGTATTCCGGCTGCCCTGGACACGGCTGATGCCTTTGTTTCGGCCGGGCCTTTCGGCCGGGACAATTTAAGCGTTACCCGTAACATGGACACTACCTCGCTGGCTACCACCTTCCCCTTAACCAGCGCCGAGCTGTCCAGCGACAAGGGTGTTCTTTACGGCATAAATTCACAAAACGAGTCTTTCATTATCTTCGACCGCTTTTCAATGGAAAATTCGAATATGACTATTTTTGCAACTTCGGGTGCAGGCAAAAGCTATTTTGTTAAGCTCGAAGCCTTAAGAACTCTCATGCTGGGTGCCGAAATTATCGTTATTGATCCTGAGAGTGAATATAAAGCCCTGGCTGAAGCCGTCGGTGGCGAGTTTATTTCATTTTCTTTTTCCTCACCCTCAAAAATTAATCCGTTTGACCTCTCGGCCGTCTATGAAGAGGGCGAAAACTCACTGGGTTTAAAAATTCTCTCCCTCCACTCGCTTTTTAAAGTCATCATGGGCGCACTAACGGCAACACAAGAGGCTTTGCTTGACCGGGCCATCATTATGGCATATCGCGGCAAAGGCATCACCCAAGACCCTACAACACAGAAGAATGAACCGCCCCTCATGGAGGACCTTTATAAAGCCCTGGTCGGGATGGAAACACCTGACGCCATAGATTTGGCCGCCCGTATTGAAAAGTTTGTCAGGGGAAGCTTTGTCGGAATTTTCGACCAGCAAACAAATATTGATATCAAAAATCCTTTTACCGTCTTTTCGGTTAAGGACATGGAAGAATCTCTCCGGCCAATTGCCATGTTTATCGTTCTTGACTTTATTTGGACAAGGGTTAAAAGAGATTTAAAGAAAAGAATCCTGATTGTTGATGAGGCCTGGCATATGATGCGCTACCCTGACTCGGCCCAATTCCTTTGGTCGGTCGTTAAAAGGGCCCGAAAGTATTTCCTGGGCTTAACGACAATTACCCAGGACGTTGAAGACTTTTTGGCCCAAGACATCGGCAAAGCGATCGTCACCAACTCGGCCCTAAGGGTTCTTTTAAAACAATCACCGGCGGCCATCGATAAAATCGGCGAGGTTTTCTATCTTTCCGAGGGTGAACAACAGCTTCTTTTGGCGGCCAATGTCGGCGAGGGTATTTTCTTTGCCGGCGCCCACCACGCGCCAATTAGGGTCGTCGCTTCGCCGGAAGAACACGGCCTTATCACAACCAAACCGCAAGAATTATTGGCAAGAGAGGAGCAGGATCCCCAGGTTTCACCGGCCGAGGCTGCCTTAATTGCCCAAACAACCGTTCAGGGACTAAAAACATACTGATTTAGATGGCAAAAGAAGTTGCTTTAAAAATAACCTACTCCCAAGCACCGGGGATAAAAAAACCGAGCGTTGAAAAGCTTCATCAAGATATTAAAGAAGCCGGTTACGGCTTTTTTCAAAACAATCCCGAATACGGTCCGTCTTTTTTGCTTTTCGCTTCGGGCATTCGAAGCGCCCAGCTCGAAGAAGAGATTAGAAAGGCCCTCGAAAAAGGTTTTGACGCAGAAAACGCTCCAGTCCTTGAGGACCTTAATTTAAGACTTAAAACTTTCGAGGAAGAAAACCGGATACTCTATGCCGATATCCAAGAAAGTTATCCTGAGGGAAGCACTCAGGTGGAACTTAGTGAATTCAGGGAAGAGCCAGATTATATCAGCCTCAAGCCTTCGGCCGATTCCTCCAATTATGAATTGTCTCCTAACACTTCTTATGGGTCCTTAGGCGTAGATGTCGGGCCGGCGAAAGATATGGCAAGCCTGGCTCTTGGTCAGATTACCGGTAATGTTAAAAAGAGGATCGCCGAAAAAGTGGCAGCTAAGGTGGTCACAACCGTCGCCACAAAAGCCGGGGCGCACGTAGTTACCCAAACCGTTGGATCGTCGCTTCCGGTTATAGGTAACATTATCGCCTTTATCGTTGTCACGTTTGCCAGCGGATTTGTCGACCGGATGCTGATTTCTATAAAAAAGAAAACCAAAGACCTCGAAGAGGCCCTCGGGGGTGGAATTTTAGCTTTAATTAACTCCGTTGGCGGCTTTTTTAGCTTTCTGGGAGCCTTGGTTGGTTTTACCTTTGCCGCAATTTCCCTCCCGGTTGTTATCGCTTTTGTCTCAATTCCGATAATTATCGTTATTATACTTTTTATCATTAATTCTGGCGCCTATCTCGTTCCGCCTACCTTGCAAACAGCCTTAGGCATAACCAATCCTTATATTGACATCAGAAAAACCGCCGATAGCACCGAATTTTACAATTCTGATTTGCCGGTAACGGTCACCTACACAATCGAAATTGAGGCCAGAAAAGGAACACTGACCAATATTAGCTTCAGGTCTGAATGCCAAGTAATAAGAAGGTCAGGAACGAGCGCGTGCCCCAGCTCCTCTGCTCCCAGAAATATTATGGTAAACGGCCAACCTTCGCCTACTTTTCCTCCAACTCCTCCACAAATAATTTCTCCTGCAGGTGAGCCGTATACGATCATCTATCAACAGGTTTTCTCAGGCTCATCTTTTCAAGATTCGCTCGTAACCGACACTTTCACCATAACGGCTGATGCTCCGGAACAAGCAAACAATGAGGCCGCGGCCTCTGCGGGTATACGTATAGGTAACCCGCCGGATGAATGTCCTAGTGGGTGGCCAATCCTGCCAACCTCTTCTGAGGGCTCGCTGGTCATTATTCAAGGCCCACATGGGAGATTTACCCACGCCCTAGGTCCAGGAATCGAAGCGATCGACATAATGGCGTCTCCAGATCATCAAATTACTGCTCGCCACACGGGTGTCGCACAGGCGGGCCCCGGCGGATTTTATGGAGACAGTATCCGCGTGGCCTCAAATTGCGGTGGAAGAACTTTTTCTTCAATTTACGCGCACATGGCGAGTATTGATATAAACCCAGGTGACTTTGTCGTCTTTGGCCAAACAATTGGTAAGAGCGGCTATTCCGGAACTATCCCCAGCAATGCCCATCTTCACTATGAATTTAGCCCTTCTAATTCAGGCATGCCGATGGCTCCTCCTTATATACCGAAATCCGTAAGATATGGCTGTTATTATTTAGACCCGTGTAACGCTACCGTTCCATAGGTTACTAATAAATCGCTTTATAAAGTAAAATCTAAACATGAAGAAAAAAATCTTAATTATATTTTCGGGCTTACTGGTCGTAGGTCTTTTTGTTTATATTTTTATTCCGCATAAACGCAGCCCAAACCCCGCCTCCCAAATTCCAACACTCTCAATTCCGGACCCTATCGGTGGCAACTTTATCGTTGAGAATAAGATTGAATCCATCGACTTTAATTTTCCCAAATCCCTTCCGCTTCTTTCCCGAACAACAACTTCACCGTTTTCCCTCACGGAAGCAAAAGGGATTGCAAAAGGTTTTGGCTTTATAACTGAGCCTTCCTCATCCAGAGACGTAAAGCAGGGTATGACTTACTTTTGGAATAACAACACAGAAACTTTATTTGTCTATAGCAAAACAAGAAAAATTCTTTATGGACTACTTAAGGCCCCAACTTCCATTAACAAAGGGCTTAGCAACGAAAGCCTAATTAGCCTGGCTAAAGATTTTCTTGTAACGAAGTCTCTGGTTAATAAGGATGAAATAGATTTCTCTTTTTTTTCTTATTACAGGCTTCCAAAGGGACAACTTGAGGGCCCACGGGTTAGCACAAAAGACGAAGCAAACATATATGTTGTTAATTTTTCGCCTTCCGGAACAAATTACAAAGTCGTAACCTTGGATCCGCAATTGTCACCCATATCTGTGTGGGTTGCTCCCGACGGAACGATAACGCAAGTTGTATTTATTAAAATGGGGAGTTTTGTCGTTGGCCAAGAAAAATATGAGCTGAAGGATTACCAAGTTTTTGACAGCTCCCTAAAAAAATCTATTGTCGTAAGCCTCGACGATGGATACATAAGTATGGTTGACCTTCCAAAAGGCGACTTGCAAACGGTAACTATCAACAAGGTTGAGCTTGCCTATTTGGCCGACCCCCTCCTACAGGGAACTTTCCAACCAGTTTTTCTTTTAGGCGGAACGGCTCGTGTTCGGGAAGTAAAAGAAGAAGTCCCTGTACTACTTTATCTTCCGGCCTTAAAAAACTAGCCTTGAATCCTGACCGGCATAATCAAATGAAGAAAATCATTATCCGATGGGTCGGTAAAAACAGCTGGGGCGCTAGCATTTGATAAAGCAATATTGACTTCTTCGCCATAGGCCGCGTGTAAAAATTCCTCCAAAAAGCGGTAGTTAAAAGCAATTTCAAATCCGACGGCCGGCGCACCGCCTTCAACCCTGGCTTCGATCTCACTCTCCTGGCTACCGGCCAATTGACTTTCGGCACTTACGGTTACGCTGTTCTTTTTAACACCGAAGTTGACAATGTTGGCTGAGTCTCGGGCGAAAACCGAGGCCAACTTAACGCTTCTTAAGAGATCTTCTTTATCCAAAGCTACTTTTATGACCGAGGCTTTCGGAATAATTCTCTCAAAATCGGGAAATTCGCCCTCAAGTGTACGTGAGGAGAGGATGGTATCGCCCAAACCAAAAATAACTTGGTTTCCCTCATTTTCAAAAGAAAAAGAAAGATTCTCTTCTTCCGCCAGTCTTGCCACCTCGCTCAAAACACTCCTCGGTAGAATAACTTTTTTTTCTTTCTCAAAGCCTTTAAGGCCCAGCTTCTTTTGCGACAACCTAAAGCCGTCCGTCGAGACCAAGACAACGCCTCCCTTTTTGAAAATAAAAAGAACGCCGGTTAAAATGGGCCGAGTCTCGTCAATTGAGGCTGAAAAAGCCACTTGAGAAATGGCCTTTAGAAGCTCTTCTTTTGGTAAAGGCAAAACCTCTCTACCCAAGGCTTTTGGCACTTCCGGAAAATCAGAAGCATTCATACCGGATATGCTCGAAGAAAAATTAGCCGAAGTAATCTTTAGCTGCTCTTTCTCCGCCTCAATTCTTAAGGCCCCCGGATTAAGGTTGGAAACAAGCTCGCTAATGACCCTGGCCGGAACGGTAATTTCGCCCGGCTTTTCGACCTGAGCGCCAATTGAAGTGGCAACAGAAATTTCCAGATTGGTTGAGATTATCTGCAATCTGTTTTTCTGAGCCGACAAATAAATATTACCTAAAACGGGCAATTGTGCTTTTGAGCTGGCGAAGCGTGAAGCGACGCTTAATGCTTTTGAAAAATTTTCTTGAAGTATTTGAACTTTCATGATTTTTAGCTTTTCTCTTTTATCATATATTAATTAGTAGTTCTAGTAGTAGTCGGTGTTGATAAGTAGAAAAATCGGTCCGTTTAAGAACACTTTTCGGACAAATTTCGTGTTGAAAGTGTGGCTGATAAATTGTTGATACTTTTGTTGATAAAATCAAAGCCGTTGTTGATAAGTGGACAAAGCCCATGATCTGTCCTCAAAGTATATTTTTTATCCCCAACAAGTCCTCACGAATTTGCACATCCTCGGTGGCCAGGTGGCTTATTTTATCTACAGCGTGCATAACCGTTGTGTGATCCCGGTCTCCGACTAGGCGGCCGACCTCCTCAAGAGGCAATCCGAGTTCGCGTCTTAAGATATACATTAGTATTTGTCTGGGCCGGGCAACCGGACGGACTCGGGATTGGCCCAAAAGGACCTTTTTGCCGATGGCAAAATGTTTGGCGACGGCCGAAATAACATCGGCCGGCCTGGCTCTCATTTTTTGATTTTGAACCTCGTCGCCCTTGCCGATTAAGGAGTTAACCAAATCCTCATTAATCTCGCTTTTTTTCAGACGGGCCTGACTGGCCAACTTGACCAAAAAGCCCTCAATCCGCCTGGCAGAGTCAACGTTGGCGCTTATTAATTGAACCATCTCCATGCTTAGTTCGATGCCCTTTTCTTTCGCTTTAATTTGAGCAATAGCGCAGCGCAGTTCAAAATCGGGCGGTGAAATGTCGACGATAAGACCGGCTTCAAAGCGGCTTTTGAGCCGCTCTTCAAGTTTGGAAATTTCAGAAGGAGGCTTGTCGGAAGTTAAGATAATTTGCCCCCCGGCACTGGTTAAGGCATTAAAAGTATGGAAAAACTCTTCCTGGACAGCCTCCTTTCCGGCAATAAACTGAATATCATCAATAAGAAGGCCCCTTAGTCGTCTGTATTTTTCGCGAAAAGCGGTTGTTGTTTTGTTTCTGATTCCTTCAACGATGTCATTGGTAAATTCTTCTCCGGTAACAAAGAAAACTTTGGCGGACGGGTCAGACCTTAATATCGAATATCCGACGGCCAGCATCAAATGGGTTTTGCCTACACCCACCCCACCCCAAATAAATAATGGGTTATAGGCACTGCCGGGACTTTCGGCGACGGCTTGAGCCGCCGCATAGGCCATTTGATTGGACGAAGACACGGCAAAGTTATCGAAAGTAAAACCGGGCCGGATTCTGGTTCTGACAAGGCTGTTAATTAGGTCTTCTTCCAATTTATTACTGAAGAGGGGAGTTTCCGCCTCTTCAAGTGGCTTTTTCTGGTCGGGATTTTGGCTGATAACGAAAATTAAATCACAGGGATTGGCCAGGGCAGCCGCCAAAGAGTCCTGAATTAAACCGAAATAACGGCCCTCGACAGTTGTTTTAACAAAAGGGGAGGAGCAACCAATTTCGGCCAGATATCCCCGGTCTGTCTTTTCAAGTCTGGAAAGAAACGTTTGCGAAAACCAAGTTTGAAAAATGGCGGGTGAAACAGAAACCCTAAGACCTTCGAGGATTTCATGCCAGAGTTTTTTATTATCAATCATAATAACCAAGAGTATTAAGCCGAGAGGACAGAGAAGGGCTTCATTAAAAGGAGCAGGTTTGCTGTCTGATCTTTAGACTGGCCCTTTGCACTATGGACTTTATAAAAGTTATCCACAATTAGTCAACCCCGAAAATAGGCGAATTTAAATCCAAGCGGATAATTTAGAAAACAATTAATGGTTTTTATTACAACAGGAAGAAGACTAGCTACTGGAATTTAGCCAGATTAAACTTTATAATCGTCATGTGCCAAAAAGAACTTTTCGGCCCAATAAAAGAAAAAAGGCAAAAAAGCACGGCTTTAGAAATCGGGCAAAAACCCGTTCCGGGAAAAACATCTTAAAAAGAAGAATCCTTAAAGGCAGAAAGCGGTTAATCCCCTAAGACGAGCATGTTGTCCCACGACTACAGCTTTACCGGTAAAGAAGAGTTTGAGCGGATTAAAAAGGACGGAACCGTCTATCAATCGGCTAGTTTCGGGGCATCGTATATAAAATGCCCGGAGGCAAAAAAGTCGAAGTTCGGTTTTATTGTCTCAAAGAAAATAAGCAATGACGCAGTCGATAGAAATAGGATAAAGAGGGCGATGAAAGAGGCAGTTAGGCAATCGTTTAGTGATATCGGAAAAGGTCTAGAGATTGTTTTTTTTGCCAAGCCCGACGTTAGCCGGAAATCGACGGCCGAGATAATGAATGAAGTTAAGTCGTTTTTAACTAAACTGGCGGACTGATTATGAAAATAATTCTAATAAAAATAATAGGACTTTATAAAATTGCAATTTCACCTATCCTGGTTTATTTTTTCGGACATGCTTGCCGATACACACCAACCTGCGGCGAATATGCTAAAGAAGCAATTCACCAACGCGGCGTTACAATAGGCTTATTAATGGCAACAAAAAGAATAATCCGCTGTAACCCTTTATCTAAGGGCGGTTTTGACCCGGTTTAAGAACATAATTATTCATGAATATTTTTACGACACTTTTAATTCAACCCCTGGCCAATGGGCTGATTCTTTTTTATAGATTATTGGGCTCAAACATGGGCTTGGCCATTATCGGCTTCAGCCTTTTTCTGAGAGTTGTTTTAAACCCCCTGACCAAGCCGTATATGAAATCAATGAAAAGAATGCGCGATCTGGCTCCCCAACTGGAAAAATTGAAAGCCAGACACAAGGGCGACAAAAAAGGTATGGCCCTGGCCCAGGCGGATCTTTATAAACAGGAAAAAATTAATCCGGGAGCGGGCTGTTTACCCTATCTTCTACAAATAATAGTTTTAATTGCCTTTTTTAATGTTTTTACCAGAACCCTCGTGCCGACCGGAGATGTTGCGGCCAAATTTAACGAAATTCTCTATACACCACTCAAATTTGCTCAGGAAGAAGTGGTCAATACGAAATTTCTGTATCTGGATATAACCCACCCCGATGTCTTTAAAGTATCCGGCGTCCCTTTTTCCTTGCCCGGTCCGCTTCTTATTTTAGCCGCCCTGGTTCAGCTTATTTCGGCCAAAATGATGGCCCCCTATGTTGAGGTCGAAAAGCAAATTGCCAAGAAAACGAAAGGGGAAACAGACGATATTCAAACGACCATGCAGCAAAGTATGATTTATACCTTCCCGCTTTTTACGATTATCTTCGGACTTAAATTCTCTTCGGGCCTGGCTCTCTACTGGTTTCTATTTTCGCTTTATCAGGCATACCAGCAATATAGAACGTCGGGCTGGGGAGGGGCTACCCCTTGGATAAAAAAGCTCGGCCTGTTAAAATCAGCTTCTTAAGAAAGGATAAATGGCAGCCAAAAAGAAAATTGACAAATTAGCCCAGGCGCTGAAACTAACAGAAGAGTTACTGGAACTAATGGGAGTAGAAGCAAAAGTCGAAGCAATTGAAGACCAAGAAAACGACGCCCTTGTTCTTAATGTGGCCTCCGATACGGAGACCGGTTTATTAATTGGCCGGCACGGACAAACCCTTATCTCTCTTCAGGCGGCTATCGGGATGATGTTAAAGCAAAAATTGGGAGAGTGGGTAAGGGTTATCGTCAATGTCGGAGACTGGCGACAGAAAGAAGAAGAGCACCTTAAAGAATTGGCTCTTCAAACGGCTGAGCGCGTTCGTTCAACCGGAGAAGCGCAGCCGATATACAACCTTACGGCCAGCCAAAGACGAATTGTTCATATGACCCTAGCTGACGATCCGGGGCTGATTACGGAGTCAACAGGCGAGGGCGAGGAGCGCTACCTAATAATTAAAAAGAAAACGGCAGATTAACTTCGATGAACAAATCCGAAAGATACCTTCTTTCTGTTCAGAAGGCCCTTTTTCAGATTTTCGTATTTCTCATCCCCACGCAGCTGGGATATCATTTTTGGTTCCCCTTCTCGTATATGTTTGGAATTAGGGTTGACTATTTCGCACCAACAATATATTTAACGGACGTATTATTGGTAGTGATTTTCGGGCTGTTTCTTTGGCAAATAATTAAAGAAAAAAAGAAGCCCAACAGGAAGCTTGTGACGGTTTTTATTTTATTATTTTCTTTTGCCGCCATAAATCTTATTTATTCGACCGCCTACCCGATTGCTTTATATAAATGGATAAAGATTATTGAGCTTTTTCTTTTAGGGACATATGTTATCTTTCAAAAAAAAATCAGATATTCCGATTGGATTTTATGGCCGCTTTTATGTTCGGCTGTCTTTTTCGCTTCGATTGGGCTAGGCCAATTTATTCTGCAGCATTCAATCGGCGGGCCGCTCTATTATTTGGGAGAAAGAACTTTTAGCTCGCTTACGCCCGGGATTGCCCTGGGCGATTTTTTCGGTCGCTACTTATTAAGAGCTTATTCGACTTTTTCCCATCCGAATTCATTTGCAGGCTTTTTGGGAACAAGCGCAATTATCACCTATTTTTATTTACCAAAAAACAAAAAGGGAAAGCGGCTCAGGTATTTTGCGCTTGTATTAATCGGGTTTGCCTTGGTGGCGACTTTGTCGCGTTGGGTTTGGGCGGCCACTCTTTTGTGTTTTACGGCCTACTTTGTGGAGAAGAGGAGAAACGGATTATTTAAAAAAAATAGCCATTTCTTTATCGTTTCGGCAGTGTCCGCCAGTTTACTATTTTTAATTGTTTCCAATTTCCTTTTGGAAAAAAGAGTAAGCTTTTCGGAAAGCTTTGGCGAACGATTAATTTGGGCAGACAGAGCCGGAGAATTAATTACCAAAAACCCGCTGGTTGGGGTGGGTTTAAATAATTACATATTTAATTTGCCGAAAAATAATTGGCAGCCGGTTGTCTGGAAACTGCAGCCGGTTCACAACATTTTTCTTTTAACTCTAACTGAGACCGGGCTGGTCGGACTCGGGTTTGTTTCAATACTTTTAATGATTGCTCTAAAAAAAGCCCCCGGTCAGGCTAATGAAAGACGCGCCATATTTTGGGTTCTCGTCTTTATCGTAGTTACCGGAACGGCCGATCATTATTGGCTGACCCTTCAACAAAACCAATTGTTAATGACACTTTTATTGGGAGTCTCTCTTAAAAAGACGGGTAATTGACTTTGTTCTTATGTTAAACTGACAGGATGGAAAAAGGACTTTATGTGAATTGTGATGGGGGCGCTCGGGGAAATCCCGGACCGGCTGCATCGGCCTTTATTGTCAGAAGGGAAAAGAAAATTCTTCACAAGCACTCTGAATTTATCGGCAAGGCGACCAATAATGTTGCAGAATACAAAGCTGTAATAGCCGCCCTTAATTGGCTCATGAAAAATCAGGTTAGCATTTTAGAAAATGAAGTCACTTTATTCATGGACTCGGAGCTAATTACTAAACAGTTAATCGGTGTTTACAAAGTAAAAAATATTGAATTGAAAAAACTTCACGAAACGGCAAAATTACTGGAAATTAAAATAAATAAAATATTAATTTATAAACTTATACCGCGGGAAGATAATTTTGACGCCGACTTTTTGGTTAACGAAAATTTAAAATATTATTGAAGAGTTTCACGTACGCCAGGAAAAATATTTCTAAAGTAAGTTTTTGGTCACTTGAAAGTTTACTATTTTCTCGTGAACATAAATAAAAAAATGGGAGCAACTTCTTACTCTTCGTCCGGCCCAAGCCTTTTGTACACCGGAGAGTTAGACGATTTGTCTTTTCAAATAATCGACAAACTGTTGGAAAAAAACTTTACGGTGTATCTAATTTCAAACAAAACAGCGACGTGGAACAAAATATTTAACGAAGCGAAATATCCAAATTTAAAATTAATAAAAAGAAATGAGACTTCGAAAATATTAAGAATTGATTATTTTATTTTTCATCTTAACTTTTTTCAGGTCGTTGATAAGAATTTTCATAAAGTTAGTAAAAAGATTATCGAAGACCTCCATTATTTTTATAATACCGACTGGAGCAAAAGATCAAAAAACATTTTTTTATTTCCGGCCCTAAAGGCGGCAAGAATAATAAAAGCCCCAACCGATGGGCGGACAATATACTTTTCAGAGACTTTTGGGCCGCAGATGGTTTTTGCCGATTTTCCCACCTTTAAAGTATTTGCTAATTTGGTCGAAAAGAAGCGCTTGGGACTTCCTGATAGTCGAACCCAAATCCGTCCGCTATTTTCGGCCACCTTGGCAGATAGAATATTGAGGGTCTTGTTTTCTTTTTCGTACTCCTCAGAAACGTCTTTTTTGGGGGAGACAATGACAACGCAAAAGTTGGCGGAGCGGGTATTTAAAGAAAGCCAGGCGGCAATAATCGATCCTTTCTTTCGGGGTAGTCCGGAATATTTGCAAACAAAAGACACGGTGGTTATAAATTCTGAAGCGGAAATAGATAGAGCCGCAATCTATTTAAAAGTAAAAAAGGCAGGAAATAAAATCGGACCCAAGAGAAAAAGAATTATTTTCAAGGTTATCGGCGTTGCTTTTGCTCTTTTTTTATTTACCCCTCCGATTCTTGTCGGCTTATCCTTAGCGGGTCTTGGCCTTTCCTTTAAACTGGCCAGTTACGGCAATTATCCAATGGCCCGGAAGGCAATTGCAGGCTCTTATTATTTCTCACAGAAGGCCAACGGGGAGTTGGAATTACTGTCGAACATACCAATCGTCGGACAAGCATTCTACCCGCCCCTACAAATTACGAGATTATGCATGAAAAGCTCAAAGCTTGGTGAGGAGGGGATTGGGATATTAATTGAGACGGAAAAGTTAGCCGGGGAATTTATGGGCGATAAGGCCTACCCGGTCTCCGGTTATGCTAATAAGATTTCAACGGAATTGGATTATGTTTATGAAGAAACCGGTTTTATTTTAAGCGAAATTGATGCAAGCCCTTTTTTAAAGAAATTATTTAATACCACAGTTGATAAAGGCTTCGTAACCGAAACAAGAAGCAATTTAATTGGCCTCAGCCGGTTGGTAAAAAGTCTACCTATGCTTTTAGGAGAAGAAGAGCCCAAAAAATATCTGGTTTTACTTCAAAACAATATGGAGCTTCGGCCTACGGGCGGTTATATCGGATCATTTGCCTTGGTTACTCTGGACGGAGGGCGAATGGGCAAAATAGATCTTTGGGATGTTTTTGATGCAGACGGCCAGCTTAAAGGACACATCGAGCCGCCCGTGCCAATTAAAGCTTATTTGGGCGAGGCGAACTGGTTTCTTAGAGACTCCAATTGGGACCCCGATTTTAAAGTCTCGGCCCAAAGGGCAGAATGGTTTCTCGACAAAGAAATTGATGAAAAAGTAGACGGAGTAATAGCTACGGACCTGGAATTTATAAAAAGCCTAATCGCCATTACCGGGCCCCTGGAGATTTCGGATTATGATGTAACGGTTAATGCAAAAAATCTATACGAAATTACCCAGAACGAAGTCGAAAAAGATTTCTTTCCCGGCTCAAAGAAAAAGGCAGGCTTTTTAACCGCCCTTTCCAAAAAACTAATCGAAGAAATAAAAGCAAGCTCTTTAAAAGAAGGCGCGGCGTGGAGTAAAAGCCTAAATAAAGCCCTTAAAGAGAGACATCTTCAAATATATTTTAATGAAAGTACGGCCCAAGGAGCGATTGAAAAACTTGGCTGGGACGGGGGAGAAGAGGAAGGCTTTTACTGTGGAGACAACTGCTATTCGGATTTTTTTGGGACGGTGGAGGCCAACCTTGGCGTGAATAAGGCAAACCAATACATCTCAAGAGAAATGGCGGCTTCGATAAATATATTAAACGGAAATGTTTTTAAGGTCTTAAATCTCAGCATAAAAAATAGCGCGCCCGAGGGGATTGGTTTAAAGGGAGAATATAAGTTATATCTTAGACTTTTGGTACCCAAAGAAAGCGTTATTGAAAGTATTACTCTTACCAAGGAAGGTATAACGACCAATTTAATTGCCGACACTAGCAACATTTCCCGCCATAAAGAGACCGGCGTTTTAATCATTATCGGGCCGGGCGAGTTGGGTGTTATAAACTTTTCCTGGCGGACACCTATAAAAATTGGTTTTGATAAAAAAGGAGAATATAGAATGCTTGTTCGTAAGCAGGCGGGCACGCTGGCTTTTCCACTGGAATTAACGTATTTGATGGCAGGCAAGCCTAAGATAACCGGTTATCCGTCCTTTTCCTTGACCAGGCAAGATTATTACGGTTATAATACATCCTTGGGCAAAGATTTCCTTTCCCGGATTTTTTGGTAAGAAGATTTGTTTTGAAAATGGACACAAAAAAATTACAAGCAGAAAAAAGAGTTACTCTTGGAAGAAGGGTAAAAAGAATTAGACTGGAAGGCGTTCTTCCTGCGAACATCTATGGAAAGAAAATTAAATCGCAGGCGATTAGCATAAAGCTTTCGGATTTTTTGCCGGTGTATAAAGAGGCGGGTGAGACCGGAATTATTACTCTAACAGTAGGCAACAAGGGCAAGCCAGAAACTTATTCCGTTCTGATCTCCAATCTTCAAAAAGACCCGGTTACCGACGAGCCGATTCATGCAGATTTAAGACAAGTAGATTTAAAAGAGAAGATAAGCGCGAAGGTGCCGATTGAGCTGGTTGGAGAAGCACAGTGTGAAAAAACCGGCGTCGGTACGCTAGTCCAGTATATCGACGAAGTCGAGGTTGAAGCGCTCCCGGCCGACCTTCCGGAAAAATTCGAAATCGACATTTCGGAGCTTTCGGAAGTAGACGCGGCTATTTATCTCAAAGATCTTAAATTTGAAAAATCTAAAGTCGTAATGCTGGATGATTCGGAAAAAATTGTCGTTAAAGTGGAACCTCCTCAAAAAGAGGAAGTTGCGCCACCTCCGGCTGAAGAAACCGTTTTACCGCAAGATGGGGTGCCTCCCCAAGAAGGAGCGCCCGCCAAAGAGGTCAAGCCGGAGACGACCGAAGAAGCTTCAGAGACCTAGTGTTTTTCTCACCTTAATTAAGCGTTGCGAATTGGGATTAACTTTTTGGGCCAAAAACAGATATTGTCGGGCCAGCTTAATATTGCCCTTTTTTGCCGAAAGCTGCGAAAGTTCCAAAAAAGCATCCAAATAAGTGGGATTACGGTCAGAAAATTCTTGCCAAAAAAGAATTTCTTCGTCGACGTTTGACGTTGCGGCCAGAACCATTTGTGGCTTGGCCAAATAGCGCGATAAATTAGAAAATGAGAGAAGGGATACCAACAAAAGAAATAGAAGAAAAGAAACGTTATATAATATTTTTTTCCTTCGTTTCGCCATTTGATTGACTCAATAAACTTAAAGCCTGTACTATGGTTTAGTATGGAAGAAGATCCACCGTTAAATCAAGAACCTAATCTACCCCCTCCCGTTATTCCTCCCGTAAGCGAATTCCAAATGCCGCAGCCGGTTGTTTCGAATAACGAACCGAACGTTAACAGTAAGGGCAAAGAGGTAGGGGCAATCCGGGCCGTAAATAACGGCCGGCCAAAAAGATTAATCCTTCTTGTTTTCGGTTTGGCAACGCTTTTAATGATCGGAATTGCGGGATATTTTATCCTAAGTAAAAGTCCTGAAATTAAAAAAAGCGCACAAAAACTGGTAAGCGTGAGTAAAATCGGCGAAAACAAGGAACTGTCTCTGTCACCGGAAAAAGTTCAGCCTACACCAAAGACGGTCGGAGGAACAGAGGGTTGGGCCGAATATAAAAAAGAGGGCGTCAATTTCAGTTTTAAATATCCGTCCGAGCTGGCCATAAATGAATATAATCCGGGCTTTGTAAAAATTCGCCAAGACGGACCGAATCAGGCGGGACATGAGGAATTTGTTGATGGGATATATCTCTGGTTTCGTTCTATAGACGCGGGCGGTTTAACCCTAAAACAAGCTGCTGACGAGACTTATATGAGCCTAAAAGGAGATACCAACGTGAGCTTTCCTATTGTAGGATCTTTAGGCGGAGTGTCGGGATATACTTTCCGCGCCAAAGGGTCGGTCGGCCTTGATTACTATTACTTGCCGCTTACCCAAAACCTTTATCTGGAAGTGGTGGACGGAACCAAAGATCCAGCTTCGCAGGGTTTTTCCCAAACGGCGCAAAAGATTTTGGCGACTTTAGTTATAAATCCCTAGTGCGACTTTGGCCAAGAAGCCGTGATCAGGGTGGGGGAGTCAAATCTGTCTTTTCCTGTCTGCCAAATCACTTCGGTAACAAAAGGCATAAACGGATGGAGAAGTTTGAGTGATTCCTGTAGAACATACTCTAGGGTTTTTTGGGCTTCGGGGCGTCTTGTTTTGGTGCTTTCCAAGTAGTTATCGGCGAATTTGTGCCAGATAAAGTCGTAGATTTCCCCAGCCGCTTCATTTAGACGATATTTATCAATCAGCTTGGTTACTGCCTGGCTTGTTTGACTTAGCTCCTTTATGATTAACCTGTCTTCGTCTTTCTGGTCTTTCTTTTTTGTCTTTTGTCCTGCGGGTTCGGATAGGACATAACGGGCGACATTCCAAATTTTATTGGCAAAATTTCTTTGGCCTTTGATATTTTCTTCCGATAAAGAAACGTCGTTTTCGACTAAAGTACCCCAAATAATGCCCATTCTTAGGGCGTCGGCGCCGTATTTTTGACACATTTCAATCGGGTCGATAACGTTGCCCTTGGATTTGGAAATTTTTTGGCCTTCTTTGTCACGGATTAGGCCATGGATAAGTACTTCCTTAAACGGAACTTCGCCTGTCGTATAAAGACCAAGCATTATCATTCGGATTACCCAAAACGGCAAAATATCATAAGCCGTTTCCATAACGCTGGTGGGATAAAAATATTTAAAATCGTCCATACGGTTTGCCTTAAGAGAAGCAAAAGGCCATTGTCCAGAAGAAAACCAGGTATCAAAAGTATCCGTGTCTTGCGATAATTGGTCGTTTTGGCAGAAATCGCACCTTTGTGGCGCTTGGCCTTCGGTAATTGTCCATTTAAAGCATTTCTCGCAGCGCCAGGCCGGAATTCTGATCCCCCAAACTATTTGACGGCTGATGTTCCAGTCCTTAAGGTTTTTAAGCCAATGTTTGGCAATTTTGGAAAATCTTTCGGCGGCAAATTTTACTTTTTTTTCGTCAATTGCAGCAAGGGCGGCCTTGGCTAATGGCCCGACTTTAATAAACCATTGTTTGGAAATAATGGGTTCAAGGGGCTTTTTATCACGGTAGCAGACGCCAACAACGTGGTGCAACATTTCAACTTTTTTAATTTTCTTGGTCGCCTCAAGCTCCTTGACGATTTCGGCCCTGGCGGTTTCAGCTTTCATTCCGGTGTATTTGGCCGGTGTATTTATCATCTGCCCCTCCTCGTCAATAACCGAGATGGTCGGCAGCTTATGCTTCTGGCCAATCTCGAAATCGAGGGCGTCGTGGCCGGGCGTGATTTTAAGGGCTCCGGTGCCAAACTGAATATCAACCAAGGAGTCGTCAACGATGGGGATTTCGCGTCCGACGATAGGGATTTTGGCCTTTTTACCGACCAGATTTTTATATCTGGCGTCTTTCGGATTAACGGCGACGGCGACATCGGCGAAAATTGTTTCCGGGCGGGTAGTCGCAATCGATATTGGGCCATAATCCAGAAAATAAAGAGGGTCGTTTTTCTCGACCGAATCGACTTCGAGCTGAGAATAGGCCGTGCCGCAGCGGGGACAGTAATTGACGATTCTTTCTCCCCGATAAACCAAGCCCTCGTCGTAAAGTTTTTTAAAAGTGGCGTAGACGATGGCCACTATTTTTGGGTCTAAGGTAAAACAAAAGCGCGACCAATCACAGGACGCGCCCAGCGTTTTTAGCTGAGATTCCATTATGCCGGTATTAGCCTGGACATAATCCCAAATCATTTTGTATAAGGCCTCGCGATCATAATTGAAACGGCTTTTACCCTCCTTGGCCAGGCGTTTTTCAAAAACGTATTGGGTTTCGATGCCCGCATGGTCTGAACCGGGCAACCAAAGAGTCGGCCGGCCGCGAAGCCTTTGGAAACGGACGAGAACGTCCTCAATGGTAACAAACCTGGCGTGCCCGATATGAAGAGGATCGTTTGCATTCGGAGGAGGCATTATTATGGTAAACGGTTCCTTTTTTCGGTCGGGTTTGGGGAGAAAAGCTTTTGAGCGTTCCCAAAGTTTGTAGATATCGGCCTCGTATTTTGTGTGGTCGTAAATTTTATCCATGCCCGTAATGATATCACCGGGTACTTTACATTTCTATATTTAAGTCTTCGGTAACTGATAAATCTTTTTCTAGGCCTCCCCGGCAATTGTAAGTTCGGGGTTTGCTTCAATATTCTGCCAGGGAAGAGGAGAATAATTATAGAAGGCACAGGCCGCGATTGAAGCAGCATTATCGGTGCACAGCTTCGGCGCCGGGACTCTGAAGTCAATTTTCAATTTTAGATCGGCAATTCTTGATGTAAAAACCTCTCGCAGGCGGGCGTTGGCCGCAACACCGCCGGCCAAAAGGAGGGACTTGGGCTTAATTACTTTTATGGCCCGAAGCGTTTTTTCAACCAAAACATCGGCGATGGCTTCTTGGACATTTGAGGCTAACTCCGGAAGGCTTAATTGAATTTTATTATTCTTCTCTTCTTTTACTTTTCTTAAAACAGCCGTTTTTAAGCCCGAAAAACTCCAATCAAAATTGGCTTCTTTCACCATTGGCCGGGGAAAGAGATCGAATTTGTACTTAGAATTTGGCATTTTAAATTTGGCAGCTTCCATAGCCACCGATGGCCCGCCGGGGTAGGGAAGACCCAAGAGCCTGGCGCATTTGTCAAAAGCCTCTCCGGCGGCATCATCGCGCGTTCCGCCAAGCCACTCAAGCCGGCCGTGGTTTTTCATCAGAACCAGATCGGTGTGTCCGCCGGAAACAACCAGAACGATGGCCGGGAAATCCGGAGGCTTATACCCTTTTATTTTTTTACCCTCTTGTCCGGAATTTAGCCAATTGGCGTAAATATGGGCAATCAAATGGTTTACGGGAACAATCGGTTTTTCCCAGATCGTGGAGATGACCTTTGCCGATTCAACCCCGACCAAAAGTGAGCCGACTAGGCCGGGCCCTTTTGTTACGGCAAGGGCGCCAATGTCTTCTTTCGACATTTGGGCTTCCTTAAGGGCAAGGCCCACGACCGGGATAAGACTTTTTATTTGTTCACGGGCTGCCTTTTCGGGAATAATTCCCCCGCTTTTTACATGAATATCCAAAGAAGTGGCGACAACATTGGAAAGGATATTTCGGCCGTCTTTGACCACCGCCGCGCCGGTTTCGTCGCAGCTGGTCTCTATAGCCAGGATATTCATAAATATAATAACATCTTATAGTTTAGATTTTTTAAATTCTTGACGTGCTTTAACGTATACAAAAATAATGATAGCCAAGAAAAGAATCCAAGACAAAACGCCCAGTCTGGATAAAGTGGCCTCAAGACGGACCCTTTCGCTGCCGGCCAAATAACCGACAACAACCATTAAGGAACCCCAAGTCAAAGAGGCAACGGCCGAGTAAAAGAGAAATCTGATAAAACTATAGCTCTCTGCACCGGCAATATAGGCGACCCAAAAACGGGTAAAATTGGCCATCATTGAGGTAGTAAGAATCGTGGCGCCGTGTTTTTCCAATAGACTTTTCGCGCGCAGGGCATTTTTTTCCTGCTTGAATTTTTTGACCAGGCCATAACCAGTAGAATATCCCAAAAGATAGGCCAATATAAAGGTTGACCAAGCCCCCAGCCAGGCGAAAAGAAGAATTCCGAAAAGGGAGAGCTCGCCCGAATAGGCATAATAGCCGCCGAGAGCAAGCAATGCTCCGCCCGGAATAGTCCAGCCGGCCGGGGAAATTTCAATGAGACTTGACAAAAAAACAATCGTATAACCCCAGTAGGTATAAAAAACTTCAAGCTTGTTAATTAGGACTAAAATTTCCATTGCAAACAAATTATACTATGTGACATTATATATTGGTGCTTAAAGAAAGCGAGAATCGGCCATTTCTACGTGGTATATATGTCGAGGCAGCCTTACTTGGAACCGCTCTTCCAACAGACTGTTTAGAAGAAAACGGGGCAACCTGCGGAACGGTTAAGCTAAAACTATCGAGAAACTTATTGTCTTTTTTTGACATCGAAGATGCGCCCGAAAAAGAAAGGCAAATCAGATTATCGGTTTTAGCCAACAACGGAAATTCCTTGGCTTTGGCTTATATATTTGCGGAAACGGAGGGCGTACAAGTGATCTTTAGTGTAAGAAGTCTAAATCAAAAAAATAAGGACGGTTCGGTTCGGGAGGAGGAGAGAAAGCTTCGGGTAGAAAGACAGTTTTCAGACGGGACGGGTAAAATAAACGACATAAAAAGCGCGGATAAAATACTCCAGGCCTATAAGGAAATAATCTCTATTTGGAAAACCACAGCCATCGAAAGAACCGAAGCGCCTTTATTGTGCGGGTCCTGTCCCGCGAAGGTAAATGGCCTGCCAAGGACGATAATTTGAGACAAACGTTTTCTGAAAGGTTATTTGGCCGTCTTTTTCTACGGAATAATCAAAGGAGACCTTGGCTCCCCAGGCCTTGAAATCTATTTGTTTTACCTGGCCGGAAGGCAGGGTAGGCTCGTCGATATATAAATCCTCAGGCGGGGGAGTAACGCCGGAGACTTTGGGTTTTGTTGTTTTGGCAAGCCGGCCGTCTTTGCTGCCATAAATTTCAAAAGACAGGGTCGTATTTTTTGTATCGACAATTGGTTGAATTAAAAGGTGGGCGGGCGTATCGTTTCTGAATTTTAGATCGGCCGTGGGTGAATAGACGGTTGCATCCATTCCCGGTGGGGAATCCTGCTCATAATAACCGACGCGATAGGAGTGAGCGTGTCTTTCGACAATCGGAAGACCTGCATTAAGAAGGGCCCTAAATAGGGTTGAGGAAACCTGGCAAACGCCCCCGCCGTCACCGAGAACGGTTTTTCCGTCTTTAATAACAAAAGCCTGTTTATAGCCGGTCAGAGAAGATACGTCGCCCAGAATATCATTAAAAGAAAATACTTCTTGTGGGGCAACCAAGACACCTTTGAATTTCGAGGAGGCAAGGGAAATATTGAAGATTCTGTTGCTGATTGAGTGAGCAAAGTGCGAGACACCACTTCCCAAAAGTTCCTTAATACCCAAATTATTGACATCGCCGGTCGTAATTTTTGGCGGGGTAGACAAAAGGGGGATATCCAAAGCGGCTTCTTTTTGGTCGGTTGCCTCAAGAGTGTCCAGTCCCTGAACAACCATCGTCAGAAGTTTGTCTTCCTGAACCTTTAGGCCGTCCTGGGAGGGAGAAAATTCTTGGACGCGTCCGCCGCCCTCTAGCGGAAGAAAAATAAAAGTCGGATTTTGCGGCTCGCGGTTAAGGCTTAAGGCAATTTTTGAAATTAAAGAGATGGCCCCGTCTTGATTCTGGCCACCCCTCGGCCCAAGTAGCAAAAAGAGCTTATCTTCTTTCCATTCAAAGACTTCGGTCGTTGAGTTAAGGATTAGTTTTTTTCCGATTAACTTTTGAGCCCGGCCTTTCAAATTAACCGCCTCAATCTCGTTAATCGTCGGATCGACCGATTTTATCGACAACAAAATGGAATCGCTTGCGGCTTGGCTTAGATTATTGTTGACTTGGGAAAAAGCGGCTTCTTTATCCAAAACGGTGCCGGGCGAACCCTTTTCGATAACAACGGAATTGTTTACGAACTTAACCGAAGGATAAACGGGGTCGGTTGAAATGGTTTCGGATATTACGCCCAAGTTTTTGTCGAAGCTATCTCGGTCTAAAACATAAACAAGCCCTAAGTTGACTTTTTGAACAGGAACGGCCGATCTTTTATAGAGACCGGCTAAAAGTTCTCTTTCTCTACCGAAGCCATAAGCAGATTCGGCGGACAGTACATAATTTATTTTGTAACCGAGGGCTTCGGTGGGTAGCCTGAAAACCTGATCATTGTAAATAAAGATAACTTCTTTGGGCACAGTCAGCTCGGTCTGTAATTTGCTTTGAGCTTGAGAGGAGCTTAATCCGCCGACGTAGACCCCGGCGACATAAATACCGGGAAAAATTCGTCCCCAATAAAGCGTGTTATAGATAAAAAAAGTCAGAATAAAAAAGACCGGAATTATTAACCAGCGCCCCCAGATGGGGAGGTTAATTGAGATATGTTTTGGTAGTTTTTTTGTCAAAATTTTCTTCTTCACCATCAAGTAAATTGTATGATAACATTAATTAACATGCCCGACCAAAACCCTTATTTCCCGTCAGAAGACGCACCGGCGGCTCCGCAGGGAAAAGCCGTAAACGAACAGTCGCCGCCAGATCCCCAACAAACGAAAACGTTGGCTTCGGCCTGGTCAGGAGCCAAAGACGAGGGGGTAAAAGCAGAAATTACACCGGAGGTCCAAACGATAAACCCAAGCCCCCCGCCACCTCCCCCGACAGAACCGGCCGTACCTGTTGTGGCGGCTACACCAATCCCTGTAAGCCCGGCTGACCAGTCTGTCCCGGCGGCTACGTCGGCTGTATCGGGCGATCCCTCGATTACCCAGTCACCCCGACGAAAATTTCCGATAAAAATTATTTTGGGACTTTTCGGCGTAATATTATTGGCTGTTTTAGGCTATTTCGGTTTCAAGTTTTTCTCTAAAAAAGCACCCCCTCCGCTTCAGCAAAACACGATAACTTGGTGGGGCCTGTGGGAAGACACTTCGATTGTAAGCCCGCTCATAGAAGAATTCCAACAAACAAACCCCAATATTAAAATTGACTATGTTCGGCAGTCGTCAAAAGATTACCGGGAAAGACTGGAAAGCTCTCTGTCTAAAGGAGAGGGGCCCGATATTTTCTTTTATCACAACAGTTGGGTCCCGATGTTTAAAGACAAGCTGGATAAAATGCCCTCTACAGTTATGAGTGCGGGAGATTATGCCCAAACCTTTTATCCGGTGATTGCTTCCGACGCAACGAGCGGGACGGGACTGGTCGGCATTCCGCTTGGCTATGACGGCCTTACCCTTTTTATCAATCAGGATATTTTTGATGCTGCGGGCAAAACACCTCCGCAAACCTGGGATGAGTTAAGAAAACTGGCCTCGGATTTAACCGTAAAAGACAAAGAGGGAATAATTACTCAGTCCGGAGCCGCCCTGGGACTGACTGAAAACGTTGACCATTGGCCCGAGATAATGGCTCTTATGATGCTCCAAAACGGTGTCGATTTGGCAAAACCGTCGGGAGAGCTTGCCCAAAAAGCCCTCGATTTTTATACCCTTTTTTATAAACAGGACAAAGTTTGGGATGCGACATTGCCGCCCTCGACCATGGCTTTTGCAGCCGGCAAGGTTGCCATGATGTTTGGTCCAAGTTGGCGGGCCTTTGATATTAAAGAGCAAAACCCGAACTTGCGTTTTAAGGCTGTAGCACTACCCCACTTGCCAAAGGATGATCCTACCAAGCCGGACATTGCTTATGCAACTTACTGGATGCAGGGCGTTTGGTACAGAAGTCCTAACAAAGAAATAGCCTGGAACTTTTTGAAATTTATGAGCCAAAAAGATACGCTGGAGAAACTTTATGCCAACGAAGCTAAAGTGAGACTGTTTGGCGAGCCGTATCCTCGGGCCGATATGGCGGATTTGATAAATAGCCACCCGATAATCGGAGCCTTAATAAGTCAGGCCCCAAGCGCTCAAAGCTGGTATTTGGCATCGCGGACATTTGACGGCCAAACGGGTATTAATACCCAAATCAACAAATATTTTGAAGATGCCATAAATACCGTTAATAAAGGAACCGATTCGCAAAAAGCGCTGGAAACCGCAGCGGCAGGTGTTGCCCAAGTCCTTGCCCAATTTGGCGTTTCTTCTCCATGAGGCAAGACGTAAAGAGCATTTTTACCATTTCTTATCACAATATTTTCGAATACCCCCTAACCGAAGAGGAATTGTCTTACTGGCAGCCCGGCAAAGCCCTTGATATGAAACTTGTCGGAAGGGCGCAAGTTCAACAAAAGGGCGACTATTTTTTCATCAAAGACAGGGAAAGATTAATTGGCCAGCGGAAAAAAAGAAAAAAATTGTCCCGCGGGAAAATCAGGCTGGCCGTCAAATGGGCAAAGACCATTTCAATCATTCCGACCGTCAGAATGGTGGGATTAACCGGCGCCTTGGCCATGGACAACGCCAGGGCGGATTCCGATGTCGATTTGATAATCATTTGCCAAAAAAGCCTGCTTTGGACGACCCGACTGGCCGTTGTTTTGCTTATCGACCTTTTGGGCATTCCGAGAAATGCCCGGGGAAAAATAGAAAAAGACCATCTGTGCCTGAACATGTGGCTTGATGAGGGTGATTTGGTTTGGCCAAAAAACGACCGTAATTTTTATACGGCCCACGAAATTATCCAAATTGTGCCACTGGTTAATAAGAACCAGGTGTTTTCCAAGTTGATTTTAAAAAATTCCTGGACCGATTATTACTGGCCAAAAGCGGCCCGGAAAGTAAAAGAGACACAAGTGAGGAGTATGCGTCCGGCAAATGAAAAGCGTTTTATATCGCAATATCTTTATGCCGCCATATCGAAAGTGTTCGAGCCGCTTGCCTTTAGGCTTCAATATCTCTATATGCAAAAAAAGATAACCAGAGAGTTGGTGACGCCTGGTCGGGCAATTTTTCACCCCCGGGATTGGGGACAAATAGTCAAGCAAAATTTAGGCCAATAACTTCACTCTTGACAAAAGTAAAGCGACCGTATTAGAATAGCACTCACTGTTAGGGAATGCTAACAGTTTTTTAGGTAAAAAATGGCATCCAAGAAAATAAAAAAAGCGAAATTGAACCTTACCCCTGCGCCCGGCTATCTTCTTATCGAGCCACTTGAGGCGGAAACGAAAACGGTTTCCGGAATTTATCTTCCCGATACGGCCGGCGAAAAACCCCAAAAAGGCAAAGTTCTGGCTGTTGGGGGCGACGAAATAACCGACTCAGGCACCAAAAGAGGCGCTCCGGCTAAAACTGGCAATGTCGTTATCTATAAAAAGTGGGGCGGCAATGAAGTCAAAATCGAAAATAAAGAATATTTATTTGCCAAGTTTGAGGATATTTTGGCGGTAGAGGATTAAATAAATGGCTAAACAACTTAGATTTTCCGACGAAGCCAGACAGTCTTTAATGAAAGGAATTGATATTGTGGCCAAAGCTGTGGTTACGACTCTTGGCCCCAAGGGCCGAAACATTGCTCTTGACAAAAAATGGGGCGCCCCCAACATCGTCCACGACGGTGTTTCAGTCGCCAAAGAAATTGAACTGCCTGACCCTTTTGAAAACATGGGGGCACAATTAGTTAAGGAAGCAGCCGACAAGACCAATGACGATTCGGGTGACGGGACAACGACAGCCACCCTTCTTGCACAAGTTATGACCTCAAAAGGAATGAAAAATGTGACAGCCGGGGCAAATCCGATGGTTGTCAAAAAGGGCATGGAAAAGGCGGTTGCGGCGGTTGTTGAGGAACTCAAGAAAATCGCAAAGCCAATTAAAAACAAGGAGGAAATTACCCAGGTAGCGACCGTTTCGGCGGGTGATTCCGAAATCGGTGCCAAGATTGCCGAAGCCTTGGATAAAGTCGGCAAAGACGGTGTTGTAACGGTTGAAGAAGGTAAGGGCTTAACAATCGATATTGAATATAAAGAGGGAATGGAATTTGATAAGGGGTATGTTTCGGCTTACTTTTCGACCAATCCGGAAAAAATGGAAGCCGAGATTGAAAGTCCTTATATCCTTTTAACCGACAAGAAAATTTCGGCGATTGCCGACCTCCTTCCCTTTTTGGAAAAATTCGTCAAAGTTTCCAAAAACCTGGTGATTGTTGCCGACGAGATTGAAGGAGAAGCTTTAGCAACCTTAGTCGTTAACAAGTTGCGCGGCACCTTTAATGTTTTGGCCGTTAAAGCGCCTGGTTTTGGTGACAGACGAAAGGAAATGCTTGAGGATATTGCAACCTTAACCGGTGGAACGGTGATAAGTGAAGACACGGGTAGAAATTTCGAAGCGATTGAAGTAACCGACTTGGGACAGGCGGATAAAATCTGGGCCGATAAAGACAACTGCCGGATAATCGGAGGTAAAGGCGAAAAAAGCGCCATAAATGCCAGAATTGCTTCAATAAGACGCCAAATTAGCTCGATCGACTCCGATTTTGACAAAGAAAAATTGGAGGAAAGACTGGCCAAGTTGGCCGGGGGAGTAGCTCAGATAAACGTTGGCGCCGCAACCGAAATTGAACTTAACGAGAGGAAAGAAAGAGTCAAGGATGCGGTTGGAGCTACCAAAGCAGCCGTTGAGGAAGGAATTGTTCCCGGCGGAGGAGTCGCTTTACTTCGCGCCAGAAAAGCTTTGGAAAAGATGACGTCCGAAGAAGACGATGAAAAAGTCGGCATAGAAATAATTAACGCATCCCTAGAGGAGCCAATCAGATGGCTGGCCAAAAATGCCGGTGAGGACGACGGCTATGTGTTAAAGAAAATTGAAGCGGCCAGCGATCCGGACTACGGGTTTAACGCCCTAACCGGGGAATTTGGTTCAATGACCAAGTCGGGAATTTTGGACCCCCTCAAAGTAACGAGAACGGCTCTGCAAAATGCGGCTTCGGTTGCCATGATGGTTTTAACAACCGAAGGGCTTATTACCGATATTCCGGAAGAGAAGAAAGAACCGCCTATGCCGGGCGGGGGAATGGAATATTAGCCCCATAGTTTGATTTTTTAACTTCATTTAGTTTATAATCATCCTCTGTCGCTCTTTGTCGTAACAAAAACGCGAAAACGGAGGATACCATGAAAGCGAAGAATGTTCTGATTCTGCTTTTGTTGGTTTTTTTCCTTGTCGCCTGTGCTGCGCAACCCGGTTCGGAATCCGGTTCGAATCAAGGAAGCGGGGATAATCAAATTGAACTGATCGGACGTACCGCGGGCGCGTACAAAATATATCGCCTTGAAGATCGAGCTGGTGGTTTTCTTGTGACTTGTTGGATTGTCGAACCGCCATCGGCTCGCGGCCAAACCCCCGCTGCAATTTCCTGTTTGAGATAAAGAGCACCTGGGGCAACCCGAACTTTTTTAAATGGGTTGCCCCTTCTTTTTTTTTGTTGCCAACTTCCTTAACTTTGATATCATATGTCATGACAAAAGAAACCGAAAAAAGACCCTTTTTTACCCTGGCCGTTTCCGCCCCCGAAGAAGAAAGGTGGTATGTCTTATCAGTTTATCGGCTGGCGTCTGTTGCCCTGATTAATAGAGGACGCCCCGTAACAGACGAAGAAGTTTTTAAATTTATAGTTGAATTAAGACAAAGAGAATATGCGTGGCATAATTTTACACACATGGCCCTTAAGGCCAGGGGGAAAGAATTTTATCAGTTGTTTACCGAATGCCATAAAACGACCGGAAATTCAAAAGAAGCGGAGAAATTGACGAAGAGACTTTTGACTCAGAAGTATCAAGAAATTGATAAAGACCCCGCCCAAAACCACTCATTTTTAGACGACATTCTCTTGGCCAAAAATATATAATAAATAATATTTTATGTGGAAAGAGGCAGAGCAATTTCTTTTAAAAGATACAATCCTTCACCCTCTAATAAAAAAATACGGACCCTGTAGAATAAAACCCAGCCGAAAGAAAGATTACTTTTCCGACCTGGTTAACGCCATAACCTCCCAACAACTTTCCGAAAAAGCGTCGGCAACCATCTTTGGTCGCGTAGTGAAAGGCTTGGGTGAAATAAAGCCTGAAAATATCTTAAAAACCAAAGACACTAAATTCAGAAGTTGGGGATTGTCGCGGGCAAAAACAGTTTACGTTAAAGACTTGGCGAAAAAAGTAAAAAATAGAGAGCTAAAGATAAACAATTTGAACAAGCTTCCCGACGAGGAAATATTAAATGAACTTACCACCGTTAAAGGAATAGGGCGGTGGACGGCCGAAATGTTCTTGATGTTTAGTTTGGCCCGTCCGGATGTCTTTCCGATAGATGATTTGGGTATAAATAATGGTATAGTAAAATTACTCGGAAGGAAGGTAACTGGCGATAAATTAGCCAAATATGCTACTCGCTGGAAACCCCATAGAACAGTGGCCGCCTGGTACGTTTGGAAAATTCTTGACAGCGGTTAATTAAGGCCTTGGAAGAAGAGTTAACGGATTAATTGGTATTCCGCCTTTACGGATTTCAAAATGAAGATGGTCGCCCGAAGAGCGTCCGGTGGCTCCCATTTCGCCAATAACCGAATAAGTGTCAACTTTTTCTCCTTCGGTTACAAAGATTTTTGATAAGTGGGCATATAAAGAAGACATACCGTCGGTGTGTTCAATTAATACCGCATTACCGTAAGCATATTTTGAGTGAGAGATAATGGCAACTGTTCCGTCTTCAAAGGGACGGATTTTATCACCGGTTAAGCCATCCATATCGATTCCGGGGTGAAAAGTCCGAAAGCCCTGTGTAATTTTTATTCTTTCCACCGGGTATTGAACAGAGATTTTGGTATTTAAATTAATTTTATTTTCTACGATAATCGTATCCGTTAGCTCATTGTCCTTAAAGGCGCTGACGGGAAGAAACGATGAAGCGATAAGCATTACGGCAAGGTTAGCCCCAAAGACCCTTTTTGCGTATTTGTGACCGAATACACTTCTTAGGAATAGATTAATAAGCCTTGTTCGGCGGCGAAGAAGGTTTCTTACGGGTAGTTTTAGAAATAGTTTTAACATATAACCCCGCCACAAAGGCTAACGGGGCAAAAAAAATCCCGCACAAAGCGAGACGAGTCGATAGTTTATCCTATAAAGAGACAAAAAGTCAAGTTTGGAGGCCGGAGGGGGAATCGAACCCCCGCATCGCGGTTTTGCAGACCGCAGCGTTTCCACTTCGCCATCCGGCCGAACAAGGCTATTTTAGCTTATTTGGCCATTCAATACAAAACCAGACTGTCTTTGGCAGGCCAAGATATCAGGTCTTTGTAAAAATTTAACGGTAGGGAAGTGGGTTGTCAACCGATTGTCTTTTTGTTACACTTGCGCTCATCAGTGCGTAAATTAAGAATAATAATATTGATAATTGTCGGTTTAGCGGTCTTGATCGGACTTATTCTTTTTTTGTTGGGCAACGTTAGACAAAAGAACGCAGGCCTTCTTATCGAGTCGGTTCCGAGCGCCGCCGTTTATATCTCTCAAGAACAGGTGGGGCGAACACCATATGAAGCAACCCTTAAACCGGGTGAAGTTGTCGTAAAAATAGTCCCCGATGCATCTGACAAAGCTCTTGCGCCCTACGAAACCAAAGTCTTTTTGGTTTCCGGGATAAAAACCGTCATAAGAAGAGAATTCGGCGAAACGGAAGAAACATCAGCCGGAGAAACAATTTCTTTTGAAAAGACCGGCGGAAAAGAAATAAATATCTCAGTTGTTACCATTCCCAATTCGGCTCAAATATCAATCGACGGACAAATCAGGGGCTTTGCGCCCTATATTACGTCTACCCTAACCGACGGCGAACATTCGCTTTTAATTTCTTCACAGGGATATGTTGATCGAACAATCTCGGTTAGGGTCGTTCTCGGATATAAACTGACGGCTGTAGTTAAACTTAAACCGACCGAGACGCCGGCCGTTAATAGCGAGATTCCGTCCGAAAAACCGGTTCCGGAGAAAAAGATAATGGTTGAAATACTAACTACCCCAACGGGCTTTTTAAGGGTAAGAAAATCGGCCTCAACAGTTGCTGAAGAAGTTTTTCAGGTTAAGCCCGGCGAGAAGTACCCTTTTTTGGAAGAAGACAGCCAAAATAATTGGTTTAAGATAGAATACCAAACCGCCCAAGCCGGTCAGGCAGCCAAAGAGGGCTGGGTAACCGGTCAGTATGCCAAAAAAGTGGAGGTAGAGGCAGGATCCAGCCTTACTCCGACACCAACAAAAGCCGCTACTTCCTCGGCAACCCCAACAAAGAAAAATACGCCAACCGTTACTCCGGTTGATGAAAACTAACCCCGAAGGCCTTTAGATAAAGGAAGAAACTCCCCCGTAAAGGATAAAAACGACCAAGAAAAGCCAAATAATTACGGCGGTAATTAGAGAGACGTCGGTTAATAAAAGTTTTTCCGGCGCTTCACTTCTGTCTTCAAAAATCAGGCTTTCGTAACGCATAATGCCGTAAATTACGACCGGAATAGTGATCATAAGTAGTTTATTTATTGTTGTAGCCTTGGAAATTTCCGCCAAAAAAAGCCAGATTGGCAGGGTGGCCGGTGGCGATTCAAAAAAAGTAAACAGCGCCCAACTCAACCAGGCCGCATTTCCAAACATGGTGACATAGGAATCAAGCAGGGGTTTGGAGTACTTTGAAAGGCTTTTCCGGGTTGTAATTGTGGCGCCCTGAATAACCCCAAGTTCGGCCCGTCTTTTTCCCGATGCCAAAAATAGAGCAACCGAAATGACGCAAAGCAAAAACCAGACCGAAAGATGTGCATTAATAACAACCGCCCCTGCATATACCCTAATAATAAAGCCGGAGGCAATAATCAGAATATCGACAATTGCCAGATTCTTTAATCCAAGGCTATAGGCTATTTGGATTAACAAATAGCCTGCAATTAAGAATGTAAAAAGAGGATTCAAATGACTGGCCAGGTAAAAAGACAAAAGAGTAAAAACGAGGAATAAAACAAAAGCGAACTTAATGGGAATCGTTCCTTTTGCGATTGGCCTTTCTTTTTTTATGGGGTGAAGCCGGTCGGACTTGGCGTCCATAATATCGTTAAAAATATACGTGGCACTGGTTATCAGGCAAAAGACGATAAAAGCCCAGCTTATTTGGATGAAATAAGACTTTATAAATAAAGTCCCTGTAAAGATTAAGGCAGCATAAAGAGCGAGATTCTTTGTCCAATGCAGGGGGCGGATTATTTTAAGGATTTGGAACGGTAGGTTAGCCATAAAATTAGCCCTCCGATCAAGGCTCCGGTCCCGACCATTGTATATAACTTTGAAGCGGTCTTCAAATTCAAAGCAAGAATTCCTAAAATAAGCGTGATGGCCCAATAAAAATAAGCCACCTTCTTTTTTGACCAGCCGATATCAAGAAGCCTGTGGTGAAGATGTCCCCTGTCTCCCCAGACCGGAGATTTTCCAGAGGCGACTCTTCTTAAAATGGTGTATCCGGTATCGATTAAAGGCACGCCTAAAACAACCATAAGGGCTCCGACTTTGGTCGTTGAAAGGATTGACAGAACAGCCAGTAAATAGCCGGCCAAAGTGGCGCCCCCATAAGAAGGCATAATTTTTTGGGGAAAAATATGCCACGGCAAAAAGCCCAAAAAAGCACCGGCCGTAATAACCGCCAGAATTATTACCGGCCATTGGGCAATATCCGCCGAAAATTTAAGCGACAAGGCGGCTATGGTGGCCGCAGCGATGACTACGACACCCGAAAGCTGTCCGTCGACACCCTTGGCCCCCATATTGAGGATATTCATCATAAGAACGATCCAAAGAATCGCGAAAGTATCAGAAAGTATCCACAGGCTTCTTGTTTGTCCCAAAAGAAAAAAACTGACTTGCGGATGGGATAAGTCGATTATTCCACCTGCGGGATTTGAAATGAATGAGATGCCGATTCCCGCAATAATGGGAAGAGACGCTGCCAAAAAACCCAACATAAGTCTTAGGTAAGGATTTAAATCGTATTTATCGTCAAAGACGCCCATAACAAGGATAACCGTTGCCCCGGCCAGGATGCCCACAAGGTGTTTGTCTATAGGCAGGAAAAATAAGGTTGTAAGTAAAATCCCAAAAAAGATAGCCACACTGCCCCCCCTCGGTACAGGATAGGTGTGAATTACTTTAGGGTGTTTGTGTTTGGCGGGGTCGTCAACCATACCCCATTTTTTAGCCAGAACAATTACCAGGGGGGTAATTAAAAAAGTGGCAATTGCGGCAAGCGCGGCCGGAAATAAAACCAATTTAGATAAATCTTGCATTTTAAAAGCTTCCGACCAGAAAAACGATTTTAATAATGGTTATTAATGCAAAAAGCGAAGCCGCAAATCCGCTTACCGTCATAATTTTTTTTAAAAAATCGTCTTTGATGGCGAAACTGAATAGTAAATTTATAGCCAAAAAAACCAGAGAGACGATGGTAGGAATAATAAGGGCAAGAGTTGGGGCGATTATGTTTTCTGCTTCAGCCTGGCCATAAAAGAGAGGAATTTGGGGCGGTAGAAAAATTTGGGAAAGCAAAGCCGTGGTCAAAGCGGCAAGGTTAATAAAAAAAGCGGCAATAAAAAGTTTTTTGAAGGGTAAGGCAGGAAAACCCAATTTTTTAAAACCCGCTGCTTGCCAAAAGCTATTCATAGTTACACCAGCCTGCCGATTTTAATAGAAAGAGGGCTACCGAGCAAGGAAGGCTCGAATTTTTGGACTCATAAGGTAATAAAGCTCGGCGCCATCAATCTCGTCTATTAAGAAATAATTTTTACGGACAAAAGGGGCGAGCTCTTTAAACTCGGGAGATTTTGGCAAGAGAACAATTACCTTCGGATTATCGGACTCAAGGGCGTCCACTACGCCTTTTTTAGAATAAAAGTCCTGGACATGGTAAGTGGCAACATATTTTATGGGAGGGAAACGTCTGGTAAGCGCATAGAGGGTCGGGCTATCGCCCCAGACAAAGATTTTATCCTTTTTACCGGTTGAGCGGAGGATAACGTCGGCGATTCTGTAATTTCTGTTGACGTTTCCGTCGAATCTGGCGAAGTACTCTTCCTTGGAAATCCGGCCGACCGCGAACTCAATGAAGCGTGAATAATAAGGAATGGTCGGATAATGCCAAAAATTATAATAAACAGGGACAAAGACGGTAAGGGACAAAGGAATAATAACCAAGACCTGTTCGATTGTCTTGTCCATAACAAGCATTGTCAAAAGAAAAGAAATGGCCGGTACGGATTGAATTAGATAATGAGGATAAGGCCTTTCCGAAAGGGTGACGGCAAAAAGCGAGAAAAGCAGCCAAATAACGATAAAAATAAAAGTTTTAGATAATTTGTTTTTTCTAAGATAGAGAAGAACAAGCCCAAAGAGAACAACTCCTCCTCTTACCAATAGCGGCCCGTTTTTTACGAAGAAAGGCTGAGGCGAGGCCGCAGCCCTCCAGCTTGATAGATAGCCGATGTTTTGAAGGAAAGCGGCGCTTATATATTCTCCGAGCGCGCCTTTTAAGAAATAAAAGAAAAAGCTAATAAGGATGGGTGCTAAAAAGCCCAAGCCGAGAAAAAGAGTCTTTCTAATAAAGCCCTTAAGACTGTCCTTTTCCAACTTAAGAAAGATCAACCAGAAAACCAGAATAACCGGTAAATCGAACGCTGCGGGGATTTTGAAAAGAGTCGCCATGGAAAAAAGAATTCCGGCGCCGAAAAGATTTCTGAAATTTAGCTTTTTGGTAAGGAGAATCAGAAAAGCCGCAAGGCTTGGTAAAAGCATAAAAACCTCCGCGTTGGCGACTTGTCCTTCCAACAAAGGCAGCGTAGTAAGAAGGGCAAAAATAACCGTCGCCACTTTTTGCACCTTTTCTTTTTTGGGAAAGAGGCGCTCGGCTATTTTCCAGAAAACAAAGATGGTTGCTAGGTTCCAGAAGGCGAGGATGACCCTGAACCAGAAGACGTTTTTGGCAACGGCAGCCAGAATATAAAGAAACGGTGGTTTATTGTCATGAATGTCGCGATAAAAGACCATTCCTTGCCTTAGGCCCTCTCCAAGAGCCAAATAAATCATCTCGTCTCCGTAGGAAAAGGGCTCGAAGAAAGAAGGAATTCTTAAAATAAGAACGACGGCAAAAAGAATAACCAGCCAGGTAGGTGTGTGGATTTTATCCAAAAGAGACTTTAGTCGCCATTTTGTTTCACCCGCACGCCAAAGATTAGATAGAGATTTCATTTTTTGCCCCCCGCTTTTGGTGTGGGGGTAAACCAAACAAATTTCAGCGAACCGAAAACCCTGTCCCTTTCTTTAGTATAGCCTGGTAGGTTAATCTCGGCAATATTCCCGCTGGTGATCACACCGAACCGACTAACTTTTTCGGGGAGCTTTCGGATTATGTCATCTTTTGTCATCAGGGCGGTTCCTACATAGTAAGGAAGCTCGCCTTCCCCGGGAATATATATTGGCGCCGGGATTAAATAATATTTCGATTCCCAAAGATGATGCGCCGCCGAATTCCAGTTGATTAAAAAGTCGTCTCCTCTTTTTTCTTCCAAAACATAGGCCGCCATCTCCTTAAAGGGTCTTTTGGTCGGGTGAGTAAAATAGTTAAAGTCGACGAGAGAGAAGAGTACGACAGCTGCCGCTATTAAAATATAAGAAAACTTCCGCGCATTTGAAGAAAGTAGTAGCATTGCCCCGGGAATAGAATAAAGAAGGTAGCGGTCAAAGAATATTGATTGAAATTTTTGCGAGACCAACCAAACCAAAAGAATGGGGCCAAAAAACCACGAGAGCAAGAAAATGTTTTTTTCTTTTGTTTCACCCCAACGCTTAATACCGAGGGCCAGCAAGATCAAGACGAGTGCGGGTATGGCCAGTTTATTGGGGATGCCGACGGCGAGGTATTTGCCCAGAAGCCCGAACAAATCTTTTATCGTCGGGGTTCCCAACCAAAATCCTCCTCCGACCATTTTCGTTTGGTTATAAAGAGGCATGAGCCAAGGCAGATAAAGGATTCCAACGGCAACAAATGACTTAAAAATTGAAAGGGCAAGCTTTCTTTTCCCTTTACGCCTTTTTTCGGGAAATAAGAGCTCTTTAACAAACCATAAGCCTTGGATAAAGACGGCAAAAAGAGCGAAGTGGTGCGAATAAAGAGCGGCAGTCGTTGCCAGAACGTAACCAATCCACCTTCTGGTGATAAAAAAGTACATAGAAGCAGTGACGGCCGCGGCGAGAATGGAATACATTCTTCCCTCAAAGGCATAAGTGAAGAAAAAAGGATTAAGGAAGGTTAAGGTTGCTGCTAAAAGTCCGGTCTTTTTGTTCCAGAAGTACCGGCCGATTTTATAGACAAAAAAGATAGCTATAAGAAAATAGAAAAAAGAAAGACCGCGAATTACTATTTCAGAGGTACCAAAAAGCCTAAAGGCAAGGTGTTCTGTAAGATTATATAAAGGAGGGGAAGTGTCTCTGGAAATGATACTTATTATTTCGGGAATGGATTTGGTAGAAAGGAAGGCGGAAAAGGCTTCATCGCCCCAAAGGCTGGCCGTAAATTGATTAGGCATTAAAACCAGTTTACCACATAGAAATTAGGCTCGCCCCTGGTATAATTTAGTTAATGGACCCAATAGACCCCTCAGCAGAGCCAGTGCCTCAGCCATTAACACAATTGCCTACTTTGCCCACCGAACAAATTAACGCGCCTGTTCAAAATGCACCAGAGGTTGTTATAGAAAAAGCGGGGTTTGTGGCCAGGGCGGCAGCCGTCGTTGCAGACAGTTTTATTATTTATTGGATTTTCTTTTGTGTAGGCTATTTAGGTAAACAATCCGGAATAACCCAATGGATCGATTTAATTATTCTCCTTATTTACAGTGTATTGGCAATTGGCCTTTATGGGAAAACAATTGGAAAGAAAGCCTTTGGATTAAAAGTTGTTAATTACGAGAATGGCAACCCAGGTTTTGGGAAGGCAATTTTAAGGGAGGTTCTGGGAAAGTTAATTTCTTCTTTCATTTTTGATTTGGGATTTTTGTGGGTCATCTGGGACAAAAACAGGCAGGGGTGGCATGACAAGATTGCCAAAACTTACGTTGTTCAGGAAAAACCGCTGCGGGGGTTTATGAAAGGGTTTGCTTATTTTATCGTTCTTGGTCTTCCAGTCTTGGCGATACTGGGTATTATCGTTACTGTTGTTCTCATCGTCTTTGGGCGACTTGGTCATCCTATTCCACAACAGCCAGTCGGATTGCCCACCTTATCCACCTTTTAAACCTTTTCAGTTACCCGATATTCCAGATATTTCCCAAGCATCAGGCGGGTGTGGGCGTCTAACCCCGGTAGGGCCGTAAAGAAAAAGCCGGCGATAGGCATCAAGACAAACTCCAGAGGGGTCAAAAGAGCCCGCCAAAGAGGGACCTCTTTTGGTCTTTTCGGTTTATAAATATTATCAAAAATTATCATAATAACCAGAAAAATCAAGGCAACGGTTAAAACATAGGAAGACAATTTCGGAACCATATAACCTAAAGTCGTCCGGCCAAAGGCCGGGTTAAGGAGGGTCGGTACGGTTAACCCGATGGTGATGACAAACCAGTTAACGGGCCAGGTAAAGTGTGACCAGAGAGCGTAGAACAAGCGCATCGTTTTGTCCCAAAAAGGGACGCCCGGAGTCAAAAAATAGTTTTTAATAATCCAGGGATCGTCGCTGACGCCCCAAGCCCAGCGTTTGTACTGTTCGTATTGGTTTTTCAGGGTTTTTACCAAGGAAGTTGACTGAGCAGCGTCGGCGTGCAAGGGCAAATAAATGGGCATAACTTCAATATCGCCCCGTTTTTTATAATAGGCTTTAAAAAAGATGCCCCAATCTTCGGGAATTTTATCCGGGTCCCAATAATCAACTTCATCCAAAAGCTTATAAGAAAGTGAATAATTTTGCGCGTTTATTAATCTGTCGCGTCGGGGCAGCTGCGAAAGATTCCAAATTGAAGAAAGGGTGTTGGGAACGCGGGTAATCGCCGGGAGTTCCCAAATATTGTTGTAAAACATGACGGCCGGTTGCCAAAAAAAATTGTATCGCTTGGGATTATCCAAAAATTTAAAAGTCAAAAGCGCAAAATGCTGGGGGTGATATTTATGGTCGGCGTCGCAGGAGGTAACGGTAAGATACCGTATATCCAAACCCTCTTTAAGGATAATTTGCTTTTTAAACCAAACAGCAGCGTGACGTTCGTTTGAGGCCTTGCCCCTTACCTCTCCCGGCACCAATTCATGACTGGTGATGCAAAAGCGCCGAAAAACGCCCGCAAACTTTTTTTTCAGAGCCTCTACTTTTATCTGTCTATCCTCCTTTGGCTCTGAAGACTCCATCGCCAAAACAATGGAGATTTGTTTTGTCGGCAGGGTTTGGTTTGCCAAAGAATTAATAGTCCTTTCAAGAATATATAGAGGTTCTTTGTAGGTCGGGATAATGACAACATGATGGACTTTTTGCCAGTCGGGGAAATTTTTTAGATCCCCCAGCCAATCATAATTTATGGTTGCCTGAATTTTTAAATGCGAAAGCGTTGCCGTTATGGCGATGGTGAAAGATTGATAGAACCAGTAGATATTAAAAATAAGGACGAAGTAAGCAACCAAGTTTGGAATTACAAAAATTCCCCAGTAAGGAAAAAGAATCAGGTTCCAGGAAAATAAGCCCGGTAGAATTTCCAAGCTTCGGTGAATGACTTTATCGTGTTTAATGAAAAACTCCCGCATTTTTAGATTCTGGGGAACAGGCCTTTTTGTGAATAAATCTTGGGCCCGGAAAATTGTTTGGCAATCTTGTCGGCGGTTTCGGGAAGGAAGGGTTTTAGGTTGTAAGCAAGGTTGTTAATAATAGAAACTGCCCCGGTCAAAAATTCCTTTAGGGCCTGCCCTTCCAGCTTCCAGGCCTCTTCTTTGTTGATGGACGAATCCAAGCCGGCCACAAAGCGATCGAAAAGGTTTTTTAGGGCTTCGTCGAAACGGTAATTGGCCAGATTTTCCCTGACGACGTCATCCAATTTAAAAGTGTTTGTTTGGGAAAATTCGAAGCCCGAATTTTCGCATAATTTGGCTACTCTCGAAATCAAATTTCCCAAACCATTCGCCAAATCTCCGTTATAAGCATCTTTCAATTTAGTTTCCGAAAAGTCTCCGTCGGAGAAGGGAGAGAATTTAGCCAGTAAATAATATCTAAGAGCGTCGGCTCCATATTTTGAGATCAATTCTGACGGTTTGACGACATTGCCCTGCGACTTGCTTATTTTTTGGCCGTTTAAACTAAGAAAATCATGAACGAGTATTGTTTTTGGAAGATCATACCCCACGCTTTTTAGCATTGCAGGCCAGTAGATGGCGTGGAATCTTTGATTGTCTTTTCCTAGAATGTGTATATCCGCTGGCCAGCATTTTTTTTCAACACCAAAGGTTAAATAATTTATTAAAGCGTCAAACCAGACATAGATTGTATGTTTGGGGTCGTCAGGGACAGGTATGCCCCAGGCTACATTTTTCCTGCTTACAGAAAAATCTTTCAAACCAGATTTTACGAAAGCAAGAACTTCTTTTCTTTTAGCTTCAGGAACGACAAAGTTGGGATGCTCTTCAATATGCTCTTCTAGGAATTTCTGATATTTAGATAGGCGAAAGAAGTAGTTTTCCTCAGATATTTTTAGCGGGCTTTTATTGGGATGAAATGGACACTTTCTGTTAACTAACTCTGACTCAACCAGATAGGCCTCGCAGCCCTCACAATAAAGGCCTTCGTATTTATCAAGATAAATATCCCCATTAGTTTTGGATTTGAGGTAAATTTCTTGCGCGAATTTGACGTGATCTTCATCTGTCGTTCTTATAAACCTGTCGTAGGATATATTTAAGCCGTCCCACTCTTTTTTATCTTCCCCTGCGATTTGGTCGACAAATTCCTTGGGATCGACCCCTTTTTCTTTAGCGCTTTGTTCGACTTTCTGCCCGTGCTCATCCGTCCCGGTTAGAAAGTATGTTTCATCACCAATAAGGCGATGATATCGTGCCAAAACATCCCCGAGAACCTTTTGATAAGAATGTCCTATATGAACGACGTCGTTTGTATAGTCAATAGCAGTAGTTATGTAAAATTTCTTATCCATTTGCTTATTTTAGCTTGTTAGAAGGCCTCAAGCTACTTACGAACGAATTTTTGGATTTTTTCGGCCCAGACGTTGGCCCATTCCTCGGCCTCCATTTTTTTTAGAGCTAGGGCAAAACCCGGTTTTTCCATTTGGTTCTGAATAGTTGAAATGGTGGCGCTTGAGACTTTGAGGTTTTCCTTGATATTTTTCCAACTCCTGCCCTTTTTAAGCCAATAAGCGACGGCCAATCTCTTGACGAAGGTTTCCAGTTCGGTTTGATTAAAGAAATCTTTAAGAAAAGACACCATCTCGTTTATATCCTTGAAATCCAAGACCGTTTGGGCAAGGGTTTTGGTTATTTGATTTTCGAGAGAGACGTTGAGTTTCTTTTGTGAGACTCGCATACGTGCCACGAGTATAACATGTAAATTAAAAACGAGAAAACCAAGAAATCAGGACTTTTTAAAGAAGTAAATTTCTATAGTGATGATAAGCCCGATGATTATGAGAAGATTTAAAACATTCCCTATCCCGAAATAGCGAAGAACAAGAAAAATAATCGCCGCGATCGAGTAGACGACGGCTCTTTTTGTTGAGGTAAAAAGGAAAGCGAAAGTGAAAAAAAGAGCCAAAAAGACAAGAACCAGAAACAAAAAGACTACGCCAAAGGAAAAAGGATTAACCGAATTGACGAAAACAGCCAAAAGCAGCCAAAGCAAAATGGTAATAAAGAGGGTAGGCAAAAAATTCTTCCTTAATTTTACTTTTTTTTGCCGTGCCTCTATTCGCATTTGTCCTCACCTTAATTATATCTCGGTTTTGTGTAATTAGCGTGAGGGTGTACTAATTTAACTTAATATCGTAATATCGTATCACTCAAATATTTTTAAAATATGGACCCGACGATTTCTTTGGTGATAGTTATTGGCGCCCTGGTTATTATTGCCATATTTATCAATAAAAAACTGTCGGATTTGGCTCAAAAACAGAAACCCCCGGAGGAGTTAATGGAAATAATAAAGATGCTTCAGGCCGGGTCTAAAGAAGACAGAAAGGCGCTTTTGGAATCTCTACAAAAAAATACCCAGTCTTTGAACGAAAGGCTTGATAATGCGGCCAGAGTCATTTCTCAGGTCCAAAGAAATTTGGGTGAGATGAGCGAGGTGGGTAAAGGGATAAGATCTCTTCAGGAGTTTTTGCAGTCGCCCAAATTAAGGGGCGGATTGGGGGAAGAGGTCTTGAAAGAAATGATCGGACAAACTTTTCCTAAAAATGCTTTTCATCTCCAACACGCCTTTAAATCCGGCGTCAAAGTTGACGCGGTATTAAAGACGGAAGCGGGACTTCTTTGTATCGACTCCAAGTTTCCCATGGAAAATTTTAACCTAATGCTTAAAGGGGAGACGGAAGCCCAAAGAAATATAGGGAAAAGGCAATTTATGTCGGATGTCAAAAAACACATCGAAGATATTTCAAGAAAATATATTTTGCCCGAAGAAGGTACTATGGATTTTGCCTTAATGTATATTCCGTCAGAAGCAGTCTATTATGAGATGGTAAATATTCAGGAGCTAAGTAATTTTGCCAGAAAATTAAGGGTTTATCCGGTCTCTCCGAATACCCTCTATGCCCACCTGCAGGTTCTTCTTTTATCATTTGAAGGAAAAGACCTTGAAACAAAATCCAGAGAAGTTTTCAGAATTTTAAGGGCGGTTCAGAAAGATTATTCCAAAGTTGACGAAAACCTAGGCGTTTTGCAGAAGCATTTAAACAATGCCTACAACATGATGTCCTCGGTAATTACCTCATTCACCCAATTGGGCCAAAAAATTTCTTCAACCCAAACCCTCGGAGGAGGAACAACAAAAGAAGCCAGGGAGCCGGAAGAGTAAATTTTACTTGCATATGGTGAAGAAAAGAATTGATGAAGTTTATTTAAATAAGGAGCAGATTCAGGCGATCAAATATCCAAAGGGGCCCTTATTAATTATTGCCGGGGCCGGTACCGGAAAAACGACCGTTATTACCGAGCGGATAAAATATTTAATTCTGTCAAAAAAGGCAAAGGTGAACGAAGTGCTCGCCTTAACCTTCACCGAAAAAGCAGCCAGAGAAATGGAAGAAAGGGTGGACGTGGCCATGCCCTATGGATATACCCAGATGTGGATTTCCACTTTTCATTCCTTTTGCGACCGGGTCTTAAGAAGGGAAGCCCTCCATATAGGATTTGATCCGAAATATCACCTGATGACCGAGGCGGAAGCCGTTTTGTTTATAAGAAAAAATCTTTTCAAATTCGACCTTAATTATTTCCGGCCCCTGGGAAACCCAAATAAATTTATTTCCGGAATGCTTCACCACTTTTCCCGACTTCAGGACGAGGACGTGGCAGCCAACCAATATCTTGATTGGGCGAAGTCAAAACTGAAAAACCAAAAATCAAAACCCAAAGAAGAAAAGATAGAAATAGTTAAATGGTTAGAGCTGGCGGGCGCTTATAAAACTTACGAGGAATTAAAAGTAAAAGAAGGCTTAATGGACTTTGGAGACCTAATCGTTAAGACCCTGAAACTTTTTCGGGACCGGCCCAACATCCTTTCAGAATACCAAAAACTATTTAAGTACATTTTGGTCGACGAGTTTCAGGACACAAACTACGCCCAAAATGAATTGGCCGTTCTTCTGTCAAAAAAAACAAAAAACATAACCGTTTGCGGTGACGACGATCAGTCGATATACCGTTTTCGCGGGGCGGCCGTTTCCAATATTATTCAATTTCGAAAATATTTTCCAAAATTAAAAATTGTAGTCCTTACGAAAAACTACCGCTCTTCACAAGAAATCCTTGATCGGGCCTACGATCTTATCCAGCACAATAACCCCGATCGGTTGGAGGCGGTTGAGAAAATCGACAAAAAACTTGTTTCTCAAAGGGGAATAAGGGGAGAGGAAATCGATTTTATCCATTTGGACCGGGTCGAAAACGAGGCGGCTTCAGTTGCAAGAAAAATAGAAGAAACAAAGAAAGACAAAGAAATTGACTGGAGAGACTTTGCCATACTTGTTCGGGCCAATAATCACTTCGAACCTTTCGGCCGGGCTCTGGCCAGAAGAGGAATTCCCTATCAATTTTTAGGACCCGGGCGGCTTTTTAAACAACCCGAAATTATAGATCTAATTTCTTACCTTAAAGTTCTTTATAACCTTGAGGACTCGGTTTCCTTTTACCGTCTTTTGTCAATCGACTATTTTGATATTTCTGCCCGCGACCTGGTCGTGGTAGGGAACTATGCCAGACGATTAAATAAAAGCTTTTTTGAAGCGTGTGAAGGTATTGAGTCGGTTTTTGTTTCGCAACAGACAAAAATCAAAATCAAGAAAATTTTGGAAATTATCAATCGACATTTAAAACTAATCAGGCGGGAAAGCGCCGGGCAACTTCTGTATTATTTTCTTTCCGATACCGGCCTCCTTCAAAAAATGTTATCGCCCGAAACACCGGAAGCCGAAAAGCGGGCTGCCAATATATCCAAATTTTTCGACAAAATAAAAACATATGAAGTTGACCACGAAGAGGCTACTGTCACGGCCGTTGTTGACTGGTTGGAGCTGGCGAGTGAACTTGGGGAGTCGCCCTTGGCAGCCGATACCGATTGGGCGAACAACAATGCCGTTAATATCCTGACTGTTCACTCAGCCAAGGGTTTGGAATTTGGAGTTGTCTTTTTAGTTAATCTGGTGGATTCAAGATTTCCGACAATTGAACGGCGTGAACAAATTCCGATTCCCGACGCATTAATTAAAGAAGTCTTGCCGGTCGGGGATTACCACTTGGAAGAGGAGCGGAGGCTTTTTTATGTCGGGATGACCCGCGCGAAAGATTTGCTTTTATTTTCAGCCGCCGATTATTACGGTGAGGGCAAAAGAGAAAAGCGCCTATCGCCCTTTATTTTTGAAGCCTTGGGCGAGCGCGCCGTTTCCAGCGAGAAAGTGCCCGATTCCGTAAAGCAATTGTCTTTTTTGGACTATTCTGCCCCCCAAACGCTAAATACAAAATACGACATACCGAAGCTACACATCGATTATCTTTCCTATTCCCAAATAGAAACTTTTCGGATTTGCCCCCTTCATTACAAATTAAAATATATTTATAAAATTCCGACCCCCCCGTCATCATCGCAGAGTTTCGGAAATACATTCCATGCTACGATGAAAGCTTTCTACGAATCTTTGATAAAAGGGGAAAGGCCGACGGAAAAACTGATGTATGCATTACTCGCTGAAAAATGGATAGCCGAAGGATATTTGGGAAAGAAACACGAACAAAGATCGTTTGAAAAAGCCAAAAAGTTCTTGAGGTACTATCTGAAAAATACTTTTAATCCCAAAGTCAAGCCGGTTGCCATGGAACAACCGTTTGTCGTTCGTCTTAATGACCTTAAAGTCGGCGGAAAAATTGACAGGGTAGACGTTATTGGGGACGAAGTTGAAATTATTGACTATAAAACAGGCGCCAATCCTATAAGCCAAAAAGAAGCAGACGGTGATTTACAGCTTTCGATTTATGCTCTCGCCGCAACCTCGATTCCGGAGTTCCCCTTTGCCAGAGATCCCGAAAAAGTAAAACTATCGCTTTACTATTTCGATAATCCGCAAATAATTACGACAACCAGGTCCAAAGAACAATTGAACACGGCGAGGGATATTATCGAGGATTATAAAAAACAAATTGAGCAATCGGATTTTACCTGTTCGGGTAGTATGCTTTGTCAAAATTGTGAGTATTCCCTTTTTTGCAGAACCGAATAATTATTTCTTTTTCTTGGCAAGCCTATCAAATAGAAAAACGAGGGTTGGAACGCTTATCAATACAATTGCCCACTCGCCTGTTTTATTGAGCCCCTGTCCCGTTGTTATATCGTCAAGGGCAACCCAGTCAAGGAGTAATAGCCCGGATTACCAGTAGCCAAAGAATAAGTTTTTTCATAGTGAAATTCTTGTCTTTATCATGCACCCCGGATAAGTTACTTCGTATCCCCCGAACGATTTTTTGAAATGGCTAAAACCCTGCCAGGATTTATTAGGAAATCGCTCATCAAAAATTCCCTCGAAATCAAAAATCCTGCCGCCCGATTTTTTCGCCCAGCCAATTCCTTGCCAGACAATTTGATATTGGGCGAATCTCTTTCTTCCTTCGTTGTTCGTAAAAGCCTGCCAGTAGTAGGCAATTTTATCCGCCTTTAAAAATATCGCTCCCCCGCATATTTTATTTTGTTGATTCGAACCATCAAAGCAGGCAAAGAAAGCGCAGTCTTCTTTAAAAGAATTTTTAAGGGCAGATAAGTGGGTGAGTGGCGGGACATGTCTTTTTAAGCCGACCGAATTTTTCCAGGCATTTCTGAATTCTTCGATGTTATCTGTATAATTTGCTATTCGTAATTCACTCTTTTTTCTAATTGCGTATCTCGCGTCTTTTTTTAGATTGGCGAAAATATTCTTTTCGGATTTGGTTAAATCAAGCTGTAAAGTTTTTGTAGGAAGATATGGGGATTTGCTTAATTTGTAACCGACCGATTTCAAAAAAATGGCGTCGAGTTCGCTCCTTGGTTCGATTATCAACTGAAATACCCGGCGACTTTTCACCAAATCCTTGATTTTATTAATCTTAATTTCTTCCGGTCTTTGCAGTTTTAGGACCGAACCCAAAAGGGGAACCTTTTTAATGAAATAATTTGTTTCGGCAAGCCTTTCGACCTCCCAACCGACCTGTCTTAAATATTTGGCATATTGGGGAGTTTGTCTTATGTCGATCATCAAAAAGTAGGTTTTGCCAATCTGCTTTTTAATTTAAGGATAATCCAGCGTAAATCTTCTGCCGTTCGGTATAGGCGGTAGGCGGGTTTATTAAGAACCAAATCCCAACTACCCAAAAACTTGACAACTTTCGGATGATATCCTTCTTTAAAGTGGGTAAAGCCCTTACCTTCTTCGCGCCCCCATAAATCAAAAGTTTTTAGCCCAAGTTTTTTTCCGAAGCGCACGGCCTCCCACATTATTAAATTGTTGGCCATAACCTTTTTATGTTCTTCGGTCGAGGCGCCATAGGGATAATACAGGCTCTCCTTCCAGACAAACACAATCCAGGCGGTGATTATTTTTCCTTTATATTCGGCCGTTATCAGGTGGGCAATGCCGGCCGGCTTAAGAAATTTCCACATCAGCCGATGATATTTTTCGGTATGGGCGTAAAAAGCCTGCCTTTTGACCGTTTCTTTGGTTAACTCTAGATATCTGGTAAATGCCTTATCGGAATTGTCTTCAGTGACTTTAACTTTATTTTTCTGGGCAAGCCGTATGTTATAGCGGGTTTTGGGATGAAAACTGGCCAGTAGCTCTGCCTCGGATTTCGTTAAATCGATAATAAAAGTCGACGGTGTAAAAAGGCGCTTGCCCGTAACGGCCCCGTTTTTTGCCAGAAGAGTAATTAGCCGTCCCCGTTCTTTTTCCGGCGGAACGTAGTTGGGTTCCAATTTAATAAAGATTAATTTTTCCTTTGCCCCCAAACTTTTTAAAAACTTAAGCATTTCTTGAGTCGGCTTGGGTCCTTTAAGAAACATGGCCAGTTTAAAAGGGAAGAGCGGAATTTTGTGAAGAGTCAAAAGTCCGTATTTTGTTTCAATAACCTCGTTTCCCCAGGCTTGTCTAAACTGCGCCCACTTCCCACTTTGAATAGGGTGATCGGCAATTTTATTTAGATTGGTTTCAGTCATCTTGATTCAGGTATTTCTCGATAATATCATCAAACGTTCCTTTAATGCTCTCTAATTGAATAGGTCCGCCAGGTTCGAAATCATTTTTTGGTTCAATTAGTTCTTCCGGAATATCAATTATAAATCTGGAAGGAGGATTTGATATTTTTTCTCCGAAATAGAGACGGCGCGTGGCATAAGATAAATAGAGCAGTTTTTTTGCCCGCGTAATCCCGACGTAAGCCAGGCGTCTTTCTTCCTCCAGCTCCGCCGCGTCCCAAAGAGAACGCGAGTGCGGAAAAAGCCCCTCCTCCATTCCGACGATAAATATAATCGGAAACTCCAAACCTTTTGCGGCGTGGAGAGTCATTAAGGTTACGGCGTCTTTTTTGGCATCCTGTCCGATTTTGGCCTGAGTCATCGATTCCTGGACTTCGACCAAGGAAACATTTTCCAGAAATTCGTTTATGTTGGGAAATTCAGTCGCTACCGAGCGGAGTTCTTTAATATTTTCGAGGCGGGCTAAGTTTTCTTCAGTTTCTTTATGGTAAAGATCCAGGTAGCCGGTTTTATCCAAGACCAGATCAAGAAGGTCCAGGGTGGTGAAACTGTCAATATCTTTTATTTCCTCTTTTTTCATTTTCTCAAATTTGGCGGTCCGTCTTATTCCCAATTTGGCCACCCTTCTTTTGGAAACCGTATCTTTGGGATTTATCAAAACCCTTAAGAAAGAGAGAACGTCTTTTATTTCTTTCCTTTCGTAAAAACGGGTTCCTCCAACCAAGACATAAGGAACTCCCGCGTGCAGAAGGGCTTCTTCCAGAACACGGGATTGGGCATTGGTTCTGTAGAGTACGCCGACATCGGAAAAATGAATTTGTTGTTTTGTTAGCTGCCTAACTTGCTCGACGACAAAAGAAGCCTCATCCAACCCGTTTTTCGCCGAATATAATTTAATTTTCTCGCCAGTCGCATTCTTGGTCCATAGTTTAAGGATGGGATGAGAAGTGTTTTTGGAAATTACACAGTTTGCCGCGTCTAAAATATTTTGGGTCGAGCGGTAGTTTTGCTCCAAATTAATTATTTTTATGTCGGGAAAATCACGGATTAAGTAATTGATGTTTCGATAGTCGGCTCCCCGCCAGGAATAAATCGATTGAGATGCGTCTCCAACGGCCGTTAACTCTTTCCTATTTCCGACTAAAAGTTTGGTTAAGGCATACTGAATTTTATTGGTATCCTGCCATTCATCAACGAAGATGTGGGTTAATCTTGTCTGCCATTGGGTTAAAACTTCGGGGGCTTTGGTAAAAAGATCAACGGTCTTAATCAGTAAATCATCAAAATCCAAAGCACCGACTTCTTTAAGCATTTTTTCGTAATATACCCAGGTTTTAAGAACAATTTCCTGCCAGTCACCCTTTACATAATCGGCAAAATCCTTAACGGTGATCATTTGATTTTTGGCATCCGATATTTCTCCCAAAATAGCCGCCGGATTATAGGAATCGGTTGATAAATTTAATTGCGAAAGAATTTGTTTAATCGCGTCTTTCTGGTCCTGCTTGTCATAAATTAAAAAATTAACCGGGATTCCGATACTTCTGCCGTCGATTCTTAAAACCTTTGCGCAAAAGGAATGAAAAGTTCCCGAAAAGGGCGGCGTTGTTCCCGTTAGGGCGAAAACCCTTTCTTTCATTTCTCCGGCCGCTTTATTGGTAAAGGTTAGAAGCAGGCTGTTTTGGGGTTGTACCAAGCCTTGGGCGATAAAGTAAGCTACCCTGTGGGTTAGGACTTTGGTTTTTCCGCTGCCGGCTCCGGCCAAAACGAGGAGTACTCCGCCGGTATAAGTTACCGCCTCTTTTTGCTGCTTGTTTAAATCGGTGAGTAAGCCCTTTTCCTTTAGCATTCAAATGAAATACAATTACACTTGCGAGCTTAATTCTAACATGGAGGATACGCTACCCCAACCAAAACCTTTATCCAAAACAAAGCTGACTTTATTGAGAATCAAAAGAAGAATTTTAAAGCATGTCTGGCTGGCCCGCGCCGGGGTTGCCGGCCTGATATTTTTGAGCATCTATCTGCTTTTTGTCGTCGTTGGTTTTATTCTCGGCAAAACTCCCTTGGGCAACTTGATTAGACTGTCCGGTGATTTTTTCTTTACACCTCAGGAAAAAATTCAGAGCCTGGGCGGCCGAACAAACGTTCTTATTTTAGGCAAAGGCGGCTCAGGTCACGAAGCGCCCGATCTAACCGATACGATTATTCTTGCCTCCTTTTCCCAAACCAATCCCGACCTGAAACTTATTTCGCTGCCGCGGGATATATGGATCAGCGAGTTTAGGGCAAAACTTAACAGTATGTATTATTGGGGCAACCAAAAGGTTCCGGGAGGAGGAATCGTAATGGCCAAATCGGTGGTCGAAGAAATAACCGGACAAAAAGTACAATACGCCGTGATTATCGATTTTTCGGGTTTTACCGAAATTATCGACACCTTAGGCGGAATCGAGGTTGAAGTGGAAACGACCTTTATTGACAAAAAATATCCCCTTCCGGGTAAAGAAAATGATGAGTGTTCGGGGGATAAGGAATTTAAATGCCGGTACGAAATTCTTCAATTTGAAAAGGGAACTTGGGTAATGGACGGAGCGACGGCCCTTAAATTTGCCCGTTCAAGAAATGCCGAAGGTGATGAGGGGACTGATTTGGCGCGCGCGGCACGCCAAGAAAAGATAATCAGGGCGATTTTTAAACGTGCTTTTTCGCCAAGGATAATACTGTCGCCCGGGAAAATGACAAACCTGTTTAAAATAGCGAAAGGCTCTTTAGAGACCGACTTAACCGATTCGGCATCCGCCATTCTAATAAGAAGGGCAATCGCCGCTAAAAATAATATGGAAACTCTGGTTTTGCCAGAGGCGTTTTTGGAAAACCCTCCGAAGCTAAAAAAATTCGATTATCTCTATGTCTTTATTCCCAAGGATGAAACGTGGGACGGGATTCATAAATGGTTTGATTGTACGCTTGGCGGGATTAATTGTATTTGATTATCTGATAAATTTTTGTCCCCCCGGAGCTAAAAACGACTCGGCCGATTTCTTCAAACTTTTTTTCCGACAAATTCGGCCACTTTTCTTTCTCGAATTGACCGACGACGATATAGGAAACGCCATATTTTTTGAGAAGCTCTTCTGCCTCTTGCCGGTTTTGAGATAGGTAGATGGTCGAAATCTCGGCGACCCGACTTTGGGGAACATGGGCAGAGCCCCGCCAGAGCCATTCGTGAACAAACCAGCCGGAGACGGTTGGCAGGCCCGAATAAGCAGAAAGGACATTATAGTCGGTATAAGAATCTCCGGGCGCCTCCAAAATAACCGGTTGTCCTTCGGTATTTTTCCTTAACCAGATAAGGGCCTGATACGTTGCCGGGTATTCCTGTAAAAGCCAGCTTTCGCCGTTTAAGCTGCGGTAATTCTTTAGCCCTCCGTAAAAAGATTTGATTCCGAAATACGGGTAAATGAGGAGGGAACTAACTGTGACGGAGGCGATTAGGGCGATACCAATTTTAATTAGGGGTTTTTTTATCGTCGAAAGAATGGAAACAATAATAAAGCCGGATGATAAATAAAACATGACGAAAGCCTGGTAAGTCAGTTTAAACATGGTGTTGGCCCGGTGATAGGAGCCGATATAAATATCTTTTACGTAAATTATTTCCGGCAAAATAATTAAAATCCACGAGGTAGCAATTAGAGAAAAGACGAAAATTTCACTTTGGCTGAGGGCTTTTTTAAGTATGATGTAAACGAAAAACGAAAAAGTAAGAAGAGCGGGAAAACCCCATAGAATTGCCAGCTGCCACACCGGAGTACGGGCGCTTACAAGACCGACCCCTTCGGCAATTGACGAAAAATGAAGGATAAAAGGTAGGGCAGATAAAAGACCGAGAAGCATAATCATAAGGATGGTTTTGGAGGTAGAATAGATAAAATCAAAACCAAGCCTTTTCGTCCAAAGGTTGGATAAGGCAATGGCGATGGTCGCCAATAAAAGGTAAATTCCGAAGTCCCAGGTGCTGGTCGCAAACATTACCCCGAGAACCACTCCCAAAGCCAGAATTTTTACCAGGTCTTTGCGCCCCTCTTCGCGAAAAACAATTAAACTGGCCAAAAGCGCCATAAACATTAATACGACCGGTAAATCCAACAGGTGGGCGTGCAGGTCGGCAACAATAAACGAATAACTCGGAAATTCGTGGATGGTTTTATCGTTGGTGTCAGGGTTATAGCCGATAAAGCGGGTAGCATCCGGGTACCAATATTTGGCAAAGCCGTCCTTGATTCCATAAAAAGGCGTATGAAAATTTCCGCCTAAAGCCAAAAGGAAAGCCGTTAAGAGACCGGCGGTAATAATGGTTTTGAGCTTTTTTTTGGTCCTTTCGGCCGCCAGCAAACTGGTTGCCAGAGAAAAAACGGATGTCAGGGTCAGTCCCAAAATCGTCCCCAGCATTAAATTGTAAGTTACGGCCGGGTTAATTCCTGTCAGTTTGGTTAGTACGGCCGTTATTAAATGACCGAACCAATAATAATTAATTGATTGACCGGAAAACCACATGTCGACGGGTGGTAAATAGCGGCTTCTTAAGAGCGAGTTAATAAAGCCATAATCCATAAATTTTTCCAGACCCCGAATATCCGGCTGGTGAGCCCGAACAAAAGCCCAGCCAAAAAGGCCTAAAAGAAAAAGGCCCTCGGTGAGCAAAATAATTTTTATTTTTCCTCTAAGGAACTTTAATATTTCCGTTTTTCTTTTAAAAAAGACTGCCGTATTGGCTATGATATAAAAAAGAAGGACTAGGGCGATTGATGGTCTGGTTATTGGGAGGAGTTTAAGTGATGAGAGAACGAAAAAGATAAAAGAAAGACAAACCACGCCGAAGGTTTTTGAAATACCGTAACCTGCATCAAAGAATTTGCCGAAGAGGGTAAACATAAGAGGGATTCCGGCTAAACCGAGCAAAAAGAAAACAAACCACCAGAGACTGATATTTAGAAAATCCAAATTAATCATATACAGCTTGCCCTAACGTCAAAAATCGAAACCTTTGCGCTTCCGTCCTCGAAAATTTTAATAAAGTTTTCTTCAAAAAACGAGTAGTTGATGTCTACGTTTTCGATCGGGGTAGGATTTTGAATTTCCACGTAAGAAATGTTTCGCTGATTAAGCTGTTCGCAGAGAAGGAATTTATTTTTGGGAGAAAGCATTTCTTTTAGCTCCAAAAATCGGGAATCGGTATCGTAACCGGCCGACCAGGAAAAATAAGGCCAACCCAGATATATTTTTCTCCCGGCAAGAGACGCCGGGTCATAAAGGTAGGCGGCATTCAAAAAAACCGCTTCCTTCGGAGTAGACCTGTAAATGAATGAAGCGGTCGGATTTTTCCGAAAGTCGGGAATGGTTATAAAACCATCGTTTACGATCGGGAAAAAATCGATTAGTCCTGATAATATCAAAAGCGGAAAAAAAGCCCCGACCAAAATTTTTCCTAATCTTTGTTTATGCCAGAGGTTATATAGGAAAAAGGCGGTAAAGATGTTTGCCCCGATTAAAAAAAGGTTAAAAAACTTATGATTGGCCGCAATTTCGGGAGAAAACCGAAATAGATTTCCGACGACAAAAAGGGTTAAAAAAGGAAGGATTAACTTTTTTTGGTTTCGGGTAGCAAAATAAAAACCCAAAGGAGCCAGAAGTAGGACCAGGCCGAGATTCATTATCCAATAATGGAAAAAATTTACGATTGTTAATTTTTCAATCAAATAACCCGGTGCAAAGATGGAAGTTTTAACTTCCGCCATCCCCATATAAAGGATTTGGGGCAAAGCAATCAGGACCGACAAAAAACCGATTATTATTATTTGTTTTTTGTATTTAGGATAAAGGAATAAGAAAACTACCAAGGCGATTTCCATCATTCCGAAAACCGCCAAGTGAAAGAAGGGAAAAAGACCGACGAGCAAGGTTAGTCCGATTATTTTTTCTTTGCTGATTTTGCGTTTTTCAATCGACTTATACATTAGATAAATCAGAAGCAAAAAAGCGAAGTAAGCGAAGGCCAGGTGTCTTTGATTGGTAAAAATATTTAAGCTCCAGAAGGCAGAAACGACATTGCCGTCATAGGGCCCGAAAGAAGAAAATTCTTTGTTTTGGACAATTCCGGAGATAATTCCGGCAGATATCGGATGGGTTTTAAAAAAATCGACAAAGGCAAAAGAGCCATTAAAAAGAAAAAGAATTACCGAAAGACAGGCAATCGAGGTTTTTTTAAATACAGTTTTTGCCAGTAAATAAATAATTGCCAGAAGCGAAAAAAAAGAAATTGCGCTTAAAGTATTTAAGGCAAGATCCAATCTTAATCCGATTTTTTCAAAGAGTCCGACGAATAAGAAAAATAAAAAATGGTACCTTATCGGAGGACCGGCAAAGATAGGATATTGGGGCGGCATATTATTGCCCAAGGAAAATGAGCGAACCAGCGGAATTGTTGCGGCAAAATCGCTCCAAATTTTAGTCGCGATTTTTAATTCCCCCGAGGGAGTAATTTGGAAAGTATTAAACATTAAAAAAGAGGAAAAAGCAGCAAGAAAAACAAAAAAGACAATTTCCTTTTTCGATAAAGACAATTTCATTTTAATTGCATGACTAACTTCCCAAGTATACAAAAAAAAGAAGAGTTTGACGCTATAGAGCCAGAAGGAGGCCAGCAACAAGCAGCACAAGGCCGATGGAAAGGCCGATAACTGTAGGCAAGGAAAAACCGGAATCAGGCATTGTTGCGGGGGCAGTGGTTGGCGAAGTGGTTATTTTTTTAGTCGGCGTTAGGGTGGCTGAAATGGTAGCTACGGGCGTGGGTGAGGACGAAGGTGAGGGCGAGACAGAGGGCGTAAGGGTTGTTCTTATGGTCGGGGTCGGCGAGCCGGCTTGGGCCAAAAGTCCCGTCGGGGTTGGGCTTAATATGGCGGATGTCGGTGAGAAGGTTGGGATTGGTGAAGGCATTGAGGTTGGAATTTGGGCCAGCGGTTCTACCTCGGGTGTTGTTGGTGTAACGCTTTTGTTTTTCGATTGGAAAATTTTCGTCGCCGTAAAAATTGCGATGCCGGCCAGGCAGAGTGTCGCTACGGAAACCAAAATAATCGTTAATTTGCCTTTAATATTTTCTTTCATTGCCTTCTCGGCCGCCTTTCTTGAAAAGAGAAGAGGAGGGTAAGTCCGCTAAAGGTAAGAAGAGAAAGGCCGGCTAAAAGAAGCCAGAGGGTTTGGCCAACCGAACCGGAATCGGGAAGCGAAGACGGGGTTGCTGTTGGTTTTTTGGTCGGTGTTGCTGACGGCGTGGAAGTAACCTTGGGGGTTGGTGTTAAAGTAAGCGTTGGTGTCAAAGTGGCGGTTACTGACGGTTTTGGTGTGGGTGTCGCAGTCGTTCGCGGTGTCGGCGTTGCAGACGGGGTAGCCGTAAAGGACGGAGAATCGGCCGCTTGAACAATAAACGTTCTGGTTAATGTTTGTAAAACTCCTTGTGCATCCCGCCAGCTTAGGGTAATTCGATGGGACCCGGGAGAAAGTCCTTCGGGGGGGCTCCATCGCCATTCACCTCTTGTATTAACTGTGACTTGATCAACAACCGGATCGGACTCGACCTTTACCGTGATAACCGTTGACGGAGGGCCGCCCCCGAAAAATTCGGGGATGGCGGTTGAAACTATTTCTCCGCTCTCAACGCTATCGATGGTAACTTGTGTAGCAGCCGGCGTAGCGACTTTTGGAGCGACATTAAAACCGGATTCCTCGGTGGCTGTTTTGGGAATTTGGATATTTGCTCCCGGAACTCCACCTTCTTTGCTGGGAGGTAAATTTCTAAAATCATGAACCTGTCCCAAGACGATTGCGGGAGCAGGTTTTGCCGATATGGGATAGATTTGGGCTGAGGCGGTGCCTTTTTCACCCGCCTGGACGGAAATTTCGGCTAAGCTGTTTTTCTGGTCGATAATAACGTTTGACGTCAGATCCAAAACCCTGGATGTAGAAATGGGAATTACCCAATTCCCGTCGCTTGAAGTTAGGGCGGAAAGCTGGGTCCCCCCGCCGATTGAAACATAAACAAGCACATTTTGAACCGGATTTGCGTCGGCGTCGTTGATTTTTCCGGAGATAACGATATTTTCTTTTGGAGAATCAATGACCGGCCCGGTTTTTGACTGCCAAGTTATACCGTTATTATCAAACGGCTGGCCGTTTGAAATTATTTTGAAGAAATATTCGGTTTCTTTATCAAGACCGGTGAGAACGGTCGAATGGACGGTTGACTTACCCTCGATCTCGCTTAATGAATTTTCCGTCAAGGAAGAAGCCGATTCTCCGAAATTTACGGCACCCGAAGATTCTTTGTCTGTCGTCCAAGAAACGGTTAAAGAAGAATCGGTAACATTGGTTACCCTTACGTCTTTCGGTGCCGCTTCACCGCTTGCTCCAAGTTTAAAGATTTGTCGGTTCCTGACTAAAAATACTCCAACAACTATTCCGATAATGAGGACGGCCACAACGATTAAAGTTGGAATTTTTCCTTTCATGGCGATATTTGTCCGGAACCGGTTGCCGGCTGTGTCGGAATAGGCGTTACGGTCAAAGATGCCGACCCGGTAGGAATGGCACCAAATCCTTGGGGAGTTTCACCCGAGGATTTAAATACGGCCGGCACTTCTCCCTCGTTAAAATAAGTCTTTTGAGAAAGCGAGGCCAGAATGTCTTTGTCTAAAACTGGTGAAACGGGAGCCAGAACTTCCGGAGGAATATTTACGGGCGGTACTTTAATAAAAGCCTGATATACGCTTAAAGCTATCCACATAAACACCGTAATTACAGTTAGTATAGCAGTAGTTACCAGAGTAGGTGTTTTTCTTTTCATTGATCACTTCTAAGATACGGTGCGCGGGCGTTTATGACAAGAATCAAATCCTTTCCGATTTCTGCCTCCGTTGTATTGATTAACAAAGAATCCAATTTATAAGGTCGCCGAAGACTTTCCAGGCTGCTTACAAAAGCGGACAGAACCGGAAAGCTGGACCTTGTGTTAATTATAAAATTTAATCCGCCGGATCCTTCCGGGAGGGGATCATTATTCGTACCTAACGACGTCGATGATTCGCTTCCCAAGAGGTTGGTCTTTCCCAACGCCAGTGAGATCACGGTAACCGGATTTTGACTGAACACGCCTTCGATTTGTCGCACGTATATTTCCGGCTCGGACTCCTTAGGAATGGCTGATTTTAGAAGATCGATATTTTGTCTTTCTTCGTCATAAAGCTTTTGGGCCTGATTTAGATTCTGGATTTTTTCATTCATCGTCGCCACGATTTGTTTTTTTGATTCAATTTCTTTATATAGGTTGGCTATCGTTATTAAAGTCGGCCTGATTGCAAAAATGCCGAAAAGGGAAACTGTCGCCAAAGAAAGAAAAAGCTCCATATACATTTTAAGGTCCCGCCTTTTTTGATAGTGGCTGACAACGTTCAGGAAAAAAGATTTATAGCGTAAATAATTTGTTCTCCAGCCGACAGCCATATTAGATTTGCTCCTTATCCAATGATACGTCAAGTTCAAATTCCAGAAGAGATTCGTCTTCCTGGGCTGTTTTAACCGACACCAGGACAACCTTCGGATATCCGGCGTTCTTTTTAAGATTAACGGCAAATTGGGAAATACTTTTCTCGTTTGGCGAAAGGCCCGTTATTCTTAGATTACTTTGTGAAAGATTAATGGTAGACAAAAAAACGTCTTCGGGTATGGTCGAGGAAATTTTGGAAAAGTTTTCGGAAGACAAGGTTAGATTTGAACTTAAAGTTTTGTATATTAGCAGTCGTTTTTGAACTTCGTTAAATTCTTTTTCGAAAGAAGCCGAGGCGGCAATCAGTGATTGTTTTTGAGTAATTTCTTCTCTTAGGTTGGCATTTTGGGCATCGAGCCAGAATCGCGAGATGAAGGCTAAAATTACGACAAGCTCTGTTGCAATAACAATATACCTGAAAGTTGAAAGCGCCCAAGCGATAATCCGACCTGCAACGGAGGTCGCAAACTCTTCGGCGGGTAAAAGATTGATTAGAGATTGTTTTTTTCGGGCAGCCATAAGATATAGAGGTAAGTCAATTACCTTACCCCAATATAGCACATGAAGTGTTGTGAAAGAAGCAAAAAATATTACTTCTTGGCGGACTTTTTTGTTTTTGGAGCCTTAGGTTTGGCGGATGTTTTTTCTTTTGTAGAGAGCTTGGATAACGAGCTTTTTAGCCTGGCCGCTTTATTTTTATGAATAACCTGCTTTTTGGCAGCCCGGTCAGCCAATGATACGGCGACCGCAATTTTCTCTTTGCTTTTAGCCTTTTTAGCCATTCTGATAGCTACCTCAAGGTTTTTTATGACAAGCTTGTTGTTATAAAATTTTCTTTTTGAGCTTCTGAGTGCTCTTTTGGCGGTTTTGGTTACAGGCATGGGCAGAGTATAATCTAACAAGATTTAAAATACAATGGTGGCTAAAATAATTGATAAAGGTAAGCGTTTTTTACTTTCTCCCCAAAATACGGTCCTTTCGGCCGCGACTCTTATTATGTTTATGGTTATCGCTTCCCGGGTCTTGGGCTTGGTGCGCCAGCGCATCTTGGCCCACTATTTCTTGCCCGATGAGCTTTCGGTTTTTTTCGCGGCCTTCAGGTTGCCCGATTTAATTTTTGAAGTTCTGGTTTTTGGAACCTTTTCTTCAGCCTTTATACCTGTTTTTACGAGAGCTTTGGGGAAGGGCAAAAAGGAGGCCTGGGATATTGCAGGGAGGGTTTTAAATATTGGACTTCTTTTTTTTGTCCCCATCGCCCTTATCGTTGGTCTTTGGACGAGACAAATTTATGCTCTTTTATTGCCGGGATTCACTACAGCCGAAGTAATCAAGGTTGCTTATATCGCCAGGGTTTTACTTATCGCTCAGGGATTTTTTGTCGTGAGCTATGTCTTAACCGGCGTTTTGGAATCCTTAAGAAGATTTTTAGTGCCGGCTTTGGCTCCGATTTTTTACAATCTGGGCATAATTTTAGGGACTGTTTTTTTGACTCCGAAATTGGGTGTTTTGGCTCCGGCGATCGGGGTAGTCTTGGGTGCTTTTTGCCACTTCGCCATCCAGCTTCCTTTATCTTTGAAAATGGGCTTCCGTTTTGTGGCCAGCTTTAGGGCCAATAAAGCCGTGAAAAAAGTCGGCAAATTAGCCCTTCCCAGAATGATTGATGTATCTTTCGAGCAAATCCAAAAAACGGTTGAGCTTTCGCTGGCGACCGTCATATCCACCGCCTCGTATACTTACTATACTTTTGCTAATTCTTTGCAGGTATTGCCGGTAAGCCTTTTTGGAACTTCTTTGGCCAAAGCATCTTTACCCCTTTTATCCCGGCAGGCCGGCAAAATCGACCTTTTTCGAAAAACCCTTCTTTCTGCTATATATCAGGTCATATTTTTGACGCTTCCGATGTCTGCTTTATTTATCGTTCTTAGAATTCCCATTGTCAGGCTGGTTTACGGAACGGACATTTTCGATTGGAGGGCTACCGTGCAAACAAGCATTGTTCTTTCCGCTTTTGCCATCGGAATTCCGTTCCAGGCCCTGGTAACGATTATCAGTCGCGCTTTTTATGCACTTCATGACGTAAAAACGCCGGTTACGGTATCTTTAATTGGAATGAGCCTGGTAATTATCGGCGATATTGTGGGGGTGACCGTCTTTAACTTACCCGTTTGGGTTTTAGCTTTTTCGTTTTCGATAGGCATGTTTTTGGAAACGATTATTCTGGTCTTTCTTTTGCACAAAAAAATAGCCAATGTCTATACAAAGTCGAGCCTTAAACACGTCCTAAAAACCTTAACAGCCACCGTCTTTTCGGGCCTGACAATGTTTTTCTTTTTAAAGTTTTTTGACCGGTCGGTTTGGGTAAAGAGGCTTTCCTTCCTGGGTCAAATCGAAGCAACCAAGGTAATTCCTTTTGAAAAATTTGTTTTGGACACACGCTACACGGCCAATTTAATTATCCTGACCGCGCTCGTTTCATTAGTTGGTATGGGCGTGTATTTGTCGATTAACATTATTTTCGGCTCTAAAGAAGTTTGGGAATTTATTGCTCTTCTTAAAGGGATTTTTATTAAGCACAAAGTTGTTCCGATTCCGACAGAAGGCGAGCAGGTTTCGCCAACTCCTCAGGATACAAGTACCTGAAATAATGACTTTATTCACTCCGGCAACCTCTTGACATCTATTAGCACTCGTGTTAGATTACTGCTAACCATTCGACTGCGCCCAATACGAGAGCAGTGTGCAATCTCGAGTGAAATAGAGGGAGTATCAAATTATGACTGACGGACTTACCGCAAGGCAAACGCAAATTTTAAAGTCAATTATTGATGAGTACATCGAAACGGCCGAACCGGTCGGTTCACAGGCCCTCGAGAAAAAATACAGTATTGGTATATCTCCGGCCACTATTCGCAATGAGATGGTGTTTTTAACCACTTCGGGCTACTTGCATCAACCCCATACGTCAGCCGGTCGTATACCGACCCCCAGAGCTATGAAATTTTACGTAGATCAATTAATGGAAGAGAAACAAATGAGCTTGGCCGATGAGGTTAAAGCAAAAGAGGAAGTTTGGGATTCAAGAGAAAACGTTGATGAACTTTTAGACGAGGCGGTAAAGGCTCTTGCCGAGAGGACCAGAAACGTAGCCGTTGCCGCAACCGACGAAGGGAAGGTGTGGCACGCCGGTTATGCCAACATTTTTGCCAATCCGGAGTTTTCCGACTTAAAAACTTGTGCCAGCCTTTTTTCTTTCTTAGATGAAGGAGAGAGACTTCATGAATTATTTTTTGAAAGGGCAGTAACTGGAAGTCCAATCGATTTGCTTTTCGGAGAAGATCTTGGTTGGCCGGAACTAAATCCGGTCGGAGTTATTGCAACCCACTTTACGATTCGGGGCAGAAACGGAGTTCTGGGCATTGTTGGGCCGATCAGGCTTAGCTACACAACCGTTATCCCGACACTTAGATATTTTAAAAATTTGATCGAAGAAGTTTCAAGGTAATGAAAAAAGCAACCAAAAACCAGCCAGAGACGGATATTCTGAAAAATCAGTTGGCCAGAATGATGGCCGATTATGATAATTTAAGAAAAAGAACCGAAGCCCAACAAGATCTCTGGATAAAATTTTCCACAGAGAAAGTTTTAATTAAATTGTTCCCGGTTCTTGATATGCTTGAATCTGCCCAAAAGCACCTTAACGATCAGGGTTTGGCGATTGCTATTGGTGAGTTTAAGAAAGTTCTTGGCGAAGAAGGGATAGAAGAGATTTTGCCGAAAAAAGATGAGCTTTTTGACCCGCAGGAACAGGAAGCCGTTGATACCATAGGTGGCGGGAAAAAGGGCCATATTGCCCACCTTATTCTTCCCGGCTGGAAATTTTCCGACCAAACAAAAGATCTTGGTGTTAAAATAATTAGACCGGCCAAAGTAAGAGTTTACGGGCAGAAAAGCAATTCGAATGAAGAAGCGAAAAAAGAGGTCTTAAGCGGAGACTGGGCGTAAGAAGCCGGATTATAGAAAGGAAAAATAAATGAGCAAAATTGTAGGAATCGATTTAGGAACGACAAACTCGGTAGTGGCCGTGATGGAGGGGGGGCATCCCAAGGTAATCCCGGCGGCCGATACCGGCCGCAATATTACTCCGTCGGTGGTTGAACCGACCAAGAATTTAGTGGGCGATGTTGCCAAAAGGCAGATGATTTTAAATCCCAATAACACCATTTATTCGATTAAAAGAATTATGGGCAGGCGCTTCGGGGACAAAGAGGTTAAAAGAACCCAAGACATGGTTCCTTACGAAGTTAAATCCGGAAAGGACTCGATGGCCGATGTGGTAGTGGAGAATAAGAACTATACCCCACAAGAAATTTCAGCCAGGATTCTTATGAAATTAAAGAAAGACGCCGAAAGTTATTTGGGCGAGAAAGTCGACTCGGCCGTTATTACTGTTCCTGCTTATTTTGACGATTCGCAAAGACAAGCGACAAAGCAAGCCGGAGAAATTGCCGGTTTTAAGGTCGAGAGAATTATTAATGAGCCGACGGCGGCGGCTTTGGCTTATGGATTAGACAAGAAAAAAACTGAAAAAATTGCCGTCTACGACTTGGGCGGAGGAACCTTCGACATCTCGATTCTCGAGCTTGGTGACGGAGTTTTCGAGGTCAAGGCGACCAATGGAGATACCCATTTGGGAGGAGACGATTTTGACGAAAGAATTGTCGATTACATAGCCTCCGAATTTAAGAAGGATAACTCGGTTGATTTGAAAGCCGATAAACAAGCCCTTCAAAGAGTGCGGGATGCGGCCGAAAAAGCCAAAATCGAACTTTCCGCAACCGGAGAGGTTGAGATAAACCAGCCTTATATTACCCAAAAAGACGGACAACCGCTTCATTTAACCATGAAATTAACCCGCGCCAAACTTGAGAGTTTGGTCGAGGATTTAATTACCGGCACGATGAAACCGGTTGGGGCTTGTTTAAAAGATGCCAAGCTCGACCCGCACGAGATTAACGAAGTTATTTTGGTCGGCGGGATGACCAGAATGCCGAAAGTAATTGAGACGGTCAAGGAATACTTTGGAAAAGAGCCGAATAAAAGTGTTAATCCCGACGAGGTCGTTGCCGTCGGAGCCGCCATCCAGGCCGGTGTTTTGGGCGGGGAAGTCAAAGATATTCTTCTTTTGGATGTTACGCCCCTGACTTTAGCCATCGAAACCTTGGGCGGGGTGGCTACGCCGATGATATCGAGAAACACAACAATTCCGACCTCAAAGACGGAAGTCTTTTCGACGGCCGCCGATAACCAAACTCAGGTCGAAATTAACGTGACTCAAGGAGAGCGACCACTAAGCGCGGACAATAAATCTTTGGGCAGATTTATCTTGGACGGAATTCCGCCCGCCCCGAGAGGCGTTCCGCAAATTGAAGTTACTTTTGATATGGACGCCAGCGGAATCTTAACCGTTACGGCCAAAGATAAAGCAACCTCAAAAACCCAGAATATTAAAATTACCGGGGCGGTAGGACTTTCCGACGATGAAGTTAAAAGAATGCAGGAAGAGGCCGAAAAGCACAAAGAAGAGGATATTAAAAAAGCCGAGCAAATCGAGTTACGAAATAAAGCCGATGCAATCGTTGCCACGGCTGAAAAAGCCCTCAAAGACGCCGGCGAAAAGGTACCGGCTGAGGTGAAAAGCAAAGTTGAGGAAAAGATAAAAGGGGTTAAAGACGCCTTGGCAAAAACCGACGTAACCAAGGAGGAGATGGAAACAGCAACAAAAGATTTGTCCGATACCCTAAGCCAAATCGGCCAGAGCATGTATGGTTCGACGGGCTCACCGCAAGCTGGTCAGGAAGAAAAGAAAACCGAGGATTCTAAGCCCGAAGAAGGAGCAGAAGAGACAGATAAAGATAAGAAAAAAGGTGAAGAAAAAGTTGAGGAAGGAGAGGTTGTAGAGTAATAGTGTGGCTGCAAAAACTGATTACTACGATATCCTCGGAGTGTCTAAAAATGCTTCAGCCGAGGAAATAAAGAAAGCTTATCGGAAGCAGGCTTTAGAGTGGCATCCGGACAGGCACCGGGAAGATAAAGAAGCTGCTGAGAAGCGTTTCAAAGAGATCAATGAAGCCTACCAAATTCTGGCGGATTCGCAAAAACGGAGTGCCTATGATCAATTCGGTCACTCCGCTTTTTCGCCCGGTGGAATGCCGGGTGGCTTTAGCCAGGCGGGCGGACCTTTTGGGCAAAGTGGCCGTTATGGACCGTTTACGTATACTTATACCTCAACAGGTGACGGGGGAAATCCTTTTGCCGGCTTTGACTTTGGCGACCCCTTTGATATTTTCGAGCAGTTTTTTGGTGGCGGAAATCCCTTTCGCCAGGCAAGAACGGTTACGCGATATTCGATAACCCTTGAATTTATGGAAGCGGTTAAGGGGGTAGAGAAGGAAATAAACATTGAGGGTAAAAAACACAAAATAAAAATTCCGGCCGGGGTTGACGAAGGCTCAAGAATCAATTTCGGTGAATTTATCCTTTCGCTTAATGTCCACCCCCACAAGATATTTGAGAGAGACGGAAGTGATATTTACGTTAATGTCGGAGTCCCTTTTTCTCTGGCGGTTTATGGCGGAGAAATAAAAGTTCCCGGCCTTGAAGGTGAACTTAAAATCAGAATCAGGGCCGCGACGCAATCAGGGACGATCGTTAGGCTTCGGGAAAAGGGAATCCCTTTCCTGCGAGGGCGCGGCAAGGGTGATCAATATGTCAGAATAAATATTCTGGTGCCGGAAAAACTTAGCCGTGAACAAAAAGAGGCCGTAGAAAAACTCCAAGAAACCGGACTTTAGTCCCTGCGTTGACTTCTTGACCTTGCCGAGGTAAAATTCAAAAGGTTTAGGTTTAATAATGGTGGGATTTTTGCCCGCCATTTTTTGTAAGAAGATATGCAGACGCCAAGAACAGAATTTGCTCAGGCACTTAAAGCGATAGCTACTGAAAGGGGGCTGGACGCTTCTGTGATTTTAGAGACAATTAAGCAGGCCATTATTGCCGCCTATAAACGTGACGCCAGAGAGAGAGGAGAGGAAACCGAGGAGTATGAATTTGATGCCCAAATAGATTCGGTCAACGGCGAGACGAAAATATATGCCTGGCCCCTGGAGAAGCCGGATGAGAAGAAAGAGGTGACCCCGCCGGGCTTTGGTCGAATTGCCGCCCAAACGGCAAAACAAGTTATCCACCAAAAAATTCGTGAAGCTGAAAAAGGAGCCATTATGGAAGAATTTTCTGAAAGATCGGGCAATTTGGTCTCGGGTATGATTTTGCGGTTTGACGGACCCAATGTTCGCGTCGACATGGGCAGGACCGAGGCTATAATGCCCGCCAGCGAAAGAATTCCCAACGAGCGGCTTGCACCCAACCAAAGATTAACTTTTCTTTTGAAAGAGATTATTGAAGGGCCGAGGGGTAAGGAGATTATTCTCTCAAGAGCAGAAGCCTCCTTTGTCGAAAAACTGTTTGCTAGAGAAGTGCCGGAAGTTTCCTCGGGAAGCGTTGTCATAAAACAAATTGCCAGAGAAGCCGGGACGAGAACCAAAATTGCCGTAGCTTCCGAACAATCAGGCGTTGATCCCGTTGGGTCTTGTGTCGGTCAGAAGGGAGTCAGGGTCCAGGCTGTAACCAATGAATTGGGGGGTGAGCGGGTAGATATTATTCCCTGGAGTGAGGACACCGGCGAATTGATTAAAGCTGCCTTATCTCCCGCCGAAGGAGTTTCGGTAGATTTAGATGAAAAAAATAATGTTGCCAAAGTAAAGGCACCCGAAGATCAGCTGTCGTTGGCTATAGGGAAAGAGGGTCAAAATGTCAGGCTGGCTGCGAAACTATCAGGTTGGAGGATAGAGGTCGAAGGGACGGCCGTAACAACAGAAAAGACCGAAACCGCCGAATCAGATAAAGAAGAAAAACCGAAAAAGAAGGTCGTTAAAAAATCAATTGTGGCAAAAGAAAAAGAACCTGTAATACAAAAAACCATAGATGAAGTTGAGGTTGTGGTACAGGATAAGCAAAAAGAAAACGAGAAATTAGACGAAGTTTCCCAGACGGTTGATAAACCGCAGGAATGAAAAGAGGCTTAAAAGAGGAATATTATTTATGGAAAAAGGATTTCGAGCGCCAATTGTCTGTGTTTTGGGTCACGTTGACCACGGTAAGACGACTCTTCTTGATGCGATAAGAAAGACGAATATCGCTCTACGTGAAGTGGGCGGAATAACCCAAAAAATCGGTGCTTCAGTTGTAGATATCGGTAGTAACAAAAAGATAACCTTTATTGATACGCCGGGACACGCGACTTTTTCCAAAATGCGCTCAAGGGGGGCGAAGGTGGCCGATATCGCTGTTTTGGTAGTCGATGCTTCAGACGGAGTTAAGCCCCAGACCATAGAAGCCCTGCAGATAATTAAAAAAGAAGAACTTCCTTTTATCGTCGCGATGACCAAAATTGATTTACCGGCCGTGAACATCGAAGGAACAAAAGGGAGACTGGAAAAAGAAGGTGTGATATTTGAAGGTCGGGGAGGAGCAACACCGCTTGTTTTGGTTTCGGCCAAAGAAGGGAAGGGAATAAAGGAGCTTCTGGAAACAATTACGCTTTTAGCCGAAATCCACGACGTAAAAGGAAATCCAAAAGCTGTTTTGGAGTCGGTTGTAATAGAAAGTTCTAAGGAAAACAGGGGCGTCGTAGCCTCGGTTATTGTCAGAAACGGGACACTTAAGGTTGGAGACGAAATAAAAACCGAAAATGTCAAAGGTAGGGTCAGGGCGCTTTTTAACGATTTGGGTAAAAGTGTTAAGGAAGTTTATCCGGGCGAACCGGCGCAAGTTTTGGGTTTTGAAGAAGTTCCGTCGGTAGGAGGAAAGATTGATATTGGGACCCTTCAGGGAGAAAACAATGAGGTGAGGGAAAAAATTCAACCGGCCAAAGAAGGAGAAATCCCAATTTTTATTAAAGCCAAAGATGCGGGGGCCCTGGAAGCTTTGGAAGGCAGCCTTCCCGAGAAAATTATAGTTATTCAGAAAGGTGTCGGCGATATTAACGAGTCGGATATCTTAAGCGCCAAGTCAGCGGGCGCCAGTGTATTTGCCTATGGTGTATCTTTGTCTGGATCTGTCAGCAAATTGGCCGAAACAGAGGGGGTAGTCATTGAAAAATTCGAAATAATTTATGAACTCTTGGAAAGACTCGAAGAAATTCTTAGAAAAGGAGAAGTTGAAATAATGGGAAAAGCTGAGATATTAGCATCCTTTCCGTTTAACCAAAAAAAAATAGCCGGTTGTAAGGTTGTTAGCGGGAGAATTGCCGTAAAAGACCGATTAGTTTTATTAAGAGGCGAAAAAGAATTAGGGAAAGTCCGGGCTTTATCGATAAAAAAACAGAAAGAAGAGTTGGCTGAGGTCAAACAGGGAGAAGAGTTTGGGATATTATTTGAACCACAACTTGATTTTTTAAAAGGGGATGTGTTAGTATCGGTCGGTTAATAGGAAGATTGAGATAAAAAACTGAAAGTAGACAGTTTATTTACTGCTCCCGGTCAACTAAAAAACTAAAAAATATATATGGAAAATTCTTTTGCGTCTTTGGTAAATTCGGCCACTTCGATATTAATACTCCTTCCGGTTAAGCCGTATTTAGACCAAGTTGCCGCCGGTCTTTCTTTATACCTTGCATTAAGGGAAAAGAAAGAAGTCAGTATAGCCTGTCCTACTTCGATGATTGTTGAGTTTAACCGCCTGGTCGGTGTTAACAAAATCACGACCGAATTGGGTAATAAAAATATGATTGTCAGGTTTGCCGGTTATAATGCAAGAAATATCGAAAGAATAAGTTCGGAAGTCGAAGGACAAGAACTTTATCTGGTGGTCATACCGAATCCCGGGGCAAAATCTCCCACCAAAGAAAATGTAAGTATTTCTTTCTCAGGGGTCGCCGCAGATACGGTCATCTTAATCGGCGGCGCTAATGAAACACACTTTCCCCAGCTTGTTTCACAAGACCTTTTGGGAACAAAACTAATTCATATAGGAATACGGAACTTAGCTCTTTCGCCCGAGAAAAACGTTTTATCTTTTGCCAAGCCTGCAGCCTCTATTTCTGAGATAGCTGCCGGTTTAATCGAAGAAACCGGGATAGGAATAGATCCTGATATGGCTACAAATTTAGTGATGGGCATCGAGGAGGGAAGCCGTGACTTTAAAGGGCCGGACGTTACGGCCGCTACCTTCGAGATTTTTGCCTCGCTTCTGAAAAAAGGCGGACAGAGACTGTCTCGTGAGAAATTAACTAATCCGGTTCTTCCCGAAGAGGCCATTGTAGCCGAGATACAACCCCAACCAGAAGAAAAAGAACCGCCAAAAGATTGGCTGGAACCCAAGATTTATAAAGGTACCAATATCAGTTAAAAGTTAATTGCAGACAGTTTTTTCGATGTCGAATTTTTCTGCTTTTTGAATTTTAATTTCCCTTATGTTATGATACCCAAGATGTTGACAAGGTCCTTCCCTTTGGGGATTCACTTTGTCATACACACAAAATGGCACTGAAATCAGAAGACAAGCAAAACATTATTAAAAAGTTTGCGCGCGAAAAAGGCGACACAGGTTCTCCAGAAGTGCAGATTGCCCTTCTTTCGGCACAAATCGACAAACTCGTAAAGCATTTAAAGGACCACAATAAAGATGTACACTCTAAACGTGGGCTTCTTTCGATGGTAGCCAAAAGAAGAAGGCTTTTAACCTATCTTCAAAAGCGCGATGACAAGCGCTATAAAGTCCTCATCGAGGGACTGAAACTGAAAAGGTAATTATTTGTTAATGAAAAAAGCAGAAAAGACGATCGAGTTCGGAGGAAGAAAGTTAATCCTCAAAACAGGTATCTTGGCCGAGCAAGCAAGCGGAGCGGTCCTGGCTCAATATGGAGAAACCGTTGTTTTGGCAACAGTCGTTGCCGTTCCCCTTAAGGTCGACCTGGGTTATTTTCCTTTATTTGTTGAGTATCAGGAAAGATTATATGCGGGAGGGAGAATTAAAGGAAGCCGTTGGGTAAAAAGGGAAGGCCGCCCATCAGATGAGGAAATATTGTCCGCAAGGCTTATTGATAGAAGTATTCGCCCTCTTTTCCCGGAATCGTATAAAAAAGAGGTTCAGATTGTTGTCACCGTCCTTTCTGTTGATATCGAGAATGACCCGACGATACTTGCGGCTATTGCGACCAGCGCCGCCTTAGCCATTTCTTCTATTCCCTGGAAGGGTCCGGTTGGAACCTTAAGGGTTGGGTTAAAAGAAAATGTTTACATAACCAATCCCCCCGGATCGGATATTGTTAATTCAGATTTGGATTTAGTTGTTTCTTCAACCAAGGCTAATATTTTGATGATTGAGGCGGGTGCCAAAGAAGTAAACGAAGAAGGAATTTTGGGAGGATTGGAACATGCCCAAAAAGAAACAGCCAAAATTATTGACTTGATCGACGATTTGGCAAAGGAAGTCGGGTTAAAGAAAGACGCTGTCGAAGAAGTAAAGATTGATGCAAAGCTTATTTCGAAGGTTAAAAAGTTGGCCGAAGACAAGCTTAAAGATGTTATTGCCGGCATGGTTTCAAATGAAGGAGACAGAAATGTCCAATACGCGGATCTTATTCTGGCCGTTTCCGACAATGTGGCCGATGAAGAGAAAATTTACGTTCCGGCAATTTTGGAAAAACTCAAAAAAGAATATATCCACACCTTGATTCTGTCCGGAAAAAGACTGGATGGCCGGAAGCATTCGGAAATAAGGAAACTGTCGGCTGTCGTCGGGGTATTGCCGAGAACTCACGGAAGCGCGATTTTTCAGAGAGGACAGACACAAGTTTTGACGGTTGCAACACTGGGCGCTCCGTCTTTGGAGCAGCTGATTGAATCAGCCGAAGGAGAGGAATCAAAGCGCTATATGCATCATTACTCTATGCCCCCGTATGCTACCGGCGAGACAGGCAGGGTTGGTTTTCCTTCACGACGCGAAATTGGCCACGGAGCTTTGGCCGAGCGGGCCTTAATACCGGTTATTCCTCAAGAAGAAAAATTCCCTTATACAGTAAGGGTTGTAACGGAAGTAACCAGCTCTAATGGTTCAACTTCAATGGCTTCGGTTTGCGGATCGACACTGGCCTTAATGGACGCAGGAGTTCCCATTACCTCGCCCGTTTCCGGAATTGCCATGGGACTGGTGGTTGGCGACGATAAAGTAGCAATTCTCTCCGACATTATCGGCATGGAGGATTTTAACGGAGATATGGATTTTAAAGTGGCCGGAACCGAAAAAGGGATTACGGCGCTGCAGCTTGATGTCAAAACCTTAAGTTTGACGACCAAGATATTAAAGGAAGCTTTATCCCAAGCCAAAGAAGGAAGGGCCTTTATCCTAAAAACAATATTGGGTGTCTTGCCGGCTTCGAGAGAAAAAGTTTCTTTATACGCGCCTAAAATCAGGATTATAAAAATTCCGGTTGAAAAGATTGGCGAACTGATCGGACCGGGCGGGAAAACGATAAGAAAAATAATAGCGGAAACGCAAGCCCAGGTAGAAGTTGAAGATGACGGAAGTGTAAGCGTATCCGGTACAACTGAAGAAGCCCTTAAGGCGGCGGTTGAGCGTGTGGAAAGTTTAACAAAAGAAGTCGTTCCGGGCGAGATTTATAAAGGCGAAGTAAAACGAATTCAGCCATTTGGCGCTTTTGTCGAGATATTGCCCGGAAAGGAAGGCCTGGTCCACGTTTCGGATATGAGTAAAGATTTTGTTAAAGACCCTAATGAGATAGTTACCCTTGGGCAAAAAGTCGACGTTCGAGTCAAGGAAATTGATGATTTGGGTCGAATTAACCTCTCGATGCTTATGGACCCGGGTATGGATGCCAAGAAACAAGAGAGAAGGGGCGGTTTTGAAAGAGGAAATAGATTTTCTAAAGGAAGATTCGGAGACCGGCCGCGTTTTAGCGGACCGCATTTTCCGACGAGCCGGCTTCTGGGGTCAGAAAAAAAAGATTTCAACCGCTAAATCACCATTACTTAAAAGGAAAAATTGAATAAACGTTCGATAAATAGTAAATTGAAGAAGCTATGGATGCTGCTGCCCAAGAAATCTCAAAATTAGCCGATCGGATTAAAGCCACCAATCTTCCCGGTAGGTTAGCCGAGGAAATATTAATAAGGCTTGACCAGTTGGCAAAACTAACCTCCTCACCGACATTCCTTCCGGAGTTCGACAGAATGAGCAAATACATTGATTGGGTTTGTGCTTTGCCCTGGGATGTGCGGACTCAAGACAGACTTGATTTAGTGGCCGCCAAAGAAGTTTTGGACAAAAATCACTTTGGTTTATTGGAGGTTAAAGACAGGATTTTGGAATACATTTCCGTTATGAAGCTGAAACAGGAGAGGGGCGAGGGGAAAGAAATTTTTCGGGCTCCGATTCTTTGTTTTGTCGGTTTGGTGGGGACCGGAAAAACGACGATTGCCTATTCAATTTCGGAAAGCCTGGGCCGGAAATTCGCCAGAATCCCTTTCGGCGGAATGGGAGACCCTTTGGATTTGCGGGGACAATCGAGAATGCATGCCGAGGCTGAGCCGGGAAAAATAATCAAAGCCCTTAAAGCTACGCAAAGCAAAAACCCGGTAATTTTATTGGATGAAATTGACCGGGTAACCGACGAAGGACGGGCATCGATAATGGGAGTGTTGGTCGAACTTCTTGATCCTGAACAAAACCATGATTTTGTGGATCATTATGTCGATTTCCCCTTTGACCTTTCCGAAGTCCTTTTTATCGCAACAGCGAATAATACGACCAACATTTCTACAGCCGTCTTGGATAGATTAGAGCCCATCGGCATGCCTTCTTATTCCGACAACGAGAAAATTACAATCGGCTCCAAGTATATTTTCCCGAGAGTAATACGTGTCGCGGGCGTACCCGAAGGAGCGGTTGTGATTGATAACGAAGTGTGGCCCCAAATAGTCAGACCTTTGGGGTTTGATTCGGGAATAAGAACCCTCGAGAGAACAATTGAAGGAATTGTCAGAAAAGTCGCCAGGCAAATGGTTGAAGGAAAAGGTCAGAGTTTCAGAATAACAAACGAAAATATTAAAGAATTTCTACCGCTTTAATACAAACTGTATAAATAAGACGTGCCTAATTTAAACAATCTTCCGGCTGCCCCAAAACACGAGACGGATCCCCTTTTTTCGCTTAAAGAAAAAATGGAGAAAGATACCGATCTGCCTCTTCGAAAAGGAGCAACCAGATTGGTTTTTGGTACCGGCGACCCGAAAAGTAATATGCTTTTTATCGGCGAAGGTCCCGGTTATTGGGAAGACCAAAAAGGCGAACCTTTTGTGGGCAACGCCGGAAAACTACTGGATTCATTACTTCAATCAATTGAACTGAACCGAGAAAGTGTTTATATTACCAACGTTGTTCATCATCGGCCACCCGAAAATCGCGATCCGCTCCCGGAAGAAATTGATGCCTACAGGCCCTATCTTGACGCGATTATTGAGATAATAAAACCGAAAATTATAGTAACCCTGGGTCGATATTCGATGGGAAAATTTTTGCCCGGGGTAAAAATTACGGCTGTTCATGGACGGTCGTTCAGTATAAACTTTAAAGACAGAGAAATCGTCGTCGTACCGATGTTTCATCCGGCCGCTGCCTTAAGGAACGGTGAGGTAATGCAACAAATAAAAGCGGATTTTCAAAAACTACCCGGCACCTTATCCGAAATGAAGACGAAAATCGACGTCAAGCAAATGGAGTTATTGTAGAATAGAAATTAAGAAAATACTTATGACGCCATTAAAATTTATCGCAATTTCCGGAACAACCGGAGTAACGCAAAACCTGTATATCTACGAATACGGGGGTGACATGATTGTTGTCGATTGCGGCGTGGGCTTTCCCGAACAGGAGATGTATGGTGTTGATTTGGTAATTCCCGATTTTAATTACATTAAAGAAAATAGGAATAAATTAAGAGGTGTTTTTGTTTCGCATGGTCACGAAGACCACCTTGGCGCATTACCCTTTCTTTTGCCGCAAGTAAAAACCGAAGTCTATGCAACGCGATTGGTTGCCGGTTTTATTAAAGACAAACTGGCCGATTATAAAATTAAAGACGCGAAGATAAATGTTTTCGATCCGGAGCGAGACACCATATCGCTCGGTAATTTTCGGGTTACCCCTTTTAGGGTTGCCCATTCGGTTCCCGATGGGGTTGGTTTGGCAATCGATACTCCGGAAGGGAGAATTTTCCATGTTCCCGATTATAAATTTGACTGGACACCGGTTGACAAGCGGCCTTTCGACATCGCCAAGTGTGCCAGTCTTGCTTCTGAGGGGGCACTTGCGGTAGTTTCGGACTGTTTGGGGGCAAACAGCTTAGGTTATACCGAGAGCGAGTCATTAATTGAGGAAAGAATTGATAATCTGGTCAAAGGCAAAAAATGCCAAATCTTTTTTACGACGATCTCTTCAAATATTTCAAGGATTAAACAGGCCTTTAATGTGGCCGAACGGGCCGGTCGTAAGGTTGTTTTTGTAGGAAGGTCGATCGAGAAAAAGGCCGAGATTGCCAGAGAGCTTGGTTACTTGCAGTTTCCGGGCGGACTGGTTGTTTCTTCAAAAGAAGCACGAAAACTGCCGAAGGATAGGGTCTTTTATATAATTTCCGGCAGTTATGGCCAGCCCGGTAGTGCGCTATATAGATTGTCCATCCAGGAACACGAATTTTTAAAAGTAGAACCTGATGATTTGGTAATTTTTTCGTCCGACCCCGCTCCGCCGGGTTCAAAAGCAAATGTTGATTTTTTGGTCGATAAGTTAATTGAAAACAATTCCGACGTCCATTACTACGACATGCAGGAAGACCTTCACGTTTCGGGTCACGGAAGCCAGAATGATATTGAAATGCTTTTCGCCCTTCTGAAACCGAAATATTATATCCCTATCGGTGGAACAGTCAGGCACATGCGTGCATATTCACAAATTGCCCAGCGGATGGGCGCCAAAAAGGAGGAAGTTTTTGAACTATTGCCGGGAGAGATTGTAGAATTTGTAAATAAAAATGCGAGAAAAACCGGAAAAATTCCGGTCAAAGACGTTTTGGTTGACGGATTGGGAGTCGGTGACGTCGGGAATGTTGTTTTGAGGGATCGACAAATTCTGGCCAAAGACGGGGTTGCGATTGCCATGCTTCAACTTGATCGAAATGCGAAGAAGTTGGCCGATGAACCGGAAATAATTAGCCGCGGTTTTGTTTACGAAGCGAAACATAAAGAGATATTAATTAAAGCCGGCCAGGAATTAAAAAAGTATCTTGAGACAAAAGAACAGCTCGATACGCACGTCTTAAGAAATATAACAATTGATTTTTTGGAAAAATATTTCTTTGAAAAAACCGGCCGGCGACCAATGGTTGTGCCCTTAATCGTCGAAATATAGTAAAAGCTTTTCTTCTTATATTCCATTTTATGCTGTTATAATGTATTGCGATGGCTAAAAGGCATCATAGGGTTCCTAAAAGAAAGTTTAATTTAAAGCTTAAAAAGGCAACCGTTTTTTCCATTTCTCAAGTCATTTTCTTTTTATTGGCGGCTTTGGTTGTGGTTTCGTTTAGTAGGCGGGGATTGGTTCTGGAATGGTTAAATAACTTTCTGGTCTCGAGTTTTTCTTGGGCGACTATTTTTCTGCCTTTTATCTTTCTGTCCTTCGCTTTCTTGCTTTCGAAAATTAAGCTACCCGTCAGTCAGCCAAACGTTCTGGTCGGCTCTCTTTTATTTTTTATTTCCATAGTGACTTTGGGTAGGGCCGGCAACCTGGGCAAAGAAGCCTGGTCGGGAATTGCCTCTTTAATTACCGGTGCCGGGGCTTTTATCGTCCTATTGGGGACGACAATCGTCGGACTGATCATTCTGTTTAATACTTCTTTGGATCAGGTTTGGCATTATCTGGTGGTCTTTTTTAAGATAATCCGGAAATTTATCTACGGAGATAAAAATTTTGATAAGGGTTTGGTCGGCCGGGGTTTAAAAGTTTCCGGGGGAGGCTCTTACTCGGTTGGTAATAATAAGCCGCGACCCCAAGTAATTAGCGATCGGCTTGAGGAAAAATTGGTCAGTAACGTTCCCGGGGAAGATATGGTATGGAAATACCCGCCTTTATCTTTATTGTCCGAACAAGAAACCGGAAAAGCCGACAGGGGTGACATAAAAGATAATGCGGCGACAATCGAAGATACACTAGAGTCCTTCGGAATAAGAGCTGAAGTTAAAGAGGTCAATTTGGGACCGGCAGTTACCCAATATGCGCTTGAGGTTGCTCTCGGGACAAAGCTTTCAAAAATTACTTCGCTTGAGCGCGATTTGGCCCTAGCACTAGCTGCTCCGACCGGAACAATCAGAATAGAAGCTCCTATCCCCGGCCGGTCATTGGTCGGAATTGAACTGCCCAATAAAAGCCCCGAGTTTGTACCGCTTCGGAAAATGATGGAATCCGACGATATGAAGGGGGCCCGCTCAAAGCTGGCGGTAGCTTTAGGACTGGATGTATCAGGGAAGCCGATTGTGACCGAAATCGGCCGTATGCCGCACGTTTTAATTGCCGGACAAACAGGTTCAGGAAAATCCGTCTGCATCAACGCCTTTTTGAGTACCATTTTATTCAGAGCCTCCCCGTCGGAAGTTAAACTCATTTTGGTTGATCCAAAACGGGTCGAGCTAACCCACTATAATGATATTCCCCACCTTTTAACGCCTGTCATTGTTGAATCGGACAAGGTAATTTCCGCTCTTGAGTGGATTAAATCCGAAATGGACAGGCGCTACAAACTGTTTTCCCAGGCAGGCGCCCGGAATATTGACAGTTATAATGATAACGCCGGTTTTCAAGCTTTGCCTTATATCGTTATCGTCATTGATGAATTGGCCGATATTATGCTTTTTTCGCCGGTTCAGGTTGAGGATTTGATTACCAGAATTGCCCAAATGAGTCGGGCGACCGGAATACATATGATTTTGGCGACACAAAGGCCTTCGGTCGATGTTATTACCGGACTTATCAAAGCCAATATTCCTTGCCGGATAGCCTTTGCCGTTGCTTCGCAAGTCGATTCACGGGTAATTCTTGATACCCAGGGTGCCGAGAAACTACTTGGCAAGGGAGATATGCTTTACCTTCCTCCCGAGCAGGCAAAGCCGATAAGAATCCAGGGTGCTTTTGTCTCCGATAAAGAAATCAGCTCAATGGTCTCTTTCCTCAAAACTCAGGGTGTTACCCCCCAATATACCAAGGAGGTTTTAGAAATGGTTAAGGGAGGAGGCGCGGGTATTCATGGTTTAGGCGGCCAAGAGGACCCCTTATTTGCAGAGGCAGTCAGACAGGTTTGTCGTTTTGACCGGGCTTCTTCCTCGCTTTTACAAAGAAGGCTGCAGGTTGGCTATGCCAGGGCGGCCAGAATAATCGATGATTTGGAGGACGCCGGTGTTGTAGGACCCTCGGATGGAGGCTCGAAGGCAAGAGAAGTCCTAATTAAAAACGCAGAAGAATTTTTAGCTAATCCCCAAAAAGACGAAACGGCTGCATAAAATTTTGTAAATTAAATGAGGACGATCGGCCAAGTTTTAAAAGAAGCCCGCGTACGAAAAAGATATTCTTTGGAACACCTTGAGGAGCTGACAAAAATTAAAAAGACTTTTTTGGCAAGCTTAGAAAAGGAAGACTGGGCATTGCTTCCGGAATTTCCGGTTGTTGTAGGTTTTGTCAAAAATATCAGCAAGTTTTTGGAGACAGACGAAAGGGGAGCGGTCGCACTTCTGAGGCGCGATTATCCGCCCAAAAAACTTAACATTAATCCCAAACCGGATGTTTCGGATAAATTTGCCTGGTCACCAAAATTTACCTTTTTGGTTGGCGTCGGCCTTATTGCCGTCTTGCTTTCGGGTTATTTAGCCTTTCAATATATACGTTTTATTTCGCCGCCGCCCCTGACGGTTACGGCGCCAATCCAAAATCAAATCGTGACCCAAAAGAATCTTAAGGTAAGCGGGAGGACCTCATCGGATGCCAATATAAAAATAAATAATCAGCCGGTTGTTGTTAATGACGAAGGTGAATTTAGCGCCGAAATCGGAATTTTCGCGGGAACAAAAGAAATTATTGTTCAAGCTATATCCCGCTCCGGAAAAGAAACGGTCATGCGTCGTACAATAATACCGGAATTAGCCAATTGATAAAACAGGTTCATTAATTGTAAATTATAAAGATGGATAACGTCCAAGTTTTACTTATCGCAGTCGTAATTTCTTTAACAACTCTTTTGGTTGTCGTCGGAATCCAGGTTTTTCTGGTTATCGTTGATTTAAGAAAAGCAATAAAGCGCCTCAATAGTATTCTTGAAGATTCAATTTTGGGCGGTGGTTTAATTAGACCGGACAAAATTACGGGCCTTTTGGAAATGTTTAGGAAGAACAAAAATCTGGAATCTTACGGCTCCCACCAAGAACCACCAAAAAGTTCTGTTTGATTAACGGTCAAGAGATTTTAGGCTTGGGATTTACGATTAGGAAACAATGATCCGAAGTAGGCCCTTAATTTTATTGACAAATTGTTCCCTGTTATATCTGGCTTCTCTTTCATCTAGCCCGGCTGCGATTGCTCTTAAATTTAACCGGGTGAAGGGAACCAACCTGTCTTGAAGAAAAATAAATTGAGGAAGCGTTATTTTTTTCGTTAAATATTCTGCGGTTAATTCTCTTTCAAGATTGTAGGCGTGCATTTTTTCCTCGCTGGTGGGTTTTATATCGAACTCCCGTTTTGGACGGATATCATGAACCTCTCTTAGTTGAACGAGACCGGAGTGTTGTCTCATTTTGAAATAATATTCTTCGAAAGAAATCCGTCTTTTTCGAAACAATTGAACAAGTTGATCAAAGCTTTCTAAGGATTCAGAAGTACTCCGAGTTTCAGGAGAATCCGCAACAGCCGATACGCCGTTAAATAAAACAGGCTCTTTTTCTACCATGCCCGCATTATAAGTCATTCTAAGGAAATTTCAATACAATATAGATACGCGGCTTTAGAGAGGCTATAATCTAGCCATGACTTCGGATGAAATAAGGGAGAAATACCTGAAATATTTTGAAGGCAAGGGACATGCCCGCATCGAGCCTGCGCCTTTGGTTTTGGAAAGCGACCCGACAACCCTTTTTACTTCGGCTGGCATGCAGCCCCTAATTCCTTATCTTAAGGGCGAAGCCCACCCTGAAGGAAAGAGACTGGTCGATTCCCAGCCTTCACTGAGACTTCAGGATATTGAGGAGGTCGGTGACAATCGCCACACGACTTATTTCGAAATGCTCGGAAACTGGAGTTTGGGCGATTATTTCAAAAAGGATCAGTTGGAATGGATTCTTGCCTTTTTTACAGAAGAGCTGGGACTTTTGAAAGAAAAACTTTGGATATCGGTCTTTGAAGGAACGGCGGAGGTTCCTCGGGACGAAGAATCGTTTACCAGATGGCAGGAGCTCGGAATACCTAAAGAGCGAATCTGTTTTTATGGTCCGGACAAAAACTGGTGGAGCAGGAGCGGTCCGCCGGATAAAATGCCGGCCGGTGAAATTGGCGGTCCAGACTCGGAAGTTTTTTTTGACTTTGAAACCCCCCATGACCAAAAGTATGGTAAAGTTTGTCACCCCAATTGCCAATGTGGACGATTTTTGGAAATAGGCAACTCGGTTTTTATTCAGTATGAAAAAGGTCAAGACGGAAGCTTAGTTGAATTACCACAGAAAAATGTTGATTTCGGGGGCGGTTTGGAAAGAATTACAGCAGCCGTGTTGGGCAAACCCGACCTTTTTCAGATTGACCTTTTTACTCCCATAATTTCGGAAATTGAAAAAGAAACGGGTGTTTCATACGGGAAAACCACTGAAAGCGACAGAAGTTTTAGAATAATTGCCGACCATTTAAGGGCGGCCTCGGCCGTTATGGAAGAGGGCGTAGTCGCTTCGAACAAACTTCAGGGTTATGTGGTAAGAAGGCTTGTAAGAAGAGGCGTTTTTCACCTTTTTCTCTTGGGCGCCAAAGATTTGGCTTCGTCAATATTAAAGATTTCCGAGAAGCTTTGGCCCACAAACGCAGGACAATTAGCCGAAGAAGCTACCAGATTTGCCAAGGCTTTAGTCAGAGGGACGGCAATTTTAACTAGGCAGGTGGAAACAAAGGGCCAAATTGACGGCAAATTTGCTTTTGATATTTATCAAACCGAAGGCTTTCCCCTGGAGCTTACTTTAGAAATCCTGAAAGAAAAGGGCAAGGAATTTAGCGAAGATGAGAAGAAGTTATTTGAAAGCGAGTTTGAAAAACACAAAGAGCGTTCAAGAACCGCCTCAGCGGGAATGTTTAAGGGAGGACTCGCCGATTCTTCCGAGCAGGTTATAAAATTTCATACGGCAACCCATCTCCTGCACTCTTCCCTAAGGCAAATTTTGGGAGACAATGTATCCCAAAAGGGCTCAAATATCACGGCCGAGCGGCTGCGTTTTGATTTTTCCCACCCCGAAAAACTTACTGAAGAGGAAATTAAAAAAGCGGAAGACTTGGTAAATGAGCAAATAAAGAAAGATTTACCGGTCTCTTTTGAAACGACAACTTTGGATGAGGCTGTAGCCAGCGGAGCACTTCACTTTTTCGGGGAAAGGTACGGAAAGGACGTTAAGGTCTATACGGTTGGTAATCCTAAGGGCGAATGGTTTTCCAGGGAGATTTGCGGAGGCCCGCACGTTGGGCACACGGGTGAAATCGGGCATGTTAGAATAATAAAACAAGAGAAAGTTGGAGCCGGCGTGGTCAGAATTTACGCCGTCGTTGAATTACAATAATGGATTTGAAAAATTTTCTGGCTGGATCGGAAAAAGAAAAAGACAAAGAATACTTTTGGTCTTTGGTTATCGAGCCGGGCTGGGTACAGGCCGGGATTTGGGATATTGAGGGTGATAAAGCGGAAGTTATTTCGATTAGCCCGACGATTGCCTGGGAGATTGACGCGGAACTGGTCACGGCCGCCGATTCGGCCCTTTCCGCCGCAATCCAAAGCCTGCCGGAGAATATGACGGAACCGACTAAAACCGTTTTCGGCGTAAATGCTTCTTGGGTTTCGGAAGGAGAGATAAAAGAAGAGCATCTGGAAAAAATCAGAAAGCTTTGTTCTACGCTTTCATTAAAGCCGGTTGGTTTTGTTGTTCTGCCTGAAGCCATCTCACACCTGGTTAAGGCGGAAGAAGGCTCCCCCTTAAACGCGATTGTTTTAGGTGTCGGTAAAGAAACTCTCGAAATTGCCCTTTTTCGGTTGGGGAATTTGGTCGGAACTTCCCAGATAGCCAGAAGTGTGTCAATCGTCGACGATGTGGCAGAAGGCTTGGCCAGATTTGCCGGAAGTGAGGTTTTTCCGTCACGGGTGATTTTATATAACGGCAAAGAAGGAGAGTTGGAGGACGTTCGTCAATCCCTTATAAATGCCGGTTGGGAGACTTATGAAAAAATAAAATTTCTCCATACGCCTAAAATCGAGTTGGTAACTCCGGAAAAAAAGGTTCTGGCGATTTGTTTGGCAGGAGCGTCGGAAATTGCAAATGTAACGGGAGTTCATACGACAAAAGTAATAGAAGGTTTTGAAGAAGCTGGAGGTAAAGAAGAAATTGCCAATATTAAGTTGCCGGAAGAAAATATCAATCCGGAAGATCTGGGCTTTGTCGTCGGAAAAGATGTGGCTATCGACAAAAAAGAAGAAGCGGTCCCGTCAATTCCTCAAAGGTTGCCAACTCAAGATAGTCGGGAAAGCCAGCCGCAACGACAAGACATCCTTGAAACAAGCACTTCGGCCTTGCCGTCCAGGCCGCCGGAATCCACGAAAATTAAATTGCCCTCACTGACTTTTGTGGGCAAATTGTTGTCAAAATTTCCCAGACCGTCCTTAACCTTTCCCGGTAAACGAATAATAATCTTCGGGATAATTTCTTTTGTCGTTATTTTTATTTTTGGATTTGCCGCATGGTGGTTTTTGCCGACGGCGACGGTAACCGTTTTTGTTTCTCCCCAAAAGACCCAAGAGAAAGCCCAAGTTTTGGTTGACACGAAAGCGTCCTCGGTAAATTTTTCGGACAAGATTCTTCCCGGCAAGGTATTGTCTACCATAAGCGAAGGAGATAAAACAAAGTCGACAACCGGGACCAAAACTGTCGGTGATAAAACCAAAGGCAGCGTAAAAATCCAAAACGGAACTTTAATTTCAATCTCCTTACCGGCAGGTACGCTACTTTTAGCCTCAAACAATTTCAAGTTCGTAACCGACACGGCCGTTTCGGTTGCTGCAGCCGTTTCTCCAACCTTGCCCGGAACAGCCAATATCGACGTCACTGCTTTGGAAATCGGCGCAGAATACAATTTGGCCAAAAACGAATCATTCAAAGTCGGCAATTATCCCAAAGCAGAAGTCGATGCTACTTCTGCGAACGATTTTAGCGGCGGGTCATCCCGCCAGATATCGGCTGTATCCAGCGATGATCAAGCGAATTTGGAAAAAGAACTGACCGAAGAATTAATCGGAAAAGCTGTCGAGACCCTATCGGGTAAAGTGGGAGAAAACGAGGTTTTTATCCCGGAGACGGCCGAAAGCCAGGTTAGCGATAAAACCTTTAGCAGCCAAGTCGGGGACGAAGCAAGTACTCTTAAATTAAGCCTGGTTATTAACGTAAGCGGTTTTTCGGTTTCCTCCGTGCACCTTACGGACATGGCCAAGGAAGTTCTGAAGAACAAAGTATCCAGCGGATATGTTTTAAGAGAAGGCCAGATATCGACGACTTTCGATTTGCTGAAAAAAGAAGATGATAAAGCGACTCTTGACGTAAGTTTTGTGGCCAATTTACTGCCGGAAACTAAACCGGACGAGATAGCCAAAGCCATTAAGGGCAAATACCCCTCTTTGGCCGAACAATATTTAACCGGTATCAAAGGTTTCTCCCGCGCGGAAATAAAAATAAAACCCACCCTACCCGGCAAGCTGAAAACTTTGCCTCGTCTAGCCAAAAACATCAAGATTGAAGTTTCCGCGGAATAGAAAAGTTCTTGATGAATAAAAATTTGGCGCTAAAAATATTAGCTTCTCTCTTGGGCTTTGCCGGAATGGCCATAATTTCTTATGTTCTTTATCCGATTGCCAGCTATGAACTGAGTGCCCGGGAAAAGTATCCGGAACTATTAAGCCCCGTGCCCGAAGGAACGGGCTTAACCGACTACAGTTCGGAATACGATTCGACTTTAGCTTCCAATTGGTTTCCGGGGGGAGCGAAAAAAGAAGAATTTTCTCCTTCAAACATTTCTTATTATACGATTTCGATTCCAAAGTTGAAGATTGACGCAGCCACAATTTCGGTTGGCGGCGAGGATTTAAGCAAAAACCTGATTCAATATCCGGGTACTGCCCTGCCCGGAAAAATCGGAAATACGGTAATTTTCGGACACTCGGTTCTGCCGATATTTTACGACCCGAAAAATTATTTGGCGATCTTTTCCACTTTACCCAGTCTTAAAAAAGACGATGAAATATCAATAAATTTTGACGGTATTACTTACGAATATAAAGTTGATAATATGTTTGAGGCTATGCCGGCCGATCTCGAAGTATTGGATCAGGACACTTCCCAATCTTACCTTTCTTTGGTAACATGCGTACCGCCGGGACATCCGCTCAAACCCAGAAGATTGGTTGTTCGGGCAAAAATGATTCCATGGACAATAAACTAACCGTTTTGGGTATCGATTTTGGTTTGGCGAAAGTCGGGCTGGCGATTTCAGAAGGAAAGCTCGCAGAGCCTTATAAAGTGATTCGCTACAAGGATAATACAATATTAGGCGAAACACTGAAAAGAATTATTCATGATAAAGGGGTTGATAAAATAGTTGTTGGTCTTTCGGAGGGAAAAATGGGCGTTATACAAAAAACTTTTGCGGCGGAGTTATCCCGCGCAACTCTCCTTCCGGTTGACACTTTTGATGAAACCTTAACCACCCTTGAGGCTCAAAGGCTGGCAATTCAGGCAGGTATAAAAACAAAAAAGAGAAAAGAGCGGGAAGACGCCTTCGCGGCAGCCCTAATTCTTCAAGCCTACCTGGATAATATTAAATAGATTATACAAATAATGAAAAAATACCGGCATAAAAATTTGGTTTATTTTTTATCCGGGGCAAAACCCAATCTTTTACTTCTTTCCGGTACGCACGGCGATGAATATGAGAGCATCCGCGCTATCGGAGAGTGTCTTCGGAAATACCAGAATAGTCTTCCTCCCTTTCTCTATATTCCGTTTGTTAGCCCGTCGGCCGTTAAATTACAAACCAGGAAGAATAAGGCCGGCCTGGATATAAATAGGACTTTTTTGGCTAAGTCAAAAGATCGGGAAACAGAGAATGTAATGGAAATAGTGAGCCGGTATCGGTTTAACCTTTGTGTTACCTTTCATGAGGATCCCGAACAGAAAGACTTTTATCTTTATGACAGCGGAAGTGTTACCGCAAAAGATTGGAAAATATTTAAAAAGAGACTGAAAGGCTTGGGGGTCGGTATGCTTAACGGAGTTGATGATGCGACCGATCCGATACTTGGTAATCGATTTGAAGATGGTTATAAAGCCTTTCTTACGGATAAGAGCTCTCCGGCTTCTGACGGGGAAGGAGATGGTACGTTTTGGAGCTGGGCGGTTGCCAAGGGTTTGGTAAAAAAAGTCATGACGCCGGAAGTTCCCGGCAAATTACCGATAAAGACCAAGGGCAAAGTCGTCGAGGCTTTTTTTCAGGAAATAATAATTCCCCTTGCCGAGAAAAATTGACCTTTCGGGTCTTATCATTTAGACTTGGGGGTACTGGTATGTTTAAGAATGTGATTTCTCCTATTCAGGCTTGGCTTATTTCTCAAGGCCGGTGCGTCGGTTGCGGACGTCCGCTTACGGAAGCAAAGAAGGAGACTCGTCGGGATGCGACCGAAAAAATATCTTGCGGATGCGGCCGAATATTTATCTTGGACGCCAAAACCAAGAAATACAGACGTGCTCTTCTCGAAGAAGTTTAGATCCAATGAAGCGGGTTTTTATCTTTCTTGCCCCTTTGACAGTTTTCATAATCGGCGCCCTTTTTGGCCTTTCTTGGTGGAACGATAGTTCCCGGGCACCCTCCCAAGACTTTGCCCCGCGTGATTTTCTGGTTGTGAAAGGCAGAAGTGCAGTTCAAATAGGCCAGGATTTGTATCAAGAGGGTCTTATAAAAAACAAATTAGCTTTTAAACTATATGTCCAAATGACCGGTCAGGCCAATAAAATTCAGACCGGCCAATTCAGGCTTTCTCCCAATTTTTCTTTAACCAAGGTTGTCGGCACGTTAACTAAACCCCCACTTGAAGTATGGCTTACGGTTCCGGAAGGACTAAGGCGCGAAGAAGTTGTTGAAAAAGTGATTAAAAGCCTCGAGATCGAGAATCAAACTTCTTTCAGAAAGGAATTCCTTTCAGCCTCCGGGGGCCAAGAAGGTTATCTTTTCCCGGATACTTATCTTTTTGCCTGGGACGCTTCAGCCTCAACGGTCGTAAAAAAAATGACGGCGACTTTTGACGCTAAATTCCGGCAATTTGAGTCTTTACTGTTAAATGACAGATCGGTCGGCGGTTTGGATAAAAAAGGTATTGTTATTTTGGCCTCAATCATCGAGAGGGAAACAAAAACCGGTGCCGAACGGCCTATTGTGGCCGGGATTCTTTATAACCGCCTGGAAATCGGGATGGCTCTTCAAGCCGATGCGGCTGTTCAATATGCCGTAGCTGACGTTAACTGTCAAAAGCAAACCGGTATTTGTAAAAATTGGTGGCCGATTTTAACCAAGGATGACTTGGCCATAAGTTCCCCCTACAATACCTATAAATTCCGCGGTCTTCCTCCCGCGCCGATAGCCAATCCGGGGTTGTCTTCTTTAAAGGCGGCGCTAACACCCCAAAAAACAGATTATTTGTATTACATTCACGACCCCACAGGCCAAATTCATTATGCCGAAACGCTGGCTGAGCACAATCAAAATATCAGGCTCTTTTTAGGAAAATAGAAATAAAGTTCGGGAAAATATGCCCTTGACAGCCAGGCTGTTTTTAGTATAATCCCTGCTTAGGCGTAAGAAGTTACGCCTGTCCCGCGTCTATTTACGCGGGTATTTTACGTCCCAAAGCCAATGGTTTCAAAAACCCTTACCCGTCGTAATTTTGGCAAAAAAGAATCAAACTTGCCGGAGCTTGATCTTTCGCTCGTACAAAGAGAGTCCTGGCAGTGGTTTTTAACCCAGGGTATTGCCGAAGAACTGAATGAAATTTCTCCGATCGAAGATTTTACCGGTAAAAACTGGGAATTAACCCTTAAAGAACACAGCCTTGGTCTTCCTACCACTTCTCCCAGAATTTCCCAAGAAAAAGGCTTGTCCTATGCTTTTCCCTTAAAAATTAACGCGACCCTGATTAATAAAAGAACCGGGAAAGAAATTTCCCAAGAAGTTTTCCTCGGCGATTTACCGCAGATGACTTCCCGCGGAACCTTTATTATCAACGGAATTGAAAGGGCGGTAATTAATCAAATTGTTCGAAGTCCCGGCGCCTATTTTTCCGGGGAATTGGAGCTGGCTACCGGCAGAATGCTTTATAAAGCCGAAATTCGGCCAATGCATGGTACTTGGTTGGAATTTGAAGTTGGCCGAAATGATGTTATCGCAGCCAGAATCGACAGAAGAAGGAAGGTAACAGCGACTGTTCTTTTGAGAATTCTCGGAGTGGAAAGTGACGCTGAAATTCTGGAGACTTTTAAAGACATCGACACGGATTCAACTCACAAGTATATTACCCGGACTCTAGAGAAAGATTCCTCAAAGAGCCGGGAAGAGGCCCTACTCGAGATTTACCGCAAGATGAGGCCGGGCGAGCCGGTTGTTTTGGATAATGCCGAAGCTTTGGCCAACGGCCTATTTTTTGACCACAGGCGTTATGGTCTTGGCAAAGTTGGCCGGTTCAAAATAAATAAGCGTTTGGGTTTAAATTTGCCCAACGAAAAGTCAACTTGGGTTCTCACCCGCCAGGACGTAATAGGTGCCTTAAGCTACCTTATAAAGCTGCAAAACGGCGAAGGTAGGGTTGACGACATCGACCATTTGGCTAATAGACGCTTAAGAAGAGTCGGCGAGTTAGTGGCGACCAATGCTTTTCGGGTAGGACTTTTAAGGCTGGAGCGTTCGATCAAAGAAAAAATGAGCCTTATTTCACCGAACGACAGGCCTTTGCCGGCAACATTGATTAACGCAAGGCCGCTAATTGCCTCGTTAAATGAGTTTTTCCGATCGAACCAACTTTCGACTATTTTGGATGACACAAATCCCCTTTCCGAAATTGAAAACTTAAGAAAAGTATCGGTTTTGGGCCAGGGCGGTATCAATCGGGAAAGGGCCTCGTTCTCCATTCGCGACGTTAATTCATCGCAATATGGCCGGATCGATCCGGTAAAATCCCCCGAAGGACCGAACATCGGTTTGGTTACCCACTTGGCTCTATATGCCCGCATTAATGAATTCGGATTTATTGAAACGCCATATCGAAAAGTTACCAAAAGCAAAAATGGGAGGAAGATGAAAGTTATGGTAACCTACGAAACTGTCTATTTGACAGCCGATGACGACGAAGATTATTACATTACCCATTCGGGAATAGGAATTGACGAAAAAGGTTATATTAGTGACAATCGCGTACCCTTAAGGTATAAAGGCAGTTTTATCGAAGGGCCGGCCGACCTGGTTGATCTTATCGATGTGACTCCCAGGCAGGTGATCGGCGCATCGGCTTCTTTAATTCCGTTTCTGGCCCACAATGAAGGAAACCGTGCCCTGATGGGTTCGAATATGCAGTGTCAGGCCGTTCCTTTGGTTAGTCCGGAGACGCCAATTATCGGAACCGGTATGGAAGCCGAAGCGGCCAAAGGAATGGGAAGAATGGTACAGGCTGTTCATGCGGGGCGGATAGAATTTGCCGATGCCGATAAGATTATTGTCAAACTCGATAAAAAAGCCGAGGCAAGCAACGAAGAAGACGTGGAGATAATAGAGGCAGGTAAAAAGGCGGTTTATCACTTAATGAAATTTAACCGTACGTCACATTCAACCTGTTACAACCAGAAAGTACGGGTGACATCTGGTCAAAAAGTTGCCGAGGGAGATCTTTTAGCCGACGGACCGGCTATCGATTCGGGAGAGTTGGCCTTGGGTAAGAATTTGGTAATTGCCTATACTTCTTTGGACGGTTACGGTTTTGAGGACGCAATTTTAGTTTCGGAAAGGTTGGTTAAAGACGACCTTTTGACCTCGATTCACATCGAAGAATATGAAGCCGAAGTGGTCGATACCAAGCTTGGGCCGGAAGAATTGACGCGGGATATACCCAACGTTTCTGAAACCGAACTGGCTAATTTGGCCGAAGACGGAATCGTTGTTCTGGGAGCGGGGGTCGGACCCAATGATATTTTAGTCGGCAAAATTGCTCCTAAGGGAGAAACGGAACTTACCTCTGAAGAACGGCTTCTGAGGGCAATTTTCGGAGAAAAAGCCCGTGAGGTTAGGGATACTTCACTTCGTGTTCCCCACGGCGAAAGAGGAATAGTTGTCGACGTCAGAATTTTGGATCGTGACAAGGGCGACGAATTGGGGCCGGGTGTAATTAAAAAAGTAATTGTTAAGGTCGCCCAAATCAGAAAAATTACCGTCGGAGATAAAGTTGCCGGCCGGCACGGGAATAAAGGCGTCATTTCCAAAATAATGCCGATTGCCGACATGCCGTATTTGGCCGACGGAACGGTTATTGATATCGTTATTTCCCCACTTTCGGTTTTGGCGAGGATGAACTTAGGGCAACTTCTTGAATGTCATTTGGGATGGGCTCTTTCCAAAAAGGGCGAAAAGGCAGCTCTCCCGGTTTTTGACCGGATTAAAGAAGAAGCCATTACTAAAGAACTCGAAGAAGCTGGCCTTCCGGTTTCCGGAAAAGCCAGGCTTTTTGACGGCCGGACGGGTGAGGCGTTCAAAGAGGATACCGTTATCGGCATCAGTTATATTATGAAACTTCATCATATGGTTGAGGACAAAACCCACGCCCGTTCAACCGGTCCCTATTCGTTGGTTACCCAACAGCCGCTTGGCGGAAAAGCCCAAATGGGAGGTCAGCGTTTGGGAGAAATGGAAGTCTGGGGTTTGGAGGCCCACCGGGCGGCCTATGTTTTACAGGAAATGCTGACCATAAAATCCGACGATATTTTGGGCAGAGCGAGAGCTTTCGAGGCTATAGTCAAAGGTATCGATATTCCCGAAGCAACCGTTCCCGAATCATTCCGCGTCTTGGTTAGGGAATTAAACTCATTGGGTTTATCAATTGACGCCAAAGGCGCGATTGCCGTTAAAGAAGAAGCCCAAAGCGATGTTCTCGGAAAGGAATTGGCCGAAGCTTCAGGGGCCTTGGTCGTGCCGACAGAAGAGCTGACCAGCATTGAAGGCCCGATGGAAGTGGAGGAAGCCAAACCCTAAAGGGAAAATTATATTATGGAACAATTATCGGATCTTAGAAATTTAGTCGATTTTAAAAGCTTGGTAATTAAACTTGCTTCTCCTGAAGAAATGAGAAAATGGTCGCGTGGGGAAATCAGCAAACCCGAAACAATTAACTATCGGACTTTAAAGCCCGAAAAAGACGGGCTGTTTGACGAAAGAATTTTCGGACCGACCAAAGATTGGGAATGTTATTGCGGAAAGTACAAAAGAATCAGATATAAAGGCGTTGTTTGCGATAAATGTGGTGTTGAAGTAACCCAATCCAGAGTCAGACGGGAAAGAATGGGGCATATTACCCTGGCTACTCCGGTTGTTCATGTTTGGTATTTCAAAGGCGCGCCCTCAAAAATTTCACTGGTTCTTAATGTTCCTCCGAGAGCCATCGAGCAGATAATTTATTTTGCCAGATATTTGGTTATCGAGGTTGACGACAAGAAAAAAGAAGAGGCTATAAAAATTCTTAAAGTTTCTAAAGAAGGAAGAGACAAGGAAATTAGCGATTCGTTTAAAGTTAAACACGAAGAATTGTCAAAAGAATTAAAAGAAGCCAAAGAAAAAATTAAGGGAAAAATTAAGGATAAAGAACAGGCAGCCTTGGCCCTTACGGAAATCGACCTTAATTTAAGAAAGAAAGAGGCGGCCATAAACGAGGAAGAAAAAGGGACGCTTGAAAGAACCGACCAGCTTTTCGACAATTTGATTGCTTTGGTTAAGAACTTAAGGCCGATGTCTGTTCTTTCCGAAGAGGAGTATGACGAACTGGCGGCCAGAGGCGCAGTTGATTTTCTGACGGCGAAGATGGGAGCGGAAGCGATTTTGGCTGCCATTGAGAAAGTTGATGTCGAAAAACTGGCGGCGTCCTTAAGAAAAGAAATAGAAGACGTTAAGGGGCAAACGGCCAAATACATTAAACTGGCAAAAAGACTCAAAATTATAGACGGTTTAAAAAGGGCAGCCATTCAGCCGGCCTGGATGATTCTTCGGGTTTTACCGGTTCTTCCGCCGGATTTAAGGCCGATGGTTCAACTGTCCGGTGGACGCTTTGCGACAAGCGACTTAAATGATCTGTACCGGCGGGTTATCAACAGAAACAACCGGCTAAAACATCTTATTTCCTTGGGAGCTCCGGAGATAATTTTGCGTAACGAAAAGCGGATGCTTCAGGAAGCCGTCGATTCGTTAATTGATGCATCGCAAAGAAAAGCCACCCGAAGAGGTCGGGGTAAGCAGGCCTTAAGAAGCCTCTCGGACATGCTTAAAGGAAAACAGGGTCGTTTCAGACAAAACCTTTTGGGCAAAAGAGTCGATTATTCGGGACGTTCCGTTATTATTGTCGGGCCGGAACTCAAACTATCCCAGTGTGGATTGCCGAAGGACATGGCCCTTGAGATGTTTAAGCCCTTTGTTCTAAGGGAAATGATCTTAAGGGGAATTGCCCCCAATGTTAAAAGTGCCAAAAACATGCTTGATAAAAAACCGTCCGAGGTTTTCGATATTCTCGAGGAAATTACAAAAAATCATCCGGTTCTTTTAAATCGTGCCCCTACCCTTCATAAACTATCTATCCAGGCTTTTTACCCGGTCTTAATCGAAGGTAGCGCCATTAGGATTCACCCCGCAATTTGTGCCGGTTTCAACGCAGATTTTGACGGAGACCAAATGGCTGTTCACGTACCTTTATCGCAAAAAGCCGTTGATGAGGCGATCAAACAAATGCTGCCAGAACACAATCTGCTTCGGCCGGCCGACGGTTCACCAATTTCTTCCCCCTCGTCCAAAGAAATGGCGCTTGGTATCTTTTATCTGACCTCAATCGATACTCGAATTGCGCCCTTGGAAACGATCTTTTCCGACCAGGAAGAGGTAATTATTGCCCACCAAAGCAGGAAGCTGGAGCTTAGACAGCTGCTTACGGTACGGCTAAACGGAAAAATTTTGGAAACAACAGTCGGCAGAATTCTTTTCAACGAAGTTTTACCCGAAAGCTTCGTTTTTGTCAATGAAACGATTAATTCGAGCGTAATAAAGAAACTCTTTACCGAAGCCTATTCCAAAGAAACCAAACCGCGGATAGTCGAAATGATCGACGCCATTAAAACCTTGGGCTTTATGGGCGGGACAATTTCCGGGCTTTCTTTCGGAATATCCGATGCGATGGTTTTGCCCGACAAAAAGAAGCTCTTGGAGGTGGCCGAAAATCGAATTAGCGAAATAGAAAGCAATTTTGCTCAAGGTCTTATTACAGCCGAAGAAAGAAAAAGACTTTCTCAGGGTATTTGGATAGAAGTCACCGAGGAGTTGGCCGATAAAACCTGGGACAGTATGGGCGAAGATAATCCGATAAAGATGGTTATTGAGGCCAAAGCAGGCCGGGTTTCCCGGGATCAGGTTAAGCAAATTTGCGCCATCCGCGGTTTGATTGTTGATCCTTTGGGAAAAATTGTCGAATTACCCGTCAAATCGAATTTCCGGGAAGGCCTTTCGGTTTATGAGTACGTAACATCCAGCCGGGGCTCAAGAAAGGGTTTGACCGATACGGCTTTAAAAACGGCCGATGCCGGTTACTTAACGAGACGTTTGGTCGATGTTGCCCACGATATGATTGTCAGGTTGGAAGATTGCGGGACCAAGGAAGGGTTTGTTATTGACAAAGGAGTCCGGCCGAGCGTCTTTTTATCTAGAATTACGGGCCGATTGACCCAAACCGGGATTACTACCTCTAAAGGCAAAGTCCTTCTGCCTAAAAATGAAATTATTACTGAGGAAATGGCCCAGGAAATTGAAAAAGAGGGCATCAGTGAGGTCGTAGTACGCTCACCCCTCTCTTGTGCAGCCAGATACGGAATGTGTATGAAATGTTACGGGCTTGATTTGTCCAATAAACAAACGGTTGATTTGGGAACGCCCGTTGGCGTCATCGCCGCCCAGTCCATCGGTGAGCCCGGCACGCAGCTGACTCTAAAGACAAAACATTTAGGCGGAATTGTCGGACTCGACGTAACCCAAGGTTTGCCCAGGGTAGAAGAGCTTTTCGAATCAAGAACGCCGAAAATTCTTTCGCCTTTATCGGAAATACCCGGAAAAGTCAGAGTTGCGGAAGTTGAAGAAGGCTGGAAAGTAACCGTTACCAACAGCGAGATGAAACCGGTTGAGGAAAGAGAGTATCTTATTCCCAAAACGGTAAAATTGGCGGTCGAGGACAAACAATTAATCGATGCCGGAACTCAACTGGCAGCCGGTGCTTTGGATATTAAAGAAATCCTTTCAATAAGGGGTTTAAGAGAAGCCCAGCAATATTTAATAAATGAGATTCAGAAGGTTTATGAATCACAAGGAATACCGATTAACGATAAGCACTTCGAGGTTATCATCAGGAAAATGAGCGACGAAGTACGAATTGTGACCCCGGGCGACACACCCCTTTTACCCGGTGAGATTGTAGATAAGACGGTTTTTGAAGAGGAAAACGAAAAAGTATTAGCGGCCGGCGGAGAACCGGCCAGCGCACAACAGGTTATTTTGGGTATTACCCGCCGGGCTTTATATACGGAATCTTGGCTCTCGGCCGCTTCCTTCGAACAAACGACCGATGTTTTAACCGAAGCGGCTCTTATGGCCAAAGAGGATAAGCTGTTGGGTCTTAAGGAGAACGTGATTATCGGCCGCCTTATTCCGGTTACGGCCGAAAGAGCAGCCATAAAAACCGATAGCGATAGAGCTGCAACCAGCCAAAAAGAAGCCGATTTAGAAGAAATTCCGGAGGAAACAAGCTTGCCCCAAGAGGGGAATCTTTGATAGAATTCCAATTGCCCGATTAATTTTATATGCCGACCATATCACAATTAGTTCGTAAAGGCCGAAAACGCTTACACAAAAAGACAAAAACAGCGGGACTGCGGCGCTGGTTTTCCGCTAAGGAGCGAAAATTCGGGGAACTTTCCTCTCCCTTTAAAAGAGGGGTTGTGCTTTCAGTGAGAACAATGACGCCCAAAAAACCAAACTCGGCTTTAAGAAAAGTGGCCAGGGTAAGACTTTCGAACAAGCACGAAGTAACAGCCTACATTCCGGGCGAGGGACATGAATTAGCCGAGCATTCAATCGTTCTTATCCGCGGCGGAAGAGTCAAGGACTTGCCGGGTGTTAAATATCAGGTCATAAGGGGCAAGTTTGACACTACTGGCGTCGTTGGCAGACAAACGTCAAGATCGCGCTACGGAGCCAAGAAAGGAGGCGGTATAGTCAGACCGGCAGCGCCGGTTGCAGCGCCGGCTGCTTCTGACGAAACCGTTTAAAAATGGCCAGAAGAGGACAAGCCAAAATAAGAGCCGTAGCAATAGATCCTTTATATGGAAACAAGACGGTAACAAAACTCATAAACCGCATAATGAAAAACGGTAAGAGGTCCGTTGCCGCAAAGGAAGTATACGGAGCCTTTGCCATTATTAAGGAAAAAACGGGCGAAGAGCCGCTAAAAATATATACTCAGGCGCTTGATAACATCAAGCCGACAATGGAAGTTCGTCCGCGCCGTGTCGGGGGAGCCGCCTACCAGGTGCCGATGAGCGTCCGTGGTCCCAGGCGGGAGTCGCTCGGCGTCAGATGGCTGGTCGCAGCCGCCCGCGGTCGTTCCAATTCCGACTTCCATACTTTTGCCGAAAAATTGGCCACCGAAATAATCGAAGCCTCAAAGGGTGAGGGAATAGCCGTTAAAAAGCGTTTGGATGTCGAGAGGGTCGCCGAGGCAAACCGCGCCTTCGCCCACTTCAGGTGGTAATTCTTTCGTGTAAGATAATATTATGCCTGCAGAAGTAACCAAGAAAAAAGCAGCTATGATTATGACGGTCACCAAAGACCGCGACGTTCCATTGGAAAGAATCCGAAATATCGGTATTATTGCCCATATCGACGCCGGCAAAACGACTACGACCGAAAGAATCCTTTATGAAACCGGAAAAACTTATAAACAGGGTTCGGTCGACGAAGGAACAACCGTTACCGATTGGATGGCTCAGGAAAGGGAACGCGGCATTACCATTGTTTCAGCTGCCATAACGACCTTTTGGGATTTAAAAGAATCTTCTTCTATTCACTCGGGCCACTATCGGGTTAACATTATCGACACGCCCGGCCATATCGATTTTACGGCCGAGGTTGAGCGTTCTTTAAGAGTTTTGGACGGCGCAGTTATGGTTTTTGACGGCCGGACGGGGGTTGAAAGCCAGTCGGAAACCGTCTGGCGCCAGGCCGATAAATACAATGTGCCCCGAATATGTGTTCTTAATAAAATAAACCTGATCGGTGCCGATTTTGAAGGTTCCTTAAAATCCATTCATGAGCGCTTGGGTGCCAACGCTGCCCCGATTGTATTACCTATCGGCATTGAACACGAACACCGTGGGATTGTCGATTTGGTCAAAATGAAGGCGTATTCGTTTAAAGCCGTCGAAGACAACGATTTAACCGAGGAAGAAATTCCGGCTGAGATGTTAGATTCGGCCAAAAAGTATAGACAAGAGCTGATTGAAAAAGTATCTGAGTTCGATGATTCCGCTCTGGCAAAATACTTGGAAGGGATTGAGCCGACTGAGGCGGAATTGAAAAGAGCCATTAGGGCGGGGGTTGTGACAGGAAAGTTCTTCCCGGTCTTTAGTGGCGACAACCGAACATGTGAAGTTCAAAAACTTTTAGACGGCGTCATCGAGTATTTGCCTTCTCCTTTGGATTTGCCGCCTGTTGATGGCACAAATCCGAAAACCGGGGAAAGGGAAGTGCGGGAAAGAAAGAACGAAGCGCCTTTTTCGGCTCTCGCCTTTAAAGTAATGACCGATCCCCACGTCGGCCGTTTGGTTTATTTAAGAATCTATTCGGGGAAACTCTCAAGCGGCCAGGTTATTTACAACACGACCGAACAGAAACAGGAACGAATTGGCAAGCTGGTTTTATTGCATGCCGACCAGAGAGAGCTTATCGAAAGTGCCTATGCGGGTGAAATTGTCGCCGCCGTCGGTATAAAAGAAACAACGACCGGTGATACTCTTTGTGACCCGGGTCACCCGATTATTCTTGAATCAATTTCTTTCCCGGAACCGGTCATTTCTTTGGCTATTGAACCGGCGACCAAATCTGATCAGGAAAAAATGGGTATCGCCCTTAGTAAATTGTCCGACGAAGATCCGACTTTTAAAATTAAGTCTAATCCGGAAACGGGACAGACGATTATTTCCGGAATGGGCGAGTTACAGCTTGAGGTTTTGGTCGACAGAATGAAACGGGAATTCAATGTCGAAGCCGCTACCGGCGCTCCCCAGGTTGCTTATAAAGAGACGATTAAAAAGATGGCCGAAGGCGAAGGCAAATATATTCGCCAAACCGGCGGCCGCGGACAATATGGTCATTGTTTAGTGAGAGTCGAACCCAAAGGTCGGGGGGAGGGCTATGAATTCAAATCCGAAATCAAAGGCGGTGCCATTCCTTCCGAGTATATTCCGGCCATTGAAAAAGGAGTTCGGGAAAAACTGGAGAATGGGATATTGGCCGGTTTTCCGATGGTCGATTTGGGTGTTTTCGTCTTTGACGGTACTTTCCATGATGTCGATTCATCCGAAATTGCCTTTAAAATTGCCGGCTCTCTGGCGGTTGAGGAAGCCGTAAGAAGAGCAGACATGGCTCTTTTGGAGCCGATTATGAAACTGGAGGTATCCACCCCCGAAGAATTTATGGGTGATGTCATCGGTGATTTATCCGCCAAACGTGCCCAAATCTCGGGGACCCAGAAGCGGGGAGTAATGACAATTGTTAATGCCATGGCGCCTTTGGCCGAGCTTTCAGGTTATGCGACCATGCTTCGCTCAATTTCTCAAGGTCGGGCCAGTTTCTATATGGAGCCTTCACACTACGAAGAGGTGCCGAAAAATATTGCCGAAGCTATTGTTGTCAAGTCGGGGAAGACACGGGCAAGTTGACCCTTGACACGCACAATTAGCCTTGTTTATAATACGCCTTATTACAGGGCTTTTATGCCCTGTTTAATTTGTCAGAAGATTTGGTATAATTTTAAATAAGTATGGCAGCTGAAGCAAAACAAAAATTTGACAGAACCAAGCCGCATATCAATGTCGGAACCATCGGCCATGTTGACCATGGAAAAACGACCTTAACTGCGGCCATTACTTCGGTTTTATCCAAACAGCCGGGGAATAAAACAAAAGTCCTAAAATTTGACGAGATTGACAATGCTCCCGAAGAAAAGGAGCGGGGTGTTACCATCAATATTACCCACGTTGAGTATGAGACTGACAAAAGGCACTATGCCCACATCGATGCTCCGGGTCACGCCGACTACATTAAAAACATGATTACCGGGGCTGCCCAAATGGACGGTGCGATATTGGTTATTTCGGCCGCCGACGGACCGATGCCGCAAACCAGAGAGCACGTCATTTTGGCCCGCCAAGTCAATGTACCCGCGATCGTCGTCTTTCTTAACAAAGTCGATACGGTCGATGACCCCGAGATTATCGACTTGGTCGAGGCTGACGTTCGTGACCTTTTGAAGAAATACGAATATCCAGGTGACGAAATTCCCATTATTAAGGGTTCGGCCTTAAAAGCTCTCGAAGGCGATAAAGATGCCGAGGCCAAGATATTGGAACTTATGAAAGCGGTCGATGATTATATTCCCCAGCCGATCAGGGATACGGAAAAACCCTTCTTGATGCCGGTTGAGGATGTTTTTGCTATCAAAGGACGCGGAACGGTAGTTACCGGCCGGGTCGAGCGGGGAAAACTTAAGGTTAACGAGGAGATTGAAATAGTCGGTTTAAAAGAAACCAAGAAAACGGTTGCGACGGGCCTTGAGATGTTCAGAAAAACCTTGGATGAGGTTCAGGCCGGAGATAATGTCGGAATTTTACTTAGAGGTATAGAAAAAGACGATGTCGAGCGCGGCCAGGTTTTGGCCAAGCCGGGGACGCTAACCCCGCACACTGAATTTGACGCCGAAGTCTATATTCTTTCCAAAGAAGAGGGCGGCCGTCACACACCGTTCTTTACCGGTTATAAACCGCAGTTCTATGTAAAAACAGCCGACATTACGGGCGAAGTGACTCTTCCTGAAGGAATTGAGATGGTTATGCCCGGCGACAGTGCCAAAATGAAGGTCAAACTCATTCAGCCCGTAGCTATGGAAGAAGGTTTCCGATTTGCTATTCGGGAGGGCGGTAGCACGGTTGGTGCCGGCGTTATCACCAAAATTACAGCCTAAATAGTCTTAAAGTTTTGCCCCAGTTTGTGAATTGGGGCTTTTTGCACCTTTATGCCGATAGGAAGACTACGAGTCAAGCTAAAGTCCTACGACCACCGTGTCATCGATGACGCGGCGGGGAAGATATTGGATACGGCTTTGGCTACCGGTGCAAAAATTGTCGGCCCCATACCACTCCCCACCAATAGAACCATAATGGCCGTCAAAGAATCCCCTTTTACTGATAAAGACGCTCAGGAACATTATGAAATTTTGGTTCACAAAAGACTAATCGATATTATTGACCCCAGCGAGCGAACGATCGATTCCTTATCCAACCTTGATCTTCCAGCGGGAGTCTCTATCGAGATAAAGATGTAAAAAATCCTCCATTTTGTTTTTTGCCCTGTGCTAAAATAGCCCTACGATGTGCGGCCGATACGTTTTTTGGAACCCCGACGGGATACGCGAGCGCTATGAAACCAAAAGTATGGTTTCCTGGGAACCGTCGTACAATATTACCCCGGGCATGATTAATCCGGTTATTACCCGCCAGAGCCCGAACAGGGTGGTTCTGATGAAATGGGGACTGATCCCCTTTTGGGCAAAAGACCCGAAAATAGGGTATAAAATGATAAATGCCCGGGCGGAAGATATCGAAGCCAAACCGGCTTTCCGCCGCCCAATAAGAAATACGAGATGTTTGGTTCCTTGCGACGGCTTTTACGAATGGAAACGGCTGACTTTGGAAAAAAAAGAGGAAAAAATCCCCTGGTTTATCGGTTTAAAAGATAAAAGCACCTTTTCTCTGGCCGGGATTTTTGATATATGGAAAGACGCCGAAGGCAAAGAAATTTTATCCTATTCGATAATCACGACCGAACCGAATTTTATAATGGCTAAAATCCACAGCCGTATGCCGGTTATCCTCGCCCAAAAAGATGAGGACGTTTGGCTTAATAAATCGGAAGAATTGCCCGAAATATTGACCCTTCTTGGGTCTTACCCGGCAAAGGAAATGGTTTCTTATCCTGTCTCGACCCGCGTTAACTCGCCTATCAACGACGACATTTGCTTAACAGAACCTTTGGTAGTAAAGTAGCCAAAATGACGGAGAGAAACTATTTTTTGCAAGACATAGATTTGGCAATCAGCGCTTCACACGCATTCGAAGATGCTTTGCGTATTATAACTCACCTTCAGGATTATTCATGGGAGGAGGTAGTTGATGCTGTGGCCTTTTTAAAAAACGAAAAAGAAATTTTCTCCCGATATATCGAAGAGGCACAAACGGAATTTGACGCCAACCTACTTGATGCAATTTGGACTGGCACATTTCATCATGTCCTACCGTCTGAGGACTCCAAGCGTTGGTAAATGTGCTGATAATACAGTCGTAACCACGACAGTTTGTCCTCGATTATTTATTGGATTTTGTAAGCACCTTGGATTTTTTCGAAGGTTGTCCGCCGGGCATCCAAGGCCGATTCCAGTCCTTTATCGACCAGAATTAAACTCACAATTGCCCTGGCAATATTTTGCGACGGAGCGATGCCTGTCCTAACAAGAACCTGGGCGGCCGAAGAATGCAAGGAAAAACGGGTGGCATCCAGAGCTGCCAATTCTTCCCGCGAAATTGGCCCGCTATCCATTTTCTGGCTGTCCTTAATCAATTTTTCGTATTCGGCTAAATTGCCGATAAAAGCCTGCGGGTATTTACTGCTGAGATATTTGAAATCGACGATGTCGGTTCCGTATTTTATCAATGCATCTTCTGCGTTTCTACTCTCCAGAAACACCCTTTCCTTTTCTTTTTGGGTGACATCCGGAGACATTTGTTTTTCTCGGAAAAAGTTATTAAAAGCATCTTTATATAAGCGGCTTGAATAAAAGCCGTCCATTAGCTCCCACGGGTCGCGGACTACCTCAGGTTCCATAATCTTGACTTCCCGAACGGCAACTTCGCTTGTGTTGGCAGTTTCCATCTATTCCACTATACCTCAAAATTATTGGCTAATTTAGCCTTAAAGTATTAAAATACGGCCACGATGGAAAGAAATTTGTGTCACGAAACCGGCTGCCCCGACCTTTGCTGCGCGGACAAATGGGCCCGCTTTTCCCCACAGGAAATCGCGGATGTATTTCCAAAAGCGATTTATCTACCCTGGAATGAGGAGGTAAAATGGCTTCCCGGGGGCGTTTATATATTGGGTGAAGAAGGCGGCGACGGGAGACGCAGGGTTTTTATTAAAGGCCACTGTCCCAACAATATCGACGGCTGTAATGCCCCCTATAAGCCCCGAATATGTCAAACTCACCGGTTCGCAGGCGCAGTCTGTAATTCTATTCGAAAGGACAAAAAACTGGCGCCGGTAGAGGTAGCCGTGGAAATAAAGTAGATTTTTCTGCCTTTCTCCAGAGAAGACCAAACAGGATTTAATTGATGATAAATAATTTTATATTATAAGTTGACCTATATGCGTTTGACGGTAATTCTCCTTCTTGGAACGGAAGCCATTGTAAAGAGATACGAAGCCCGCTCGGTCACTTCAATTTCAGCTGCCTGCCCGGTCTGGGTTAGTTCGAAGCTCTGGTTTTGGTTTTCTGCCCGAATATCTCCCTGCCCGAGTCTGTCTCCCAAGTAGACAATCTTGCTGCCGGAGAGCGTCGGTATTTCTGTTTTGAATGGACGGCCGTTAACAGACGCTATCTTTATATGGCCGTCGACGTAAATTTCGATAGGTGACATATTGATTACCTTGGCAATAATAGCAAAAAAGATGATTTATGCCTAATTTGTATTTTTGTCAAAGCTGATTGACGATTTATGCCTGATGCTATATAATTTGCCCATCAATGGAGGTGGTTATCAGATATTAACCTCTAAATAGTTTTGTAGGATGTGCCAAGTTTGGGGCGCCTCCGGCGCCTTTTTTTGTGGGAAAACAGAAATAGTCAAAAATGACGGTTAGATAAAAATAAGTTTTTCATAGGAATGATAGAAACAATTCTGGCTTCAAAAGTGAGTATGGGAGCGACCTTTGTCAAAGGCCGTAGGGTACCCGTGACCAAAGTAATTGCCGGTCCCTGCATCGTAACGCAGGTTAAAAACATGGATAAAGACGGCTATTGGGCTATCCAGCTTGGTTTCGGGGAGAGAAATATTAGAAACATTTCCAAAGCTGAACAAGGTCACATCAAGGGTGCCATCAAAGAAAAAAAGGCGCCTCGTTTTTTGGCTGAGGTAAGGCTTACCAAGGAAGCCGACCTGAAAGTCGGCGATAAGGTAGTCGTTTCCGATCTTTTTAGTCCGGGCGATATAGTTGCCGTAACCGGGGTATCAAAAGGCAAGGGTTTTGCTGGTGTTGTTAAGCGCTGGGGTTTTGCCGGCGGACCGAGAACTCACGGACAAAGTGATCGAGAGCGTGCCCCGGGCTCTATCGGCCAGGGAACGACACCCGGCCGGGTTTACAAGGGCAAGCATATGGCCGGCCGGATGGGCCAGGATCAGGTTACTGTTAAAAATTTGCAAATAATTTCGGTTGACCCTGAAAATAATCTCCTGGAAATTTCCGGCTCAATTCCCGGCACCAGAGGATCTTTATTGAAAATCAAAAGACTGACCAAAGGAGAGTTGGAAGGAATTCAGGAAGTTCAGGCACAAGTTGTCGAGGGAGAAGCCCCGGCCGAAGAGGCCCCAGAGGGTGGGATTCCAACCGAAGCCGGCGAAAAACCGGAAGTTTTAGAAGAAAAAATGAAGCCTTTAAGCGGACAAAGCGAGGCCGGGGAACAATCAGATGAATAAAGCCGACACTTATTCAATAAAAGGCGTTAAATCGGGTAGCCTAAGCTTACCCAAGGAATTTAGTGTCAAAGAAAACTGGTCGCTTTTAGCCCAAGCGATTCGGGTCTATAATGCCCGTTCGCATGTCGGTCATGCTAAAGTTCAAACCAGAGCCGAGGTTAACCGGACAAAAAAGAAAGTTTATCGTCAAAAGGGCACCGGCGGCGCAAGACACGGAGCCCGCTCGGCCCCAATTTATGTCGGTGGCGGCGTAGCACACGGCCCGAAACTCATAAAAAGAGAGCTGGCAATTAGTAAAAAACTTGGCAAAAAAGCCCTTAATGTTGCCCTTTCTTTAAAGAGCAAGGAGAACCAGGTTGTTGTTGTCGGAGGTTTGGGTGCGGTTACTAAGGCTAAAGAGATAGTCGGTTTGGTTAAGACAATTGTCAAGACTCAGGAATCAAAAAATAAACGTTTCACTTTTGCTTTATCGGATGAAAATTTAAAAATCAGCCGGAACTTTAAAAACCTGAAAAATATTAAATATCTCCCCTACAGAAACCTTAACGCCTACGAGGTATTTTTCGGCGGAATGCTGGTTTTGGATAAGGCAGTTTTTGAAGTCAAGCCAAAAGCCCTAAAAACAAAAGTTCAAGCCCAAAAAGGAGGAAAAAGTAAATGAAATTAATCCCAATCGTTACAGAAAAAAGCATGAAGGAAGCAAAAGACCGAAGATATACTTTTGAGGTCGACAGGGGTTTGACCAAGCCACAAATTAGAAAGTTGATTGAAGATACTTTTGATGTCCATGTCGTAAAAATTCAAACCCTTAAAATCGGCGGAGAAAACAAAAAAAATATGAAAGGCTATCGGCAGATAACACCCGCTGTAAAAAGGGCAAAAGTAAGCCTGAAGGAAAAAGAATCAATTTCGATTTTTGAGGAAAAGAAGAAATAGGTTAAAAAACTTAATTAAATATGAAAAAACTAAAAAGAATTCTACCAAAAAAAAGCGGTCGTAGCCAAGGTCGTCTGACCGTTCGTCATCAGGGCGGACGGGCAAAGCGTTTTTTAAGAGATATTGATTTTGACCGAGCCAAAAAGGGAGTTTGGGGAAAAGTTGAGTGTATTGAATATGATCCGAACCGTTCGGCAGAGATAGCCCTGGTTCTTTACGAAGACGGCGAAAGATGTTATATATTGGCACCCAATACTCTTGCAATTGGCCAAAAAATCATCAGTTCCGAGGACGCCCCAATCGAGGTAGGCAACTCTTTACCCTTGGGAAAAATTCCGATCGGAAAGGGCATTCATAATATCGAAATCAGGCCCGGCAAAGGGGGACAGCTGGTAAAAAGTGCCGGTAGTGTCGCGACCGTCCAGGGAAAAGAAAACGATTGGGTTTTGGTTAAACTACCTTCCGGCGAAGTAAGAAAGTTTGACGCTACCTGTCGGGCGACGATCGGGCAATTGGGAAGAGTTGAGGCCAAAACTGAGCATTTCAGAAAGGCCGGACAAAGAAGGAACTTAGGGATAAGACCGACCGTTCGGGGAGTTGCGATGCATCCTCACGCCCATCCGCACGGCGGCGGAGAAGGCAGAAGTCATATCGGTTTGAAATACCCAAAAACGCCTTACGGAAAACCGGCCGTTGGTAATACCAGAAAAAAAATGAAATATTCGGATAAATTAATAGTTAAAGGAAGAAAGGAATCGCAAAGAGGTTAAGCTATGTCCAGAAGTAGGAAAAAAGGTCCTTTTGTTGACGAACGCCTGGTAAAAAAGGTAGACGGTGGTATGGGAGCAAAAGAAAACCCGATTAAAACCTGGTCCAGATTCTCACAAATTCCGCCTAAATTTGTCGGCAAGTATTTTCAAGTCCATAACGGGCGGATATTTATCGATGTTTTTGTGACCGAAGACATGGTCGGGCATCGGTTTGGTGAATTTGCGCCGACCAGAACATTCAGAGGACACGGAGAAGTAGTAAAAAGAATTCTGGAGAAGACATAGGCGGAATAAACAATTATGGAATTTAGAGCAACACAAAAATATCTACTTGCCTCACCCAGGAAATTGAGGGATGTTGTGGTTTATATTAAAAAATTAAGTCCCTCAAAAGCCGTTGAGATTTTACCCTTTATCGGAAAAAGGGCAGCCGAGCCTTTGGCCAAAGTGATTAAGTCGGCCATTGCTAACGCGAAGGCAACGGGAGTCAATGAAAGCGATTTGGTTTTTAAAGAAATCCAGATTGGCGAAGGTCCGAGGTTATCAAGGTGGCAGGCAGGTGCCCACGGAAGAGTTAAACCCTTCAAAAAAAGGATGAGTCATATCCGCGTTGTTTTAGGGGTTTTGGAAAAAATGCCGGTTCAATCTCCGAAACCTTTGGCCGACACAAAAGATAAAAATGCGGATAAGACGAAAAAAGAAAGTTTAGCCAAGATTGAGAAAAAAGATGAAAAAGGAGGAAAAGCATAAAGGATATGGGACAAAAAATGAATCCGGTCGGATTAAGAACAGGCCATTTCCTAAACTGGAAATCACGTTGGTTTTCGGAAGACAGGAAATATAAGGATTATTTGATTGAGGATGTCAGAATCCGGAAATCTTTGATGGATAAGCTGAAGTTGGCCGGAATTACGAGTGTCGAAATAGAAAGATTGCCAAAATCGATGGTTATTTGTTTGACAGTATCCCGACCGGGTGTTGTTATCGGCCGGGGCGGGACGGGCATAGAAGACGTAAAAAAATTTGTTTTGGGAATAATCAAGATAGTCCGGGGGGAAGTACCCAAAGATTTAAAAATCGATCTTAAAGTAAACGAGGTCAAAAATCCCGAATTATCGGCTTATTTGGTAGCCTCGAGAATTGCAGCCGAGCTTGAACGCAGAATGTCGCACCGAAGAGTAGTGGTCAAAACAATCGAAAGAGTGATGTCGGCCGGAGCTCTTGGTATAAAAGTTGTTTTGGGGGGAAGAATAAACGGTGCCGAGATTTCCAGGGTTGAAAAATTTCAGACAGGCTCAGTGCCGACGCAAACATTAAGAGAAAATATTGATTATGCTCAATATCAGGCTTTGCTCAAAAGAGGATACGTCGGCGTAAAAGTCTGGATTCATATCAAGGAAGAACAGTAATTTAACTTTTTAAAGGAAATATAAATGTTACAACCTAAACGACAAAAATATTTAAAAGCATTTCGCGGAAAAAGGCGGGGCAAAGCCGTCCGCGGTTCATTTTTGTCATTCGGCGAATTTGGTCTAAAATCCTTAGGCAGAAGCTGGATGGCTGCCAAACAAATTGAGGCGGCAAGAAAAGCGATTATGCACGAATTAAAAAAGGGCGGTAGGGTATGGATAAGAGTTTATCCGGATAAACCGGTGACTTCGCGCCCGGCCGGAAAAAGAATGGGTAGCGGAAAGGGCGAAATTGACAGATATGTTGCAGTAATAATCCCCGGCCGAATATTATTTGAAATCGCCGGAACAACCAGGGAGATAGCCGAACGGGCTTTTCAAAGGGCAGCTGCAAAAATTCCTTTTAAGACTAAAATGATAACCAAGGAGGAATAATGAAAAAGAAAGATTTAGCAGACATCCGCAGTAAAGAAGTAGGCGAAATAAACAAAAGCATTGTCGGAAAAAAGAAAGAGTTAAGAAGGGTCGTGGCAGAAATGTATACAGGCAATGAAAAGAATTTAAAAAAAGCGCGAAATATGAGGCGGGATATTGCCCAAATTTTGACCATAATCAAAGAAAAGGAATTGATAGCAAAAAGCCCGCCCAAGTCCGAAGAAAAAACAGAAAAATGAAAATATTTAAAGGAAAAGTTATAGCGACAAACAGTAACAAGACGGCCACTGTTTTGGTGAGCAGAATCGTTGCCCATCCGATATACCTTAAACGGTATAAAAGAGTAAAGAAATATCATGTTCATGATGAGCTGGGCGTGTCGGTTGGCGAGTCGGTTAAATTTGCCGCCTCGAAGCCTTACAGCAGGACAAAAAAATGGAAAATTATAGAAACAGTCAAAAAGAAAGGAATTAAAGAAAAATGATTCAATTAAGAACCCAGCTTATACCGGCCGATAATTCAGGTGCAAAAAGATTAATGGTAATTGGTGTTCCGGGCCGGGTTGGGAAAAAAGTAACCATTGGTGACGTAGTTTTGTGTGTTGTTCAAACAGCAGATCCGGCAGGTGTCGTAAAAGACAGTGAAAAAGTCAAGGTCTTAATAGTCAGAACCAGAAAGGAAGTAAGGCGTCAGGATGGCAGCTATGTCCGTTTTGATGATAATGCCGGGGTAATTATCGATAAACAAGGGCTACCCCGGGGGACGAGAATTCTCGGACCGATTGCCAGGGAAGTAAAAGAGGTCGGCTATCATAAAATTGCCTCACTAGCCAGGGAAGTAGTTTAAAAAATGATAAAACTTAAAGTCGGAGACAATGTAAAAATAACGGCCGGTAAAGATAAAGGCCGTGAGGGAAAGATTGAACGGATTTTTCCCAAAGAATCGGCCGTTTTAGTGCCGGGTTTAAATATTTACAAAAGACACGTTAAAGGTGCCAGCGGGCAAAAGGGCGGTATTTATGAATTGCCCAGACCGTTTGTTTTTGCCAAAGTAGCCTTGGTGTGCCCAAAATGCAAAAAAGTTACTAGGGTAGGTTTTAAGATAATCGGGACGGAAAAGCGAAGAATTTGTCGTAAGTGCGGAAAAGAAATTGATATTAAATAATGAATAAACAAAGATTGCAGGAAAAGTACGAAAAAGAAGTAGCGCCGGCTTTAGCAAAAGAATTGGCTATTAAAAATAAGATGGCAATTCCTAGACTAACAAAAGTAGTGGTTAATGTCGGAATAGGAGAAATTGCCGGAAATAAGGATACTATGGAACAAGCGAAAAAAGATTTAGCTCAAATTACAGGACAGGCGCCTAACGTAAGGAATGCCAAGATCTCCGTCGCCAGCTTTAATTTGCGGCGCGGTATGCCCGTAGGCCTTACGGTTACGCTAAGGGCCACGAAAATGTATGCTTTCGTCGATCGGTTATTTTCCATTGTTCTGCCCCGTTTTCGCGATTTTCGCGGCGTAAGTGATAAGAGTTTTGATAATGGGGGCAATTATACGCTGGGGATTTACGAATATACGGTTTTTCCGGAAATTGATTTAGCCAAAAGCCACGCCCTAAAAGGTTGCGAAATTTCATTGGTAACCAATACCCAAAGTCCCGCCGAAAGCAGGCGGTTATTGGAACTTTTAGGCATGCCGTTTACGAAGGAAAATTTGGCTCAGGCTAAACTAACCAAGGAAGAAAGCGTTTCTACCAAGGAAAATAACGTCTAGTCGGTAAGTAAAACGAATCGAACTATGGCAACAAAAGCAAAAGAAGTCAGGGAAACAAAAAAACTTAAATTTAAAGTCCGCTACCGAAACCGTTGTGCCCGCTGTGGACGGCCGAGGGGTTATATGAGAAAATTTGGACTTTGTAGGTTGTGTTTTCGGGAACTGGTTTTAAAAGGAGAAGTACCGGGTGTTCGAAAAGCCAGTTGGTAGGAGAAATATGATTAAACAGAATTCAAAAAAAGAAAAAAAGACAGTTTCGTCACAAAAATTTGGAGTGGTTGGCTATCCGGTTGGCGATTTTTTGATTAGGATTAAAAATGCGGCCATGGCCCGGCAGAAAACGGTTGTGGTTAGAAAAACGAATTTTATTTTAGCCTTGGCTAAAGCCCTTAAAAAAGAAAGTTTTTTGGATAGTGTTGAAAGCGATAAAGATATAATTACGGTTAGCCTTACCATTAGAAAAAAAGAGTCACTTATTATGGGTATGAAGCTTATTTCCAAACCGGGCCAAAGGCGCTATATGGGAATAAAAGATTTGCTTAAGATAAAAAGACCATCGACCTTTTTTATATCAACACCCAAAGGAATATTGTCTTCGAGGGAAGCGATAAAAGCCGGACTTGGCGGGGAAGTAATTGTGGAGGTATGGTGATATGAGCAAGATTGGCAGATTACCGGTCGCAGTTCCTGCTGGGGTAGTTGTTGAAACTTGCCCCGACGGGCTTAAAGTAAGCGGTCCAAAGGGAAGCTTGACTGTTAAAATTCCGAAAGGAATTACTTTCAGCCAAAAAGAAAATGAAATTGTTTTTGCACAGATCAGAAAGTATAAAGAGATGAATAGCTTGTTCGGAACAACCAGAGCCCTTTTTTCGAACACGGTAAAAGGCGTCAGTGATGGCTGGAAAAAAGAATTGGAATTAGTCGGAACAGGCTATCGGGCGGAAGTGGTCGGGCAGGATTTGGTTCTTACGGTTGGCTTTTCGCACCCGGTAAAAATTGCCGCCCCCGAGGGAATTGGAATAAAGGTCGAAAAAACAACAATTTCAGTTGAAGGCCCCGATAAAGAATTAGTCGGACAGATTGCCGCCAATATTCGAAAAGTCAGACCTCCGGAGCCTTATAAAGGTAAAGGCATTAAATATAAAGACGAAGTGATAAGAAGAAAAGCAGGCAAGGCCGCAAAAGCCGTAACCGGAAGCGCCGCCTAACAAAGTAAAATAATTTAAAAAAGATGGAAAAAACTTTGGCGAGAAAAAGAAGAACAAGAGCTAAAATGATTAAAAGTTCGGATCGGCCGCGTTTGAGCGTTTTTCGGTCGAACAGACACATTTTTGGCCAGATAATTGATGACACAAAAGGAATTACCCTGGTTGCCTTTTCTGACAAGGTTTTGGCAAAAATCAATAAATCACTTAAGGGAACCAAGGTTGAAATTGCCGGCCATGTCGGGGAGGAATTGGCAAAAAAAGCAAAAGTGAAAAAAATCAGTAAAGTAATTTTTGACAGAGGAGCTTATAAATATCACGGACGCGTTAAAGCCCTGGCCGAAGGAGCCAGAAAAGGCGGTTTAGAATTTTAATATGGCATACCAGAATTATTTTTCCGAGGTAAGAGAATTTGAGGAAAAGGTTGTTCAAATCAATCGAATTTCCAAAAAAACCAAAGGCGGAAATCAGATTCGATTTTCGGCTTTGGTTGTTGTGGGTGATAAGAAAGGCAAAGTAGGCGTCGGTCTTTCAAAAGCTCCCGATGTAAGAAGTGCCATCCGAAAAGCTATTTCTAAAGCCAAGCGAAAAATGATAGCGGTCCCGCTTAGGGGAAACACTATTCCCTACTCTGTCAGGGAAAAATTTTCAGCCGCCGAAATTTTACTTAAACCAGCACCACCCGGTTCGGGTATTATTGCAGGAGGGCCGATGAGGGTTGTTCTTGAACTGGCCGGGATAAAAGATGCGGTGGGGAAAATTTTGGGGACCAAAAATAAAATTTCAAATGTTTATGCAACGATCACGGCCTTGGAGACGATTTCGAAAATAAAAGAAAGAAAGGATGAAAGGAAACATGCAAAATCTTCCTAAAGTTATTACTAAAAGTAAAAAAAGGATAGGTCGGGGCGTCGGCAGCGGAAAAGGCAGTCATACGGTTGGCCGTGGTCAAAAAGGTCAGAAATCAAGAGGTGATTTAGGGATCCTTTTTGAAGGAATAAAAATGAAGAAATCGTTTATTAAGAAATTGCCCCTTCGAAGAGGAAAAGGAAAGTTCGGACCAAAAGCCAAGCCCGTTATTATTAATTTGGTTGATTTGGGATATTTGCCGTCAGGGACAAAAATCACCTTGGAATTTCTTATTAAAGAAGGTATTGTTGATAACCTTGAGGCCAGAACATATGGTGTAAAAATATTGGGCGGCGGGAAATTGGATAAGAAACTGCTGATTAGTTTGCCTATCTCGAAATCGGCTCTAAAAAAACTGGAGAAAGCCGGCGGAAAGGTTATCTAAAATGTTTTCAAAAATTGCCCATTTTTTTTCGAGACTGGTTAAGACTCCGAGTATCAGAAAAAAACTTCTTATTACAGCTTTAATCGTTTTTATTTTCAGGCTGGTTGCCCACATTCCGGCGGCAGGAATCGACAGAACCTCCCTGGCTGCCCTTTTTTCGGGCAGTCCGCTTTTAACTCTTCTTGATGTTTTTTCCGGCGGCACCTTAGCCAATTTTTCGATCATGGCTTTGGGTTTAAATCCTTACATTAACGCCTCGATTATTTTGCAGCTTCTAACTTATATCGTTCCGTCTTTGGAGGAATTGTCCAAAGAGGGTGAATACGGACAGGAAAAAATCAACCAATATACCAGATTTTTAACGGTGCCTTTAGCGGCCGTTCAGGCTTTCGGCATGTACACTTTGATTAAAAGTCAGGGTATTATTTCGAATTTGTCCCCCATTTCTCTTATTGCTCTTGTTTTAACTATGACTTGTGGTACGGTTTTCGCCGTTTGGTTAGGAGAGCTCATTACCGAGTATGGAATAACCAATGGCATTTCTTTTCTTATTTTTACGGGGATAGTTTCCCGTATGCCCGTAACTATTGGCCAGTCAATTACCTCAATTACTTCAGCCGATTTACTCAAGGTAGGCCTTTTTCTTGGTTTGGCCGTAGTTGTTATCGGTCTAATTGTCTTTATGAATGAAGCCGTAAGAAGAATTCCGATTTCTTATGCCAGGCGGGCCGGTGGAATGATGCCGCAGTCTTCATATATTCCTTTGCGGCTCAATCAAGCCGGCGTAATTCCGATTATTTTCGCCGTTTCGTTGGTTCTTCTTCCTTCAATGGTCAGCCAATTTCTGACCGGAGTAGACAATGCCAGCATAAGTAAAATTGCCAATACAATCGCGGTTACCTTTAATCCGCAATCGCTTATCTATAATTTGGTTTATTTCTTTTTGGTTTTTGGTTTTACCTATTTCTATACCGCTGTTGTTTTTAATCCCGAAAAAATTGCGGAGAACTTACAGAAAAATGGCGGTTTTATTTCCGGAATTAGGCCGGGCGTTGAAACTTCCAAATATTTGGCCTTTGTCCTCTCCAGAATTACTCTTGTCGGCGGAATATTTTTAGGCTTGGTTGCAATTCTGCCCTCTTTTTTCCAAAACGCAATTGGTGTTGCCAATTTAGCGGTTGGCGGGACAGGAATTTTAATCGTCGTTTCGGTAATTTTGGAAATGACCCGCGAACTTGAATCGCAGCTTGTTCTCGGACGGTACGAAAAGTTTATCAGTTAAGATATATGAATTTAATAATTTTGGGACCGCAAGGATCGGGCAAAGGAACACAAGCCAGGCTTCTGGCCGACTCTTTGGGCCTTTTTTATTTTGAAGCCGGCGATTTTCTAAGGGAAGCTGCCAGGAGCGATACGCGGATTGACGAAATAATTAACAAAAAAGGCGAGCTTTTACCGGATGAAGAAGTCTTTTCCTTAGTTTCGCGCTTGTTAAGCCAAAAAGTCCTCAACCTGGATAATTTTATTTTAGACGGTTATCCGAGGTCACAAAGACAATACGAATTAATAAAAGCCTGGTTGGGGCAGAAAGGGAAAAAAATAAACTGGGCGATATATCTCTCTTTATCCAAAGAAGAATCGCTAACCAGAATTACGGCCAGACGGACTTGTGCCAAATGCGACCGG
>Ga0209254_10000002_pt1 | contig 150637 bp, 158 predicted proteins | sample FrelakmetDIP11DI_FD_187148 | JGI IMG/M metagenome (GOLD analysis project Ga0209254, IMG submission 187148) | Freshwater lake sediment microbial communities from the University of Notre Dame, USA, for methane emissions studies - DIP11 DI (SPAdes)... | ecosystem: Environmental > Aquatic >...
TCCCAACCTGGTCGAGACCGCCAAGGGCTACATGAAGCACGAGCGCGAGACCCTGGAACGGGTGATCAGCGCGCGCAACACCGCAGTCACGGCCAACGCCGCCGCGGCTGCCGACCCGGGCAGTGCGAGCGCGATGCAGGGGCTGATCGTCGCTGAAGGTGCCCTGTCGGGCGCGCTGTCGCGCCTGTTCGCACTCGTCGAGGCCTATCCAGACCTGAAGGCCAACCAGAACATGATGCAGCTCTCGGAAGAGCTGACCGGCACCGAGAACAAGATCTCGTTCGCGCGCCAGGCGTTCAACGACGCCGTAATGACGTACAACACCGCCTCGCAGCAGTTCCCGACCAACGTCATCGCCGGCATGTTCTCCTTCGTGCCGGCCGAGCTGCTGCAGGCGACCGAAGGCGAAGAGGAACGCAAGGCCGTCCGCGTCCAGTTCTAACCACGCGGCCTGACAGGCCGGGGCCCGGCTGGCAGGCCCGCGGGTCAGTGCCCATGGCGCGCGCACGATGAACTTCTTCGAACATCAGGAGGCCGCCCGGCGCAACAGCCGGCGCCTCGTCGTGCTGTTCGCACTGGCCGTGATCGCGATTGTCATCGCGGTCAACGTCGCGGCGACCGTCCTGTTCCAAATGTTTGCTGCACCGGTTGGCCTGCGGTGGCAATCCGGCTCCCTGCCGAACGGCTTCTATTTCACCAACACCGTGGTCGTCCTCGGCCTGATCTTCGGCGGGACGCTGCTCGAGATGAACCGCCTGAAGGCGGGTGGTGTGGCGGTGGCGCAGATGGTGGGCGCGCGCGAGGTGGACACCTCGACGCGTGACCTGCTCGACCGCCGGCTGGTCAACATCGTCGAGGAGATGGCGATCGCCTCGGGCGTGCCGATGCCGCGCGTATTCGTCATGGACGCTGAAACGTCGATCAACGCCTTTGCCGCTGGGCACTCGATCGACGATGCGATCGTGGCCGTCACGCGCGGCACGCTGACACGACTGAGCCGCGACGAACTGCAGGGCGTCATCGCGCACGAGTTCTCGCACATCCTCAATGGCGACATGCGGCTCAACTTGCGGCTGATCGGCGTGCTCTACGGCCTGCTGATCGTCGCGTTGGCCGGGCGCTTCCTGCTCGAACTCGGCGGCCGCAGCCGCGGCGGCGGCGACCGCAGCAGCGGCAGCGCGATTGCGGTCCTGGTCGCGGCCGGACTGGCGTTATGGGTACTTGGCTATATCGGCGTGTTCTTCGGCCGCCTCATCAAGGCGGGCGTGTCCCGCCAGCGCGAGTTCCTGGCCGATGCCAGTGCCGTGCAGTTCACGCGGAATCCGGACGGTATCGGCGGAGCACTGCGCAAGATCGCGGGCCTCGGCGAGCAGTCCGGGTTGGGCTCGCGGATCGATCATCCGCAGGCTGAATCGCTCTCGCACCTGTTCCTGGGTGCAGCTCGGCCGAGTTTCGTGCGTGGCATTTTCGCGACCCATCCGCCGATGGACGAACGGCTGCGTCGCATCTATGGCCGGGCCGTCGGCGCCATGCCGGCGCCCGAGAACGCCGTGGCGCTCGCCCTCGGCGGTCTCGAACCGACGCAGGAGCCGACACGGCGCTCGCCGATCCAGTATGTGCCGTCAGCCAGCCTGGCAGCGGTGGCACAGTCTGCCGAAGCGCTTCCTGATCGCACCAGCCCGGTCGCGGGCCTGATGGCCGCCGGCGCGGCCGCGGCCGTGAACGTGGCCGCGGAGATCGGCACCGTGCGTCCGCCGCGCCATCGGGACTTCGCGCTCGACGAGGCGCAGCGCGCGCTGGTCGAGTCCTTGCGGCGCGCCGCCAGCGATGGCATGGGTGCACAGTTGCTCGCGCTCGCGATGCTGGTCGACAAGGACCACGATCTGCGCGGGCAGCAACGGACGCTGATCGCGGAGGTCTTCGGTGCCGAAGCGGCGAAACTTGCCGATGGCTATTGCGACCAGATTCAGCGCCTGCCGCCGGGCGCGCGCCAGCCGCTGGTGGATGTCGCCATGCCGGCACTGCGCAAGCTGCCGGTTGAAACGCGGTCGTCACTGCTGCGCGCCGCGCACCTGCTGATCGCCGCCGATGGCCGCGTGACCGTACCCGAGTTTCTGCTGTTCACGATACTGAAGCGGCGCCTGGGTCCCGATGCCGGTCGTGCGGTGCCGGTGCGCTATGCGGAGCTTGCGCCGGTGTCACGCGACGTTGGGCTGGTGCTGTCGCTGGTCGCCGCCGTGCGTTCGCCGGAGCGCGCCGAACACGCGTTCAACGCAGGCGCCGTCACGCTGAGTGGCGTCGAGCTGAACCTGGTCGCCGCGGCTGACATCCGCCTCGACGATGTCTCGGCGGCGCTGGACCGGCTCAACCAGTTGGCGCCGCTCATCAAGCCTCAGCTGATCAAGGCGGCGACCGCTGCCGCCTTCGTGGATGGCGAGACGAACTGGAGATCGGCGACGAGTCTGCGCATGATCTGTGCGGCGCTCGACGCTCCGCTGCCGCCGCAGGTGCTCAAGGCCGAAGCCGGCTGATGCTTGCGCCGCAGCCGGCATGGGGACGCTAGCGCCAGACTTCCCCGAGCGCGGCGGCCACGCCGGCGACGAGTGCGACCACGCCCAGCAGGATGGCGCCGGTGCGCAGCGCGCGCAGCCCCGCGGAGCCGTCGCGCGTGAAGGCGAATCCGATCAGAGGCAACACCACCGCCAGCACCAGCGCGGTGACGGCAATTTTCAGCGAGAGTTCCTGCCAGGGCAGCATCGTGGCACTCAGCGGTGAGGGGGCTGACCGAGGGTCGGCAGCATTCCGTCCAGCGTAGTGCATGGGGCACCGGACGCGCCAGCCCTCGGAGCCGTGAAAAGTGGTGACTACGGCCGGCAATTCGGCCGGCCTGGCGGCAGGCGGCCCGCTCAGGCCTCCGAACCCTTTTGCATGCGTGCCACGATCCAGCCCGCCAGCACCGGAGCAAGGCTCAGGGCCGCGGCGCCCAGGAGCCGCAGCGACCCGAAGCCCGCGTTGCCCGACTCGAACGCGACAAAGAGCGCGGCCAGTGCCACGGTTGCTGCGGCCACGATGATCGGCCCGCGCGGCCGCGCCAGGAGCCATGGATAGACGAACACACCGAGGATCACGATCAGGCCGATCGTGACCGGACCGCTGATGCCCCGGGGAATGTCGATCACGTCGTCGCGACGAAACCCGCCGCGTGCGCCTGCTGGTCGGCGTGGTAGCTCGAGCGCACCATCGCGCCGCAGGCCGCGTGCGAAAAGCCCATCTTCGCGGCCTCGGCCTCGAACATGCGGAACACGTCCGGATGCGCATAGCGACGCACCGGCAGATGATGATTGGTGGGTGCGAGGTACTGGCCGACCGTCAGCATGTCGACATCATGCGCGCGCAGGTCGCGCATCACCTGCAGGATCTCGTCGTCGGTTTCGCCGAGCCCGACCATCAGGCCGCTCTTGGTCGGCACGCCGGGTACGCGCCGCTTGAACTCCGCGAGCAGCGTCAGCGAGTGCTGGTAGTCCGAACCCGGACGCGACTCGCGATACAGCCGCGGCACCGTCTCCAGATTGTGGTTCATCACGTCGGGGGGTGCCGCTTCGAGGATCGCGAGCGCGCGCTCGAGCCGGCCACGGAAATCGGGCACCAGGACTTCGATCCGCGTGGCAGGCGACCGCTCGCGCGTGGCCCGGATGCAGTCGACGAAGTGCTGCGCGCCGCCGTCCTTGAGATCGTCGCGGTCGACCGACGTGATGACAACGTAGTTGAGCTTCAGCGCGGCGATCGTCCGGGCCAGGTTCATAGGCTCGTTGACATCGAGCGGATCGGGCCGGCCGTGACCGACGTCGCAAAACGGGCAGCGGCGCGTGCACTTGTCGCCCATGATCATGAAGGTCGCCGTGCCCTTGCCGAAGCACTCGCCGATGTTCGGGCACGTGGCTTCCTCGCACACCGTGTGCAGCTTGTGTTCGCGCAGGATCGCCTTGATTTCGTAGAAGCGCGTCGAGGCGGAGCCCGCCTTTACGCGGATCCACGCGGGCTTCTTCAGCGCTTCGCCGGCCGCTACCGGCTTGATGTCGAACTTCTTGAACACCTTGCCGGTCTTGGCCTCGCCCTTGAGCTTGGCGTAGGGATCGCGGGTCACGGGTGGCGCGTCGCTGGACATGGCGAGGTGCCGTGGGCGCGGCCGACGGCGTATGGAGGCAAGGAGTGCTCAAGTGTAGCCAACGAGGCCCCTTTCAAGCCGCCAGATGCGTTGCCAGGCGCTCGGCGAGGCGCTCGGCGACAACGTCCGGCTCGACGGTGACACCGAGCGTGGCCAGATCGATGACGGGCAAGCCCGCGTAGCCGCAGGGGTTGATCAGGGCAAAGGGCGCCAGGTCCATCGCCACGTTCAGTGCGACGCCGTGATAACTGCAGCCGCGCGTGACCTTGATGCCGAGCGCGGCGATCTTTGCGTGGCCCGCCAGCGCGCTATCGGCATGGCCGCGGCTCCAGGGCACATACACGCCGGGCGCGCCACTGACGCGACGGGCGTCGACGCCCAGACCTTCCAGCGTCTGGATCACGGCCTGCTCGATCCGGAACACGAGTTCCTTGACGTAGATGCCGAGCCTGCGCAGGTCGACGAGCGGGTAGGCCACGACCTGGCCGGGCCCGTGGTAGGTCACCTGGCCGCCGCGGTCGGTCTGCACGACCGGAATGTCGGTGACCGCCAGCAAGTGCTCGTGCCGGCCCGCCTGGCCCAGCGTGAACACCGGCGGGTGCTCCACGAGCCAGAGTTCGTCTTCGGTGCCGGACGTGCGATGCGCGGTGAAGTCGCGCATCGCCCGCCACGTCGGCACGTAGTCGGCACGGCCCAGGCGGCGCACGATCATCGCGGCACCGGCGCTGCGTCAGAGGACGATCTTGACCATCGGGTGGCTGGTCAGCGCGCGATACAGCGCATCGAGCTGCTCGCGCGAAACCGCGCGCACCGTTGCGGTCAGCGACAGGTAGTTGCCGTCCCTGGAACTGCGCATCTCGAGCGTGGAGGCGTCGAAGTCGGGCGCATGCTGCAGCACCACCGCGACGATGGCCTGGGCGAAACCGTCGTCGCTGCGACCCATGATCTTGATCGGAAAATCCGTCGGGAACTCGAGCCCGCGCGGCCCGTCGTCTGGCCCGCCGTCGCTCATGCGGCCATGGCGCCGCGCGCCCCTGTGGACTTGCGTGCCTGCCAGCGGCGGGCGTCGGCACGCTTTGCTTCCTGGAACCAGGACCACATGCGCTTGTACATCGGTCCGGGCACACCCGCACCGACCGGACGGCCATCGAGCGTGGTGATCGGCAGCACCTCGCGCCCCGAGGAACTCAGCCACAGCTCATCGGCGCTGCGCACCTCCGCTTCGCTGACCGGGCGCAGTTCGAGCGTGAGCCCGTGTTCCTTCGCCAGCAGGTAGCTCGTGTCGCAGGTGATCCCGGGAAGGATCTGATGCGACTGGCGTGGCGCCAGCATGCACCCGTCCTTGATCACCATGACGTTGGCGCTCGATCCTTCCGTGAGGAAACCGTCGCGCAGCATCACGGTCTCGAAGGCATCGTGGTCCGTTGCATACTGCTTCATCAGCACGTTGCCCAGCAGCGAGATGCTCTTGATGTCGCAGTGCAGCCAGCGCTCGTCGGTGTGCGTGACCGCGGCCACGCCGCCTTCGATCTGTGCTGCCGGGATCGCGGCCCAGGGCGAGGTGTTGATGAACACCGTTGGCGGGACACCGGCCGGGAACGCATGGTCCCGCTTGGCCACGCCCCGGGTCACCTGCAGGTACACCGACTGCCGTGGCCACGGATGGCGCTCGATGATGGCGTCGAGCAGGTCGAGCCACTTCGCCTCGTCGTAGGGATTGGCGAGGCCGATGCTGTCGCAGCTGCGCTGCAGGCGTGCGAAGTGCTCGTGCGCGCGGAACGGCGCGCGGATGCCGTCCAGCGTATCGACCGGAATCACTTCGTAGACCCCGTCGCCGAAGATGAAGCCCCGGTCAAGGACCGATATGGTCGCCTCGCCAAGCGGCCGCCACTGGCCGTTCAGGAAGCACGTTGCCTCGTGCCATTCCATCAGCTGCGCCTCCTCCACCACAGTCTGACCGCATCGTACGCGCGGCCGAAGAGCCCCGCCGCCTGCACGTTCTCGAGCGCAACGACCGGAGCATCGGCGACGACCTGGCCCGACAGGCTCACCTTGAGCCGGCCGACGGTCTCGCCCTTGGTCAGCGGCGCAACGAGGGGATCGGGGCGCTCGATCGATGAACGCAACTCGCGTTCGCCAAGGCGCTGCAGTTCGGCCGCAGGCACGGTCACGAACACGTCGCGCTCGGGCCCGATCGGCAGTTCGGAGCGATCGCCCTTCAGGACTTCCGGCCGCGCGACGACCTGTGCCGCACGGAAGAGCCGCACGGTTTCGTACTCGGTGAAACCGTAGTTGAGCAGGCGCAGCGCCTCCTGCGCGCGCACGCTGTCGCTCGGCGCGCCGAGCACCACGGCGATCAGGCAGCGTTCGTAGCCGTTGTCACCTTTGCCCCGCGGACGGATGGCCGTCGCGACGATCGACCAGCCGCTCGCATCAAGATGCCCGGTCTTCATGCCATCCACCGATGGATCACTCCAGAGCAGCCGGTTGCGATTGGCCTGGGAGATCTGGTTGTAGGTGAACTCGCGCTCGCGGAAGAGCGCCACATGCTGCGGAAAGTCGCTGCGCAGGCGTTGCGCCAGGCGCGCCAGGTCGCGCGCGGTGGAGTACTGCTGCGGATCCGACAGCCCCGTGGGGTTGGCGAAGCGCGTGTCGGTCAGCCCGAGCCGCCGCGCTTCCGCGTTCATGCGTTCGACAAATGCGGCCTGCGATCCCGCCGTGTGCTCGGCCAGGGCGACGGCGGCATCGTTGCCTGACGACACGATCAAGCCGCGCAACAGTTCGCTGGTCGTGACGGCGCGGCCGGGCTCGATGAACATGCGCGCGCCTTCGCGCCCCGGCGCGGCGAACGCGGCGTTCGAGACCGTCACCCGGTCGTCGAGACTGATCCGCGTCTCGCCGAGCGCAATGAAGACGACATAGGCCGTCATCAGCTTGGTGAGCGAAGCGGGCTCCAGACGACGTGCGGGCTCGTGACTGACCAGTGTCGCGCCGCTGTTTGCATCGAGCAGCAGCCACGAGCGAGCCGACAGCAGTGGCGCCTGGGCCGCGGCACTTGCCGTCAGCAGACAGGCGGCGAGCGGGGCGACAGCCCGGCGCAGCAGGAGCAGGAGTAAGGGCACTTTGGAAGTTTGGAGCACACCGCGCGGAGCGGAGACTCGTACGATAGCGCGCGGCCGCCGGAGTTCCCGGCCGGATTCCGGACCGTCGCTCGCGCCGCGGACTACCGCTTGCGAAGCGCGCGCAGATAGTCCTGCGCAGCCGCCTGGCCGAGTGCGGCCGTGACCAGACGTTCGGCCTCGCGCACCCGCTCGCGGAAGTCCTCGATCGTCTTGCAGCCCTCGATGCGGATCGCGAGCGATTCGGCGCCCGGGCCCAGCCGATCGGTCAGTTCCCGCACCGCCCGGCGCTTGGCCTCGTCGAGCGTCATCGGGTTCTGTTCGTCGGGCGCACCGCCCTGCGTCGTCGGGGCGACCGTTTCGATCACGCGCCCGGCGACCGTCGGCACATCGATGGCGTGGGTGGCCGAGTTGCGCTGGATCAGGCCGGCGCTCTCGAGCTGGGTGATGACGGCATCGATCTCGCCGGGCCGCAGCAGCACGGCGAGATCGTCGACGGTGCGCTTGCCGTCGACCATTATCAACACGCGGCGCGTCGTCATCGAGAGCTGCGCGCTGCGCGCCGCAACTTCCGCAACTCCCTTCGGAGTCTTTGAGTAGACGAATGAGCCGTCCATGTTTTCCTGTCGCCGTCAGTGGCGCTTCTTTTGCCGTGGGCCGGAATCTGCTGCCCCGAACGCAAACCTTTTAATGGCTTTGCTCGGCGGCGTCAAACTGAGACATGCCCCGGATGTGCGCGCTTATCCGCGCTTTGAGTACGGGCAGCCGGCGGTGGAAGAAGTGATCGGCCCCGGGGATGACGAGTACTGGCAGGCCTTGCGGCCGCGCCCAGTCGAGCACCGCGGCGAGCGAGATCGTTTCGTCGAGCTCGCCATGGATCACCAGCGTATCGGCACGAACTTCGGGCATCGGCCATTTGCCGGCCGCCGCGCCAACCAGGACCAGGTAGTCGGCCGGCCGTGCGCTCTCCGCCAGCAATCGAGCGGCCTGTGCGGCAACGAAGCTGCCGAAGGAGAAACCGGCGAGAGCGACGGGATAGGACGCGGCAAGTCGCTCGCGTACACCGTCGAGGGCGGGCACGGTGCGCAGCACGTGCAACAGGTCCGAGGTTTCTCCCTGCCCATGGTCGTGCGAACCCTCGGAGTCGCCAACGCCGCGGAAATTGAAGCGGATCGCGAGCCAACCGAGCGACGCAAAGGTCCGCGCCATCGTCGCGGCCACCTTGTTGTCCATCGTGCCGCCGTAGAGGGGATGCGGGTGACCGATGCAGGTCACGCCGCTCGCCGGCCCGGCCAGGGGCCAGTCCAGCGCGAGTTCGATGCGGCCAGCCGGACCGTCGATCAGCCGCTTCTCCGCGCGCGGAGTCATCAAATGATCAGGCGCTCGACGACGCGGCCGTTCACCAGATGCGCGTCAATGATCTCGTCGATGTCGTCGCGGTCGACATAGGTGTACCAGGTGCCTTCCGGGTAGACCACGATGCACGGCCCTTCGTCGCACCGGTCGAGGCAACCTGCTTTGTTGATGCGCACCTGGCCCGCGCCATTGAGCCCAAGTTCCTTGATGCGCGACTTCGCGTACTGCTGCATCTCGCTCGCCTGATGCCGTCCGCAGCAGGCCGAGCTGTCTTCGCGCTCGTTGAGGCAGAAGAAGACATGGTGCTTGTAGTAGTTCATGGCGCGCCAGCGGTCCAGGATGGGTGGACCATTATAGGAACCACGGCATCGCTATCCGTGCTCGGGCGCAAAGGAGAGCAGCCCGACCGCGAGTGCCGGTGGCCACAGCATCGCCAGCCAGTGGGTCAGCGCGTTGAAGTTGAGCAGACGCCCCTGGCGCCACTCCTGCATCTGGGCCAGATGGTAGGGATTGTCGGGCACGACATTCACCGCCACCAGCAGGGCGACCGCCGCCAGGAGTGCGAGGCGGGCCTGCAGTACCCGGCGGCCGCCACTGGCGACGGCGAGCGACAGCAGTCCGAGCGCGAGTCCGCCGGCCGCACCCGGCGTCAGCCACGCGAGCGCGCGGTCTGGCCCGAACTGGACGGCATTGGCGAGCGACTTGGCGGCGAGCGCCGCGCACAGCAGCGCGAGCAGCAATCGATAGCGCGGCGCGGATGGCCGCGTCACGGACGACAGTGCCAGGCCGGCGGCGAGAACCGAGGCCGCAACGACGAATGCTTCCGCGAGCACGAACTCCGCGGGTCCGAAGCCGTTGGCATCGAGCATCCACCACTGGCCGCCGAGAGCTTCGACCACCGGCTCGAGTGCGATGTGCAGCTCGCCATTGCCGAACAGCATTGGCGTCGGATAGATCTGGGCGGCGGGCCACAGGGCCACCGCCACCAGCACGCCCGTGGCATGCCGCTCGAACCACCGACGGCGCCAGTCGGCGAGACGACCACGGTCGATCACTGTGGACGTCAGAGGCGCCGCGATGACGGCACCGGCGAGCGCGCCCAGTGTGTTGGTCAGCAGGTCGATGTTGGAGGCAATACGCGTTGGAAGGTAGGTCTGTACCGCTTCGATCGAGCCCGACAGGAAAGCCCCGCCCAGCGCGCCCAGCGCGATAGCGCCCAGGCCGCGCATTCGTGGGTGAACCGCCAGCACGATGAGCGCACCGAACGGCAGGTAGGCGAGCACGTTGGCGACGAGGTCGAACGTCGTGATGTAGTGCGGCGCCGGCGCCGTCAGGAAGGCCCACGCGTCGATGCCCAGGTCGCGCCAGCCCGACCATGGGGCGAGTCCGGAATAGAGCAGCAGCATCCCGTAGACGACGCAGGTCGCGCGCGCGATCGGCGAGGCCTGCATGCGCTGTGTCGGGATCAGCCGGGTGGTCATCGTGGCGCTACTCTAGGCCATGCGGAGGCAATGACAAATGCAAGGCCGCTGCGTTGGCGCACCGATGTTAAAGTCGATCGGTCGTCAACTCCTCCGCGCACGTGAGTCCTTCCACCCCTGTGCCGGTTCCCGCCGCGATCGTCGAACGGTTCGAGGCGCCGCCGTTGTCGGCGGGCGCCATCGAGCGCTGGCTCGCGGACGCCGGCGTGACCGCTGGCTGTCGGGTCGAGGTGGTGGCAACGACCGGCTCGACCAACGAGGATCTGCTCGTCCTTGCACGCCAGCAGCAACCCGCGACCCCGATCCTGCGCGCGGCGGACGAGCAGACGGCCGGCCGTGGCCGCCAGAACAGAACGTGGCGCGCCAGACCCCGGTCGGCGCTGCTGTTCACACTGGCGGTGCCGCTCACCACGCTGCCGGCGGCGCTGCCGGCGATCACGCTGGCGTGTGGCGTTGTGCTGGCCGAATACCTTCGCGGCCGCGGCGTGCCGGTCACACTGAAGTGGCCGAACGATGTACTGCTTGACGGGCGCAAGCTGGCCGGCATCCTCTGTGAACTGGGAATCGACGCCGGCGGACGCGCGACGCTGGTCGTGGGGGTGGGCGTGAACGGCTGGTTGACGGACGACGACCGCGCCGGCATTGGCCAGCCCGCGGCCGCCCTGGCGGAAGTCGTTGCCTCGTCGCTGCTCGCGGCCGAACGCGAGGCGTGGATCGCGCAGATGGCCGTTGCGCTGCTTGCGATGGTGCCGGGCTACGTCGAGCGCGGTTTCATTCCCGTGCGCGAACGCTACACCGCGCTGTTGCATGGGCGCGGCGATGCGGTCGACATCATCGACGATGGCCGGGTCACGGCCAGCGGACGCATCGTCGAAGTCGACACGATCGGCCGCCTGGTGCTTGCCACCGACAGCGGCGCGCGCGCGATCAATGTCGGCGATGTCTCGCTGCGGCGGGCGGGGTCGCAGCGATGACGCTGCTGATCGACATCGGCAACACCGCACTGAAATGGACCGTCACGGATGCCGCGGGTGCGCCGGGGCCGGTGCAGGTCGAACACCACCGCGGTACGAACGACCTCGCGGCGCGGCTCGGCGCCGCCTGGCGTGCGTTGCCGAGTGGCGGTCCGGCGTTCGGCTGCAGCGTCGCCGCCGGGGCCACCCGCACGGCGGTCGAGGCGGCGGCCCATGCCCGCGGCACCAGCATCGAATGGCTGCGCGCCGAACCCCGCTATGCCGGCGAATTCGTGCTGCTCAACGGCTACAGGAATCCGACGCAGCTCGGGGCGGACCGCTGGCACGGCATGCTGGGGGCGTGTCAGCGTGTGCCGCAGCGCTCCTTCGTGCTTGTGGCTGCCGGTACCGCGACGACGATCGACTGCGTCGAGGTGAGCGACGGACAGGCGCGTTTTGTCGGCGGCTGCATCGCGCCCGGACAGCGCCTGATGCTGGACGCACTGGCGAACCAGACCGCGGGATTGCCGCAGGCCGACGGCGCCGCCGTCGACTTTCCCGACACGACGGACGACGCAATCACCACCGGGGTCCGCGACGCCCAGGCCGGCCTGGTCGAACGATTTGTCCGGCGCTTCGGGCGGCGTCTCGGGCGGGCGCCAGCGGTGCTCATTTCCGGCGGCGATGCCGAGCAGGTGGCCGCACGTCTGGATGGCAGCGAGTTCGAACTATCGATCGAACATAATCTGGTCCTCGCGGGACTCGCCGTGCGAGTCCGCGCCCTGCGCCCTGCCATCGATCAATGAAACTGGCCTTCCTGCTGCTGGTGCTCGTGAACGTCGCGCTCTTTGCGTGGCAGCACGGCGTGTTCGGCCGCTTTGCGGAGAGCGGGCGCGAGCCTGAACGGATCGCCCGGCAGGTCGAGCCTGAGCGGATCCGGGTACTCAGCGAGCGTGAAGTGCAGGTGCTGCGCGAGCGGGCCGCGGCGCAATCACGTGCCGCGGCCGCCGCCGCGCCGCCGGCCGCGAGCGGCGCGGCGCTCGACCTGTCGGTTGCCCAGTCCTGCGTCGAATTCGGCGACTTCATCGGGCCGGATCTCGCGCGGGTCGAAACCGCACTGCTCAAGCTCGGGCTCGGATCGCGCCAGTCGGCGCGGACCGTTGAAGCGCCGGGGTGGTATCTCGTCTACCTGCCGCCGTTCAAGACCCGCGCCGAGGCCGATCGTGCGGTGGCGGACCTGAAGAAGAGTGGCGTCAAGGACCTTCTCGTCTTCACCGACGGCGCGCTGCGGCTGGGCGTGAGCCTGGGGTCCTTCCGTGACCCGGAACTCGCGAAGGCTCACGTGGCTTCGCTGGTGAAGCTCGGCGTCAAGAACGCGCGGGTTTCGGACAAGCCAACCGCCGTGTCGGCCACGCGCCTGCAGATGCGCGAGCTCGACGCCGAAGCCGCCCAGCAGCTCGGGGCGATCGCGAAGGAGTTCCCGTCCCAGAGCGTGCGCGCCTGCAGCCCGGGCTGAGTCATGCATGCTTTTGTGAGAGCGCGATCGAGCCGGACGCGACGAGCCGCAACTCAGGCGGCGCCTGCAAGTTCGCGCGTCGTCATCGACTCGAATTCAGCCCCTGTCCTGCCGGAGCCCTGCATGCGTTGCCTTGCTCTCGTCTCTTTCGCCGCGTTCATCACGGTGTCGCTGCCCGGGTGTGCCACCCCGGAGGATCTGGCGGTCATCGAGAAGCGTCAGGAGCGCCAAACGCAGACAGGCAGCAACATCAACCGGCGCGACAACGGCGCGCGCGCCTCCACCGTCACAGACAAGGACGCCCAGGACGCGCTGCTTAAGGAGATGCGAAACGCCCCGGTTCAGCCCGTCGGCACGCAGTCCGTCGGGCGCTGAGCTAGCGCGCAGCGGCGCCCAGGGCGGCCGCGATCGCGCGCGTCAGTGCGGGCACGAGAGCCCGCCGCCCTTCCAGGGACGCAGCGGCGGCTGCGCGCACGGGCTCGGCCCAGATCGGCTTCGGGAAGTGAGCGTCGTCCTCGAAGCGGGGGACGAGATGCCAGTGCAGGTGCGGCGTCATGTTGCCGAGGCTGGCGACGTTGATCTTGTGCGGACGCAGCACCTCGCGCTGCGCCCGTTCCACCACGAAGACCGCCTGCATCAGGTGCGCACGCTCGGCCGCCGCAAGGTCGGTCATCTCGCGCACGTGCGCATTCCAGACCACGCGAACGAAGCCCGGGTAGTCCGGCTCATCGACCAGGATGACGCGCAACTGTCCGTCATCCTGGACCAGGTGTCCGCCCGGGTTCGTGCACAGCTCGCAGGGTGGTGCTGTCATGCCAGTTCCTTCTTCAAGCGCAGGTCCGTTTCCACCGGCACGAAGCCGAGCGCGCGGTTGAGCGCGAGCATGCCCAAGTTTGACTCGTCGTTGTAGGTACGGATCTCCTGCGCGCCGGTCTCGAGCGCGTATCGGATCGAATGCAGCTTGAGCCAGCGCGCCAGGCCGCGGCGGCGCCAGCGGCGCACCACGCCGGTCATCGTCGTCAGCAGATGATCGCGCCCCTTGGACTGCGCGCACAGGCCCACCCAATTCGTGCCGTCGAGTGCAACGAAAGTCCCGGCCGGCCGGAATGCCGGATCGTCGAGTTCCTCGGCGAGAAACCTCTCGTACGTCGGGTCGTCGCCGCGGATGCCGAAAGGAACATCGCGCCACAGTTCGACGAAGAGTTCGTACAGCCGGCGTGGCCCCCCCGCGCCCAGTGCGAGCTGCCGGTAGCTCGCGATGCGCAACCCGGTGTCAATGTGCCGATCGGCTGCACCGTCGATGTTGCGTGCGATGCGCTCCGCATCGACCTTGTGGAGTGCGAGGCGGCTTTCGATGCGGCGGTTGTAGACGACAAACCCACGGTCGAGCGCAAAGCGCTGTGCCCGTGGCTGCGAGGCCAGCACTTCGCTGCAGAGTTCGGTCGCACCGTGCTGCCGCGCTTCGGCCTCGATGGCCTTGTACAGGGTCGCGCCGATGCCCAGACCGATGTGCGAAGGGTCGACGGTGACACGAACCCGGAACCGTCCCCGGGTTGCGGCCACGTCGGGCACCTCGAGGAATCCGAACGCGGCCAGTTGCCCCGCTGCAGCTTCAGCGACGAATTTCCGGTGAAAGCGATCCCCGCGGCGGCGTGCGGCGGCGGCGATCTCGGCCCCGCTGCGTGGCCAGTCGGGATGCACCGCTGAGACGATGCGGGCGATTTCGTCGTTGTCTGCGCTGGCATGCGCCGGGCGCACGGTGATCCGCCGTTGCATGCAGCGGGATCTTAGGCGCGTGGGTACCGGCGCCGCTAGACCAGCACGCGCTCGATGCCGCCCGCGTTGGCCTTGGTGACGTAGTCCGCCATCCAGTTGTCGCCGAGCACGTGCCTGGCCATCTCGACAACGATGTAATCGGCATCGACGTCGGCGTCGTCGTTGTAGCGTTTCAGGCCCTGCAGGCACGACGGGCAGGAGGTCAGCACCTTGACCTCGCCGCTGAAGCCGTCGGCACGCAGCTTCGCGGCTCCGCGCTCGACTTCCTGCTCCTTGCGGAAGCGCACCTGTGTCGCCACGTCCGGCCGCGAGATCGCGAACGTGCCGGACTCGCCGCAGCAGCGGTCACTCTTCTCGATGACGGTGCTGTCGGCGGTCGTCACCAGCGCGTTGACGGTCTTCAGCGGATCCTGCAGCTTCATCGGGCTGTGGCAGGGGTCGTGATACAGGTAGCGCACACCGGTCACGCCTTCGATGCGCAGGCCCTTTTCGAGCAGGAACTCGTGGATGTCGATGATGCGGCAGCCGGGGAAGATCTCCTCGAACTTGTAGTCCTGCAATTGGTCGTAGCAGGTGCCGCAGCTGACGACGACGGTCTTGATGTCGAGGTAATTGAGCGTGTTGGCCACGCGGTGAAACAACACGCGGTTGTCGGTGATGATCTTCTCGGCCTTGTCGAACTGCCCCGAGCCGCGCTGCGGGTAGCCGCAGCAGAGGTAGCCCGGCGGCAGCACCGTCTGCACGCCGGCATGCCACAGCATCGCCTGCGTCGCCAGCCCGACCTGGCTGAACAGCCGCTCGGAGCCGCAGCCGGGAAAGTAGAACACGGCCTCGCTCTCGCCGCTGGTCCGCTGCGCGTCGCGGATGATCGGCACGTAGCGGGCGTCCTCGATGTCCAGCAGGGCCCGCGCGGTCTTCTTGGGCAGACCCGCCGGCATCTTCTTGTTGACGAAGTGAATGACCTGCTGCGTGACCGGTGGGCGGCCGCCGGTCGTGGCCGGTGGCCGGCTGGTCTGCTGCCGGGCCGCGAGGCGGAAGAACCGATTGCCCAGCCGCTGGGCCTTGTAGCCCCACTCGAGCATCAGCGTGCGCGCAATCTTGATCGTCTGCGGGTCCTTGACGTTCAGGAAGAACATCGACGCCGCCGTGCCGGGATTGAATTTCTTCTTCCCCATGCGGCGCAGGAGGTCGCGCATCGCCATGCTCACATCGCCGAAGTCGATGTCCACCGGACAGGGCGCCAGGCACTTGTGGCAGACGGTGCAGTGGTCGGCCACGTCGGAAAATTCGTCCCAGTGCTTGATGCTGACGCCGCGCCGTGTCTGTTCCTCATACAGGAACGCCTCGATCAGCAGCGACGTGGCCAGGATCTTGTTGCGCGGCGAGTAGAGCAGGTTGGCGCCCGGCACATGCGTCGAGCACACCGGCTTGCACTTGCCGCAGCGCAGGCAGTCCTTGATGGCGTCCGAGATGCCCTTAATGTCGCTCTGCTGCATGATCAGCGACTCGTGGCCCATCAGGCCGAAGCTCGGCGTGTAGGCGTTGCGCAGATCGGCGCCCGGCAGGAGCTTGCCCTTGTTGAACCGGCCTTCGGGATCGACCGCGCTCTTGTAGCGGCGAAACTCGGCGGTCTCGTCGTCCGTGAGGTACTCGAGCTTGGTGATGCCGATGCCGTGCTCGCCGGAGATCACGCCGTCGAGATCGCGTGCGATCTGCATGATGCGCGCCACGGCGGCGTTGGCCCGCTGCAGCATCGCGTAGTTGTCGGAGTTGACCGGGATGTTCGTGTGCACGTTGCCGTCGCCGGCGTGCATGTGCAGCGCGACGAACACCCGGCCGCGCAGTACGCGCCGGTGGATTTCCTCGCACTCGGCGAGCACCGCTGCAAAAGCCGCCCCAGAGAAGATGCGTTCGAGGGGGGCCCGCACCTCGGTCTTCCACGAGACGCGGATCGTGTGATCCTGCAGCAGGTCGATGATGCGCACCGCCGACCGCGGGTCGGACTCGCTGGCCAGGTGCGTGATGCCGAGCGCCGCCAGCTCGGACAGCGAAGGGGCCAGCGGTGCGTCGAAGTGCCTCAGCAGCCACTGCCAGCGTTGCCGCGTAAAGGAAACCAGTTCGCGCGCCTGCTCGACGCGATCGCCGAGGATCTCCTCGCGCGGCAGCCGGTCGAGATCGGCATCCTCGGTCTTACCGAGCGCAAACGGCGTCGCGAGATAGGCGTCGAGCGCGTCGAGCAGTTCGAGCTTGTTCTCGATCGAGAGTTCGATGTTGATGCGCTCGATGGCGTCGGTGTACTCGCCCATTCTCGGCAGCGGGATGACGACGTCTTCGTTCAGCTTGAACGCGTTGGTGTGCTTGGAGATGGCGGCGGTCTTCGCGCGATCGAGCCAGAACTTCTTGCGCGCCTCGCTGCTCACCGCGACGAAACCCTCGCCGGTGCGCGTGTTGGCCATGCGCACGACCTCGGACGTGGCGCGTGCCACGGCGTCGTCGTCGTCGCCGACGATGTCGCCGATCAGCACCATCTTCGGCAGGCTGCCACGGCGGGACTTGGTTGTGTAGCCGACCGCGCGCAGGTAGCGCTCGTCGAGATGCTCGAGCCCCGCCAGGATCGCCCCCTCGGGCTGGCGCGCGAGGTAGTCGGTGATCTCGACGATGGCCGGCACGGCCTGCTGTGCCCGTCCGAAGAATTCCAGGCACACGGTGCGGATGTGCTTCGGCATGCGATGCACGATCCAGCGCGCCGACGTGATGAGCCCGTCGCAGCCTTCCTTCTGCACGCCCGGCACGCCACCCAGGAACTTGTCGGTGACGTCCTTGCCCAGGCCGGCTTTGCGGAAGCGCGTGCCAGGCAGCGCGAGGCGCTGCGTGCGCAACACCCTGGCTTTCGCGGCGGGCTGCCGGCCGTCTTTCCACGTCAACTCAAACACCGCCTCGGCAGTCTCGTGAATCTTGCCGAGGTTGTGCCCGACGCGCTGCACTTCGAGCCAGTTGCCGTCCGGGTCGACCATGCGCCACCAGGCGAGGTTATCGACCGCGGTGCCCCACAGGACTGCCTTCTTGCCGCCGGCGTTCATGGCGATGTTGCCGCCGACGCAGGACGAGTCGGCCGAGGTCGGATCGACCGCAAACACGAAGCCGCCGCGTTCGGCGGACTCGGCCACGCGTTTGGTGACGACGCCAGCCTCGGAGTACACCGTCGCCACCGGTGCGACAACGCCGGGCAACTCGACGGTCTCGACCTCGGACAGGGCTTCCAGCTTCTCGGTGTTGATGACCGCGGTCAGCGGAGTCAGCGGCACCGCGCTGCCGGTGTATCCGGTGCCCCCGCCGCGTGGAATGATCGTGAGCCCCAGGTCGACGCAGGCCCGCACCAGGCCCGGGATCTCGTCTTCGGAATCGGGCTGCAGCACGACGAACGGGTATTCGACTCGCCAGTCGGTTGCATCGGTGACATGCGAAACACGCGCGAAACCGTCGAAGCGGATGTTGTCGTCGCGCGTGTGACGCGCCAGCTCGCGGCGGGCCTTCTGGCGCAGGTCCCAGGTCGTGCGGAATCCGGATTCGAACGACTTTACGGCCTTGTTTGCGGCGGCCAGCAGCAGTCCCACTTTGGCATCGCGCGAGGCGTCCGCCGGCTCGCGCCGCTTTTCGATTTCACCCAGCCGGTGGTGCAGCGCCTCAATCAGCGCCGCGCGCCGCTTCGGGTTGTCGAGCAGGTCGTCTTCGAGATACGGATTGCGCTGCACGACCCAGATGTCACCCAGCACTTCGTACAACATGCGCGCCGAGCGGCCGGTGCGGCGTTCGCTGCGAAGTTCGTCCAGCACGCGCCAGGCTTCGGCGCCGAGCAGACGGATGACGATCTCGCGATCCGAGAATGACGTGTAGTTGTACGGGATCTCGCGCAGCCGGACCGGAGGTTCGAGTACGGCGGGAGCGGAGCGCAATCCCTGGGGCGGGACGGGGGCGTTCATGCGGGTGACCGGCGGCGGCCTCGGTGCACGCTTGGGCGATCATTCTATCTGCTGCGCTGCGGCGAAGCGGCGATGACCCCGCACTGGTGTCGGGTAGCACTCGCTAGACTCGCCGCGTGAGACGCCCATTGCCGCTGCTGATGGCACTCGCCGCGCTGATCGCCGGCTGCGCCAACCTGCCCACACCGACCGCCCGGCAGTCGACCGCCGACGGCCTGGCGCTGCTCGATGCCGCCGCCACGGCGCACGGCTGGGATGCCTACCAGCGCGCACACGACATCAACCTGCGGCACGAAGGCCGCTGGTACGACGCCATCGCGCGCGTGCAGCCGCTGCTGGTGGACCGTGACTTCCGGGTCACCGCCGAAGAGCGCATCGTCGTCGGCGCCCGCACCTCGGCGAAGTCCTACAGCGGTGGCACGGGTGGCGTGAAGCTCGCGCTGCGCACGCCAGCGACGATCGAAGTGTGGGTCAACGGGACGCTGCAAACCGACGACGAGAAGCGTGCGGCGGCCGCCCTGGTGCTCGACGCCTACCGCCTGTTCTGGCTCGGGCCGCTGTTTCTCAAGGAGCAGGGCGCGGAGGTGGAAGTGCTCGGGTCCGACCGCGTGCGCGGCGCGGACTGCGACTGGTTGCTGGCACGGCTGACGCCCGGCTTTGGTCTGGCCGCCGAGGATCGCGTCATGGCCTGCGTCGGGCGCAGCGACCGACGCTTCGTGCAGCTGCGGCTCTCGGTTGAAGGCCTTGCCAGCACGCGGGGTGCGGTGGTCGAGGTCGACATGAACGACTACATCATCGTGCAGGGTGTGGCGCTGCCCACACGGCTGACGGAGCGTGTCCTGCGCCCGCTGCCGCTGCCGGTGCGCGACTGGTGGCTGGTTGGTGCGGACGTCGGCCGTGGCTACGCCGTCGAGGCGCTCGCCGGCCCGGCCTGGCAGCCCGCGGTCTCGGCCCCGGCGCGAGCGCTGGCGCGTTGACGACGTTACAGCGGCGGCGGCGACTCACGCCACGAGCGGCTCCTCCTGCATCGCCGCGACCTGCTCGCGCAGTTCGAGGATCCGCTCCTCCCAATAGCGCTGGGTGTTGAACCACGGAAACGCCGCCGGGAAGGCGGGGTCGCTCCAGCGGCGCGCGATCCACGCAGCGTAGTGGATCAGGCGCAAGGTGCGCAGTGCCTCGACCAGGTGCAGTTCGCGCCGGTCGAACTCGCAGAAGTCTTCGTAGCCCTCCAGCAGGTCGGCGAGCCGCTGTGTCTGCTCGCCACGGTCGGCGCCCAGCATCATCCACAGGTCCTGCACCGCGGGCCCCATGCGCGCGTCATCGAAGTCGACGAAGTGCGGCCCGCGATCGGTCAGTCCGTCGTACCAGAGCACGTTGCCCTCGTGCACGTCGCCGTGCAGGCGGATCGGGGTGAAATCGCCGGCGCGCTCGTAGGCACGGGCAATGCCGTCGAGCGCCTGCTGCGATACGCCCGCGTAGACGTCGCGCAATTCGCGCGGCAGCCAGTCGTGCTCCAGCAGAAAGGTACGTGGTTCGGCGCCGAAGCTGGCAAGGTCGAGCGCCGGACGCGCGCGGAACGGGCGCGCGCGGCCGACGGCGTGCAGGCGGCCGAGGAAGCGTCCGATCCACACCAGCACCTCGGGCACGTCGAGCAGCGGTGCGCGGCCGCCGCGACGGGGGAAGACGGCGAAGCGGAATCCGGTGAACGTACTGAGCGTGCGGCCGTCCAGTGAGTGCGGCGGCACGGCCGGCACTTCGGCGGCCGCCAGTTCGGCGATGAACGCGTGCTCCTCGAGGATCTGCGCATCGCTCCAGCGGCCCGGACGGTAGAACTTGGCGACGACGAATCCGCTGCCACCGTCGGCCGTCTCGACGCCCGCCTGGAAAACGCGATTCTCGTAGCTGTTGAGCGCGAGGAGCGACCCGGAGGTCTGGAGCCCGGCGCTGTCCAGCGCGTTCAACACGACGTCGGGCGTCAGTCCTGCATACGGCGGTGCATCGGTGCCTGCGGTGACTTCGTTCATGGCCGGCATGGTAGGCCAGCCCCGACGGGGCCTGCGTGGTACCTTCTACGGCCGGAGGAGAGCCGGCACCATGCCCGCACAAGAATATCTGCGCCGCATCCTGACGGCGCGCGTGTACGACGTCGCGATCGAATCGCCGCTCGAGGAAGCGCCGCGGCTGTCGGAGCGCATCGGCAATCGCGTGCTGCTCAAGCGCGAGGACCTGCAGCCCGTCAAGAGCTTCAAGCTGCGTGGCGCCTACAACAAGATGGCGCGCCTGCCGCGCGATCAGCTGAAGCGTGGCGTCATCGCGGCGTCGGCCGGCAATCATGCGCAGGGGGTAGCGCTGGCGGCGCAGAAACTCGGCTGCCGCGCGGTCATCGTCATGCCGGTCACCACGCCGCAGGTGAAGGTGGAGGCAGTGGCCGCGCGCGGTGCCGAGGTGGTACTTCATGGCGACTCGTATTCGGACGCCTATGCGCATGCGCTGGAACTGCAGGCGAAGAAGAAGCTGACGTTCGTGCATCCGTTCGACGATCCGGACGTCATCGCGGGCCAGGGCACGATCGCGATGGAGATCCTGCGCCAGCATCATCCGGTCGAGCACGGCCCGATTTACGCGGTGTTCGTCGCGATCGGCGGCGGCGGACTGATCTCCGGGATCGCGGCCTACTTCAAGGCGCTCGCACCCGAGGTGAAAGTGATCGGTGTGCAGACGGTGGATTCGGATGCGATGGCGCGTTCGATCGCCGCCGGCCGGCGCGTCACGCTGCACGAGGTGGGGCTGTTCTCCGATGGCACGGCCGTGCGCCAGGTCGGCGAGGAAACTTTCCGCCTGTGTCGCCAGTTCGTCGACGAGATCGTGCTGGTCGACACCGACGCGATCTGCGCCGCGATCAAGGATGTGTTCCAGGACACGCGCTCGATCCTCGAGCCGGCCGGCGCGCTCGCCATCGCCGGCATGAAGGCCTACGCCGCGCGCGAGAAACTCAAGGGCCGCACGCTGGTGGCGATCGCCTGCGGCGCCAACATGAACTTCGACCGCCTGCGCTTCGTCGCCGAGCGCACCGAGGTGGGCGAGGCGCGCGAGGCACTGTTCGCGGTGACGATCCCGGAGGAGCGCGGCAGCTTCCGGCGCTTCTGCGAACTGGTCGGTAGCCGCAGCGTCACCGAGTTCAACTACCGCATCAGCGATGCTGCGGCAGCACAGGTCTTCGTCGGCATCAGCACGACCAGTGCCGGCGACAACGAGAAGCTGGCGCGGAACTTCCGCCAGCACGGCTACGCCACTGTTGACCTGACGCACGACGAACTGGCGGCCGAACACGTGCGCTACATGGTTGGCGGCAAGAGCGCGCTTGCGGCCGGGGAGCGGATCTACCGTTTTGAATTCCCGGAGCGGCCGGGCGCGCTGATGAAGTTCCTGACCAGCATGGCCCCGGGCTGGAACATCTCGATGTTCCATTACCGCAATCAGGGCGCCGACTATTCGCGGGTGCTGGTCGGGCTGCAGGTGCCGCACGCGGAACGGCGCGCCTTTGCAGCCTTTCTCGACGAGCTCGGCTACCGGCATTGGGACGAGACGGCCAGTCCGGCTTACCGACTGTTTCTCGCCTGAGGTGCGACACCATGCTGCGATCCCTGCTCAACAATTGCCGCTATCTGGTGCTGGCCGCGGTGCTGGGCGCGCTGGCGGCCTCGCTGGCGCTGTTCGTCTATGGCCTCGCCGAAACGGGGGTGGCGATCGCCAACGCCATTGCCAAGGCCGAGGTCAGCAGCAAAGGCGCCAAGGCCCTGGCGCTCGAGTTCATCGAGATCGTCGATCTGTTCCTGCTGGGCACCGTGCTGCTGATGATCGCGCTCGGCTTCTACGAGCTGTTCATAGACCCCGGGCTGAAACTGCCCGAGTGGCTGCAGTTCCGAACCTTCGATGACCTGAAGCTGAAGCTGGTCGGCGTCGTGGTGGTGGTGCTGGCGGTGCTCTTCCTCGGGCACGTAGTCGGCTGGAACGGCGAGCGCGACCTGCTGCGACTGGGCGCCGGTATCGCGCTGGTGATCGCGGCGCTCACCTACTTTCTGTCGATCTCGAAGGGCGGCAAGGGCTGACCGCGGCGCGCCGGCGGGCGCGGGGTGCGGCCGGCAACGGCCCGCTGTCGCCGTCGAATTTTCCGCAGTTGCGCCGTTGAAACTGCTGCAGCGTGCGCGCCAGCGGGCCGCCAAGATGCGTCCGGTCCGGTGTTCGCCGGACATTCAACCGGGCGGGGGCCGACATGAGCAGGATGACCGACGAGACCATGGCACTGAGCGTGACCGAGGCGACGATGCAGGACTGGCTGACGGCGATGACGCTCCTGCGCGAGGCGCCGCCGCCCGTCGCCGGGCCACGGACCGCGCTCTGGTCGGAGGACGTGCTGCCGCCGGCCCGGCGTGTTCCAACGGTGGCAAGCCGGCGTCGGGTCGCTCCGGCCCCCGCCATGCCCGACCCGGCACCGCTGCGTGTCGCAGGGGCTGGCGCAGCGTATTGGTGGCTGCCGGCGCTGGCATTGGCCGCCGCGCTGGTGATCTGAACTCGAAGCAGTGCGGCTGCGCGGCCGCACCGCGGCCTACGGGCCGCAGGGTTGCGGCGTCGGGAAGCCTTGTGCTTTAGCGACACACCTCCATATTCCGACGAGGTTTGCCGGGAGACCCAAGTGGTCAGCACTGTTCATGCCGCGCCCATACGCAATCACGCCGAGCGCAGGCGACGGGCCCGCGAGCGCCTGATCCGGCTCTCGCACCTGATGGATGCTGCGGTCGAGGTTCCGATTCTGCGCACGCGGGTGGGACTGGACGCCGTGCTGGGACTGGTCCCGGTGGCGGGCGACCTGCTCTCCGCGGGCATCGGCCTCTTCCTGGTCGCTCAGGCGCGCGAACTCGGCGCCTCGCGCTGGCTGCAGGCGAGGATGATCGGCAATCTGCTGGCCGACGCCGCGCTGGGTGCGGTGCCGCTGGCCGGGGACATCGCCGATGTCTACTTCCGCGCGCACCTGCGCAACCTCAAGCTGCTGCAGAAAGAACTCGGCGAGCCTTACGTCGATGCGGCCGACGTGCCGCGCCGCCGCTAGCGCGGCCGGTCGCGCGACGGCATGCGGTAAAGCCACACGGCAAGGCTGAGTCCCATTGCCGCCAGCAGTCCCTTCAGCCACAGCGGCTTGACGAAGAAGACGATCGAGGCGCCGAGCGTCAGCGACATCAGCACGACGGCGGTGATCTTGGTCCGGTAAGGGATGCTGCGGTGGCGCCGCCACTCGAGGATGATCGGCCCGAAGGTCCGGTTTGCGAGCAGCCATTCGTAGAAACGGCGCGAGCCGCGGGCATAGCAGGCGGCCGCGAGCAGGACGAAGGGAGTGGTGGGCAGCAGCGGCAGGAAGATACCGGCCAGTCCCAGCACGAGCGCGACGGTCCCGGCAGTGAGGAAGAAAGCCCGCGCCCACGGCGAGCGGTGTTCGCCGGGGCCGTCCTGCGGGTCAGCCATCAACGCGCGTCCTGCCCGACAACGGCAGCGGGCAGCAAGTCGCGTGGCGGCCAGAGGAACTCGCCCGGATGCTCGACGAGCTGCCGGCGGATGGCGCGGTACACGCGCGTGCGGTCCGCCGGCGAGATATCGACAGCGCGCATCGCCACCCTCAGCGCGAGGCCGAAGCTGACGCCGACATTCAGCGCGCCGATCAAGGCCAGGCCGGCCACCGCCAGCCAGAACGACGCAGTTGTCAGCGACGGCAGGCCGAGCGAGAAAACGGCGGCGGCCACCTGGCCGGTGGACAGCGTCACGTGGCGCACTTCCATCGGCAGGCCGAAGAACGCAAAGATCACGGGTGTGAGTCCGAGCAGCATGCCGAGCCCGATGTTGCCCGCCAGTCCGGCGATGTTGTCGCGCCACCAGTCCGCGCGGCGGCGCGCTTCCTCGACGCCGAGTCGGAGTACCCGGCGATGGTTGGTCGCAAGCGCCGCGTGCAGCTGGCGCACGGTGAAGACGTTGTCGGCCCAGCCCGAAAAGAGCCCCGAAAGCCAAAGCAGCACGCCGGTATATGCGGCGAACAGGAACGAGGGCCCGAGGATCGATTGGGCCTGCAGCACGTCGCGCGCCTTGTGCTCCGACAGCGGCCCGCTGTCTTCGACCAGCCACCACAGCAGCGCAAACGCCAGCACGACGGGCGCGACCGCGAGCAGGTTGCCGAACACCGAGGCCACCTGTGAGCGGACCAGCGCCGCGCTCTCGGCGACGAGCGCCTCCATCTGCCCGGCGCTGCCGAGATCCCGCATGCGTGCGGCCAGCGCCGGTGCCGTCATGGCTGGCTGCTTCGTTGCGACCGTGAAGTGCGCCAGTGCGATCAGCACGAACACGCCGGCGTAGTTCAGCGAGGCGAAGAAGCCCTCCCAGAACAGCGGCATGTGAGCCGCGGTGATCGCGAATTTCAGGTACACCGCAATCGCCATCAATGCGCCACCGCCTGCGCTGATGGCGAGCATGTTCCGGTACTGCGCACGCGTGCCGGCGATGTAGTGCTCGCCGGTCTCGGCGTTGCGCTCGGCAATGCGTCGCGACAGCAGGCGCATGTTCTCGCGCCAAAGCGCGCGCACGCCCTGGAAGCGGCGCTCGACCCGCACCAGGTTCATCACATCCCGCAGGACGTTCAGCGGGTCCTCGTCACCCAGCCACTGTTCGAGCAGCGCGATGCGGTCGAGCTGGGCCCGGGTGCGCTCCGTCCGGTAGAACAGATCGACCGAGACCCCGGTCTCGGTATGGCGCGCGTGCACCGTGTCGAGCAGCTGCCGGCAATCGCGAACAACCTGCTGCAGTTCGTCGCGCGCGACCGTGTCGCGCGCGGCCAGGTAGGCTTCGACCGCACCCACCAGCCTACCGAACGGACTGTCGAGCGCACTGCTGTCGGCAAAGCGCCGCCTCATGTCCGACGCCAGGCCGACCGCCTGCGCCTCGGACGCCAGCGTGAGCATGGCCGCGCCGAGTTCCGGGGCCAGGCTCGCCGCCGTCTCCGCGTCGACAAACAGACGTGCCAGGCGTCGCGCGTCTTCGCCGGGCAGCAGGTCGATCCACGCCATGGTTCGCGGCCGGCCCAGAACGACGCTGGCGAGCGTCGACGGCTCGCGCCGGAAGTCCGGCTGCGGCAGCACCAGCGCGAGGCAGCGCTCCCAGAGCTCGCGCACGAACCCGGCCCGACGCGGGATGCCGCCGACGCTGGCGAACTGCTCCAGGTCGAGGTCTTCGGCGAGCCGGCTGAAGACCTCACGCACCGCGCGGCCGCCGTCCGTATCGCGTTCCGAAACCTGCAGCAGGAAGCGCACCCGGGTGTGCGCGCGCGCAATGGCCGCGTCGGTGACTTCAGCGCCGAGATCCTTTTCGATCCAGCGCAGCGCAGAGCGGGTCCACTCGATGCGCTCGATGGCGCTGCGGGCGCGGATCGCCGCCGCGATCAGCTGGTCGAGTTCGGGCGTCTCGGCCGCTACGTCGGCCTGCCGCCGTCGAAAGGGCCAGCGCATGACGCGTTACTCCGCTTCCGCGAACCGGATGACGCCCGCAGTCGGCTCGGACTCGGGCCCGCAGGGCTGCTCGTCGAACGCGATGTCGCCTTCAGCCAGCGGTTCACCGGTCACATTCAGGCCCACGAAATTGAACAGTGTGCCGTCCATCAGATGTGACGGCGTAATGCGCGACAGTGCATTGAACGTGTTCTCGACGCGCCCGGGGTAGCGCCGCTCCCATTCGAGCAGCATGCGCTTGACTTCCTTGCGCTTGAGGTTGTCCTGCGACCCGCACAGGTTGCAGGGAATGATCGGAAACTGCTTCACCTGCGCGTAGCGCGCAAGATCCGCTTCCTTCACGTAGGCGAGCGGCCGGATGACGACGTTGCGCCCGTCGTCCGACACCAGCTTGGGCGGCATGGCCTTGAGCCGGCCACCGTAGAACATGTTGAGGAAGAAGGTGCCCAGGATGTCGTCGCGGTGGTGGCCCAGAGCGATCTTCGTCGCGCCGAGTTCCCCCGCCACCCGGTAGAGGATCCCGCGGCGCAAGCGCGAGCACAGCGAGCAGAAGGTCTGGCCCTCCGGGATCACGCGCGTGACGACCGAGTAGGTGTCCTGCGTCTCGATGTGAAAGTCGATGCCGCGCGCGCGCAGATACCGTGGCAGCACGTCGTCGGGGAAGCCTGGCTGCTTCTGGTCCAGGTTCACGGCCACGATGTCGAAGCGGACCGGCGCGCGGTCGCGCAGCAGCAGCAGCACCTCGAGCAGGCTGTAGCTGTCCTTGCCGCCGGACAGGCAGACCATCACCTTGTCGCCGGAGGCGATCATGTTGAAGTCGGAGATTGCCTGGCCGGTCAGGCGCAACAGGCGCTTTTCTAGCTTGACGTTCTCGCGCGCAACCCGCTCGGTCGCCTGCCGCTCGGAGGTCGCGGCGTCAGCCGGTGGCGAGCTCATGCGGCGTCCTTGAAGTGCAGCACCTCGACGCCGACCGCATCGACATCCGCGTAGACGTCCGGCTTTTCGCTCGAGACCCGCACCGCCCGCACGGCCGGGTGTGCCAGCAGGCTGCGCGCGATGTCGTCGACCAGCGTTTCCTGCAGGTTGATGTGCCCCTGCTCGAGCCGGTGCCGGATCGTCACGCGGATGAAGTCGTAGTCGACGACCTCATGGATGCGATCGTGGCGCGGCGTCGACAGCGCCAGCGGCACGTACAGGTCGACATTCAATGCCAGTCGCTGTGCACCGGCCTTCTCGAAGGCGTGGATGCCGATGTTTGCGTCGACGACGTAGTTGCGCAGGAATAGCCGCCGGCAGTCGGCAAGCCGCGGGTCCATCAGTCGGGAACTCATGCGGCGGCCGGCGGCGCGGCCGGTTCGGTGAGGAACATCACGTCGCGCGGGCTGGCGGCGAGGTGCTGTCCGCCGTCGACCAGCAAGGTCGTCCCGGTGATGGCCGGCGCCTTGGCGAGGAACACCACGGCCGCGGCCACGTCGTCGGGCCGGCTCGACCGTCCAAGGGGGGTTCGGACGTGGGCGCGCTCGAACTCGGCCTTCGCCTGGTCACCGGACGGCAACGTGATGCCGGGGGCCACGCCGACCACGCGCACCTTCGGCGCGAGCGCCATCGCAAGTAGGCGCGTGGCTTCCGCCAGGGCCGACTTCGACAGCGTGTAGGAGAGGAAGTCCGGGTTGGGATTCCACAGTTTCTGGTCGAGCAGGTTGATCACCACGCCACGGTCGTGTTCCGGCAGGGCCGCATGCAGCGCCTGCGCCAGCAGCACCGGTGCCGCGACATTCGAACGCATGCTGCGCACCAGGTTCTCGGTGCCAAAGGAGGCGGCGTCGTCGTATTCGAACAGTGACGCATTGTTGACGACACAGGTCACATCACCAAGGTCATGAGCGCACTCGGCGAGCAGGCTGCGCACGCCGGCTTCGACGGCGAGGTCCCGGTTCACGGCGATCGCGCGCCGGCCGAGCGCCTCGATTGCCTCGACGGTGGCCAGCGCCTCGTCGCGCGAGGTGGCGTAGTGCACGGCGATGTCCCAGCCGTCGCGGGCGAGCGCCAGCGCGATCTCGCGACCGATACGCCGCGCCGCGCCCGTGACGAGCGCCGCGCCGACAGACCTGCTTCTGCGGCGTTGGACCATGAACACTCCGGAAGGCTGCAAGTGTAGCGGGCGGGCTTTGCGCCGACGGCCAGGCCCTTGGCTACCATGCCGGTCGATGCCGCTTCTACCATCCTCGCTGCCCGAGCCTTCGACCGAACAGAAAGTGCACAGCGAACGGCTGCGCGCACGGGTCGCGGCCGACATCCGCGCCAACGACGGCTGGATTGCATTCGATCGCTACATGCGGCAGGTCCTGTACGCGCCCGGGCTCGGCTACTACAGCGCGGGCTCTACCAAGTTCGGCGACGCCGCGGCGGGTGGCGACTTCGTCACGGCCCCCGAAATCTCGCCCCTGTTCGCACAGGCGCTCGCCGCGCAGGTCGAGCAGATCTTCGAGCACGCGCCGGCGCAGATCGTCGAATTTGGCGCCGGCTCCGGCCGACTGGCGGCGGACCTGATCGCGGCATTGCGGGCGCGGGGCGTGCCGTGTGCGCGGTACGCGATCGTTGAAGTCTCGCCCGACCTGCGGCAGAGGCAGCAGCAGCGGCTGGCGCAGGCGCCGGTCGAGTGGCTCGATACGGCGCCGACTGGATTCGAGGGCGTCATGCTCGCCAACGAAGTGCTCGATGTCATGCCGGTTCGTTTGTTCGCACGGCGCGGCGGCGGTGTTGTCGAGCGCGGGGTCGGGCTGCAGGACGGGCGTTTTGTGCTCGTCGAGCGCGAGGCGCCGCCCGAGCTGCGGGCCGAGGTCGTGGAAATCGAGCACGCCGTCGGAACACTGCCCGCAGGTTATGGCTCGGAGATCGGTTTCGAGGCGCGCGCCTGGATGGCCTCGGTGGGCGACTGGCTGCGACATGGCGTCCTGCTTGCCGTCGACTACGGCTTTCCGCGCCGCGAGTACTACCACCCCCAGCGCCTGATGGGCACGATCATGTGCCACTACCGCCACCGTGCGCACGCCGACCCCTTCTGGTGGCCGGGGCTCAACGACCTCACCTCCCATGTCGACTTCAGTGCGATGGCCGAGGCGGCACAGGGGGCCGGACTCGATGTCCTCGGCTACACGTCGCAGGCGCACTTCCTGCTCAATTGCGGGCTGATCGACCGGCTCGGCGAGCGCCACGTGCCCGCGAGCAGCGCCGCGGTCCACCAGCTCGTGTCCGAGGCAGAAATGGGGGAACTGTTCAAGGTGCTCGCCGTGGGTCGCGGCATCGAAGTGCCGCTGGTCGGCTTCGAGCGCGGGGACCGCCTGCATCGCCTATAGACTGCGCGACAGATGAAGTGGCTTCTCACCACCTTTCTCGCGCTGCTGATCCTGACGGCGCTGCAGCCCTGGCTGCAGAAACTCGGCATCGGGCGACTGCCGGGCGATGTCCGGTTCAAGGTCAAAGGCAAGGAAGTGCTGCTGCCTTTCACCAGCACCGTCGTGCTGTCGTTGCTGCTGATGCTGCTGGCGCGGCTCTTCTGAACCCGTGGCCGCGCAGGAACTCTCGTCGCCGTGCGTTTTCTGCGGCATCGTCGCGGGCCGTGTGCCCGCCAGTGTTGTCTACCGTGACGAGCGGGTGTGCGCGTTCATGGATATCCGGCCCGTGAATCCGGGTCACCTGCTCGTCATTCCGCTTGCGCACTCGGCGGGCCTCACGACGCTGGAGTCCGACGCCGGCGCACAGATGTTCCGGGTCGGCCAGCGCCTGGCGGAAGCGATACGTCGCAGTGGTGTGCGGTGCGAGGGGATCAACTTCCTGCTTGCCGATGGCGAGGCCGCCGGTCAGGAAGTGTTCCACGTTCACCTGCATGTGATTCCGCGCCACGCGGGCGACGGGTTCGGATTCCTGTATGGGCCGGAGTTCGGCGCGTTGCCCGGGCGCGATGTGCTCGAGGCCACGGCGCGCGCCTTGCGCGAAGCACTGCCGGGCGGTGACGCCGGATGAGTTCGGGGCTGTCGGTGTGGCGCGATCATCGTCGCAAGGGGCCGCGGGGCGAATTCCTCGCCAGTCTCCTTGACCGCCGGTAGCAATGACCGGAAGCTTCGGCTCGGTGCACTTCCGCAGTTCCCCAGTCCCAGGAGGCGATCCGGATGTCCAACACTGCCTGCGCTGCGGGCATTCTTGCCGTGGCCCTGTCGCTCGTGGCGCCCACAGCTCAGGGCGAGTCCACTGACGTGCCACCGACCGAACCTGCAGCACTGTTGAAATGGCTGCAGGGCGGCAGCTACAAGAAGTGGCCCAAGGAGTCCGCCCCGCACCGATCGATGGGTCCGCACAAGGCCCTGGTGCTCACGTACCTCAATCCGACGCTGGACCGTTCACTCGAAGCCAAGGCGGCATCCCACCCGAAGGGCGCGGCGGCGGTCAAGGAACTGCTGGACGAGGTCGGGAAGCCGGCTGGCTGGGCCGTATCGGTGAAAACGGCGCCGGACAGCGAGGGCGGGAAGGGCTGGTACTGGTACGAGATATTGGGCACCACAGCCAGCAGCACCGTGGTGTCTCAGGCGCCCGGGCAAACATTGTGCACCGGATGCCACGCCCGTGGACGCGACTTCGTGCTCATACCGCACCCGCTCGACTAGCGGCCGTAATAGCCGATGCGGGACTGAACGTCGTGCACGCGAGCCAAGTGCGCGAAACGAACCGCGTCGCATAGCCGTCGCACACGCGCAAGGTGAGCGACAAAGCCGTCGGCCGCGCCGGCGCGCAAAGCAGTTATGAATTGGCCATTGCAGGCCACTCACCACCAGACTTCACTGCGCGTGGTACCTGTTGGCCCAGGCGATGGCTGCCGTCTACTTGGTGGGCAACTTGTAGTAGGCCTCGTTCAGGTATGCCGCGATGTGTTCTTCCTCCTCCGGGAACATGCCGGTGTTCAGCATCGTGTTGCACGCGGCGACCTGTGACTTGAGCTTCGCCCAGCTCGTGACCTTGCGGTCCTGCCGCAGATAGATCGTCCCGACCGGGCCGTAGACTTTTTCCTGGTGGCAGGTCTCGCACTTGTGTGTCTGCACGAGCTTGCGCCCCTCCTTGGCGTTGGGCGAGGCGACCGCCACCAGCGGGAAGAGGACGGCGAGGCAGGCCAGAAAGCGCATTTTCATCTCGACTCCTACGGCAGGGGGGACCGCGCAGTCTAGACGGAGGGATGGCGCACTGTCGAAGGCGGCGGCGCGCCGAACCGCCGAGGGCCCCAGGAATTTGCGATCGAGGTGCCGGCGGCCCTCCGCCGTGGACAGTGTCTACTCGCCCACCGAGCACATTGCTTGCCGGCGCAACTCCACCCGTGCACGAGCGCCCTCTAAGATCGACTCACCGCCGAGGACGAGTGCTCCACGATGCCAATGACAGATTACTTTCGTGAACTGGAGAGGTCCCGGATCCGCGCCTTGGTCGGGCGCGACATGGAACTCCTGTGGCGTCTCCATGCGGAGGAGTATCAACTCGTGACACCGTCGGGGCGCACGTTCGGGCGCGAGCGATACCTGCGGGAGATCGAAATCGGCAACCTGCAGTATCGGAACTGGGAGGCCGGGCCGATCGAAGTCCGGGCAACCGAACGCATGGCCATTGTGCGGTATCAGGCCACGCTCGAGCTTGGATCGGCCGGCGGCCCCGGAACGCCCCTGCAGTGCTGGCACACGGACTCCTACGAGTTGAAGCAGGGGCAATGGCAGGCCGTCTGGTCCCAGGCAACGGCCATCCGTGGGCCGGAATGACTTTCGGGCCGCCAGCACTGGACACTCCCGGTACCCGTACGGCCCGGCCCGTGCCAGCCGGGTCGGTCCGCCGGATTCAGCGCTGACGGAGGCCGGGCAGCGTCGCCTTTGCCGGCCGCCGACCTTTAGTTGAGGTCGATTTCACCCGCTTCTCCTTCGGGCCGAAGCGGGTTGCCTGTGCTGAAATCGCCTGCAGGTCCTCCTCTCGAGGGCTCCCAAGGCACGGATCGGACCCGGGACACTCGGGCCGGGTCCTCGCGAAAGCTCCAGGCATGCCCGTCGTTGCAGTCGTCAATCGAAAAGGGGGCAGTGGCAAGAGCACCCTGGCCACGCACCTTGCGGCCTATTGCGCCAGCACCGGCGCAGCCGTGATGCTTGGCGACGTGGACCGCCAGCAGTCGACCCGAACCTGGCTGCGGCAGCGCAACGCCGTGCCGTCTGACGCCCGCGCCGAGATCGTCGGATGGACCGTCGACCCGAAATCCTTTGTCCGTCCGCCCGCCGGCATCGACCTGGTCGTCATGGACACGCCCGGTGGTCTCACCGGTTTCGACCTGGCGCGCGTCGTGATGTATGCCGACGCGATCCTCATGCCGGTCTGCAATTCGATCTTCGACCGGGAGTCCGCCGCCGAGTGCCTCGCCGAACTGAGGACATTGCCGCGCGTGGCATCCGGGCGCTGCAAGCTGGCGGTAATCGGCATGAGGCTGGACGCACGGACCGAAGCGGCCGAGGTCGTGCAGACGTGGGCGGGGAAGCAGGGCCTGCCGTTCATCGCCGCACTGCGCGAGTCGCAAGCCTATGTTCGTTGCATCGAGCGGGGGCTCACGCTATTCGATCTGCCAGCGGCCGAGGTCGAGGCCGATCTCGATCAGTGGAAGCCGATTTTGAACTGGATGCGACCGATCCTTCAACCGGCTCCGGCCGAGTGCCATGCGGTGGCGGGCAGCATCACGCTTGCCGCTGGACCCAGGCGGGCGGCCGCGCCGATCCTTCACCGGCCATCGTTCGAGGCGACGCGGCTGCGTGCGTCGTCCGTCGTGGCGCTACGCCCAGGCGAGCCGCCTGCAATGCCATCGCAGCGAAGCGTCACCGCCGCCTCACCCATGAGCCGGCTGCTCGATTCGCTGCCGATTCCACGCTTCCTGCAACGCACGCCCTGATCATTTGCGGTCGGAGCTTCCGGGCGACCGGAACGCTGCGCTCTCGCTGACGTTGTGCACATGCCGCCCAGGGCCACGTGGCTCCGTCATGGCGGAATGGCCACGACGTCTGCTCCACCGAAGATCGCCTCCGTCTCACGGCAACCCCTCCTTCTTCGCGGTCGGCTGCCAAAAACTAACATTCAGAGCGGCCCGAATCGGCTCATCCACATCACTTCGTCAGCTAGGAGCCGATGAGGAAGAGCCGCTTTGCGGTGAGCAGATAGGGGCGATCCGGCGCGCAGCAGATAGCCTTCGAGAAACAAAAAAGTCGGGCACGCGGCCCGACTTCTGAAACGCAGTGCTGAAACGATTCAGCACAGGATGCGTGCTTACTTCTTGGCGGCCGCGTTCGCCTCGTCCATCATCTTCTTGCAATCGGCCTTCATCTTTTCGTCAGTCGACTTCGGATCCATCTTCTTGCAGGCTTCCATCTTCTTGGCCTTGTCCGCATCGCTCATCGCGCCGCCGTGAGACATGGCGAAAGCGCCAGCGGAGGCGGCGGTAAAGGTCGTGGCAATCAACATCGTCATCAGCTTCTTCATGTATAGACTCCTGACTATGGGTTGGAAAGAAACGTTCTTGATGAACGTGTCCGTTGAAGCTGTAGAGTGGGTCCCCTCGCGAGATTCCATCCAGGATTCAGGCGTTACTAGCGAACGAACGATGAATTTTGCGATGATGATGAACTCGTTCGCGTTCGTTTCGCATAGACGGTCTTCGCGCGTTTGAGCCGCATCTTTCATGACGCCGACGGAAATGGAGTCTGCGCCGGTGCGGTACCCGAAACGGCCGCTTTCGGACTCTTTCTACAACCTTGGCAGTCTAACGCAAGAGTGGCGTGAGCATTCGGTGAACCTGTCGTAGTAGCAGACGTACGAACTACGGAGCCGTAAACGGTTTCACCGAGTGCTTACAGAATGACCGCAAGTCACCGTATCAAGCCGTCGCTTTCAGAGAGTGCGGAGATATTTCAGCCGGCTCTGGCGGTCTTCGCCTTGACGGCTGCCTGTTTGGCGCCGCTTCAACCGCTGGCCGCCCCGCGTCTTCCGACCGATCCGGCCGAAGTGCTTGAGCGCCTGCCGATGCGGCCCGGTGACGCCACAGCACGGGAGCTGGCCGGCTTGCGGGCGGCCGTGATCCGAGCGGCAAAGGAGGCTCCGGCCGATCCGTTACCCGCCACCCGACTGGCCCGGCGCTATTACGAACTGGCCATTGCCCGGGGCGACCCACGCTATATCGGCTATGCCGACGCCGTCATGTCGCCGTTTGCCAAGAGCCGGTCGCCGGAAGTGCTGGCAATACGCGGGCAAGTGCGGCAAGCACGGCATGACTTCGACGGGGCGCTGGCAGATTTTGCCGGGGCGCTCGAGGCCGACTCGCAATTTGCCTCGGCCCATGCCTGGCGCGGCGCCATCTACCTCGTCCAGGCCAACTACGCGGCGGCGAGGAAGGAGTGCGACGCCCTCCTCAAACTGGACCGCGCCACGCTTTACGGCGGCTGCATCGGGCTGCTGCTCGCGTATAGCGGCCAGATGGAGGCCGGTTCCGCGGCTTTGCAGCGCGCCCTCGATGAGACCGACGACACAGGCAACCGCCTATGGTTGCTCACCCGCCTGGGCGAGGTGGCGGCTTGGCGCGGCCAGTGGGACAAGGCTGAAAAGCATTACCGCGCCGCGCTCGCGCTGGGACTCGACGATGGCTACCTGCTGGCCGCCTGGAGCGATTTCCTGCTCGACCAGCAACGCCCCTCCGAAGTCGTGAAGTGGCTGGCCGGATGGGAGGCCTCCGACGGGCTGCTTCTGCGCCTCGCACTGGCCGAGACCGCGCTAAAGCAGCCCGCTGCAAAAGCGCACGTACAAGCGCTTGCGGACCGTTTCGCCGCGGCGAAGGTACGCGGCGACACGACCCATCGGGCCGAAGAGGCGCGCTACCTCCTGCACCTGGCCGGTGATCCGGCCGCCGCGCTCGCCGTGGCCGTTGCCAACTACCAGGTGCAGCGTGAGCCCCGTGACGCCCGGGTACTGCTGGAAGCGTCCATCGCCACGAAGGATGCCGGCGCCGCGCAACCGGCGCGCGACTGGCTGCGGGCCAGCGGCTTCGAGGACGCGCACTTGCGGCGACTGGGATCGGCGTCGGCGCAATGATGCGGCGGCGGACGTTCCTGCATCTGCTGCTCCTGCTTTGCGCATGGACCGCCCTGCCCGCCATGGCGCACAAGGCGAGCGACAGCTACCTTGTGCTGCAGGTGGATGGCCGGGACGTGACGGGCCAGTGGGATGTCGCGCTGCGCGACATCGACTTCGCCATTGGCCTCGACGCCAACGGCGACGGCGACATCACCTGGGGCGAGGTGAAGGCGCGAAACGCCGACATCGCCGCCTGGGCGCTGGGGCGGCTGAAGCTGGAACGCGGGGGTGACTGCTCGCTGCGGGCGACGGAACTCCTGGTGGACAACCACACCGACGGCGCCTATGCGGTGCTGCGACTGGCCGGCACGTGCCCGTCCGACGCGCCGATGCTGGCGTTGAGCTATCGGCTCCTGTTCGACATCGACCAACTGCACCGCGGGCTGCTGCGGCTGGAGGTGGATGGCGTTTCGCACACCTCGGTGCTGGGGCCGGACAGCGGTGTGCTGAACGTAAAGGCCGGCGAGACTTCCCGGCTGGCGCAGTTCGGCCAGTACCTGGTGGAGGGCGTCTTTCACATCTGGATCGGCTTCGATCATGTCCTGTTCCTGTTATCTCTGCTGCTGCCCGCCGTGCTGGTGCACGAATCGAGGCGCTGGACAGGAGTGAGCTCGTTCCGCACCGCGCTGACGGAAGTGCTGTGGGTTGTCACCGCGTTTACCGTCGCACACTCGATCACGCTTTCGATCGCGGCGCTGCAGATCGTCGAGCTGCCATCGCGCCTGGTGGAATCTGCCATTGCCGCCTCGGTGGCGCTGGCGGCGGCCAACAACCTTTGGCCGGTGGTGGAGCGGCGGCGCTGGCTGGTGGCGTTCGGCTTCGGCCTGATTCATGGATTCGGCTTCGCCAGCGTGCTCACCGAGCTCGGCTTGCCCAAGGACGCGCTGTTGCTTTCGCTTCTGGGTTTCAACGTTGGCGTCGAGGTCGGCCAACTGGTCATCGTCGCGTGCTTCCTGCCGGCGGCCTACCTGTTGCGAAACACGCCGCTGTACCGCAAGGGCGTATTCGTGGGCGGATCGGTTCTCGCGCTGCTGGTGGCGCTCGTGTGGCTCGCGGAGCGCGTGTTCAACCTGCGGCTGATCGGCTAAGAGCGTGCCGACCGTCCGCAGCATCTTCGTGTCTGTGGACATTCAGGCTGCAGCAGATCTGGCGAAGATGGATGACGCGCAACGTAACAAGCAACTGGTGCTGGACGCCTACTCAGGGCGACCCGGCGCGCTACTGGCCGCGCTCGCCCCGGATGTCGAGTACACGCTTATGGGAACCATGCACCGTTTTGCGCGCACCTTTCACGGTCGGGATGACGTGGTGCAGAACCTGTTTGCGCAGGTTGGCGCCGTGCTGGCAAGTGGCCGGATGACACCGATCAACGCACTCGCCGAAGGCGACCAGGTCGTGGTGGAGTTCGTTGGTGAGTGCCGCACGAAGGACGGTCGCGACTACAACAATCGCTACTGCAGCGTCTTCCGCGTTGCCAACGGGCACATCACGCACATACGCGAATACCTTGACACCGACCTCACGCGCTCCGTCTTTGGTTGAGCGGCAGCGCGCTGAGAGCGGCGTCTGGCGCGGCGTCCGATCTTGGCTTCGGGTCCCGTCCTGTCTTCAGCGACCGCCAACAGCGGGCATCAGCTGGCGTGCAAGCGAAGGACTGACTTCGCTCCAGACAACGGCCGGCTCGTTGCCGTGCGCGATCAAGATGTCGTGAACGTCAATGCTGGCTGCGGAGCAGGGAGTCTGATCGCGCGCCCGGTGCGAAACACTTTCTTCGGGGAACGACGGCCTCGAATCCGTGGTCGGGTCGTGCTGCGTCGTGCTGGCGGCACGCGTCGGCGCGACCCCGTGCCCGGGGTCGGTCGCTGGCATAAGCAGTGCAATAGACTGAGTGAAGTCCGGGGTCGGCGCTCTTTCGCAACGCGATCGGGAGCGTCGGTTACGCCGTTCAGACCACAGGAGACACGCATGGACGAGGAAACTTTCAACCTGAGCATCCGCAAGTTCCTGAAAATGGTCGGCGTCAGCTCGCAGCGTGAAATCGAGCAGGCGGTGGCGAAGGCAATCGCGGCGCGCACCATCGCGGGCACCGAGTCCTTCCCAGCGAAGGTGACGCTCGAGGTCGCTGGCCTGCAATTGAAAGTCAACTTCGACGGTGAGATAAAGCTGCAGTAGGCGCTCCGGCGGGTGCCTGCCGACCCGCCACGCCACTGGCCTGGCTGCAAACGCCGGGTGTGCAGGACACGCCGCGTCGAAACTCAAGACAACCGCTGTGTTGGCTCGAGCGTTTCACTCCGTTTAGCCGCGCGGCGCGATTGCACGCGCCTCGTCGCCTGCGGAGTGGAAGTTCAGCGCGGGGCTACACGTCCCCGTTTGCGCCAGCCTGACTCGAGCCGGCGCCGTCACCTTCCTGTGTTCCGGCGTGCAGTGCGCGGCTGATGGCAACGATGCGTGCCTGGCGCACGGCACGAGGAATTTCAGCGGCATCGAAGCGATGGAGGCTCGCCAGAGCGCCGGCGTCCACTTCCGAGGCCGCCTGCAGTGCCCTGCGAAAGCGCTCGGCAGAGGTCCGGTAGGCGACCTCGAACGCCTGCAGCAGCAACTCGAAGCGTTCAGGTCGACGAAACGCATCGCTGCGCTCGAGTGCTTCGACGATCGTCGCCGAGGATTCCGCGGCGCCGAGCGTGTCACGCAGCTCGACCAGCAGGCGTGCCAGCTGCGCCGCCTCCTGCGGCACCCGCAGCTTGCCGATCAAGTCCGCGACCGTGCGCGGACTGCAGCATGCGCTGGCGAGCACCGCGAAGCGTGCGGGCAGGACGAGCCCGCGTTCCGCCGCGCGGTCGAGTGCGGCGGCTGCGGCCGGCAGGTCTTCAAGTTCGCTGTACAGACGATCGACCAGCCCGCTCGCGACGAGAACTTCCAGCATGCGCGAAGGCTTGCGTTCCATCAGGCCGCGCGAGATCTCCTGCATCACGCGCTCGGCGACCAGTGCGTCGGCCTCGCCATTGCGCACCATCTCGCGGACCAGCTCCGCCGTCTCGGGCGCGACGCGAAAGTCGGGAAAGCGCGCCGCGAAGCGCGCCAGTCGCAGGATGCGGACCGGGTCTTCGATGAACGCCGGCCCGACGTGCCGCAGCACGCCGGCGCGAAGATCGCGCGCGCCGTTGTGTGGATCAATCAGTCGCCCGTCTTCGTCGAGCGCCATCGCATTGATCGTCAGGTCGCGGCGCGCCAGATCCGCTTCAAGAGTGACGTCGGGCGCTGCATGAAAGACAAATCCGCGGTAGCCGGGTGCGGTCTTGCGCTCGGTGCGTGCCAGCGCGTATTCCTCGTTCGTCTCCGGGTGCAGGAAGACCGGGAAGTCCTTGCCGACGGGCCGAAAGCCGCGCGCGATCATCTCGTCGGCCGTGCCGCCCACAACGACCCAGTCGCGATCCGTTTCTAGCGCGGCATCGAGGTCGCCTCGGCGTCGCCTGTCCTCGCCCAGCAGCGCGTCGCGCACGCATCCGCCGACGCGATAGAACTTCATCCGTAATGGATGACTTCGGTCTCGGCATGAGCGGCCTCGACCCACCGCTGCATCGCCGGCAGAGCCAGCACGGTTTCGGCGTACCGGGCAAGCGCCGGCGCGAGAGTGACACCGTAAGTGCGGAAGCGTGTCACGACCGGGGCGAAGAATGCATCGGCGATCGAGAACGCCCCGAACAGCAACGGACCGCCGCTGCGCTCGAGGCAGTCGGTCCAGATGGCCTCGATGCGAGCGATGTCTGCGGTAACGTCGGCACGCTGGCGGGCAGTTGCGCCTTTCTCGTCGAGGCGGGCCCGGATGTCCATGGGCATGTGCGTGCGCAGCGCCGCAAAGCCGGAGTGCATTTCCGCGCTGACAGAGCGCGCACGGGCGCGTGCGTCGGCGTCCTGAGGCCAGAGCGCGCCGCCGGCGTAGCGTTCGTTGGCGGTCTCGCAGATCGCCAGCGAATCCCAGACCACGAGCGGTCCGTCGATCAGGCAGGGCACCTTCCCGCTCGGCGAGTGGCGCAGGATCTCCGCCTTGGTCTGCGGCTGATCCAGTGCAATGCGCTTCTCTTCGAACGCGACTCCGGCCTGGGCCAGCGCAAGCCACGGGCGCAGGGACCAGCTCGAGTAGTTCTTGTTTCCAATGACGAGGACGCGAGTCATCGCGGCTCCCTGGCGGTTGCGTGTTCCGCGATCCATTACGTCACCTGTCCGCCATCCATTGTGCGGTCCGTGGCCTGCTCCTTCGCCGGGCGGGTACATCACCGGGTCGCATCAGGGCAGATCTGCGGCAAGCGCGGCTGCGCATCGGGCCTTGACCCGGCTCAGCGGCGCGCGCGCGCGCGGAAGTTGCCCAGGCGCGAGCGGGAGTTCTGTCCGGCCAGATAAAGAGCAGCCTCCGACTCCATCGGGTGCAGTTCGAGTCCGAGTTCCGGCGGCGGCACATAAGGCTGGGTGCTCGCGACATTGTCCCGCTGCATCGAGTCCAGGTTGTCGCGCGACATCATCGGCTCGCCCGGCGCGAGTTCCATCATGATCGCCTGAGCCCGCGCCAGGCTTCCGGGCAGCCCGACCACCGGGCGCGGATGGCCCGATGCACGCGCCGCGAACTGCACCAGTTCCTTCAGGGTGTAGATGCGTGGCCCGACCAGTTCGTAGGATTTGCGAAACGTCGCGCGATTGTCGAGTGCATTGACAAACGCGTCGGCGACATCGCCCACGTAGATCGGCTGGAAGCGCGCCTGCGCATTGGCAATCGGCAACACGGGTGCGATCGAGGCCAGCGTGGCAAAGGTGTTCAGGAATTTGTCCTCCGGCCCGAAGACGACCGAGGGCTGAAAAATGGTCCAGTCGAGCCCGGATGCGCGCACGGCCGCTTCGCCGTCACCCTTGCTGCGCTGGTACATCGACGGCCCCTTCGAGTCGGCGCCGAGCGAACTCATGTGCAGGTAGCGGCGCACCGCCTGCGCGTCGCAAACGTGCACGATGCGGCGCGGCAGGGCGACATGGGCGCGGGCGAACTCCGGTCCGTAGGGCGATCCGCGCGAGCCCTGCAGTATTCCGACCAGGTTGATCACGGCATCGCGTCCCGCGATCAACCGCGTCAGGTCCCCGTCATCGTGGATATTGGCTTCGACGACGTCGATCGTGGGCAGCGTGATCAGGTGGCCTGCACGCGCGCGACGCCGGGTCGGCACCGTGACCCGGGCACCGCGATCGATCAGCCGGTTGACGATGTGGCGCCCGATGAAGCCGGCGCCGCCGATGACAAGTACGTTGGAATAAGGCACGTAGACGACCGGGCAGTGGATGAGGCCGAATTCTATGCCGCGCGCCTGGCCGCGCTGGTGACTTGGCCGGGCCTGTATGAGCAGGACGCCAGGTTGCCCTCACGCGCGTGCTGCCTGGCCGCGCCCGGAGGTCGAAGCCGGCAGAGCCCGGAAGTGTCCTGGACGCGGGCGCCCTGCCTGCGCGGGGTTTCGGCGGGCGGCGCAAAGAGCCCGCCGATAGCAGGGTCAGGGCAGTTCGGTGCTGCCGGCGGCTTTGGGCGCGATCGTGCCGAGCCGCGCCTTCAGCGACTGCGCCTTGTTCTCGAAGAGCGCCGCGTAGTACACGCTGTTCGACATGACCTTCTTGACGTAGTCACGCGTCTCGTTGAACGGAATTGTCTCGGCGAACACCGCGCCTTCGACCGGTCGGGCCAGCGTCGCGCGCCACGCGCGCGGCCGGCCGGGCCCGGCGTTGTAGGCCGCGGTCGCCAGCACCGCGTTGCCGTCGAGATCGTCGAGCACCATCTTGAGGTAGCCGGTGCCCAGCATCAGGTTCATGTCGCGCTCGCTGACCCGCGCCGGCGAGAACCCGCTGACGTTCATCTTGCGCGCGACATAGCGCGCCGTGGCCGGCATCAGCTGCATCAGGCCCGATGCCCCGACATGTGAACGCGCATCCATGATGAAGCGTGACTCCTGCCGGATCAGGCCATAGACCCACGTCTCGTCGAGGCCGAGTGGCGTCGCGTACTGCACCATCGCGTCGCGGAACGGCGACGGGAAGCGCTGCGTGAAGTCGTACTCGGAGCGCGTGCGGTCGGACGTGTTGATCATGCGGTCGAGCAGCGCCTGAGCGCGCGCATATTCCGCGGCCGCCAACAGTTGGCGGTCGGTCATGCCGCGCAGCTGCCAGTTCCACTCCCGGTTGCCCTCGACGCGCAAGCCGAGTTCATAGAACTTCTGTGCGCGAGCGAAGCCGGGGTTCGAGGTCATCGGTGCCAGTTCCTCCGCGGTCGGGGCAGGGGCGCGTGGCGGCAGAATGATCGGGAGCCCCAGTTCCTCGGCGGCAAGCTTGCCGTAGAAGTTGAACTGGGCCGCGATCTGCGTGAAGTGATCCTGCGCCTCGGCGGGCCGGCTGTCGGCCTTCAACGCTCGCCCGTACCAGTACACCCACGCTGGATCCGCCCGCAGCGTCGCCGGCATGCGGTCGATCGCGCTCTTGACTGTCGACCAGTCGCCGGCGCGCAGCGCAGCGCGTACCTGCCATTCGAGCACCTCGTCAACGCGCGCGGCATCGGGTCCGATGCCGACGTGCTCGCCGCCGCGCCGGTACCACTCATTGGCCTCCGGCATCAGTCGCAGAGCGGCCATGTGACCGATGCGGCCCCAGACGATGCCGCGCTGCTCGGGCGTCAGGTGCAGGTTCAGCGCGGCAGCGTACTCGGCCGCCTCGCCCGGGCTGTCGCGCGCGAGGCGCACGATGGCCACGGTGGCGAGTTCGCGCTGGACCTCGGTCAGCCGGCGCTCATGCGCGGTGAGAAATGCCGCCGGTCGATCGATCGCCTGCGTCAACAGCTTCTGGTCGACGGGTTTCCCACGCGCGTCGAGCGCGCGGGCACCGATCCGCTTGGCAGTGGGCAGCTGGTTCTGTTCGACCAGCGCGCGGACACGCTCCCAGACGGAGATGCGTTCGTCGGCAAGCAATGCCTCGGTCAGCGCCAGGCAACCCTCGCCGGCCGAGTCGCGCGTATTGGCCAGCATCTGGCGCGCCTCACGCGCCACGACATCGGATTGGGAGCCGGAAGAATTGCGGTAGCGCGAGAGGATGCTGAAGCAGCGGACTTGCGTATCGTCGGTATTCCAGACCAGTCGGCCGGCTTCACGCTCGAAGCCGGTGAAGTCACCCCGGTCGGCCAGCGCAAGGCTCCAGTCGAGACGCAGCCGGTCGCCGATGTAGGTGTCGGCGTGGCGCGTGAAGAAGCCCTCGACCTCCGTCACGACGACCGGGTCGGCGCTGCGCAGGCGCGGCACCAGCTGCCAGTACTCGACGTACGCTGCGAGCTGATGGCTGGCGAGCTGCGGTGCCAGTTGCGCCAGCTTGCTTCGATCCCCCGCGCGTGCCGCATCGCGCGCGGCAAGGAACCGCTGGTCCGCGGCAGGCAGCGGTGGAATGCCCGCGACGGATTCCTGCGAGCCGTTGGCAGCGAGGGCCGGGGTGCAGGCGAGTGCACACGCGGCAACGAGTATGTAGACAGCAGTGATTCGCATGCGTGAAGATTACCGTACGCGCCGTCGTCGCTGCGCGTGAATACACGATCCCGACGAAGCAAATTCGGACTTTCCTTGGAAACGGATCAGCGAAGAAAGTTGCAGCGCGAGCACCTGGTGGCGGCGCGTGCCCGGATTGAGGACCGCGAAGCGCGCGAACAGGCGCTGCGCGGCCACGTCACCGGGTGGCTCACCCGGGCCGAGGTTCGCGCGGTCGGTTTCTACTGGCCCATCCGGAGCGAACCGGACCTGCGCGGTGTCATCGCCGACTGGCTCGAGGCCGACGGGCGCCGGGTGGCGGCCTTGCCGGTCGTGACCGGAGACGTGCTGAGTTTCCACGCCTGGGTGCGCGATGCGCCGATGCGTGCCGCCGACTTCGGCATCCCGGTGCCGGCGCGCGGTCGGCCGGTGCAGCCGGATTGCCTGCTGATTCCGTGCGTCGGTTTCGATGCGCGGCGTTTCCGGCTCGGCTACGGCGGCGGTTACTACGACCGTACGCTGGCGCAGACCGTGCCGTGGCCGCTGTGTGTCGGTGTTGCCTTCGAGGCCACGCGCGTGGAGACGATCGAGCCGCAGCCGCACGACATCGCGCTGGACGCCGTCATCACGGACGCCGCGATCTACTGACATCCTCGGGAAGCGGGTCGCGCTTTGCCCCTTTTTTTACGGGCCGATGCCGAAGTTACCGGGGGTCGAGCGGGGGATCGGGTTCAGGTGAGCCGATGCGGCCCGCGCTGGAATTCCGCCACGATCCAGTCGCGGAATGCCACGACGTGCGGCACCGAGCTGCGCTGACGGTTGACGATCAGGAAGTAGCGGTAGCCGGTGCGCATGCGCAGTTTGGGAAACGGCAACACCAGGTCACCGCTGGCGACGAGATCATCGAGGAACGGCGTGCGCACGAGCGCCACGCCCTGGCCCCGCACCGCCGCCTGCACCGACTGGTCCACGTAGGTGAAGTACAGGCGCGCAGCGCCATCGAAGGGGGCCACCCCGGCAAACTCGCACCAGCGCGCCCAGCTGCTGTAGGGCGCACTCGGTACGGTCTCGTCCATCGCCAGGATCGGCAGCGCGGCGAGATCGCTTGGTTCCGCCAGGGGCGTCTCGCGCGTGGCCAGCAGGCGCGGGCTCAATGCCGGGCTCGCGTCCTCGGTCAGCAGGAGCGTGGCGTCGGTCGGCACCGGCGCGCCCGGACGCAGCCAGCGGATCGCCACGTCGACGTCTTCGGACTCCAGGTCGACCATGCGGTCCGACGCGTCGATACGGATGTCGATGCCGGGATGCAGGCGCTGGAACTCCGGTAACCGCGGCACCAACCACAGGGAAGCAAACGAAGCGTAGGTGGCGATCGTCACGCGCGGCGTACCGCCGTCGCCGCGGATCTCGTCGACGCAACGGTCGATCGCCAGCAGCGCCTGGCGCGCAATCGAGTAGAGCCGGTCGCCGGCCGGCGTCAGCTCGAGCGCACGCGTGCGGCGCTCGAAGAGCGGACGGCCGACCTGCCGCTCCAGCGAAGCCACCTGTCGACTGATCGATGATTGCGTCAGCGCGAGCTCTTCGGCCGCCAGCGTGAACGAAAGGTGGCGCGCCGCGCTCTCGAAGCCGCGCAGGGAGGCCAGTCCCACGGGACGGCGCCGGCGCCTGGCAGGAGACTGGGCCATGACCCACTATATATGCGTTTCGCGCATGCATGGGCTGCGAACTTACCGTTTGCCGCGGTACCCCCAGAGGACTTCAATGCATCCGTGCCGATCAAGTGAATGCGGCTAATGCATAGGAGGACGCCATGGATTGGGGCCCCACTCTCGTCAGGACGGTCGATCTTGGTTACGAACAGATGCTGGTTCTGGAGTCGCACCCCCGCACCCGCATCAAGGTCATCTACGGCGGCGTCTGGCTCACCGAAGAAGGTCGGCCGCAGGACGTATTTGCGGCCAGTGGCGACGAGGTCGCGCTGCAGTCGCGTGGTCTGGCAGTCGTCGAGGGGCTGGGTTACGCCCGCGTCGAGGTGATGGAGCCGCCGCTGGGGTGGCGCGGTGTGGCTGCCATTTTCCGCCGCGCCGGCGATGCGCTGGCCAGCGTCGCGCATCGGCTCCTGGCCGTGCTGCGCGGACCGGCCGCCCGTTCGCACTCGGCGGTGTAGCGCCCGGCATTCCGCGCGACCTCAGCGCTGCGGGTCCAGCCTCTGCCAGAGGGCGAGCGTCGGCTCGGCCTGGTTCATCGTGTAGAAATGCAGTCCCGGCGCGCCCGTCACCAGCAACTGCTCGGCCAGATCGGTGACGACATCGAGCCCGAAGCTGCGAATCGATTCCCGGTCGTCGCCGTAGCTCTCGAGGCGGCGCCGGATCCAGCGGGGGATCTCGGCACCGCAGGCATCGGAAAAGCGCGCGAGCTGCATGAAGTTGGTGATCGGCATGATGCCCGGCACGATCGGCACTGAGCAGCCCAGCGCTTCGGCGTCGTCGACGAACCGGAAGTACGCATCCGAGTTGTAAAAGTACTGCGTGATCGCCGAGTTGGCGCCAGCCTTGACCTTGCGAACGAAGTTGGCGAGATCATCGGTCGGCGAGCGCGCCTGCGGGTGGTACTCGGGGTACGCGGCCACTTCGACGTGGAACCAGTCGCCCGTCTCGAGGCGGATGAACTCCACCAGTTCGTTGGCGTAGCGGAAGTCACCGGCGCCGCCGGCGGCCCCGGAGGGCATGTCGCCTCTCAGTGCGACCAGGCGGCGGATGCCGGCCTGCCGATAGCCATTCAGAAGTTCGCGCACCGACTCGCGGGTCGTGCCGATGCAGGAGATGTGCGGTGCCACCGGATAGCCTTCTGCGTGCAGCGCCATCACGGTGTTCCACGTGCCCTCTTTGGTCGAGCCGCCGGCACCAAACGTGACGGAGAAGAATTCGGGCCGCAGAGCGCCGAGCTTCTCGCGCACCGCGCGCAGTTTTTCCGAGCCTTCCGGTGTCTTGGGTGGGAAGAACTCGAAGCTGAACGTCCGGGCCGGCATCACTTGCGGTCCGGAATGAGTTTTGAGAGCGCCCAGCCGATGATGCTGTACAGGATTGCGCCCAGCACTGCCGCCCAGAAGCCGCTCACGTTGAAGCCCGGCAGCATCTCCGCCACGCCCCAGAACAGCAGCGCGTTGAGCACCACCAGGAACAGCCCGAGCGTCAGGATCGTGACCGGCAGCGTCAGCAGCACCAGGATCGGCTTGACCAGCGTATTCACGAGCCCCAGCACCAGGGCGGCGATCGCCGCGGACTTCCAGTCCTGCACCTGCACTCCGGGATAGATGTAAGCGACGCCCAGCAGCCCGATCGCGTTGAGCACCCACACCAGCAACAGACGCATGTTTGTTCTCCGAGGTTCAGCTTGCCGTTGAAGTCAGGGCGTGTCCCGGGTCGCCGCCAGCCCGCCCTGCAAACCCGTCATTGCAAAGTATCGTGCACCGGGCGCGCTGCGCCCGGTGCGAACCTTTCCGCCGCAATCAATACCGGTAGTGATCCGGCTTGTACGGCCCGTCGCGATGCACGCCGATGTATTGCGCCTGCACGTCGGTGAGCTCGGTCAGCTGCGCATTCAGCTTCTTCAGCTGCAGCCGCGCGACTTTTTCGTCGAGGTGCTTGGGCAGCACGTACACGCCCACCGGATACTTCTCGGTGTTGGTGAAAAGCTCGATCTGCGCGATCACCTGGTTGGCGAACGAACTCGACATCACGTAGCTCGGGTGACCGGTGCCGCAGCCGAGGTTAACGAGGCGGCCCTGCGCCAGCAGGATGATGCGCTTGCCGTCGGGGAAGATGATGTGATCGACCTGCGGCTTGATCTCCTCCCACCCGTACTGCTTCAGGCTGGCGACGTCGATCTCGTTGTCGAAGTGGCCGATATTGCAGACGATCGCCTGGTCCTTCATCTTCTTCATGTGATCGTGCGTGATCACATGGAAGTTGCCGGTGGCGGTGACGAAGATGTCGGCCTTGTCGGCGGCATAGTCCATCGTCACGACGCGATAGCCTTCCATTGCCGCCTGCAGCGCGCAGATCGGGTCCACTTCGGTGACCCAGACCTGCGCCGACAGCGCACGCAGCGCCTGCGCCGAGCCCTTGCCAACATCACCGTAGCCGGCGACGACCGCAACCTTGCCCGCGATCATGACGTCCGTCGCGCGCTTGATGCCGTCGACCAGCGACTCGCGGCAGCCGTAAAGGTTGTCGAACTTGCTCTTGGTCACCGAGTCGTTGACGTTGATTGCCGGGAACGCCAGGCGGCCTTCCTTGGCCATCTGATAGAGGCGCTTCACGCCGGTCGTCGTCTCCTCGGTGACGCCCTTGACCTTCGCCAGTCGCGTCGAATACCAGGCCGGGCTGGTGGCGAGCTTGGCCTTGATCGACCTGAACAGCGACTCTTCTTCCTCGCTGGTCGGGTTCGCGATGACCGCGGCGTCCTTCTCGGCCTTGCTGCCCAGGTGCAGCAGCAGTGTGGCGTCGCCGCCATCGTCGAGGATCATGTTGGAGTAGCCGCCATCGGGCCACTCGAAGATGCGGTGCGTGTAGTCCCAGTAGTCGTCGAGCGATTCGCCCTTGACGGCGAACACGGCCGTGCCGGAGGCCGCGATGGCGGCGGCGGCGTGGTCCTGCGTCGAGTAGATGTTGCAGCTGGCCCAGCGCACTTCCGCGCCGAGTGCTTCCAGCGTCTCGATCAGCACGGCGGTCTGGATCGTCATGTGCAGCGACCCGGTGATGCGCGCACCGCGCAGCGGCTGCTGCTTGGCGAACTCGTCGCGGATTGCAATCAGGCCCGGCATTTCCGTTTCGGCAATGCGGATTTCCTTGCGGCCCCAGTCCGCAAGCTTGATGTCGGCGACGACATAGTCGGCGCCGGCAGGGGTCGGTTTGAGTACGGCGCTCATCTCGCGCCCTCCTTTAGCTGTCAAAGAAGTGGGCGAGCGCCGTTCACACGGCCGGCGGGCCAGATTGGCGCCGGCGCCCCGAGCCTGGCAGGTCGCCTGTCTGACAACAGGTCCTGTCGCAACGCTCCTCGAGGCGGACGCGGATTGTAGCGCGGCGCAGGGATTCAGCCATCCCCCACGTGGGGCGGCCACCGTCAAAGGGCGACGAGGCTGCCTGGGGCTGCCGAAGGCGCAGTCACGTCGCGTGGCGGATGCTTCCAGCGCGACCGCAGACCGGGTGGCCCCGGGCGCTCAGTCTGCCGCACCGACGCGATGGGCGCGAAGCGAAGGCATACGGCCAGAAGCTGCCGGGCTCGCATGCACGGTGAATCAGGCGTTCGGCGTCCGTCCCGTCAGGGTTCGTATCGCCCGACTCACCGCGTCGAAGACGAGGCGGATGGTCTCGGCCTGCTCCTGGTGCAGCAACAGCATCGGTTCGATCGGGCGGAGCTTCGCCGTGGACGCATCCGCTTGGTTTTCCGGCGCCGTGCGATCGATGGCGTGGGCCCTGTCGCGGTGGGTGGCCGGTGCGGCGGGCAGCGTGGACCGCCGGGCGATTGAAGGGGCCGGCGCCTTGAACTCGAACGAGATCAGCCGCACCGGGTTGAGATTCGAGATAGCCATGGTGGCCTCCTGTCAGCTTGCGGGTGGTTGCAGTGGTGCACGGCGCTACCCGTCAGAGCGCAAGGCAAACGCGGTACAGCGAAGCGTCTTCCGGGTCCGGAGCAAGACGCGCCTCGAGCCGTCGCAACAGCGCCAGCATCGGTTCGTTGTCGGCCAGCACATCGCCACACAGTCGCGCGAGGCCAGCGCGCCGTGCCTGTGCGACAAGGCGCTGCATCAGCCGGCTGCCAAGCCCGAGACCCTGCCATTCGTCCGCAACGGCGATGGCGAACTCGCCTGTCCGTGCGGTGCCGTCGAGCACGTAGCGCGCATCGGCCACGATGCGCAGGTCATCCACCGTCTCCGCAACCAGCGCCACGTGCGTTTGCTGGTCTGCGCTGACAAAAGTTCTCAGCAGTGCCGCGGGCAACTCGTTCAGCCCGAAGTGGAAGCGGCGGAAACGCGCGACCGGCGACAGGCCCGCCACGAACGCCTGTTCGGCGCCGGCGTCCCGAGGCCCGACCGGACGCAGGTGGAGCGAGCGTCCGTTGGCCAGGGTCACCCGTTCCCACGTCGCGTCGCGGCTTTGAGCGGCGGACGCGTGCGCGGTAGTGGCGAGGTCGTCTTGCATGAACATGGCGAATGGTGGAGGATTCGGTCCGGTTGTCGCTTGCAGGGCATCCTCGTCCTAAGCGGTGCCTCCTTCAAACGTTCATTTGGAACGCTTATCATTCCTTCAGCGCATGCAAAAGGATCCGTCGCGGTTGCCGCCACTCGACCTGCTGGTCAGCTTCGACGCGGCGGCGCGGCATCTTTCGTTCACCAAGGCAGGAGCGGAACGGTTTCTCACGCAGTCGGCGATCAGCCGTCAGATCAAGGCGCTCGAGGACGATCTGGGCGTCGCGCTGTTCAGGCGACGCCATCGCGCGCTCGACCTCACCGAGGATGGGCGACGTCTGCGCGAAGCCGTGCGCGGTGCTCTCGACGGTCTGCGCGGAGCGATGGAGCAGATCCGCGCGCCATCGAGGCGCGAAGTGCTTGCGCTGACGACGACCCCGGGCCTGGCATCGCTGTGGCTGATCCCGCGACTCGAAGCCTTCATCAGCGAACATCCGGGCATCGACGTACGCATCGATGCGAGCCTCGCCAAGCGCAACCTGTCAAGCGACGGCTACGATCTCGCGATCCGGTACGCGAGAGTCGATCCCAGCCTGGGCACGCCGCTCTTTCACGAGACCGTGCAGCCTGTGTGCGCGCCGGCACTTGCCCGCAACCGCGCGCGACCGCTGAAGACGCCCGCCGACCTCAGGCACCACACGCTGCTTGGTGTCGAGGTGCAGATGGGACCGGAGGTGCTGCTTGAGTGGGACCTGTGGGCGAAGGCGATGGGGCTGGGTGCTCTGGACGCCGCGCGCAAGGTCACGCTGACGGGGTACGACGCCACCATCGCGGCGGCGGTTGCCGGCCAGGGCGTGGCACTCGGCCGTCGCCCGCTCATCGATGCATTGCTGAAGCGGCGACAGCTCGTCGCCCCGTTCGGCGACGCGCTGTCGTCGCGTCGCGCCTACTACCTCGTCATCGAGCCGCGCGCCGCAGATCGCCCGGCCGTGCGAGCGCTGGCGAGCTGGCTGACCGAGCAGGCCAGCAGCGCGTGAGCGGGCGGCTGGACTGCGGGTCTTGCGTCAGGCGGCGCGACGCTTCACGCCGGCGGCGTCGGCCAGCGCGGCCGCACGGTCAGATCGTTGTCTCCGGCCGCGTCCGCCAAGTGACGGACGCTTAACTTCGGCTGGCGCCGAAGTTAGCCTCGACGAAAGGCTGATCCGCCGCCTTTCAGGCCGCGCGACGTTTCACGCCGACGGCGTCTGCCAATGCAGCCGCCCGATCAGTCTTTTCCCACGTGAACTCGGGTTCGTCGCGGCCGAAGTGGCCGTAGGCGGCGGTCTTCTCGTAGATCGGCCGCAGCAGGTCGAGCATCTGCACGATGCCGCGCGGACGCAGGTCGAAGTGCTCGGCGACCAGCTTGCTGATCTGCTCGTCCGGGATGACGCCCGTGCCCTCGGTGTAGACGGTGATATTCATCGGCTTGGCGACACCGATCGCATAGGCCACCTGCACCTGGCACTGGCGCGCGATTCCGGCTGCGACGACGTTCTTCGCTACGTAACGTGCGGCATAGGCTGCTGAGCGGTCGACCTTGGACGGGTCCTTGCCGGAGAACGCGCCGCCGCCGTGCGGACAGGCGCCGCCGTAGGTATCAACGATGATCTTGCGGCCCGTGAGACCGCAGTCGCCCTGCGGCCCGCCGATGACGAAGCGGCCGGTCGGGTTGACGAGGTACTTTGTGTCCTTCAGCCACTCCTTTGGCAGCACCGGCTTGATGATGTTCTCGATCACCGCCTCGGTGAATTCCGGCTTCATCTTGTCGCCGAGGCTCATTTCGGGCGCGTGCTGCGTAGAGAGCACGACGGTGTCGATCGAGTGCGGTTTGCCGTCGACATAGCGCATCGTGATCTGGCTCTTGGCGTCCGGACGCAGCCACGGCAGCCGCCCGTCGCGGCGAAGATCGGCCTGGCGCTCCACCAGACGGTGCGCGTAGTAGATCGGCGCGGGCATCAGGTCAGGTGTCTCGTCGCAGGCGTAGCCGAACATCAGGCCCTGGTCGCCGGCGCCTTGGTTCAGGAAGTCGTCGCTGGCGCGGTCCACGCCCTGCGCGATGTCGTTGCTCTGCTTGTCGTACGCCACCAGCACCGCGCAGCCCTTGTAGTCGATGCCGAACTCGGTGTTGTCGTAGCCGATGCGCTTGATCGTCTCGCGCGCGACCTCGATGTAATCGACGTGCGCGTTGGTCGTGATCTCGCCCGCCAGCACGACGAGCCCCGTGTTGACGAGGGTCTCGGCAGCGACGCGCGAACGCGGATCCTGCGTCAGAATGGCGTCAAGAATGGCGTCCGAGATCTGGTCGGCGACCTTGTCCGGATGGCCTTCCGAGACCGATTCGGACGTGAAGAGAAAATCGCTGGACATGGTCCGCTCCTTCAAGAAAATTTCGGGTGCGTTGCGCACTCCCGGGGAGCGGCGACGCTTTAGCGGTATTTCCCTCGGCTATGCTTTTGAGGATCGCCCCGCAAGTTGTCGGTTAACACGGCGAAGGCGGATTATAGGTCAAGCCTTGCACAGGCCAGCCGCCTGACGAACGACGCCGCGGCGACTCCCGGAACTCCCGTGCTCAGACTGCTATTCAAGTGCATCGCATCCCTGCCGCTCAGGACGGTGCATGCGATCGGGGGTGCGCTCGGGACCGTGGTGTACTGGCTGTCTCCCACCTACCGCCGGCGCATGCGCGCCAACCTGGCACAGGCCGGATACGACGATCCTGCGCTGGTGCGCGCGGCCGCCGCCGAAGCCGGCAAGCAGGCGCTCGAGACGGCGTGGATCTGGATGCGCCCGCGTTCCGACATCGTCGCGCGGACCGAGGTTGCCGACATGTCGATCGTCGACCGGGCGCTCGCCGATGGCCGGCCGGTGATGTTCCTGCCGCCGCACCTCGGCAGCTTCGAGGTCACGGCGCAGTTTTACGCCGCGTTTCGGCCGGAGGCAAAGACCCGCCCGATGACTGTGCTCTATCGCATCCCGCGCAAGTCGGTGCTGCGCGGAATCGTCGAGACCGGGCGTGCCGCCGAGGGGCTCAAGCTTGCGCCCGCCGAAATGAAGGGCGTGCGCATGCTGATGAAGGCGATGAAGGAGCGCGAAGTGGTCGGCATCCTGCCCGACCAGGTGCCGTCGCGCGGTGAGGGGGCCTGGGCTCCGTTTTTCGGGCGCTGGGCCTACACGATGACACTGCCGGCCCGGCTGGCGCGGCAGTTCGACGCCATCATCTTGTTCGTCTACGGCGAGCGGCTGGCGGAGGGACGCGGCTATCGCATTCATCTCAAGCAACTCGATGAGCCTTTCACCGGTGACGCCGCGCATGATGCGGCCGTCATGAATCGTGGCCTGGAACGCCTGATCCGGGAACGGCCTGCGCAGTACCTGTGGGGCTACAACCGCTACAAGGTTCCCGCCGGCGCCGAGCCGCCGCCGACGGAGGCCCCACAGTGAACCTCTGGGCCGCGAAGTTCGGGATCTTCCTGATCAACCTGACGCGCCACTGGTCGCAGCGCACGCGCACCCACGTGGCTTACGCGCTCTCGGACCTCGTGTGGTGGCTGGCGGGGTCGCGCCGTCATGTCACGCTGACCAACCTGCGGGTGTGCTTCCCGCAGATGCCCGAAGCCGAACGCCGTCACCTGGGTCGCATGACCTTCCGCAGCCTTGGGCGCGCGGCGCTCGATCACTCCGTGCTGTGGAACGCGGATCGCGCCACGATCGAGCGCTACATCCGGGTCGAAGGTGCACAGCACCTGACGGACCCCGCGAATCGTCCGCTGATCCTGCTCGCGCCGCACTTCGTGGGCCTCGATGCTGGTGGAGTACGAACCAATGTGATCGTGCGCGGCGCCTCGATCTACTCGAAGCAGAAAAACCCGGTCTGGGACGCGTGGCTGCTGAAGGCGCGGCAGCGATTCAGTGATCCGGTGCTGCTGCCGCGCCAGGGACTGGACATGCGCAGTGTGGTGCGGACCGTGAAGTCCGGCCTGCCACTTTATTACCTGCCGGACATGGATCTCGGCCCCACCAACTCGATCTTCGTCCCGTTCTTCGGCGTGCCGACGGCGACCATTCCGATGGTGTCGCGCCTCGCGCGGATGACGGGCGCCAAGGTCATCATGACCGTGACCGAGATGACGGACGACGGCTACATCGTTCACGTCGAAGCCCCCTGGGAGGACTTCCCCGGGCAGTCAATCGAGGAAGACACCGCGCGCATGAACCGCGAGCTTGAGCGTTGGGTGCTGCGGATGCCGGCGCAGTATTTCTGGACGCACAAGCGCTTCAAGACGCGGCCCGAGGGGTCGCCTTCGATCTACTAGGCGCGTCGCTCGTGTACGCGAGGATAGGCGTCACTCGTGTACGCGATTGCCCGACAACGTCGGGCAATCGCACGTGCACTCGTTCCGGAATAGTTTGTCGGCTGCGCTCCGAAGAGGCCGCGCGCTCCACCGAAGCACAACCCCGCGCACTCCACCCCGCGACGCACCTCGCAGTGCCAGAAATTCCTTTACCTCCTCGCCGGGCGAGGAGGGTGCAGGGAGGAGTGCGCCATTCCCTCTCGCTCGGCGAGAGGGGCGGAATGAGTGCCGTACAGTTGATGGTCGGCGGAGCGCGCGGCCGCTCCGGAGCGCAGCCGACTGACCAGTCTTGAGCGGCTCGCGCAACGCGCGAGTCGTGCCGGAGCAAGTGCACGTGCATCGGCGCAGCCGATGCGTACACTTGCGACGATTATGAAATTGCGCTTCACCAAGATGCAGGGTGCGGGCAACGACTTTGTCATGCTCGACGGCGTGCGTCAGAAGATCGACCTCTCGCGCGATCAGGTGCGACGCATCGCGGATCGGCGCTTCGGCGTCGGCGCGGACCAGATCCTGTTGGTTGAGCCCCCGTCGCGCGACGGCGTCGATTTCCGCTATCGCATCTTCAATGCCGATGGCGGTGAGGTCGAGCAGTGCGGCAACGGGGCGCGCTGCTTTGTGCGTTTCGTGCGCGATCAGCAACTTACCGACAAGTCTTCGATCCGGGTCGAGACACTGTCAGGCGTCATCGAGCCGCGTCTGGCTGAGAGCGGCGAGGTCACGGTCGACATGGGCGCGCCTGTGTTCGAGCCCGCCAGGGTGCCATTTGACTCTGCTGGCCTTGCGCCGCGGCGCGACCATGACGACACCCTGTGGCCAGTTCGGGTCGGGACGCTCGAGGTCTGTCTGTCGGTGCTGTCGATGGGCAATCCTCATGCGGTGCAGCTTGTCGCCGGCGTGGACGAAGCGCCGGTCACCAGTGACGGGCCCCTCATCGAGAACCACGAACGCTTCCCCCAGCGGGCGAATGCCGGCTTCATGCAGGTCATCGATCGCCACAACATCCGGCTGCGGGTCTGGGAGCGCGGCGCGGGAGAGACTCTGGCTTGCGGCACCGGTGCCTGCGCGGCCGTCGTGACCGGCATACGGCGTGGCATGCTCGAATCGCCCGTGCGTGTCGCGACGCGCGGCGGCATGCTGACGATCGAGTGGAACGGTGGATCGGTCATGATGACGGGCCCGGCCACCAAGGTCTTTGAAGGCGAGATCGAACTCTGACAGGAGCCCCATGCAAGTCCAGGACATCGCGAACTACTTGGCCAGCCACCCGGATTTCTTCGACCAGCACCCGGAGCTGCTGGCGGGCCTGCAACTGCCGCATCCGCAGAACGGCCAGGCCATCTCGCTGGTCGAGCGCCAGTCGCTGATCTTGCGCGAGCGCATCAAGTCGCTCGAGGGCCGGATCACGGAGATGATCCGCCATGGGCACGAAAATGAAGCCATCGTTGGCAACCTCATTGCCTGGGCACGCAAGCTGCTCCTGACGGAAGACGCGGCGGCGCTGCCCGACACCTTGGTCACGGCCCTGAAGGAGGTCTTCAGCGTGCCGCACTGCGCGTTGCGCCTGTGGTCAGTGAAGCCGCAATACGCCGCGCTGCCGTGCGCCGCGCCGGTGGAAGCCGACACGGTGTCACTGGCCAACAGCATGCGAGTGCCCTTTTGCGGCTCGAACGTTGGCTTCGAGGCCGCGACCTGGTTCGAAGACGGTGCAGCGGTGCAAAGCCTGGCGATGCTGCCACTGCGCGTAGGCGCGGACCCCAAGACCTTCGGGCTGCTGGTGCTGGGTTCCGCCGACAAGGATCGTTTCCACATCACGATGGGCACGGCATTCCTTGAACGCATCGCCGAGCTTGCGAGTGCAGCACTGGCCCGCATGCGCACCTAAGATGGCAATCGCGCCTTCGATCGGAGACTTCCTTGAAGAGCTGCGAACGCAAAGACGCGCTTCTGCCCACACGATCGCGGCTTACCGGCGCGACCTCGAGCGGCTGGCCGAACTGGCCGCCGGGCGCGCGCCGGCCAGTCTGAGTGCACATGACGTACGTGGATTCATCGCCCGCCTGCATGGGGCGGGCCGGTCAGCGGCAACGCTCGCCCGCACGCTGTCGGCGTGGCGGTCGTACTTCGCCTTTCTGGCCGAACACCGTGGTCTCGAAAGCAACCCGGCGGCTGGCATCCGGGCCCCGCGGCGGGAGAAGCACCTGCCGAAGGCGCTGACGGCGGACCAGGCGGTCCGCCTGGCCTCGCACGAAGGCGAAGGCGGGTGGATCGCGGCCCGTGATCACGCGCTGGTCGAACTGATGTACTCCAGCGGACTGCGCCTGGCCGAGTTGCTGTCGCTCGACTGGCAGCACTTTGCCGCCGAGGCAGGCGAGGGGCGCTCGCGCAGCTGGATCGATCTCGAAAGCAGTGAAGCGACGGTGCTTGGCAAGGGCGGCAAGACGCGCTCGGTGCCCATTGGCGGACCGGCGCGCGAGGCGCTGCTGCGCTGGCTCAGCGTGCGTGCATCGATCAAGGGCTGCGATGCGCGCGCGCTGTTCGTCTCCGCGCGCGGCAGCCGGCTGACGGCACGCAGCGTGCAGAGCCGACTCGCCAAGCGCGCGCGCGAGCTCGGGCTGGGCGTGCATGTGCATCCGCATGTACTCCGGCACTCGTTTGCCTCGCATCTGCTGCAGTCGAGCGGCGACCTGCGCGCAGTTCAGGAACTGCTGGGGCATGCCAACATCTCGACGACACAGGTCTACACACGGCTCGACTGGCAGCACCTGGCCAAGGTCTACGACGCGGCACATCCGCGCGCCAGGCGGAAGTCATGACCGTGCCCGTGGTGGTGCGGCCTGGCGCTGCGGTGCGCGGCCGAAGGATCGTTGGGTGAGCCGGCTCCAGCTCAAGCCCGGCAAGGAAAAGTCGCTGCTGCGGCGGCATCCTTGGATCTACGCCAGTGCGGTCGGGCGCATCGACGGGAATCCGGGCGCCGGTGACACAGTCGAGGTGCGCGGGGCGGACGGCCGGTTTCTCGCCTGGGCCGCGTACTCGCCGGCGTCGTCGATCCGGGCGCGGGCGTGGAGCTTTGCCGAGAGCACGCGGGTGACGGCCGATCTGTTTGCGCAGCGCGTGCACCTTGCGGTGCAGCGGCGCGCGGCACTGGCGATTGACACGACGGCGGTCCGCCTCGTCTTCGGTGAGGCGGACGGCCTGCCCGGACTGATCGTCGATCGCTATGGCGACCAGTTGGTCACGCAATTCCAGGCGGCGGGTGTCGATGCCTGGCGCGACGTCCTCATCGACGCACTGCTGGCGGCAACGGGCTGCCGTGACGTCTACGATCGCAGCGACGGCGCCACGCGTGTGCGCGAGGGACTCCCCGCGATCAGCGGAGTGCTGCGTGGCGACGAGCCCGCCGCGCAGATCGAAGTGCAGGAGCACGGGCTGCGCTACACCGTCGACGTCCGTCGTGGTCACAAGACCGGCTTTTACGTCGACCAGCGCGACAGTCGGCGGCTTGCCCGCGAACTGGCCGCACGGAGCCTCGCGCGAACGGGGCGCGGGCCGCGTTGCCTGAACTGCTTCTGTTACACGGGGGGCTTCTCGATCGCGATGCTGGCCGGCGGTGCCGAGTTCGTGCACTCGATCGACTCATCGGCCGACGCTTTGCGGCTGGCGGGCGAGCACGTGGCATTGAACGGTTTTGAGCCCTCACGGGCGCGCTGGGAAGAAGCCGACGTCTTCACGGCCCTGCGGGTGCTGAAGGACCAAACGCCGCCGTTCGACCTGATCGTGCTCGATCCGCCGAAGTTTGCTTCCAGCCATCACCATGTCGATCGCGCGGCGCGCGCCTACAAGGACATCAACCTCAACGCGCTGCGCCTGCTGGCGCCGGGCGGCTCGCTGCTGACGTTTTCCTGCTCCGGAGCCATTGACGTCGATCTGTTCCAGAAGATCGTGGCCGGCGCCGTCATCGACGCCGGGGTCGAGGCGTGGATGGTGTCCCGGCTTGGCGCGAGCGCCGATCACCCGCTGATGATGACGGTGCCGGAGTCGGAGTACCTCAAGGGCCTGCACCTGGTGCGGGTCGGGTAGGGCGCGGCGCCTCCCCACGCCAGGCCCGGCGGCGCGCCCGACCGATCCACTACACTACCGCCCCGCTTTTGACGCCCGCTCCTGCACGCGGGCCTGCATGGAAAAAAACTCGATGAATGAAGCAAATCTGGTGCCGGTAACCGTGCTGACCGGCTTCCTGGGTGCCGGCAAGACGACCCTGCTCAACCGCATCCTGTCCGAGCAGCACGGTCACAGGATCGCCGTCATCGAGAACGAGTTCGGACCCGAAGGCGTCGACAACGAACTGCTGGTGACCGAGACCAACGAGCAGATCGTGGAGATGAACAACGGCTGCATCTGCTGCACCGTACGCGGCGACCTCGTTCGCATACTCGCGGATCTCAAGCGCAAGCGCGAAGCCAAGGAACTCGACTTCGAGCGCGTCATCATCGAGACCACCGGCATGGCCAACCCGGGGCCGGTGACGCAGACGTTCTTCATCGAGGACGACATCTCGTCGTATTACCTGCTCGACAGCGTGATCACCGTCGTCGACGCCAAGCACGGCCACGACACGCTCGATGCCCAGGTCGAGGCGCAGAACCAGGTCGGTTTCGCCGATCGCATCCTGCTTTCGAAGACCGACCTCGTCGACGCCGACGAACTCGCTTCGCTACGCGAGCGCATCGTGCGCATGAATCCGCGGGCGCCGATCAAGCCCGTCAACTTCGGGCAGATTCCGCTCAACGAGGTGCTGGACCTGCGCGGGTTCAACCTCAACGCGATTCTTGATATCGATCCCGAGTTCCTCGCGGCCGAGCACCCGGACGCGGCACGCGCCAAGACGGGCAACGGGCATGATCATGAGCACGTGCATGACGAGCAATGCGGGCACGACCATGACCACGATCATCATCATGACCATCACCACCATCATCATGACGATGCGATCAAGGCCTTCGCGTTCCAGTCGAAGAAGCCGTTCGACTCCGCGAAGCTCGAGGAATACATGGGCGCGTTGACCCAGGTTTACGGTCCCGACATGCTCCGGTATAAAGGCGTGCTTTTCATGAACGGGTCCAACCGGCGCATGATCTTCCAGGGCGTGCACATGCTCATGGGGGCGGATGTCGGACGGCCCTGGGGCAAGGACGAGAAGCCTTCCAGCAAGATCGTGTTCATCGGGCGCAATCTGCCGAAGGACACCATTCTCAAGGGCCTAGAAGCGTGCCTTGCACGCTGAATCCGGCTCTCCACAGATCAAAGACGCAACGAGGTAGACAGACGATGGCTGCAGCAAAAAAAGCGCCGGCCAAGAAAGCGGCCAAGACCGCTGCCAAGAAAGCAGCGCCCAAGAAGGCTCCCGCCAAGAAGGCGCCGGCGAAGAAGGCGCCGGCCAAGAAAGCGCCGGCGGCCAAAGGCAAAGTGGCCAAGAAGCCGGTCAAGCCGGTCGCGAAAGCGCCGACCAAGCCGACCAAGGTGCAGGCAAAGGTGCCGGCCAAGCCGGCCAAGGGGGTCGGGAAGGCGCAGCCCAATGTCGTCGAGAAGCCTGCGCCGAAGAAGGCCGCTCCGCGGCCTGTCAAGGTTGAACGGGCGCCCGTTTCGTTTGCGCCCGCACCGATTGGAGTCTCTCCGGCCCCGGTCGCACCGCGGCCAGTCCCCGCGCCTAGCCCCAAGGATCTCGCCGCCGCGCATGAATACCTGCTGGCGCGTTCGGCCACGCGCAGCGAGGAGCCGGTCATGGTCAATGGCAAGCGTCTGCCCACCGAGGGCGAACTGCTGAAAATGCCCGAGTCGGCCTACATGAACGAGCAGCAGCTGGCATTTTTCAAGCACCGGCTGCAGCAAATGGAGCGTGAATTGCTCCAGAACGCTGACGAGACGACCGAGCATCTGCGCGAGACGGTCATCGTGCCCGATCCCGCCGACCGGGCGACGATCGAGGAAGAGCATGCACTCGAACTGCGCACGCGCGACCGTGAGCGCAAGCTGCTGAAGAAAGTCCAGCAGTCGCTGGCGCGCATCGAGGCGGGCGACTACGGCTACTGCGAGGAAACCGGTGATCCCATCGGCATTCCACGCCTGCTTGCGCGCCCGACCGCGACGCTTTCGCTTGAAGCGCAGCAACGGCGCGAGATCAAGCAGAAGATGTTCGGTGACTGACGCTGGGCGTCCGTCACAAACATGCATTTTTGAGGATACAAGAGGGGGCCAGGCCCCCTCTTGGAACTCCCCCGGTTAGGCGACCTACGTTGCGGCACTGATCGATGCTGTCGACGGATCCCATCGTTCATCGCTACGGTGACTCGGCGGTGCTGCGGGCGCCGGCGCTCGCGCTGCGCGACGACGAACACTGTGTGCTGGTCGGCCCCAGCGGTTCGGGCAAGAGCACGCTGCTGCACATCCTGGCGGGCATCCTGCGCCCGAGCGCGGGCGCGGTGCGGATCGACGGTGATGACCTCTATCCCGCGACGGGTCGTGAAGACCGTTGGCGCGGGCAGCGCATCGGCGTCGTGCCGCAGAAACTTCATCTGCTGGGCAGCCTCGGCGCGCTGGAGAACGTCACCTTGGCCTGCTTTCTTGCCGGCCGCGTGGAGCGCAGCGCGGCGGCCGCGCCCTTGCTTGCAGACCTCGGGCTGGGCGACAAGCTGGGTGCCCGGCCCGAGACGCTCAGCCTGGGCGAGCAGCAGCGCGTTGCGATTGCGCGCGCGATCATCAACCGGCCGCGACTGTTATTGGCCGATGAACCGACATCCAGCCTAGACGACGACAACGCGCGGCGGGCGCTCGATCTGCTGCTGCAGGCGGCCGAACGCGCCGGGGCGCTCCTGGTTGTCGCAACGCACGATGCGCGCATCCGCGGCCGCTTCCGGCGCGAGATCGAACTGACACGGCCCACATGAGCGCGCGCGGCCGCTCCGAAGCGCTACTCCCTCGGCGCGCAGCGCAGGAGCTAATCCCGTGAGCTCGTTGCGTCTTGTACTGGCCCAACTGCGCCGGCGTCCGTTGCAGACGGCGCTCGGCGTCATCCTGCTGGCGCTCGGCATTGCGACACTGGTCTTCGTGGCGCTCGTACATGGTCAGCTCTCGCGCCAGCTCGAACGCGATGCGCGCCATGTCGATCTCGTCGTGGGTGCCAAGGGATCCCCGCTGCAGCTTGTGCTTTCGGCGGTCTATCAGGTCGATGTCCCGACCGGAAACGTGCCGCTGGAAACGCTGGCCCAGTTGCGCGGCAACCGGCTGGTGGCGCAGGCGATTCCCCTTTCACTGGGCGACAGCTTTCGCGGCTTTCGCATCGTCGGCACCGAGTTGCCCTACGTCGACCTGCACGAGGCCAGGCTGGCGGTCGGCAGGCGGTGGGAGCGGCCGATGGAGGCTGTGCTGGGCGCGGAGGTTGCCCGCACCAGCGGACTGGCGATCGGCAGCACGCTCTTCGGCACCCACGGACTGGCGGAAGGCGGCGCCGTGCACGAGGATGCGAAGTACGAGGTGGTCGGCATCCTCGCGCCGACCGGTTCGGTCATCGACCGGCTCGTGCTCACCGATACCGCCAGCGTGTGGCGCCTGCATGAAGGCGAAGCGGCTGACGACGAAGAGCGCAAGACGCTCGAGGCGGAGCGCGAGATCACGGCCATCATCGTGCGCTACGCGTCACCGATGGCGGCGGCGATCCTGCCGCGGCAGGTCAACGCCGAGTCCCGCCTGATGGCGGCATCGCCCGCCAACGAAATCGCACGCCTGTTCGCCGTCGTCGGCGTCGGGATCGACACAATGCGGGCGTTCGCCTGGATCCTGGTTGGATCGGCGCTGCTCAGCCTCTTCGTGACCTTGTTCAACGCCCTCGAAGAACGGCGCTATGACATCGCGATCATGCGACTGCTCGGCGCCGGCCGTGCGCGCATCGCATGGCTGATGATGCTCGAAGCCTGGTTGCTCGCCGCGATGGCACTGGTGTCCGGGTTTGCCATTGGACTGGGCGCCGTCGCCGTGGTGGGCCATTGGCTGGCGTCAGCGCGGGCGTTTACCCTGTCTGCTGCGGAGTTTGCGCCGGCCTTGGCGGCGACCGTGCTGGTCGCGCTGGCGGTTACGACGCTTGCCGCCGCGCTGCCGGCGTGGCGTGCCAGCCGCATGGACGTCGCGCGCACGCTCGCTCAGGGTTAACCCGACGGAGAACCTGATGAGAACCACTGCAACCACCCTGGTTTTCGCGGCCTGCCTGCCGCTGTGCGCGGGCGCGCAGACGACCGGCTCGGCGAAGACGGCTCCCACGGTCAGTCCGTCCGAACGCGCGCATCGCGCTGACGACATCGCCCGGCATCGGCAGATAGCGCGTGCGCACGAAGACGCGGCGCGCTGCCTCGAGTCCGGAGTGCCGGAGCGGCAGTGTCAGGAGAAGTTGCGAGAGGCTTGCAAAGGCATCGCAGTGGGACAATATTGCGGAATGCGGCACAGCCACTGAGCGGGCGCGAGCGCCCGAGGGAGCACATGCCGCCGTGGAGACCGAATGATTGCAATTCGCATGCAGCGCTGGATCAGCCGAGCGGTTGTCGGACTGGCGGCGGGGCTGTTGACCGGCGCCGTGATGGCGCAGGCCGTGGGAAAAGGGGGCGAACTGGCGCTGCCGATCGACCCGCAACTCCTCAACGACCTCCCCGAGGTCAAGGGTGTGGTGTCCTGGAAAGTGCTGGGACAGGTCAAGAGCGCACAGGCAGGCACGAAGGTGGTGCCCGAGTTCAGCCCGGAAGTGCGGAAACTCGACCAGCAGGACGTGCGCCTGCAGGGTTACATGTTGCCGATCACCGCTGGAGAGACGCACAAGCACTTTCTGCTGACGATGCGGCCTCCGCACTGTCCGTTCTGCCTGTCGCTTGGTCCCGAGTACATCGTCGAAGTGAAGTCCAAGGCGGCGATAAAGCACACCTACGAACCTGTGGTCCTGGCCGGGCGACTGAGCGTGCTGAGGGAAGACCCGTTTGGACTGTATTACCGTCTGACGGATGCCCAGCTTTCGGGGGCGGAAAAGTAATCCGGTCGGTCGGGTGGCGGGTAGCCGACAGGCGGGATAGTCCCCCAGATCAACGGTTTGGCGGTTGGCAAAGTTGTTACTATGGGCTGAACCTCGGGCGCAGGAGAAGCGCCCTTTGGGCGCTTGCGCGCAGAGCGATCGGGCATGAGTTTCGCCACAGCGCGGACGCTCATTTGCCGCGACGGGGGTGGATGGCCGTTATGCAGGTTGTTCAGAGTTAACGAAACCAGAAGGCAGCGTGGTCTTCTCGTTCTTCAAGAAAGATCCTAACGACACCGCCGAGCCGTCCGCGGCGAAAGGCGGCGCGACTGCGCGCGCCGCCAAACCGAGCGCGCGGCCGCTCGCGGCGCCGGTCAACCGCAATGCGTCGGCGACGGTGCCGAAGCCGCCCAACACCGAGAGCTCCCTGCCTGACAAGGACCTCGCGCGTACTCTTGCGATGGAAACTGCGGCGAAGATCGACGCCATCGAGTCCGAGATGGCGCGCGATTTCATGCGCCCGTCCGGCGGTGCGACCCTGTTTCCGAACTCGGCGGCGAATTCGACGCTGGGTCGCCTGTCCCAGCAGCCGGTCGAGCAGCCGCTGCCGCCGGCGACGCTGGCCAAGAAGGATGCCGGCATCGAGCTCATCGACCTCAGCACCGATGACTGGCAGGGCAATGCCAACGCGATCGAGCTGCACGCCGAAGGTTCAGGCTCGGCGATTGACGAAGCAGCGATCCTCTTTGCCAATGGCTTGATCGAGCCCGCCGAGGCAGGGCTGCGTGCCGCGATTCACTCCGACTCGCTCGGCGATGCCGCGCAGCGGGCCTGGCTGATGTTGTTCGAGCTCTTCCAGCAGCGCGGCGACAAGGGCAGTTTCGACAACCTGACCATCGAATACGTCCTCCGGTTCGAAAGCTCGCCCCCGGCATGGATGGAGTACAAGGACGAAGCGGGGTCGGTCGCGGCTGGGAAGACCGCCGACGGCGCACCGATCGTCCGCTTGCCCGACGCCGTCGATGCCAACGTCGTGAAGGTGCTGGAGCAGCTGAAGAACTATTCGGCCCAGCATCAGGCGCTCACGCTCGATGCGTCCGGAGTGCGGGAAGTCGACCTGGTCGGGGCCGAGCTGCTGCTGCGGGTCATCAACGCCTTCAAGCGGGCGAGCCATGAATTGCTGGTCCTGGGCGCCGACCAGCTCATCACGCCCCTGCGGGCCGCGGTGGAGCCGGGACGCCGGGATCAGAGCGACGCGGCGTGGATGCTGCTGCTCGAAGTGTTCCGTCTGCTGCAGCGCCAGCATGACTTCGAGGAAACCGGAATCCAGTACTGCATCACCTACGAAGTTTCGCCGCCGTCGTGGGAGCCGCCGCCGCCGAGCCTGAAGACCCGTGCCGCCACGCCGGCCGATCTGCCGCAGGAAGTCGAGGACGGATTGCAGTGGCGCGGCACGGTGCGCGCCAATGGTGAACCCCAGTTCGGGCGACTGCTGGCCGCCGCCAAGACCGAGAAACGGCTGGCGGTCGACTGCACCTACTTGAAGCGCATCGAGTTTTCCACCGCAACGGCACTGCTCACAACACTCACCAAGCTGCGGCAGAGCGGGGTCAGCGTCGAATTCCGCAACCTCAACTACCTGATCGCCGCGCTGTTTTCGCTGCTCGGCATCGATACCGTTGCCGACGTCCAGTTGCGTCGGGTCTGATCGTCCCCACTTGGCTTGTGTTGTCATCGGGCCGTGCCTGACGGCCGGGAACTGTCATGGAACCCTTTCACGGAACCACCATCGTCTCCGTCCGTCGAGGCAAAGCGGTCGCCATGGGCGGCGACGGCCAGGTCACGCTTGGCAACATCGTGGTGAAACAGACGGCGCGCAAGGTGCGGCGCCTCTATCACGATCGCATCCTCGCCGGCTTTGCGGGCGCCACCGCGGACGCTTTTACGCTGTTCGAGCGCTTCGAAGGCAAGCTGGAGAAGCACCAGGGTCACCTGGTCCGCTCCGCGGTGGAACTGGCGAAGGACTGGCGCACCGACCGCATCCTGCGCCGCCTGGAGGCCATGCTGGCGGTGGCCGATCACGAGGCCTCGCTGATCATCACCGGCAACGGCGATGTGCTGGAACCCGAGTTGGGCCTCATCGCCATCGGCTCCGGTGGCCCCTACGCCCAGGCCGCCGCGCGTGCCCTGCTCGACCACACCGAGCTCGCTCCGGCCGACATCGTCAAGAAAGCCCTGACCATCGCCGGCGACCTGTGCATCTACACCAACCAGAGCCACACCATCGAGTCGCTGGACTGACCCGCCGCTGACGTGCCAGCCATGCGTGAGATCCCTTCCCGCCGCGGCCAACAGCCGCACCTTGCAGTTGAACAGCGCGCGTACGCGCGGCCGCTCCGGAGGGAGCGCGCCTAACTCGAGCACCGCGAGTGCACGTGCGACCGCGTAGCGGTCGCGTACACGAGCAGTGAGCTTTTATGATGACTCCCCGCGAAATCGTCCACGAACTGAACAAGTACATCGTTGGTCAGGACCGTGCCAAGCGCGCCGTCGCGGTCGCGCTGCGCAACCGCTGGCGCCGGCAGCAGGTGCCCGATCCGCTGCGCACCGAGATCACGCCGAAGAACATCCTGATGATCGGGCCGACCGGCGTCGGCAAGACCGAGATCGCGCGTCGGCTTGCGCGTCTGGCCGATGCCCCGTTCATCAAGGTCGAGGCGACCAAGTTCACCGAAGTTGGCTACGTCGGGCGCGATGTGGACACGATCATTCGCGACCTGGTCGACATCTCGGTCAAGCAGACGCGCGACACTGAGATGAAGAAGGTGGCAGTGCGCGCGCAGGATGCGGCAGAGGACCGTGTCCTCGACATCCTCGTTCCGCCGTCGCGTGACGTCGGCTTTGCCACAGGCAGCCGCGACGACGAGAACGCGACGCGCCAGAAATTCCGCAAGAAGCTGCGCGAGGGCGAGCTCGACGACAAGGAGATCGATGTCGAGGTAAGCGCGGTGTCACCGTCTCTGGACGTGATGGCGCCGCCGGGCATGGAAGAGCTGACGCAGCAGATCCAGTCGATGTTCGCCAATCTGGGCCGGGACCGGCGCAAGGCGCGGCGCATGCGCATCGCCGACGCGCTGAAGGCGCTGACCGACGAGGAAGCCGCGCGCCTGGTCAATGACGACGAACTCAAGGCCAAGGCCGTTGCCAACGCGGAGTCCAACGGCATCGTCTTCCTCGACGAGATCGACAAGATCACATCGCGCGCTGAACTGCAGGGCGCCGATGTGTCGCGCCAGGGCGTGCAGCGCGACCTGCTGCCACTGGTCGAGGGCACGACCGTCAACACCAAGTACGGCATGGTGAAGACCGACCACATCCTGTTCATCGCGTCCGGCGCGTTCCATCTCGCCAAGCCGTCGGATCTCATTCCGGAACTGCAGGGGCGCTTTCCGATCCGCGTCGAGCTGGATTCACTGACGGTTGGGGATTTCGAACGCATCCTGAAGACCACGGACGCCAGCCTGACGGAGCAGTACCGCGCCCTTCTCGGTACCGACGGCTGCGCTCTCGAATTCACCGACGACGGCATCCATCGCATGGCGGAGATCGCCTACGCGGTCAACGAGAAGACAGAGAACATCGGCGCACGGCGGCTGTACACCGTCATGGAAAAGCTGCTCGAGGAAGTCTCGTTCGAGGCCGGCAGCGGCGTGGCCGGCGGCCCGGGGCGTGTACGCGTCGATGCTGCCTATGTCGACGCGCGCCTTGCGGATCTCGCGAGTAACGAGGATCTCGCCCGCTACGTGCTCTAGAGGCGGGGCGAGGCTTCGAGGCGGCCCGCGCGTCGCCAGCGGGTGCGGGTCGGCGCGCAGTGATTTGTGTCGTCAACGTGCGCAAACCACCGATCCGCCCTGGCCCCGCGTTAGTGTGGCCGCCTCCCTATACTCTGCGGCGACCGGGCCGTCGTGTGACGGTCGTCCACAGGATCCCGATGAACCTCCTCGTTTTCGTGCTGGGCCTCGCTTCCCTCGTGGCCGGCGCATCGCTGCTGGTGCGCGGCGCCTCCAAGCTGGCGCTTTCATTCGGCATCTCACCGCTTGTCGTCGGGCTCACTATCGTGGCATTCGGCACCAGCGCACCTGAGGTGGCGGTATCGGTCGGTGCGGTGCTCGACGGCAAGACTGACATCGCCATCGGCAACGTCGTCGGGAGCAACATTTTCAACGTGCTGTTCATCCTCGGCGTCAGCGCTCTGATTACGCCACTCGTGGTCAACATCCAGTTGATACGGCAGGAGGTGCCGATCATGGTCGGCGCGTCGCTGCTGCTATTGGTGCTGGGCCTGGACGGCAGGCTGGGCCTGTGGGACGCCGCCTTTCTCTTCGTGCTGCTGATCGCGTACACCGTTTTCTTGGTTCGGCAGTCGCGGCGGGAAACCAGCCAGGCGCGGGCTGAGTACGCAGAGGAAATCCGGCCGGCGCGAACCGGCGCCTGGGATGACTCCGTACCGGTGCAGATCACGCTGATCGTCGGCGGACTTGTCGCGCTGGTCTACGGGTCAGACTGGCTGGTAACCGCGTCCGTCAACGTTGCCAAGGCGATGGGCGTCAGCGACCTCGTCATCGGGTTGACGATTGTCGCCGCCGGGACATCGATGCCGGAAGTCGCGACCTCGATCGCGGCCGCGCTCAAGGGCGAGCGCGACATCGCGGTCGGCAACGTGATCGGCAGCAACACCTTCAACATTCTCGGCTGCCTCGGCCTGTCCGGACTTGTTTCAGGCGGCCCTGGCCTGGCCATGGCCCCGGCGCTGCTGACATTCGACATCTGGGTCATGCTGGCCGTCGCGCTCGCCTGTCTGCCGATCTTCGTCACCGGACGCGAGATCGCGCGCTGGGAGGGCGCCGTGTTCCTGCTGTACTACGGCTGTTACGTCGCGTATCTGATACTGGCCGCGCAGAAGCATGCCGCGCTGGAGCCGTTCTCGGCGGTGATGATGAGCTTCGTCATTCCGATCACGGTCATCACGCTGATCGTCGTGCTGGTGCGCAAGCCCCGTACCGCTTCATGAAGCTGTTGCTGCTCGCGCTGCTGCCCTTCGCCGGCGCTGCGCTGCTCGGCGTGGTGCCGAACGAGCGGCGGCGCGCGGCCGCCTGGGTGGCTGGCGTCGCAACGCTGGCCGCACTGGCGCTGGTACTGGCGGCCGCGCCAGAGATCTTTGGTGGCCAGGTGCTGCGCTGGTCAACCGACTGGCTGCCAACGCTCGGCCTGACGTTCGGCTTCCGCATGGACGGGCTGGCGTGGGTGTTTGCGCTGCTCATCTGCGCCATCGGCGCCCTGGTCGTGCTCTATGCCGCCTACTACCTGCATGCGAAGGACCCGGCGGCGCGCTTCTTCCGTTACCTGCTGCTCTTCATGGGCGCCATGCTGGGGCTGGTGCTGGCGGACAACCTGTTGCTGCTGGTCGTGTTCTGGGAAGCCACCAGCCTCGCCTCGTTCCTGCTGATCGGCTACTGGAATCATCGCGCAGACGCCCGCGAGGGCGCCCGCATGGCGCTGACGATCACCGGCGCCGGCGGGCTGGCGCTGCTCGGCGGCGTGCTGCTGCTCGGACACATCGTCGGCAGCTTCCAGCTCGATGCCGTGCTGGCCGCCGGCGCGACGATCCGCGCCCATCCGCTGTATCTGCCGGCCCTGGTGCTGGTGTTGCTGGGCGCGTTCACCAAGAGTGCGCAGTTCCCGTTCCACTTCTGGCTGCCGCACGCGATGGCGGCACCGACCCCTGTGTCGGCCTACCTGCATTCCGCCACGATGGTCAAGGCTGGCGTGTTTCTGCTTGCGCGCATGTACCCCGCGCTGGGGCACTCCGACGCGTGGTTCTGGCTTGTCAGCCTGACGGGACTGTCCACCCTGCTCGTAGGCGCCTACCTCGCGATCTTCCAGCATGACCTCAAGGGGCTGCTGGCGTACTCCACCATCAGCCATCTGGGCCTGATCACGCTGCTCTTCGGCATGGACAACGCGCTGGCCGTCGTGGCGGGCGTGTTCCACATTCTCAATCACGCGACCTTCAAGGCCTCGCTCTTCATGGCGGCCGGGATCATCGACCATGAAACCGGGTCGCGTGACATGCGGCGACTCAACGGGCTGTGGAAGTACCTGCCGTGGACCGGCGCACTCGCGATGGTCGCAAGCGCCGCGATGGCCGGCGTACCGCTGCTCAACGGGTTCCTGTCCAAGGAGATGTTCTTCGGCGTTGCGGTGGCGGCCGAGGGTCCGCGACTGATCGCGCTTGCGTTGCCGGTGGGCGCGACGATCGCGGGCATCTTCAGCGTGGCGTACAGCGCGCGGTTCATCCACGACGTCTTCTTCAACGGCGAGCCGGTCGGGCTGACGCATACGCCGCATGAGCCGCCGCGCTTCATGCGCGTGCCGGTCGAGATCTTGGTCGTCATCTGCCTGGCCGTTGGCATGGCTCCGGCGCTGACGGTGGGTCCGTTGCTGGCGGTCGCGGCGGGCGCGGCGCTCGGCGGCCCGCTGCCGGACTACAGCCTCGCGCTTTGGCACGGATTCAACCTGCCGCTCCTGATGTCGGTCATCGCGCTGGCAGGAGGGCTCGCGCTCTACTTCGGGCTGCAGCGCTTCGTCAACCTGCACCGCGTGGTCCTGCTGCCGCGTGGGGGCCGAGAGGCGTTCCTGCTCTTCATCGACCGCAGTATCGGGGCGGCGCGCGCATTGACGCTGGCGCTGCAGAACGGCAGCCTGCAGTGGTACCTGCTGACGCTGGTGCTGGTGGCCGTGGTCGCTGGTGCACTGCCGTTCCTACGCGGTGGAGCGGCCGGTGCGGTGGCGCCGTTGACGCCGACCGGGCCGATCGCGCCAGCCGTCCTGCTGATGGGCGTCGTCTGCGCGATCGCGGCAGCTGTCACGTACCGGCGCCGCCTGGTGGCGCTGCTGTTCCTCGGCGCCGTAGGACTGGTCGTGGCGTGGGTCTTCGTCTACCTGTCGGCGCCGGATCTGGCACTGACGCAAGTGCTCGTCGAACTCGTGACGGTCGTGCTGATGATGCTGGCGCTGCACTGGCTGCCGCCGGCGAGCCCGCGCGAGGCGCGGCGCGCGCGGATCGCACTGCACGTGTGTGTCGCCGCCGCCGCCGGTCTCGGAACCGCGGCGCTCGCCTTCATGGTGATGACGCGACCCTTCGACTCGATCGCCGCGTACTTCCTCGCCAATTCAGTGTCGCTTGGGGGCGGGGCGAATGCGGTCAATGTCATCATCGTCGACTTCCGGGGCTTCGATACTCTGGGCGAGATCACGGTGCTCGGTATCGCTGCGGTCATCATCGCGGCGCTGCTGGTGCCGGGAGCGAAGGCCATCCCGCATGTCCATGCCTCGCCCCCCGAGCCAGGCACCGGCCAGGCCTCGCTGATGCTGGCGCTGGTCTCGCGGCTGCTGATGCCATTCGTCGCCCTGGTAGCGATCTTCCTGTTCGTGCGCGGGCACAATGAACCGGGCGGTGGTTTCATCGCCGGACTGGTGCTGGCCATCGGGCTGATCCTGCAGTACGTCGCCAATGGACAACGCTGGACCGAGGAGCGGCTGCCGCGCGACTTTTCGCCGTGGGTGGGCAGTGGGCTGCTGATCGCGGGCCTGACTGGCCTGGCAAGCGGGCTCTTCGGCAGTCCCTTTCTCACCAGCACCTACGATTATCCGCAGCTTCCGCTGTTCGGCCCGGTGCCGCTGGCGAGTGCCAGCGTGTTCGACCTGGGCGTGTTTCTCACCGTGGTCGGCGCGACGATGATGATGCTGGCGGCGTTGGGCCGGCTGCGGGCGGTCCGTTGATGGAGGCACTGCTCGCACTTTTCATCGGCGTGATGGCCGGCGCAGGCGTCTACCTGCTGCTGCGTGCCCGCACCTTCGACGTCGTGCTCGGCATGACGCTGCTGTCCTACGCGGTGAATGTCTTCATCTTCGTGACAGGGCGGGTCGCCATCAACAGGTCGCCGATCATCGACGGGGAGCGCGCTGCAACGCTGGCGCAGTACGCCGATCCGCTGCCGCAGGCGCTCGTGCTGACGGCGATCGTCATCAGCTTCGCGATGACGGCACTGCTGCTGGTCATCGCCCTGCGGGCGCGCGCCGAGACGGAAAGCGACCATGTCGACTGCGAGGAGCCGGCGTCACCGTCTGCGGCGCCGGGCGAGAACGCGCGATGACCGGATCGCACTGGATCGTCGCGCCAATCGTGCTGCCTCTGCTGGCCGGCGCGCTGGCGCTGCTGGTTGAGCGACGCTCCCGGCGTGCGGCGGCGGTCGTGTCAGTGTGCGCCACCCTTGCCCTCGCGGGGATCGCCCTGCGACTGGCCGTGATGGCCGCCAGCGGCGAAGTCAGTGCCTATCTGCTGGGCAACTGGCAGGCCCCCTTCGGCATCGCACTGGCGCTCGACCGGCTGGCGGCGCTGATGCTTGTGCTGACTGCGCTGGTTGGTGTCGCCAGCGTGCTCTACGCCTGCGGGCGTGGCGCGCATGGTCGGAACGATGAGCACGGGCCGCACTTCCACGCGCTGTTCCAGTTCCAGCTGATGGGGCTTAACGGTGCCTTCCTGACCGCGGACCTCTTCAATCTCTTCGTCTTCTTCGAGGTGCTGCTGATTGCCTCGTACGGGCTGCTGCTCTACGGTGCCGGGCCGGTGCGACTGCGCGCCTCGGTGCACTACGTCGTATTCAACCTGACGGGTTCGGCGCTGTTCCTACTGGCCGTGTCGACGCTTTACGGCCTGACGGGCACGCTGAACATGGCGGACCTGGCGCAGCGTATCCCGGCGGTACCGGCCGAAAGCGCCGCCCTCCTGCAGTCCGCCGCGCTGCTGCTGATCGTTGTCTTCGGGGTGAAGGCGGCGATCTTCCCGCTGTACTTCTGGCTGACCGACACCTATGGGGCCGCGACCGCGCCGGTGGCGGCGCTCTTCGTCATCATGACCAAGGTGGGCGTCTACTGCATTGCGCGCTCGACCACGCTGCTGTTTGGCGCGGAAGCCGGGGCGGCGGCGTCGGTCGCGGGACCTTGGCTGCCGTGGCTGGCACTGGCGACACTGGCGCTGGCCGCCTTCGGGGCGCTGGCCGCGTGGCACCTGCGGCGACTGGTGGCCTACCTCGTGCTGGCCTCGGCCGGCATGCTGTTGCTGGCCGTGGGGCTTGGGTCGGCCGGCACGCTCGCGGCGGGTCTGTTCTACCTCGTGCACAGCACTGTCGTGGCGGCTGCGCTCTTTCTGCTGGTGGACTCGACGGCCGCATCGCGCGGACAGGCTGACGACGAAATGATTCCGGCACCGCTCGCCTCGGCAGGAGGCTATGGAACTCTTTACTTCCTCCTCGCCGTGGCGGTCGCCGGCTTGCCACCGTTCGGTGGTTTCCTCGGCAAAAGCATGCTGCTCGCTGCCAGCCGCGGGGAGTCCCTGGCGGTGGCTGTCTGGGCCGTGGTGTTGCTGTCGAGCCTCGGCATCGTCGTGGCGCTCGCACGTGCCGGTTCGACCGTGTTCTGGAAGGCGGAAGCGCCCAATGCGGTACAGACAGCCGCCGCGCGCATGTCGCCGCCGGAGCGGGGTGCGCTGGCTTTGCTGCTCGCCATCGCCTGCGGCATCGTGCTGTGGGCCGGACCGCTTGCGCGCTATGCCGAGGCCACGGCACACCAGTTGCTCGATCGGAAGGGCTACATCGCTGCGGTGCTCGGTGCCGAGCCCGCGCCGCCGGCGTGGAATCCGCGCGCCGACATGAAGAAGGAGAAGTGATGCGGCTTGTCCGGGCCCCGCTGCTTTCGGCCATGCTGTTCGTCGGCTGGCTGTTGCTGGTCGGCAGTGTGTCGGCGGGCCATGTCGCGCTCGCTGGTGTGCTTGCGCTCGCGATACCCTTGTGGAGCGAACGACTGCGACCGGATCCCCCGAAGATAGGCGCCTGGGGCGCGGTTGTGCGGCTGACAGGCGTCGTGCTGTACGACATCGTTGCTTCGGCGTTCGTCGTCGCGCGGCAGATCCTCGGTCCGGAAGAGCGCATCCGTCCGGGCTTCGTCTGGGTCCCGCTGTCGATCCGCGAGCCCTATGGTCTCGCCAGCCTCGCCAGCATCATCACGATGACGCCCGGCACGCTGTCGGTGGACCTGTCCGAGGACCGTCATCATCTGCTCGTGCATGCGCTGCACGTGGACGATCCGGCGGACCTCATCGCATCGATCAAGCACCGCTATGAACGGCCACTGATGGCGATCTTCAAGGGAAATCCGCGATGAACCTGCTCGCAACCGTACTGCCGTGGGCGGCCGGCGCCTTCGTCGTCGCGCTGCTGCTTGCGGGCTGGCGGCTGCTGCGCGGGCCGACGCTGGCCGACCGCATCCTCGCGCTCGATACGCTCTACGTGAACTCGGTCGCACTGCTCGTCTTGATCGGCATCCACTTCGACACGGCCGTGTTCTTCGAGGTGGCGCTGATCATCGCGATGATGGGGTTCGTCAGCACCGTTGCGCTTGCCAAGTACCTCCTGCGGGGAGACATCATCGAATGAGGGATCTGCCTTTGGTGCTCGACATCGTGCTGTCGCTGCTGCTGGTGCTGGGGGCCGCCTTCGCTCTCGTCGGCGCGTGGGGTCTGGTGAAGTTCCGGGACTTCCTCAAGCGTCTGCACGGGCCGACCAAGGCGAGCACGGTGGGCGTCGGCGCGGTGCTGCTGGCATCGATCGGCTACTTTGCCGCGGCGGGCCGCGCCAGCCTGCATGAACTGCTGATTACGCTGTTTGTCTTCATGACCGCACCGGTTGCGGCTCATCTGCTGGTCAAGGCGGCGGCGCACGTCGATCCCCGCCTGCGTCCGCCGCATGGCCCGAACGAAAGCGAATCCACGTCCGACGACCGGTAGAATTTCTTGTTCTCTCCGGGAGTTCGCATGATTCGATTCTTCGCATGGGTGGCATTGCTGGCGTGGGCGGGCGCGAGCCACGGCCAGGTTCAGGTGACGGATGCGTGGGCCCGTCCCGCGCTGCAGGGACAGACCGCGACCGGAGCCTTCATGTCGCTGAAGTCGGCCGACGGTGCGCGCCTCATCGGCGCCGCCAGCCCCGTGGCGGGCGTCGTCGAAATCCACGAGATGGTGATGGAAGGCAGCGTCATGCGCATGCGGGCGATCGCGGGGCTGGACCTGCCGGCGGGCCGCAGCGTCGAGCTCAAGCCGGGCGGCTACCACGTGATGCTGATGGATCTGAAGCGTCCCCTCAAGGCAGGCGAGCGCGTGCCGCTCGAACTTCGCATCGAGACCAGGGACAAGCGCCTGGTGACACAGCCGATCGAGGTCGAGGTCGCGACACGTGCGCCAGCCGCTGCAGCGGGCGCCGCGCACAAGCACTAGTGGCGAAGCGGGCGGCGCGCAGTGTGAAGGTCACCATCGCGGTGCCGCGGCCGCGGAATCCGTTGGCGACCGCCGCCCGCCTGCGCCCGGCCGGGGCCCACGGGCCGACGCGCAAGGCGGAGCGCGCCGCTGCGAGGATCAGACTGAAGAAGGGTGAGGTCGAAGGCTGAAGCTCAGGCCGCGGTGACGGTGTAATCACCGACGGTGGCAACGGCGGCCTGCACCGCCTCGGCCGTTACCGCGGTCGGCACATCCAGCGTCGCCTGCGGTGGGTCGAGCGTGACCTCCACGTCGTCGGCGATCGTCTTCAGCGCGCGAGTCACGCGTGCCACGCAGCCGCCACAATGCATGCCCTCGATGCGGAACACCTGCTCCATGGTGCGTCTCCAGTTCGCAATGGAGCGATCGTAGCGCTCCCGAGCGCCAGCGCGGCGAGCGCCGGGGTAACATGCGCGCGCATCGATCCGGTGCCGAATTCGTTCCCGACTCTTCCGCGAAGATCATCCGCCATGGAAACCGCGCAGATCGCCCCCCAGCTGAAGGCTGACATCCTGTCCGAGGCGCTGCCGTACATCCGGCGCTTTCATGGCAAGACGATCGTCGTGAAATACGGCGGCAACGCGATGGTCGACCAGAACCTGAAAGAGGCGTTCGCGCACGATGTCGTCCTGCTCAAGCTGGTCGGCATGAATCCGGTCGTCGTGCACGGCGGCGGCCCGCAGATCGACGAAGCGCTGGAACGCGTCGGCAAGAAATCCACCTTCATCCAGGGCATGCGCGTCACCGACGCCGAGACGATGGAAGTCGTCGAGTGGGTGCTGGCCGGAGAAGTGCAGGGCGAACTGGTGATGCTGATCAATGCCTTTGGCGGTCAGGCGGTTGGGTTGACCGGCAAGGACGGCGGCCTGATTCGTGCACGCAAGATGAGGATGCCGGACAAGAACGATCCAGCGAAGACCTACGACATCGGCCAGGTTGGCGAGATCGAGGCCATCAACCCGGCGGTGGTGAAGGCACTGCAGGACGACGCCTTCATCCCGGTGATCTCGCCGATCGGCTTCGGCGCGGACGGCCTGTCCTACAACATTAACGCCGACGTCGTCGCGGGCAAGATCGCCGAGATCCTGAAGGCGGAAAAGCTGGTCATGCTGACCAACACTCCAGGCGTCCTGGACAAGGACGGCCGCTTGCTGACCGGGCTGTCGGCGCGTGAGATCGACGAACTGTTCGCCGACGGCACGATCTCGGGCGGAATGCTGCCGAAACTTTCCTCCGCTCTCGACGCCGCGAAGAGCGGTGTCAACGCGGTGCACATCATCGACGGGCGCGTCGATCATTGCCTGCTGCTCGAGATCCTGACCGACCAGGGGGTCGGCACGATGATCAAGAGCCACTGACCGGGCGAGTTTTGGGGCGCAGCGCCGCAGTGCCGTCGAACCCGCGGGCGAATCTGCGCCAGGCGGGGCCCCGCACCGTGTGGCCTGCGCGGCCCGCACGGCCGCGCCTGCGTCCGGCGCCCGGGGTCCTGACGGAACCCCGTCGCCGGCCCGTCTGGCTCTTCGATCTCGACGACACGCTGCACGACGCATCGCACGCGATCTTCCGCACGATCGACGGGCGCATGACGGACTATGTCGCACGCGAGCTCGAGGTGGCGCGCGACGAGGCCAACCGCCTGCGCACGCTCTACTGGCGCCGCTATGGCGCGACCTTGCTCGGCCTGGTGCGCCACCATGGCGTCGACGCGCATCACTTCCTGCGGGAAACACACGACTTCGATGTCGCGGAACTGCTGCGCGCCGAGCGCGGCCTTGCGCGCCTGTTTGCGCGGTTGCCGGGCCGCAAGGTGCTCCTGACAAACGCGCCGCGCGCGTATGCCGGGTCCGTGCTCCGCGAACTGCGGCTGCACTCCCACATTGCCGCCCGTTACACGATCGAACGCATGAGAATCCATGGCAGCTTCCGGCCCAAGCCCTCGCAGCTGATGTTGCGGACGATGCTGGCGCGCGAACGCATCCACGCCGCCGATGCCGTTCTGATCGAGGACTCCGCGCGCAATCTGAAGTCGGCCCGGGCGCTCGGCCTGAAGACGGTGCTGATCACCCGCCATGGCCGGCAGCCGGCGTGGCGGCGGCTGGCCGGAAGTTACATCGGCCTGCGCATCAAGACCCTGCACGCTCTCGCCCGCCGCACGCCGCGCTGACATGTGGGGTTTGCGGCGACGCGCTAAGCTCGCACTCCCTTTTCCCCGACATTGCACCTGGAGCTGGTATGGCGGCGCGCCCTGGACTGATTCGTCGCTTCTTCGGAGGCCTGTGGAGAGCGCTGGACTTCTCGCGCCGCCTGGTCGTCAATCTCCTGTTCCTTCTGATCGTCGCGGTGCTGCTTGTCGGCTGGTTCTCGTCGGACAAGCCGCCGCGCCTGCAGCCCGACACCGCGCTTGTCCTCAATATCCAGGGCGATATCGTCGAGGAGTACAGCGTCGGCGCGCAGGAGGCGGCCATCGCGGAGGCGCTCGGCCGGGACCGTTTCGAAACGCGGCTGCGCGACATCCTCGCGGTGCTCGACGGTGCAGCGCGCGATCCGCAGGTGACGCGGGTCGTGCTCGTGCTGGACGACATGGGTTCCGCCGGCCTGGCGACCCTGCGCGAAGTCGGAGCGGCGCTCGAGCGCGTGCGGGGCAGCGGCAAGCCGGTTACCGCCTGGGGTGAGTCGTACACCCAGGGGCAATACTTCCTCGCGGCGCATGCGGACGAGGTCTACCTGCACCCGACCGGCGCGCTGCTGCTGCGCGGCGTGGGTGGCAACCGTTCCTATTACAAGGACCTGCTCGACAAGGTTGGCGTCAAGGTGAACACCTTCCAGGCCGGCCGCTTCAAGAGCTTTGGCGAACCGTTTACCCGGACCGGACCGACACCGGAGGCGCAGGAAGCCGATGCCTACCTGTACAACGGGTTGTGGTCGACCTGGCTCGCCGATGTGGAGCGCTCGCGCAAGCTGAAGGCCGGGAGCGTCATGGCGGCGATCAATGAGCTGCCGGCGCGGCTGCAGGCGGTCGGCGGCGACATCGCCACACTCGTGGCGAACGAGAAGCTCGTCGACGGGCTGATGCGACGCGACGAATTCCGCGCCCTGATGATCGAGCGCGGTGCCCCCCGCAGTGACGACGACGCCGAGACATTCCGGCAGATCTCGATGTACTCGTACCTGCGCTACGTCGATGATCGCGCGTCCGGCCCCGCCATTGGAGTCGTCGTGGCGCAGGGCGAGATCGTCGATGGCGACGCCCGCAAGGGCACGGTCGGGGCGCGCGCCGCCGCCGAGCTGATCCAGCGCGCGCGGCAGGACGACGACATCAAGGCGCTGGTCGTGCGAGTCGATTCGCCCGGCGGGAGTGCGAGTGCGTCGGAACTGATCCGCGAGCAGCTCGAACTGACGCGCAAGGCCGGCAAGCCGGTCGTCGTGTCGATGGGCGACGTGGCGGCGTCCGGCGGTTACTGGATTGCGATGGGGGGCGACGAGGTGGTCGCCGACGCGGCGACGATCACCGGCTCCATTGGCGTGTTTGCGCTCGTGCCGAGCTTTGCCGGCACGATGGAGAAGGTCGGGGTCAGCAGCGCCGGGGCGGGTACCACCTGGATCGCCGAGGCGACCGATCTGACGCGGCCGCTCGACAAGCGCCTGTCCCAGGTCATCGAGGCGAGCATCGGTCACACGTATCGCGGGTTCCTCGACGTCGTGGCAACGAACCGCAAGTCCACGCCCGAGAAGATCAACGAGGTGGCGCAAGGTCGGGTCTGGACCGGGGCGCAGGCCAGGGAGCGCGGACTGGTTGATGATCTCGGCGGTCTGGATGTGGCGCTGAAGTCGGCCGCGCGCCGCGCCAGGCTCGGTGAGAGCTACCGGGTTGAATACATCGAACACGCGCCGCGCGGGATCGATCGCTACCTGGCGCTTTTCTTCGGCCAGTTGGGAGCGTCGCTGCGCGACGAGCTGGGCTGGGACGGACTGGCGCGCGCGTTGGCCGGCTCCCTGCCGGCACGTGCTCCGCAGGAGTTGCGGCTGGTGCTGGACGCGCGGGAACACCCCACGCGATCTCTGGCCTATTGCTTCTGCGCTGTGCGCTGAGTCGATCTTGCGGAAAGGCCCCGTTCAGCGGCCCAATTCGAGCCGCTGACGGCATGCCGACGGTCGGGAAGATGGTTCGCGGCTGCGGGTTTCTAGGATAGTATGCCTTCACGTTCAGGCCTTGGCGCCTGGCTCCCGGCACACCCTACCGACCCCCGTTTGCCCGTCCATGGAGACCGCCAGTTCGATCAGTCCGCGTAAGCCCGGCGCGCGCAAGCTGCAGATATTGCAGACGCTCGCGACGATGCTCGAGGACCCGAAGGGTGAAAAGGTGACGACGGCTGCCCTGGCCGCGCGGCTTGGTGTTTCAGAGGCGGCGCTGTACCGCCACTTCGCCAGCAAGGCCCAGATGTTCGAAGGCCTCATCGAGTTCATCGAAACGACGATCTTCGGCCTCATCAATGAGATCAGCACACGCGAGACCTCGGGCCTCAAGCAGGTGCGGTCGATCATCGCGATGCTGCTCGAGTTCTCGCAGACCAACAAGGGGATGACGCGCGTGCTGATCGGCGATGCGCTGGTCAACGAGAACGAGCGCCTGCAGGAACGCATGAACCAGCTGATCGAGCGGATCGAATCGTCGCTGCGGCAGAGTTTTCGCGTCGCTGCGAGCGAAAATGAGGTCGCCGAAGGGTTCGACGCGAACGCGCGTGCCGGCCTGGTCGTGGCGTTCGTCGTGGGACGCTGGCACCGCTTTGCGAAGAGCGGCTTCCGCAAGCCGCCGGGCGAGTCTCTCGAAGCCCAGCTTCCGACGCTGGTTGCCTGAACGCGCTTGCGCTGCGACCCAGCTCGCTTTGCCCCGATAGCCCCACCAAGTTCTGGCGGTGTCCGACCCGCCGGCGGGTTGCTCCTCAGCGCCCCGCGCAAACCGGGCACTGCGGGTCGCGCGGAACGCGGACCGAATGCCAGTGCATCGTCAGCGCGTCGAGTATCAGCAGGCGTCCGCGGAGTCCGGACTCGATGCCGGCCGCAAGTTTCAGCGCCTCGGCAGCCTGCACGGTGCCGATGATGCCGGTCACCGGCGCGAACACACCCATGATCGAGCACAGTTCATCTTCGCCGTCACCCGGCGGGAACAGGCACGCGTAGCACGGTGACTGCGGATCGCGCAGGTCGAAGGTGGCGACCTGTCCGTCAAAGCGGATAGCGGCTCCCGAGACCAGCGGGCGGCGATGCATCACGCAGGCGCGGTTCACCGCGTGGCGCGTTGCAAAGTTGTCCGAGCAGTCGAGCACGATCGAGGCGCGCGCGACGAGCGCCTCCAGCGCTGAACCCTCGACACGCTCCTCGATCGTCTCGATGCGCACGTCGGGATTGAGTGCCGCGAGGGCCACGCGTCCCGACGCCGGTTTCGGCATGCCGATGCGGTCCGTCGTATGCAGCACCTGCCGCTGCAGGTTGGTCAGGTCGACCCGATCGCCGTCGACCAGTGTCAGGGTGCCGACGCCGGCGGACGCCAGGTACAGCGCAGCCGGCGAGCCAAGCCCTCCGGCACCGATGACCAGCACGTGCGCGCGGCGCAGCCGCTCCTGGCCCTCGATGCCGAGTTCGTTCAGCAGGATGTGCCGCGAGTAGCGCAGCAGTTGTTCGTCGTTCAACGGCGGGCTCAAAAAGAAACGGGCCGCAGCGCGGCCCGTTTGTCACGTTGGTGCGTCTACCGCGCGGGGGCCTTGGCGACGTTCTCGCCCTTCGGCTTCGCCACGTCCACCGGCTTGCCCTTGAGGTGATTCATCGCCTGCTGCAACTGGAAGTCCTCGGCGCTGCCGAACTCGTAGCGGCGCGTGGGCGCAGCCTTGCTCGCCGGAGTGGGCTCCGGCGTCGTGGCGGGCTGGGTCGCCGCACCGGCCGGCGTCGTGGCGCGGCGCGCCGCATCCTCGGCCTTGTTGCTTTCGAGATGCCGCATGAGGTCGGCCTCGCGGACATTGAAGCCGGAGAAATTTCCCTCGGGCGTGTCTTCCACGACAAGGTCGGGCACGATGCCCTTGGCCTGGATCGAGCGTCCGTTCGGCGTGTAGTAGCGCGCCGTCGTCAGCTTGATCGCGGCCGGACCTTCGCCTTCGAGGCGCAGGGGAATGATCGTCTGCACCGAGCCCTTGCCGAAAGACTGCGTGCCGATGACGGTCGCCCGCTTGTGATCCTGCAATGCGCCGGCCACGATCTCGGAGGCCGAGGCTGAGGCGCCGTTGATCAGCACGATCATCGGCACGCTCTTGATCTGCGGCGGCAGTTTCTGCAGCACATCCTCGCCGCGTCCGCGGAGGTAGTCCTCCGGCGCCGCGACGAAGCGACGGCGCGAGTCCTCGTTGCGTCCGTCGGTCGAGACCACCAGCGCGCGCGGCTGCAGGAAGGCCGCCGATACGCCCACGGCCGAGTGCAGCAGGCCCCCCGGGTCGTTGCGCAGATCGAGCACCAGGCCCTTGAGCGGTGCCTGCTTGTAGAGTTCGTTGATCTGCCGGACCAGATCATCGACCGTGCGCTCCTGGAACTGCGCGATGCGCACGAAGCCATAGCCCGGTTCGATCATCTTGGCGCGCACGGACTGCACGCGGATCACGTCGCGCATCAGCTTGAATTCGAGCGGTTTGTCCTCGCCCTTGCGCGCGATCGTCAGGTTGATGGAGGTGCGCGGCTTGCCGCGCATCAGCTTCACGGCTTCGGGCAGCGTCATGCCGCGCGTGACCTTGTCATCGATCTTGATGATGAGGTCACCCGCCTTGACGCCAGCACGCGCGGCCGGAGTGTCGTCGATCGGGGCGATGACCTTGATGATTCCGTCTTCGGCGCCGACTTCGATGCCCAATCCGCCGAACTCCCCCTGCGTGCTCGACTGCATGTCCTTGAAGGCGTCGGCGTCGAGGAACGCCGAATGCGGGTCGAGTCCGGCCAGCATCCCGGAGATCGCCTCCTGCATCAGCTTCTTGTCGTCGACGGGTTCGACGTAGTTCTGCTTGACGGCCCCGAACACCTCGGTGAACTGGCGAATTTCCTCGAGCGGGATCTGGCCACGCGAATCGCGGAACGCGTACGCCGAGATTCCGAGGCTGACCAGGACGCCGGCGATGGCGCCTGTACCGATCAATCCAACACTGCGTAACCTGCCAGCCATGCCACCTCCGGGAGCCGAAGCCGCGACGGGACGCCGCTCAAGGGAAATTAGCGCGCCGCGACCCAGGTAAGCGGGTCAAAAGGACGACCCTGGAAACGTAGTTCGAAGTATAGGCCCGGGTGCTCGTTGCCACCCGTATTTCCGACCAAGGCCACTGGGTCTCGGACAGCGACCAGGTCCCCAACGTTCCGTAGCAGCGCCTCATTATTTCCGTAGATCGACAGGAAGCCATCGCCGTGGTCGACCACCAGCAGGTTGCCGAACCCCCGCAGCCAGTCCGAAAACACGACACGACCTTCCCCGACAGCGTGGACTTCGGCGCCGGCCGGGGCTCTTATAAAGATTCCCTTCCAGGTCGGACCGGCCGCACCGCCTTCGCCGCGCCGGGCAGCGCCAAAGCGCGCGGTGACCGTCCCTTCCACAGGAAGCGTGATTTTTCCCTTCCGTTGACCGAAATTCGCCGAAGATAATGGCGGAATCGGCGCCGCCGTGCGGTCTTCGGGGGCTTTGGGCGGAGCCGTCGCGGCTTCGGGAGGTCGCGCGCGGGCGGTTGCCTCCCGCGTACGCTCGGCGTCCCGGCGGGCGCGTTCCGCTTCCTCTCTGGCCTGTTCCGCGAGCACCTTGGCAAGTCGATCAATGACGGCGTTCAGTCGCTTTTCGTCCCGCTCGAGTCGGCCGATCGATTGTCGCTGAGTGGCAATCTGCTTTGAGAGCTGGTCAAGTGTGCGCTTACGCTGCGCGTTTTCCTGTTCAAGTCTGACGCGGCTTTGCTGCTCATCTTCAGCTATCTTGACCAATTCAGCTCTCTTCTGCTCCGATTGGGATTTAAGTTCAGAGAGCTCCTCCCGTCGGTCCCGGAGTTCGGTCACCGAACGTTCGGCGGCACGGCTGAGGTAGGCCAGATACTCCCCCTCGCGTGTCAGTTGACCTGGGTCCTTGCCTTCGAGCAGCAGGTGAAGCGGATCGCGCAGCGTCAGCGCCTGCTGCTGTTGAAGCAGGGCTGCGAGTTGGCTTTCCTGTGTGGTTTGCCTTTGCGCGACGTCGCGCTCGCGTCGTTCCAGCGCAGTCAGTTGCTGTTCGATCCGCAAGCGCGCGGCTGCCAGGTCCCGCAGCCGCCGGTTGATGGCGGAAATGTCCGCCTCGAGGTCTGCTAGGGCGTCCGTCGCCTCGGAGTGCGACGCTTCGCTGGCTGCGAGCTGGCGCTTGAGCTTGGCCAACTCAGCCTGAAGCTCGCGCTGTTCGCCATGGAGTTCACGCTGGCGCGTGACCGTGCTCGGCGCCTTGGACGGGGGTGGTGCAGTGGACTTCCCGGAGCGCGCCGCCGGCGGGCTGGACTTTCGCTCGGTGGATTTCTGCTGACCAAGGCTGGCGTCGCCCAGAGCAAGGCCGGCGGCGCAAACGCCGGCGGCCACGCAGCGCAGCAGGATGCGGGAGTTCGGCAGCGCGCTCAAGCGCCTGCGGCGGCCCGGCCCTGCGCTGCAACCGCGGCGGTGGCGCGAGCGATCTCGTCGGCATCGCCGAGGTAATAGTGCCTGAGCGGCCGCAGTTCAGCGTCGAGTTCGTACACGAGTGGCCGGGCCGTGGGAATGTTGAGTCCGACGATGTCGTCGTCGGAGACATTGTCGAGGTACTTGATCAACGCTCGCAGGGAGTTGCCGTGAGCGGCGACGATGACGCGCCGTCCGCGCTGGATCGCGGGCGCGATCGAGTCCTTCCAGAAGGGGATCACGCGCGCGACGGTATCGCGCAGGCACTCGGTCGCCGGGACGTCGTGGGGCTGCAGGTGCTTGTAGCGCGGGTCGCGTCCGGCCCAGCGCGGATCTTCGGGCGACAGGGGATCGGGCGCCACGGCGTAGGCGCGACGCCAGATCAGCACCTGCTGCTCACCAAAGCGCGCCGCGGTCTCGGCTTTGTTCAGGCCCTGCAGCGCGCCGTAATGGCGCTCGTTCAGGCGCCAGCTGTGCACCACAGGCAGCCACATCCTGTCCATTGCGTCGAGCGCGATCCACAGTGTCCGGATCGCCCGCTTCAACACCGAGGCATAGGCGATATCGAATTCAAAGCCTTCGCTGCGCAGCAGTTCCCCGGCAGCGCGTGCCTCCTGCCGGCCCTGCTCGGTGAGATCGACGTCGGTCCAGCCAGTGAAACGATTCTCGAGATTCCACTGGCTCTCGCCATGACGCAGCAGTACGAGCTTGAACATGAAAGCGATGGGATGTCCGGGCGGGTAACGTCCCTATTCTATAATCCGCGGCTTTTCGGCCCTCGCTGTCGGCGATCGATTCCGCCTGCAGCCAATCGAACCCGCCGTGCTGCAGTTCTTCCTCGACAATATCCTCCTGATCGGCGTCGCCTTCATCAGCGGGGCCATGCTCGTCTGGCCGCTGGTGCGGGGAAAGGCGAGCGGCCCCACGCTTTCGACGTTGCAGGCGACACAGCTCATCAATTCCCGCAATCCGCAGGTCGTGGACATTCGCAATGCGGAGGACTTCGCAAAGGGATCGCTCCCCAACGCGCGCAACATCCCGGCCGCCAAAGTGGCGGAGCGCGTCGGCGAACTCAAGAAGGATAAGCCGGTGCTGCTGGTCTGCGCGACAGGGACCAGCGCAGGCCGGACAGCGGCACTGCTGCGTTCGCAGGGATACGGCGATGTCTATGTGCTCGGAGGCGGCCTGGCCGCCTGGCGCGAGGCCGGACTGCCGGTCCGCGTCTGAACTGGAGGAACAATGGCCCAGGTCCTGATGTACAGCACCGCGGTATGTCCGTATTGCCAGCGCGCCGAAGCGCTGCTGAAGGCCCGCGGTGTGACCGAGATCGAAAAAGTCCGCATCGACCTCGACCCGTCGCGCCGCGACGAAATGATCGCGCGTACCGGGCGCCGTACCGTGCCGCAGATCTTCGTCGGCTCCACCCACGTGGGCGGCTTCGACGACCTCTCCGCACTAGACCGCGAAGGCAAGCTGACGCCGCTGCTCGCGCAATAGTTCTTCTCAACCCCATTGCCCCGGCGGTCTGCCGTCGGGGAGCCCAGGAAAACAAATGACCGATACGACTCCCGCGGCCGCTGCCGCCCAGACCCCGGTGTTCCAGGTCCAGCGCGTCTACCTGAAAGACGCGTCGCTCGAGATGCCGGCAGCGCCGATGATCTTCCTCGAGAGCGAAGGCCCGAAGGTCGATGTGCAGCTCGAAGTCACGGACGCCGCGGTGATGGATGCGCTGCACGAGGTCGTGGTGCGGGTGACGGTCACTGCCAAGATCAAGGACAAGGTTCTGTTTCTGGTGGAGGGCAAGCAGGGCGGGATCTTCGAACTGCGCAACATCCCGGCCGAGCAGAAGCCGGCGATCCTCGGCATCGTCTGCCCCGGAATCGTCTATCCCTACCTGCGCTCGAACATCGCCGATCTGATCAGCCGCACCGGCCTGCCGCCGATCCACCTGGCCGAGATCAACTTCGAAGCCTTCTATCAGCAGCGCATGGCCGCACTGGCGCAGCAGGCAGCGGGGCAGCCGCCGGCCGCTGGGCAAGTGGCGTCGGGTAACGGCGCAGCCAACGCCTAGCGTGCGATGAATATCGCAGTGCTCGGCGCGGGGGCGTGGGGCACTGCGATTGCCTGTGCGACCAGCGCCCGCCATTCGGTGGTGCTGCACGCGCGTGATCACGCAAGGGCGCGCGAGATCGCCTCGACGCGTGTCAACGAGCGCTACCTTCCTGGCGTCAATCTTCCTGCCTCACTGGTCGTCTCGGCCGACATTGATGCGGCGATCGAGCATGCAGCCCGAGGTTTGATCCTCCTCGCCGCGCCGACCCGTGCCTTGCGAGAAACTTGCCGCAAACTGGCCGCGGCGGCGTTTTCCGGCCCCGTCGCCTGGTTGTGCAAGGGACTGGAAGAGGTCGACCATCGACTCGCGCACGAGGTGGTCGCCGAAGAGTGGCCGCAAGCGAACGGGCGCAGCGGACCGGTCTCCGGCCCGAGCTTCGCGCTCGAAGTAGCGCGTGGGCTGCCGACCGCGCTGACGGCGGCCGGGTCTCCCGGCTTCTGCGATGTGGTGACCGAAGCCCTGCACGGAGGTGCCTTGCGCGTCTATTCGACGTCGGACGTCATCGGTGTCGAGATCGGCGGCACCGTCAAGAACGTCCTTGCGATTGCCACCGGCATCAGCGACGCCCTCGAACTCGGTGCCAATGCGCGCGCTGCACTGATGACGCGGGGACTGGCGGAGATGAGCCGTCTGGGGGTCGCGCTCGGGGCGCGCCACGAGACGTTCATGGGGCTGACCGGCGTCGGCGATCTGATCCTTACGGCGACCGGCGACCTCTCACGCAACCGGCAGGTGGGCCTTGCGCTGGGACGTGGCTTGACGCTCGAAGCGGCGGTTGCACAACTGGGGCATGTGGCCGAAGGCGTTCGTTCGGCGCCCGCCGTGCTCGCGCGGGCGCGGGCTGCCGGGATCCAGATGCCGATTACCGAATCGGTGTGCGCGGTTCTCGCCAGCGACACGACCCCGCGCCGGGCGCTCGATCGTCTTCTCGCGCGCGATCCCAAGCGTGAAAGCGGTGACGCATGACGTTCCGTTCAGTCTGCGTCTTCTGCGGCTCGCAGGCTGGGGCAAGGCCCGAATACGTGGCATCGGCGCGGGAGTTCGCAGCGGTCGCGGCGCAGCGGGGACTGACGCTGGTTTTCGGCGGCGGCCACGTCGGACTCATGGGTGCGCTGGCCGACTCGGCTCTGGAACACCGCGGTCAGGTCATCGGAGTGATCCCGCGGCACCTGATGCGTCCTGAGGTGGCGCACCGGCGGCTGACCGAGCTGCGCGTCGTCGAGTCGATGCACGAGCGGAAGCGAACGATGGCCGAACTTAGCGACGCGTTCGTGGTGCTGCCCGGGGGGTACGGCACGCTCGAAGAAATGTTCGAGATGGTGACCTGGCTGCAACTGCAACTGCAGTCCAAGCCGGTCGGGATTCTGAACGTCGAGCAGTTCTTCGATCCGCTGCTCGACTTCCTGCGTCACGCCGCCAGCGAGGGCTTCGTTCGCCCGGAGCACTGGGACCTCCTGATCGTCGATCACACGCCGGAGTTGCTGCTGGACCGCCTCGAACTGCATGCCGCCGAGATGCGAAAGGTGCACCCGCGGCGAACCGACCTGGGCCGCGGATAGGTCAGTCGCCACCGCGAAAGTCGTTCTGTCGCCAGGCTTCGTAGACCACGACGGCCACGGCGTTCGAAAGGTTGAGGCTGCGGTTGCCGGTGCGCATCGGCAGTCTCAGCTGCCGGTCGGGCGCAAAGGCATCGCGCAGCGCCGGCGCAAGGCCGCGCGTTTCTGCTCCGAACACCAGCCAGTCGCCAGGCCGGAACTCGACCTCGGTGAAGCGACGGGAGGCGCGCGTGGTGAAGCAGAACATGCGCTCGGCGGCTGGCTGCTCGCGGGCGACCAGCGCGGCGAAACTGGCGTGCACCTGAAGCTCGGCGTACTCGTGATAGTCCAGTCCGGCCCGCCGCAACTGCTTGTCCGAGAGGTCGAATCCGAGCGGCTCGATCAGGTGCAGGCGCGCACCACTGTTGGCGCACAGCCGGATCACGTTGCCGGTGTTGGGCGGAATCTCCGGTTCGACGAGAACGACGTTGAACATGTCAGGGTGTCCGCGCAACGACCCGGTTCACGACCCGCTCTGCGCCAGCACGCTTCAGTACGGATGCGACTTCTTCGAGGGTGCTGCCGGTGGTCATGACATCATCGACCACCGCAACGCGTTGGCCCCGCACATCGCCGGCGAGTGCGAACGCACCGCGGACATTGCGCTGCCGCGCATCGCGCGCCAGCGACTGCTGTGGCGCCGCGTGCAAGGTTCGCAAGAGGATCCCGTCACGCAGCGGAAGGTCGACAAGGTGGGCAAAGCGGCGTGCGATCTCGCGCGACTGGTTGAATCCGCGTTCGCTTTCGCGTTCGTGTGACAGCGGCACGGCGATGACGAGGTCGGCTTCTCGCGGGAGCGGCTCGCGTGCCGCGAGCAAACGGGCAAAGACATCGGCGAGGTCCGGCCGTGCCGCAAACTGGAGTGCGCCCACCATGCCGGCGACGGGAGCAACATAGTCCGCCAGTGGCCGAGTTGCGTCGAAAGCGGGCGGCCGTGCGATGCAGTGGCCGCACAGCGTGGCAGCACTTTGCAGCCGAACCGCGCAGCGCGGGCAACGAAGCGTCAGCGGCGGGAAGAAATCCGCCTCGCAGCCGGCGCACAGCGGAGTTCCGGGCTCGATTGCGCACACCACGCAACGTGGAGTCAGCCAGCGCGGTCGGTGTGTATCTGTCGACATTGGTGACGGTAAGAAGTGAATGTCCGCAGGCCGCGCGCAGGCCGGCACGGCTCTCCGGCGTCCCTATACTGCCCGACATCATGCCGCTCGGCCCTGGCACCTCGGATATCTCGCCCGGCATCGTTGCGCCGCCGCGCATGGCGGCGCGGGTTGTCACCGTCGCGCGCCAGTTCGACCGCTGCGCCAGCCGCATGGCCTCGCACGACCTCCTGTTGCGCGAAGTCGGACATCGCCTGATCAGTCGCCTCGAGTACATCCGCCTGGCTCCAGCCCGCCTCCTGGACGTCGGCTGTGGCATGGGACGGACCCGCAGCAAGCTGCTGGCACGTTACCCGGACGCCGACTGGGTCGGCGTGGAACTCTCCGCGGCGATGATGCGCGCGGGCCGTGACGAGCAGCTGCGCGCACTGGGCCTTGCCCGCTGGTGGCGCCGGGCACCGCGCTGGGTGTTGGCCGATGCGGCCCGCCTGCCGTTCGCCGACGGGTCGGCGGACCTTGTGTTCTCGAACCTGATGCTGCACTGGCACCCGACCCCGCACGTGGTCTTTCCTGAATGGAAGCGGGTCCTGAGTGTCGGTGGCCTCCTGATGTTCAGCTGCTTTGGCCCCGACACCCTGAAGGAGTTGAGAGCGGCTGTCGCCGAGACGCTCCCGCAGGCCCGTCCGATGCCGTTCGTCGACATGCACGACTTCGGCGACATGCTGGTGGCGAGCGGTTTCGCCACGCCGGTCATGGATGTCGAGTCCATCACACTCACCTACCGCAGTCCGCGCGAGCTGTGCGAGGAAGTGCGGGCGCTCGGCGCGAGTCCGCTGGACGATCGCTGGCCCGGGCTGCCTTCCGGTCGACGGGCGCGCCTGCTGATGGAGGCGCTGAACGCGCGCCGCGACAGCGCCGGGCGCATCCCGCTCACGTTCGAGGTGGCTTACGGGCACGCCTGGAAGCCCGCGCCGCGCACGGTCGGCGTGAGCAGGGTCTCTCTCGAGTCCCTGCGTCAGGGCCTGCCCCGCGGAAAGCAGTAAAGTGTGCACGTAGCCTGGCACGGCCGGGCACAGGATTCCGCAGACCCACACAAGGAGCAGACATGAGCCTGATCTCGTTCTTCAAGGAAGCCGGCGAAAAGCTGTTTGGCAAGAAAGTCCAGGAGGTGCAAGCGGCACCGGCGAAGGCCGACCCTGCAGTGCTGGCCGAGGCGAACCGCGAGGCGGCCACCGCCATTGAGAACTACATCAATACGCTGGGCCTGACCGTGACAGCGTTGACAGTGACCTTCGATGGCGCCACCTCCATCGCGAAGGTGTTCGGGGTGGCCAAGGACCAGGCGACCAAGGAAAAGGTGATTCTGGCCGCCGGCAACGTGCACGGCGTCGCCGGCGTCGAGGACATGATGACGGTCGACCTGTCGCAGCCCGAGGCCAAGTTTTACACCGTCGTCAAGGGTGACACGCTTTCGAAGATCGCCAAGGAGTTCTACGGCAACGCCAATGCCTACATGAAGATCTTCGAGGCGAACAAGCCGATGCTGTCGCATCCGGACAAGATCTATCCGGGGCAAAACCTGCGGATTCCCGCGGAATAGCGGGCCACCAGCTTGAACGGGCGCCGTCTTCGGGGCGGTGCCCGGCGCGGCTTTCGGGCTTTGCCTCCAGGGCGAGCCGTGCCGGCCAGGGCGCCTCGACGGGCCCGCTGCCGCTGGTCAACGCCAGTGCCGCATTGCGGTCCGCGCTTTGCATATAATCCGCCCCTTTCGCGCTGGCTCGGCTGAGGGGGACGCATGGGAGACGTGGCCGAGCCCAGGACCTGGTTAATAAAGAGGAACTGTTCGGCCAGCCCGCGCCAGCTGGCAGGCGTGTTTGTCTCGCTGGTGGCGGTGTCGTTTGCTTTCGGCGCGGCCTTTGCGGCGGAAGGGCTCTGGATGGTGCTTCCGTTTGTTGGCCTCGAGGTCGTGGCCGTTGCGGCGGCATTCTTCTGTTACGGACGCCATGCTGCGGACTACGAGCGAATCGATCTCCGTGGCGGGGTCCTGAGGGTCGAGCAGCAGGATGGTGGCCACAAACGGGAATTCAGCTTCGACGCAGCCTGGGTTCGGGTCGAGTTGGAGGAGCGCGGTGCAGGCCAGGGCAGGCAGGTCCGGTTGGCCCTTGCATGCAAGGGCCAACGCGTGAAAGTGGGGCAGTGTCTGGGTGCCGAAAGGCGTTCGGCACTCGGGCGCGAATTAAGGGGGGCCCTCGGCGGACTCGTTCGACGGGGCGCCTGGGTGGTCCAGTAGTAATGAGCCGATAGCGGACGGATGGCTACAACGATGGTGTCGAAAGTCTCGATGGTTCGCGCTGCGCTCGCAGCCGCGATGTGGGGTGCGGCCAGCAGTGCCGTGGCGATCCAGAGCCGGTTCAACCTTGCGCCGCCCAAGACGCCGATCGCCGAGGAGGTTTACAGCCTCCATAACCTGATGCTGATCATCTGCACGGCGATCTTCGTCGCTGTGTTCAGCGTCATGTTCTATTCCATCTGGAAGCATCGCAAGTCGAAGGGTGCCGTCGCGGCCAACTGGCACGAGAACACGACGGTCGAGATCATCTGGACCGTGATTCCCTTCATCATCGTCATCGTGATGGCGCTGCCCGCCACCAAGACCGTCATCGCGATGAAGGACACCAGCAATTCCGATCTGACGATCAAGGTCACGGGCTACCAGTGGAAGTGGGGCTACGACTACCTGCGGGGCGAGGGCGAGGGCATTGCGTTCCTGTCGCAGCTGGCCACGCCGACGGCGCAGATCGAGGGCCGCGAGCCGAAGACCAGCACGTATCTGCTCGAAGTGGACAACCCGCTCGTCGTGCCGGTCAACAAGAAGGTCCGGATCATCACGACGGCGAGCGACGTGATCCATGCCTGGTGGGTGCCCGCATTCGCCGTCAAGCAGGACGCGATTCCCGGCTTTGCGCGCGACACCTGGTTCCGTGCCGAGCAGATCGGTACCTTCCGCGGCCAGTGCGCGGAGCTGTGCGGCAAGGACCATGCGTTCATGCCGATCGTCGTGCAGGTCGTCTCGGCCGAGGACTACGCGAAGTGGGTCAGTGACAAGAAGCAGCAGATGGCGGCGCTCGCCGACGATCCGAACAAGACCTGGACGCAGGCGGAACTGATGGCCCGCGGCGAGAAGGTCTACCAAGCCAACTGCCAGGCGTGCCACCAGGCGAACGGGCAGGGCGTGCAAGGTGCGTTCCCGGCACTGGCCGGCAGCAAGGTCGTTGTCAGCAAAGCGGACCAGATCGCCATGCTTCTGAATGGCAAGAACGCAATGCCCTCGTGGAAGGGCCTTTCGGACATCGAGCTTGCCGCCGTAGCGACCTACACGAAGAACTCGTGGGGCAACAGCGCGGGCGAAGTACAGCCGGCTGAATTCAAGTCGGCACGGAAGTAGTCGTAGCCAGCTGCACAGAGAACAGGACCAGGAGCACCGATGAGCGCAGTCGTTCACACCCCGACCGGTCACGCCGGACACGATCACGCCCACGACCATCCGCACGGCTGGCGCCGGTGGCTGTTCGCCACCAACCACAAGGACATCGGCACGATGTACCTTTGGTTCAGCTTCGCGATGTTCCTCTTCGGCGGCGTGCTGGCCCTCGGCATCCGAATGGAACTCTTCCAGCCGGGCCTGCAGTTCTGGAAGCCGGAATTCTTCAACCAGCTGACGACGATGCACGGCGTCATCATGGTGTTTGGCGCGATCATGCCGGCCTTCGTCGGCTTCGCGAACTGGATGATTCCGCTGCAGGTCGGCGCACCGGACATGGCGTTCGCGCGCATGAACAACTTCAGCTTCTGGCTGCTGCCGCCGGCGGCGATGCTGATCGTCATTTCGTTCTTCGTGCCCGGCGGGGCCACTGCCGCCGGCTGGACGCTCTACGCGCCGCTGACCGTGCAGATGGGTCCCGGAATGGACCTCGCGATCTTCGCGCTGCATATCCTCGGCGCGTCGTCGATCATGGGCTCGATCAACATCATCACGACGATCCTGAACATGCGCGCGCCCGGCATGACGCTGATGAAGATGCCGATGTTCGTCTGGACGTGGCTCATCACCGCCTACCTGCTGATCGCGGTGATGCCGGTACTGGCCGGCGCCATCACGATGACGCTCACGGACCGCCACTTCGGCACCAGCTTCTTCAATGCCGCCGGCGGCGGTGACCCCGTGATGTACCAGCACATCTTCTGGTTCTTCGGGCACCCCGAGGTCTACATCATGATCCTGCCGGCGTTCGGCATCGTCAGCCAGATCATCCCGGTGTTCGCGCGCAAACCGCTGTTCGGTTATGCGTCGATGGTGTACGCGACGGCCTCGATCGCGATCCTGTCGTTCATCGTCTGGGCGCACCACATGTTCACGACCGGCATGCCGGTCACCGGCCAGCTCTTCTTCATGTACGCGACGATGCTGATCGCCATCCCGACCGGCGTGAAGGTCTTCAACTGGGTCGCGACGATGTACAAGGGCTCGATGACCTTCGAGACGCCCATGCTGTTCGCGGTCGGCTTCATCTTCGTGTTCACGATGGGTGGTTTCACGGGGCTCATCCTCGCGATGGCGCCGATCGACATCCAGCTGCAGGACAGCTACTACGTAGTGGCGCACTTCCACTACGTGCTGGTCGCCGGGTCGCTCTTCGCCCTCTTCGCAGGTACCTACTACTGGCTACCGAAGTGGACCGGCCACATGTATGACGAGACGCTCGGCAAGTGGCACTTCTGGCTGTCGATGATCTTCTTCAACATCACGTTCTTCCCGATGCACTTCCTCGGGCTCGCCGGCATGCCGCGCCGCTATGCGGACTACCCGCTGCAGTTCGCCGACTTCAACCTGATGGCGTCGATCGGTGCGTTCGGCTTCGGCTTTACGCAGCTGCTGTTCCTGTACATCGTCGTCAAGTGCATCAAGGGCGGGCCGAAGGCTGCGGCGAACCCGTGGGGCGCCGAAGATGGCGGTCTCGAGTGGACGGTGCCGTCACCGGCGCCGTTCCACACGTTCGAGACGCCGCCCGTCGTCAAGTAGCCGCAGGAAGCGATCGATCGTGATGGAGCAGAACACCGAAGAGCGGCGCCAGAACCGTCGCACCGCCTGGGTACTGGCGACGGTCGTTCTGGTGTTCTTCGCCGGCGTCATCGCGCGCCGCTGGATGTTGGGCAGCTGAAGGCGGCCGCGCGATGAGCGACCATGATTCGGTGTCCGACGTCGGCCACGACAACCGGACGATCCTGCGCAAGCTCGTCATCATCAGCGTGCTGATGTTCGGCTTCGGCTGGGCGCTGATCCCGCTGTACCGCAAGATCTGCGAAGTCACCGGCATCAACATCGTGACCGCGCGCGATGAGAACGCCGCGCGTGCGGCGCGCAACACGCAGGTTGACCTCTCGCGCACGATCACCGTGGAATTCGACGCCAACACACAGGGCGCATGGCGCTTCAAGCCTCACGTGAATCACCTCCAGGTGCATCCCGGCGAACTTGTCCACGTCACCTACGACTTGGTGAACCTGCAGCCGCGCACGATGGCGGGCCAGGCTATTCCCAGCTACGCGCCGCTGCAGTCGGCACAGCACTTTCAGAAGCTGGAGTGCTTCTGCTTCCAGCAGCAGACGCTCGCCGCCGGCGAGACGCGCCAGTTCCCGGTCGTGTTCTTCATCGACCCGGACCTGCCGCGCGACGTGCACACCATCACGCTGTCGTATACGTTCTTCGAAGTGGCGGGCGCCGTTGCGAGGCCGCAGCCCGGGCGCGCCGTGACGCCCAGCAGCTGACGCATGAAACCAGGTGACGACATCGCGATACCGAAGCCCGCCCAGGGCAGCGCTGGTTTCCTGCCCACGATGCGGGCGGTCCTCTGGTCTTTCTTCGGCGTGCGGCGGCGTTCAGAGTACGAGAAGGATTCGGTCCGGCTGAATCCGGTCTACGTGATCATTGCCGGTATCGGAGCGGCGGCGCTGTTCGTGCTGACGCTGGTGCTGGTGGTTCGAGTGGTAGTGAGCTAGCGACAGACTCAGAGAGGGAGCAGGAGCAAATGGCCAATACGCACGGGGGAGCGGCTCCGGACTATTACGTACCGGCGCCGGCGCAGTGGCCGATGGTCGGCATGATCGCCATGGCGTTCACGGGCATCGGCGCGGGGCTGGTGGTCAACCACAACACGACCGGCTATATCCCGCTGGCAATCGGCCTGGCCACGCTGGTCTACATGATGTACGGCTGGTTCTCGGCGGTGGCGAGTGAGTCCGAGCACGGCGCCTACAACCGCAAGGTCGACGCCTCGTTCCGGTGGGGGATGGGCTGGTTCATCTTCTCCGAGGTGATGTTCTTCGCCTCGTTCTTCGGCGCACTGTTTTACGCCCGCGTGATCACGGCCCCGATGCTGGGTGACTTCGACCATAAGCTGCTATGGCCCGACTTCAACCCGGCCTGGCCGCACGCCGGCCCTGCCGGTGTCATCGACGCGTTCACCACGATCGGCCCGTTCTGGCTGCCGACGATCAACACGGCACTGCTGCTCACTTCGGGTGTCACGCTGACGTTCTCCCATCACGCCCTGCGGGCCAACCACCGGAGCGCGGCGATCCGCTGGCTGGCCCTGACGGTGCTGCTCGGCGTCACGTTCCTCGGCGTCCAGATGTACGAGTACGGGCACGCGTATTCAGATCTCAACCTGAAGCTGTCATCGGGCATCTTCGGGTCGACGTTCTTCATGCTCACCGGTTTTCACGGCTTCCATGTCTTCGTCGGCGCCGTGATGCTGAGCGTGGTGCTGGCGCGGCTGATCCGTGGGCACTTCAAGCCCGATCACCACTTCGCGTTCGAAGGGGCCGCGTGGTACTGGCACTTCGTCGACGTGGTCTGGATCGGTCTTTATATCGTCGTCTACTGGCTGTAGCCGGGGCGACGACTGCCCGGAGATGGCGGCGCCTGCGGGCGCCGCATTTCTTTGTGCCGCCGGCCGGTCTAGTAGGAACGCGGCTCGATCCAGCCCATCCAATAGCTGAACAGGATGAACAGGAAGAGCGCGACGGACAGGCTGATGCGTACGGTCAGCGCGTTGACAGTCCGGTTGGTGGAGCCACGGTCCCGCACCAGGAATACGAGTGCGGAGCCGAGCGCGACGAGGATGCCGATGAAGGCGATGACGATGATGATGCGCATGATTGCGTGGAGCGCGAACCGCCAATTATCCCACCGGGGCCGATGATGGATCGGCGTTCCTCCCTGCGCGTGCTGGGTGCGATCCTCGTCGGGGTTGCGGTCACGTCACTCGGAATTGCGCTGGGGTCCTGGCAGACGCGGCGCGGCGACGAGAAAGCGGGCCTACAGGCACGGCTGGATGCGGCCGAGGCGATGACGCCGGTGCTCGTGACCTCCCGAGCGGACCTTGCGCAGGTGGTCGCGCAACTGCCGCGGCGGGTACGGATGCAGGGGGAGTTCCTGCCCGAGCGGTCCGTCTTCGTCGACAACCGTTCGCTCAACGGAGTCGCGGGATTCCAGATCGTGACGCCGCTGCGGTTGCCGGACGGATCGAGCGTACTCGTCAACCGCGGCTGGACCGCGCGCGACGCGCGCGATCCAGCACGGATGCCCGGTGTCGAAAGTCCTGCCGGCCGCGTTGAGATCGAAGGACTGGCCGTCGCGCGGGTGCCGCGATTGCTGGAACTCGCTGCCCCGCCGTCATTGCGCGTGCCTGGCATCTGGCCGAATCTCGAGCCCGGCGACTACGAGCGGACCACGGGAATCGCGGTTGCGCGTTTCGTTGTCCAGCAGACGAATTCTTCCGCCGACAACCTGCAGCGCGTCTGGGTCCGGCCCGCGAGCGGGGTCGAGAAGCATCGCGGCTATGCGCTCCAGTGGTATGGCCTGGCAGCGTTGAGCGGATGCCTGACGATCTTCTTTGGCGCGCGGGCTCTGCGCGGCACTCGACCATGAACAATCCTTCGGCCACCCGGGCGGCGCCGCCCGCCTCGCACTGGAAACGCTACCGTGTCCTCTATGCCGTGCTCGCGGTCTGCATTGCTCCGGTCCTCGCCTCGTACTTCGCCTACTACGTGGCTCCACCCAGCGGGCGGACGAACTACGGCGCGCTGATCGTCCCGCCGCGACCAGTTCCCGCCACGATGCGCATGACGGGGCTCGATGGCAAGGAATTCTCCTTCCGTTCGCTGGCCGGCAAGTGGGTCATGGTCAGCGCAAGCCCGGCCGACTGCACCGAACCCTGCCAATCGGCGCTGCTGCAGATGAGGCAGCAGCGACTGATGACCGGCAAGGAGCAGCAGCGCGTCGAGCGGGTCTGGCTGGTCACTGACGATGCGCCGCTCTCTACGCTCGCCCTGCGCGACTACGGGGGAACACATATCGTGCGCGCTCCGGCCGGTGCGGTGCGCGAGTTCCTGCGGCTGGACGGGGCGGATGCGTCGGACGGCGTCGTATGGCTGGTCGACCCGATGGGCAACCTGATGCTGCACTGGCCGCGGGATCCCGAGCCACAGAAGGTGAAGAAGGACCTGGCGCGCCTGCTGACGGCATCCAGCCACTGGGTGCGCGTCGAGCGCAAGGACTGATGGAGCCGCAGGCGCTCTTCTGGCTCGCGGTGAAAGGCGTCGCGGTTGCGGCCGTGCCTCTCGCGTACGTCGCGCTGTCGCGGGATCCGCAGAAGTATCGCAAGCTCGCCTGGGTCACCGCCTTCCTCACGCTCGACCTGATCATGTTCGGCGCGTTCACGCGCCTGACCGATTCGGGGCTCGGGTGCCCGGACTGGCCGGGTTGCTACGGACACTCGAATCCGCTGACCGCGGCGGAATCGATACGGGCGGCAGAGTCCGCCCAGCCGTCAGGGCCGGTGACGATGACCAAGGCCTGGATCGAGATGCTGCATCGTTACTTCGCGATGGGCGTTGGCCTGCTGATCATCATCCTCACGGTGCAGGCGTGGCGCCGTTTGCGCACGTCGGCCGCGGCACCGTCGCCGTGGCTGGCGACGGCAACGCTGGTGTGGGTCTGTCTGCAGGGTGCTTTCGGCGCATTGACGGTGACGCAGAAGCTGCAGCCCATGATCGTGACCGTGCATCTGCTCGGTGGCATCGGGCTGCTGGCGCTGCTGGTGTGGCTTGCACTGCGTGAGAGTCCCCGCCTGCCGGTTGCGCCCCTGGCCCATCGACTGCGGCCGCTCGCCGCGGTGGCGCTGTGCGTCACCTTGCTGCAGATCGCGCTCGGAGGCTGGGTCAGCACGAACTACGCGGTGCTCGCCTGCACCGACTTTCCGCTCTGCCAGGGCGCGTGGGTGCCGCCGCTCGACGTCGAGCATGCCTTCACTCTGTGGCGCGACCTCGGCAAGACCGGGGAAGGCGAGATCATTCCGTTCCAGGCCCTGGTCACGATCCACTGGGTGCATCGTGCCTTTGCGCTCTTGGCGACGGCGACGCTTGGCGCCCTGGTCTGGCGCGCCTGGCGGGTTGCCGGGCTTGACCGCACTGTGCGCTGGCTGCTGGCCGTGCTGGTACTGCAGCTGGCGACCGGGCTGTCCAACGTGATATTGAACTGGCCCCTGGTGGCGGCGGTCTTGCACAGCGGCGGGGCGGCGCTGCTGGTGGCCTTGCTGGTCGTCGTCAACTTCAGAGCGGCCGGCGCCCGTAGCCGGTAAAATCAGCGGGTTCCCTGCGAGGGCTTCCCACCCCGATGCGCGAGTTATCTGCCCCTCAGCGATCGCTGGGCCATCTTCTGGCCCAGTACTGGGCGTTGACGAAGCCGCGCGTGACGCAGCTCGCGATCTTCTGCGCAGTCATCGGCATGTTCCTCGCGACGCCGGAACTGCCATCCCTGGGTGCCGTGGCGGTGGCAACCCTTGGGATCTGGCTGCTGGCCGGCGCGGCCTTCGCAGTCAACTCGCTGATCGAGCAGCACGTCGACGCGAAGATGGCGCGCACCCGCATGCGGCCGCTGCCGCGGGGCGACCTGACACCGGTCCAGGCCATTGCGTTCTCGGGCCTGATTGGCGGTGCCGGCATGTGGGTGCTCTACACGCAGGTGAACCCGCTGACCATGTGGCTGACCTTTGCGACGTTCGTCGGTTACGCCGTCGTGTACACGGTCCTGCTCAAGCCGTACACGCCGCAGAACATTGTCATCGGCGGCATGAGTGGAGCGATGCCGCCCGTGCTGGGCTGGGCCGCGGTGACCAACAGCGCGCCGGCCGAAGCCTGGCTGCTCGCACTGATCATCTTCGTGTGGACTCCGCCGCACTTCTGGGCGCTCGCGCTGTATCGCATTGAGGACTATCGGAAGGCCGGCTGGCCGATGCTGCCGGTGACGCACGGCGAACCGCTGACAAGGCTCCACATCCTCCTGTACACGATCGGGCTGGTGGCGACCACGGTCCTGCCCTACGCAGTGCAGATGGCGGGTGCGCTCTACCTCACGGCAGCGCTGGCCCTCGGGGCCGTCTTCGTCGTCTACGCCTGGCGCCTTTTTCGGGCGCCGAATCCCGCAGTGGCCCGGGCGACCTTCAATTACTCGATCGTCTATCTGGCCGCGCTGTTCGCCGCGCTGCTGGCCGATCACTACGTCTGACCGCATTCGGCGCCGAATCCGTGCTCCTCCTTCACCGCGAGCCCTTCCTGCGCAACGTGGCAGCCGTAGTGCTGGCTCTCCTGGTGGTGGCGTGCTCACCGCCCGCCTTCAAGGCAGTGGACATCACGGGCGCAGAGTACGCGCGCGACTTCGCACTCGAGTCCGCCGGCGGCGGCCCTCGGAAGCTGGCGGACTATCGCGGCAAGGTGGTCGTGATCTTTTTCGGGTTCACGCAGTGCCCCGACGTCTGTCCGACGACGCTCTCCGACCTTGCCGAGGTCAGGAAGCGGCTGGGCGCCGATGGCGGGCGGCTGCAGGTGATCTTCGTGACGATCGATCCTGAACGCGACACGCCGGCCGTGCTGACGCAGTACGTACCCGGCTTCGATCCGAGTTTCGTGGCTCTGTACGGCACGCCGGAGCAAATCGCCGCGACGGCCAAGGAATTCAAGATCTTCTACCAGAAGGTGCCGGGCAAAACCGCCACGTCCTACACGATGGACCACACGGCGGGCAGCTACGTCATCGACAAGGACGGCCGCGTGCGCCTCTTCATCCGCCACGGGGCGAGCGTCGACGAGATCGTCAGCGACCTGAGGAAGCTGCTCTAGCCGGGCGGCGATTCGAAGGCGCCGGTGGTCGGCATGACCCGCGTACTGCTGGAGACCAGCCTTGCGGCAGCGGTGGGCTCAACGAGGTCGAAGGCCGCTCGCACCGCATCGTCCAGTTCCAGTTCGAAGCCGACGAACACGCTGGCACTGCTGCCGGCGTAATCGTCGGCACGGTACTCCGTGGCGCCGGGCAACAGCACGCCGTGAACCTCGAACGGATCGAACACGACAATCGTGCCGGGTCGCGCGGCAACTCGCAGCGAGGTGCGCGCAAACACGAGGTCGACCGGCGGCCCGTCGATGTACCAGACGCCGAACAGCACATCGGCGTAGTGCGCGTCGGTGTGGAAGAAGGCACCTCGGCACTGGTACCACTCGAACGCCTGTCGCAGTGCGCGCCCCGGCAGGGGATCCAGCGCCTTCACCAGCGCTCCGTGCACGTCACTGTCGTTCCAGGCGCCGCCCGACTGCACCCGGCCGACGACGGGCTCCGGGCCGCTGATCGAGCGGGCGCGCGCTACCAGGTCGGGCAAAGGCGTTGCGAGGGCGGTCGCGACGCGGCGCGCCAGGCAGCGCAGTGACGTCCCCGAGCCCGCCAGCAGTGGCGGCGCATCTAAGGCCAGCAATTGCATCGGTGAATTATCGGGCGGCAGGCCAAAAAAAGGCCCCAGCTGGGCTGGGGCCATGATCCGCCTCGTCGGAGGAGAGGGGGAGGAGCGGAGGCGGATACTGCTACAACACTTGCAGGCGGTACGCCGCGTGCCTGCGCTTACACGAAGGCCGCGAGTTCCGCGCGCAACTTCAGTAAGGCTTTGGCCTCGATCTGGCGGATTCGTTCCGCCGAAACTCCGAATTCCTCGGCCAGTTCGTGCAGAGTGGCCGTTCCCACCCGACCGTCGGCATCCTCGTTGAGCCAGCGGGCCTCGATGATGCGGCGGCTGCGCGCGTCGAGCCGTTCGATGGCCTGACGCACCCCGTCGGACTGCAGCATGTCGTGCTGCCGGCGTTGCAGGACTTCCGTCGGTTCCGAGTCCTCGTCGGCCAGGTAGGCGATCGGTGCGAACTCTTCCTCCCCGTCCTCGATGCGGCCTTCCAGGGCGATGTCGCCGCCGGACAGGCGGGTCTCCATTTCGGAGACTTCCTCGGGCTTGACGTTGAGTTCGCGCGCGACGCCTTCGATCTCGTCCGGCGACATCGTGCCCAGGCCCTGCTTCATGCTGCGCAGGTTGAAGAACAGCTTGCGCTGGGCCTTGGTGGTCGCAACCTTCACCAGCCGCCAGTTGCGCAGGATGTACTCGTGGATCTCGGCCTTGATCCAGTGCAGTGCGAAGGACACCAGCCGTACGCCGCGCTCGGGATCAAAGCGCTTCACGGCTTTCATCAGCCCGATGTTGCCTTCCTGGATCAGGTCGGCGTGCGGCAGTCCGTAGCCAAGATAGTTGCGGGCGACGGCAACCACCAGCCGCAGGTGCGACATCACTAGCCGGCCCGCGGCGTCGAGGTCATCGCGGTCGCGGAATTCGCGCGCCAGCGAAACTTCCTCGTCCGCCGTCAGCAGCGGAACGCGATTGACCGCCTGGATGTAGGCATCGATGCTGCCGACACTGCCCGGGTGCAATACCAAGGCATGCGACGCAGCCGGGATCAAGGCGTTGGCGACTGCAGCACTCGAACGGGTCTTCGTCACTGAACCTACCCCCTTTGATTTAAATGTAGCACTCTCATGCGCCGAGTGCTAACGATTTAGAAGGGCGACTCGGGAGAAAGTTCAATCCTGAGCGATTCGTTCAGGTAACCAGCCAGCAATGCGCTGCAGAGGTGTGAGCATGCGCTCACTTTGTCAGTGAGGACCCGGAAACCGTTGCCCGGGCGCCGATACCGGCCACCGCGAGCCCAAGCACGACGGCGGCGGGAATGATCGCTGCGGCCAGCCATGCCGGTGGCATGGTGAGGCGGAAGTCCTGCCCGAAGGCGGCCGCGAGCGCCATGATGCGAGGCTCGACGATGAGCGTGCCACCGACTGCAATGGCAAGTCCCAGGGCGGCGCCCAGGCCCAGGGTCAGCGCGCCCGCGTACGCATAGGGACGGACAATGAACGAGCGTCGGGCGCCGGCGAGATGGAGAACCGCGGTTTCGTCGCGGCGCGACTCCGCCTGCAATCGCACGGCGGCCACCAGCACGAGGGCGATCAGCGCCAGCGTCAGGCCGGCGACCACCGCGAGCACAAGGCCGGCCGCTCGCGCGAGTGCGCTGGCGCGGCGGAACCACTCGATGTCCAGCCGGACGGAGTCGACGCCGGCCCAGTCACGGACCGATGCCGCCGCACGCTCGACCACCTCGGGTCCGACCTTCGCCGCAAAGCGCGCCACCAGCACGTCGGGCAGCGGATTCGAGCGCGGTGTCGCACCTGACGCGAGTCCGGAGCGGCGGCTCAGCTCCGCGTAGGCCTGGTCCCGTCCGATCAGGCGCACTCCCGTGACCCCATCGATGGCAGCCAGCTTCAAGCGCATCTGCTCCAGGTCGCTGGTCGAGGTTCCCAGGGCAACGAAGACGTTCAGCTCGGGACCCGCCTCGATGCGGGCGGTCCATGGAGCCAGTGCGTACGCGAGGATTGCCAGAAAAAGCGGCACCGCCAGCGCCGTCCCGGCCAGGGTGACATTTAGGAGGAAGCTTCCCGGCTGACCCTGGATCAATGCCACCGCCCGCTTCAGGGCAAACCACCGCGTTGCGACGGCACTCATGCGGCGACCTGTGCGGATTCGAGCGCGATGACGCGCGCACGTGATGGCATCGCCACGCTTTCGCCGTGCGAGGCCATGATGACGGTCACACCGGCGATGACGAACTGTTCGAGCAGGTGGATGACGTGCGCGGCGGCCAGCGGATCGAGGTGCGCTGTCGGCTCGTCGACGAGCAGCAGCGCGGGATGATTGACCAGCGCCCGTGCGAGTGCCGCGCGTTGCTGCTCCCCGCCCGACAGTTCGCGTGGATAGGCGCGCCCCGCGGCCTCGTCGAGGCCGACGCGCTGCAGCGCCGTGGCAGCGCGCGCCAGAGCCTCGCGCCAGGCGATGCCGGCCGCGGCGCAGGGCAGCGCGACGTTCTGCAGGATGTTTCGGTCGTCGAGCAGCATGAGATCCTGCAGCACGATACCCATCGACCGCCGCAGCAGCGGCAACATTTGTGGCTTCAGGCGTCTCAGGGGTTCGCCGGCGACGGTGATCGAACCTGAGGTTGGCTGTTCCAGCGCGGCGATCAGCCTGAGGACCGTCGACTTGCCCGCACCCGAGGGTCCGGACAGCAATACGAACTGATTGCGTGCCACCGAGAAACTGAGCTGCGCAAGCACGCTGCGGCTGCCATATCGCTTGTCGACCCGATCGAAGACGATCAGCGGTGGCAGGTCCGGGTTCGAGTAGGCATCCATACGGCGGAGCAGCAAGCGACGGGTCAACGCCTAAAATGATTCGTTTAAGGTCGTCGCGAAGATCGTCTTGATTGTACGGTTGTCATCGACGCGTCACACGAACTCACTATGGTCCGCCGCAACAAGCGCAAGCCGCCTCATCGAAAGTTCGAATTGCAGACCAGCCCCGAGCTCTACCTGAATCGGGAGCTGTCGATGCTCGCGTTCAACGAACGCGTGCTGGCCATGGCGACCCGGGCGACTGTCCCGTTGGCGGAGCGCCTGCGCTATGTCTGCATCGTCTCTTCCAACCTCGACGAGTTCTTCGAGGTTCGCATCTCCGACCTCAGCGAGGAAATCCGCGAGTCGCGCGGCGCGTCGCCGCAGGCCGCGGCCTATGCCGAGATCATGCAACGGGCTCACTCGCTGGTGCAGCAGCAGTACGCGCTGTTCAACCAGACGATCGGGCCGGCACTCGAACGGCGCGACATCGTCGTGCTCAACCATGCCCAGCGCAACGATGCGCAACGGGCCTGGGTGCGCGAGTACTTCATGCGCGAAGTGAAGCCCCTGCTGTCACCGATCGGGCTCGACCCTTCGCATCCCTTTCCGCAGGTGCTGAACAAGTCGCTCAACTTCATTCTTCAGCTCGGCGGGAAGGATGCCTTCGGGCGTCCGTCGACGATCGCGATCCTCAAGGTGCCGCGCGTGCTGCCGCGCGTGATCCCGCTGCCGCCGGGCCTGGTTCCGGGCAAGCAGGCGTTCGTGATGCTCTCATCGGTGATCCGTGCGCACCTGCAGGATGTCTTCCCGGGCCGCGAGCTCGGGGGCTTCTCCCAGTTCCGCGTTACCCGCGATTCCGACCTCAGTGTCGATGAGCGCGAGGTCCACAACCTGCGGCAGGCGCTGCGCATGGAACTCACGCAGCGCCACTTTGGCAATGCGGTTCGACTGGAAGTGCTTGCGACCTGTCCGCCGCATCTGCAGGCGCTGCTGCAGGAACAGTTCCAGCTGCCGGAGCAGGCGGTCTTCCGCGTCGACGGTCCGGTCAATCTGGTGCGGCTCAACCAGCTGGTGGATCACCTGACCACACCTCAGCTGCGCTGGACGCCCTTTGAGCCGGCCTGGCCCGCCAAGCTGGCGGCCGGTGCCGACATCTTCGAGGCGATCCGGCGCAACGACATCCTGCTGCATCACCCGTACGAGAGCTTCGAGCCGGTCATCGAGTTCCTGCGCCAGGCCGCGACCGACGCCAAAGTCGTCGCGATCCGCATGACGCTGTACCGCACCGGCATCAGTTCAATCCTGGTGGATATCCTCGAGGAGGCGGCTCGGCGCGGCAAGGAAGTGACCGTCATCGTCGAGCTGAAGGCGCGCTTCGACGAAGAGGTCAACATCAACCTGGCCGAACGGCTCGAGGCTGTCGGTGCGCAGGTTGTCTATGGCGTCGTCGGCCTAAAGATCCACGGCAAGATGACGCTGGTGCTGCGCAGGGAAGAGTCGCGCGGCCGGTCGCGACTGGTGCCCTACGCCCACCTGGGAACGGGGAACTACCATCCGACCACGACCAAGCTTTATACCGACTTCGGCATGCTGACCGCGAACACGGATCTCTGCGCCGATGTCGAAAAGGTGTTCATGCATCTGACGAGTCTCACGAAGGTCGAACGCCTGAAGCTGCTCTGGCTGGCGCCGTTCACGCTGCACAGACGGCTCATTGCCGCGCTCGAAGGCGAGGTGAAGCTCGCACGGGCCGGCAGGCCGGCTCGCCTGGTTGCCAAGATGAATGCCCTGACGGACGAGGCGACGATACAGGCGCTCTATGCCGCGTCGCAGGCCGGCGTGAAGATTGACCTCATCGTGCGCGGCGCCTGCGCATTGCGGCCCGGCGTCAAGGGCCTGTCGGAGACGATCCGGGTGCGTTCGATCGTCGGCCGGTTTCTCGAACATCACCGCATCTTCTATTTCCGCAACGACGGCAAGCCCATGGTGTACCTGTCGAGTGCGGACTGGATGGGGCGCAATCTGTTCCGGCGCATCGAAGTCGCGTGGCCCGTGCTCGAACCCCAGCTGGCGCGTCGGGTCATCGACGAGGGTCTGAAGCCTTACCTCGAAGACACCCGAGATGCCTGGACGCTCACGGCGAACGGTGACTACCGGCCTCCGCGCGGCGGCGCCAACGCGGTCTCGGCGCAGCAACAGCTGCTGGGTCTGCTGGCGGAACGAGCGGCGAACTGAAATGGAACTGATCCTCTGGCGCCACGCGGAAGCCGAGATCGGCGAACCGGACCTCGGCCGCAAGCTGACGCCGCGTGGCGAGAAGCAGGCACGCCGGGTCGCGGAGTGGCTGCACGCGCAACTGCCCGACAGCGCGCGGATTCTCGTCAGTCCCGCGACGCGCGCGCAGCAGACGGCGAAGGCCCTGGCGGAGGTCACGCACCGCAAGCTGCGGACGGTCGAGGACGTTGCCCCCGGCGCCAGCGTGCGCGATCTGCTGCTGGCGACCGACTGGCCACGTTCGAAAGTGCCGGTGGTCGTCGTCGGCCATCAGCCGACGCTGGGGCATGTCGCGAGCTTCCTGCTCGCCGGCGAGGTCCGTGAGTGGGCGGTCAAGAAGTCGGGCGTCTGGTGGCTGAGCTCGCGTGAGCGCGACGGCGAGGAGCAGACCGTCCTGCGCGCGGTCATCAGCCCGGATCTGCTGTAAACACCGTCAGAACCGTCAGTGCGGCCTGACGCTGAAGGCGATGCCGACACGTGCCCACTGCATCGCTTCCTCTTCCAGAAGATAGTGCGTCAGGGGGTGGCGCAGCAGCCAGTCGCCGTCGAGGCCGAACTCGATCGAGCGGCCGAACTTCAGCGACCAGCGAGGCAGTTCGACATCGCGCCGCGCGTGATTGAGAATGACCGCGAGCCGAAGCGCCAGGATCTTGGCTGAGCGCTCGCGGTCCTCGAGCGCCTCGTAGACCTTCTTGAGGTTGCCGCGCTGTCCCAGCACCAGCTGGGCGATGCGTTCCTGGTCCGAGGTCGAGAATCCCGCCAGGTCGGTGTGCTGCACCAGATACGCCGAGTGCTTGTGATAGTCGCTGTGCGAGATCGTGAAGCCGACCTCGTGCAGCAGGCAGGCCCACGCCAGCCGCTTCTTCATTTCTTCTGACGCCGCGGGCAGCAGTTCCTCGTAGAACTGCTTTGCGGTTCCGGCCACACGCGCTGCCTGGGCCCGATCGACGCTGAACCGCTCGAGTATGCGTTCAACCGTGGCGTCACGCAGGTCCTTCTGCTCCTTCCGTCCCAGCAGGTCGTAGAGCAGGCCCACGCGGAGTGCGCCGCGCGCCGGCCTCATCTCGTCGAGACCGAACGTTTCAAAGACCGCGGACAGCACGGCGACGCCGCCCGCGAGCACTTCCTGCCGGTCCGGTTTCATGCCCGCCAGCTTGATGCGCCTGATCTCGCCGGCGTCGAGCAGTGCGTGGCGCAGCTTGAGCAGCCCTTCGGCCGTGACGCGGCCATCGGACCAGCCCTCGGCGCGAAGGATCTCCGAGACGGCGCCCACGGTACCGCTCGATCCGAATGCCTCGTCCCAGTTCCTGCGCGAGAACGTATCGATCGCTTCCTCAAACTCCGCGGCGGCCGCCACCTGTGCCTTTTTCAGCGAGGCGCGATCGATGCGGCCGTCCTTGAAGAATCGCAGCGAGGTGTTGACGCAGCCCACCTTGAAGGACTCGGCGTTCTGCGCGGTGAAGCCGCGACCAGCGATGACTTCCGTCGAGGCGCCGCCGATGTCGACGACCAGGCGCCGCAGGTTCGAAGGCGGCAGCGTGTGCATGCAGCCTTCGAACACGAGCCGGGCCTCCTCGCGGCCGGAGATCACCTCGATCGGATAGCCGAGTGTGTCTTGCGCCTCGATCAGGAAGTCGTTGACGTTGCGCGCAAGGCGCAGGGTCTGGGTGCCGACCGCACGGACCTGCTGTGGCGGCATGCCGCGCAGCCGCTCGTTCATGCGAGCAAGTGTCTCGAGGGCGGTGTCGATCGACTTCTTGCTGAGCTTGTGGCTCTCGTCGAGCCCGGCGGCCAGACGAACGGTTTCCTTCCAGTAGCCCTCCCGTTCGATGTGCGAGCCGTCGACACGGCCGATTTCGAGACGGAAACTGTTCGAACCGAGGTCGACGGCGGCAAGATTCATTGCGTCACCCCGGGACCGACCAGGGCGTCGGCGAACTCGGCCGCGGAAAACGGCTGCAGGTCGTCGATGCCTTCGCCGACACCGATGAACAGAATGGGCAGCGGCTTGTCGCCACGCGACGCCGCAATGGCCACCAGCACGCCGCCCTTGGCGGTGCCGTCCAGCTTGGTCACAACCAGCCCGGTCAAGCCGGCCGCGGCGTCGAAGGCCTGGACCTGTGCCAGCGCGTTCTGGCCGTTGGTACCGTCGACGATCAGGATCACCTCGTGAGGGGCGCCCGGCAACGCCTTGTCCTGCGCGCGCTTGACGCGCTTCAGCTCTTCCATCAGATGCGACTGAGTCGGCAGGCGGCCCGCCGTGTCGGCGATCAGCACATCGACGCCGCGTGCCTTCGCGGCCGATACGGCATCGAAGACGACGGCGGCCGGGTCGCCGCCACTCTGCGAGACGACTTCGACATTGTTGCGCGCGCCCCAGACGGCGAGTTGCTCGCGCGCCGCCGCGCGGAAGGTATCGCCCGCCGCCAGCAGCACCGAACGATGCTGAGTGGCAAACCACTTGGCGAGCTTGCCGATCGACGTCGTCTTGCCGGAGCCGTTGACACCGCAGACCATGACGACATAGGGCTTGTCGTGCGCAAGGTTGAAGCGACCTTCGGCCGGCGCAAGCTGGCGCGCCAGTTCGTCGCGCAGGGCCAGGCGCACCTCATCGGCGGTCTTCAACCCCTTGAGCTTGATCTCGGCGCGCAGCGTGTCGATCAACTTCCCGGCGGTCACCACGCCGACGTCGGCCCCGATCAGCGCCATTTCGAGGTCTTCGAGCAGCGCGTCGTCGATGACGCCGCCGGAGAAGAGCCCGACGATGTTGACGCGTGTCTTGTCGAGTCCGCGCTTGAGTCGCGCAAGCCATCCGCCCTTGGCGCCGTCGGCAGAAGCGGGGCTTATCATCAAACGATGCGGGAGAAACGATCGGAGAAAGTGGCGGGTCGACAGCGCGACAAGGTTCCCGCGAAGTCTCAACCGAGTGTAACAAAGCCATCTCACGCTCCGATGACGACCCAACATCGACTGCGTACGGCGCCGCGCCAGGTGCGCATCATCGGCGGGCAGTGGAAGCGGACGCCGCTGCCGGTGCCCGATGTGGCCGGCCTGCGCCCGACGCCCGACCGCGTGCGCGAGACGCTTTTCAACTGGCTTCAGCACCTGCGGCCCGATGTTCCAACGCTGAGCGGTCTCGATCTCTTCGCCGGTACCGGCGCGCTCGGCTTCGAACTGGCCTCGCGGGGCGCGCGCTCCGTGCTGCTCGTTGAATCGAATCCGCAGGCGCTGCAGTCGCTGCGTGCCACGCGCGAGCGGCTGGCGGCCGCCGCAGTCGAGGTGCGGCCTGGCGATGGGCTGTCGGTGGCGGCGGTGCTGCCGCCGGGCTCGTTCGACGTGATCTTCCTCGATCCGCCCTTCGAAGCCGGTCTGCAGGGTCCGGCGCTGGCCGCGGCGCGCCGGCTGCTGGCGGCAGGGGGACTGCTGTACCTCGAGGCTCCCACGGTCCTTGCCCCGGAGCAGGCGCGGCAGGCCGGGCTGGAGATCGTCCGGAGCGGCCGGGCGGGGCAGGTTTCGTTTCATTTGCTGCGACAGCCGTCTGCATGAATAATCGCCGGCCGACCGCACAGCGGGCCGCTGAGGAGACAATGCCATGGTGATTGCCGTCTATCCCGGCACGTTCGACCCGCTGACCCGTGGCCACGAGGATCTCGTGCGGCGCGCGGCTGGGCTGTTTTCCAAGCTGGTGGTTGGCGTGGCGGACAGCCGGGCGAAGAAGCCGTTCTTCGTACTCGACGAGCGCATCGCCATCGCGCGCGAAGTCCTGTCGCACTACCCGAACGTCGAAGTGGCGGGATTTCGCGGCCTGCTGAAGGATTTCGTGCGCGAGCAGCAGGCACGTGTCATCGTGCGCGGCCTGCGCGCGGTCAGCGACTTCGAGTACGAATTCCAGATGGCGGGCATGAACCGCTACCTGCTGCCTGACGTCGAGACAATGTTCCTGACGCCGTCGGACCAGTACCAGTTCATCTCGGGCACGATCGTGCGCGAGATCGCCACGCTCGGCGGCGACGTCAGCAAGTTCGTCTTCCCGTCGGTCGAGAAGTGGCTCAAGGTCAAGATCGAGCAGATGGGCGGCGCAGGTTCATCCGAGAACTGATGCCGCCTTGAACGGCAAAGCCGCGCGGAACCCGCGCATCGATGCCCTGCGCGGCGCCGCCCTCGCGGGCATTGTGCTGGTTAACATCCAGTCCTTCCTCTACGGCGCGATCAATCCGATCGGTTTTCTCGAGGCCGGGGCTGGCGCACTCGACCGAGCTGCCCACTTCATCACGGCCACCTTCATCGCGGGCAAGTTCATGCCGCTCTTCGGCATGCTGTTCGGGGCGGGCTTCTCGCTCCTGTACCAGAAGCTGAAGATCACGGTGGCGGAGCCGCGCGCGGCGTATCGCCGTCGCCTGGTCTTCCTCCTTGTATTCGGCATCGGTCACGGCCTGTTCCTCTACTTTGCCGACATCACGCATGCCTATGCGCTGGCCGGCTTCGTACTGCTGCTGTACGCAGACCGCGAAGTCGCCTCCATTGCGCGCGCGACGCTGGCCTGGTGGATCTTCGCTGCGCTCTGGACGCTGCTGCTCATCGTGCCGTCAATCGGTGCGCCGTCGGGTGCGCCGGTCGAGTGGATCGAGGAAGCCCGGCTGAACTTCGAGACCAGTGTCCGGTTGGGATACCTGGAACAGTGGCCGCTGCGCGCAGGGATCTTCGTATGGCAGGTGCAGGCCAACCTGCTTGCCCTGCCCAGTGTCATTGCGCTGATGATGACAGGAGTGCTCGCGCAGCGGTCCGGCTGGCTCGAGGAACTCCACTCCCCGGGGTGGAGCCGGGCGGCCAACCTGGGACTGGCCGTCGGCTTACCTGCCGCGCTGGCCTACGGCATGTGGGCGGCCACCCATGCGTCGCTCGAGGAGAACGTCTTGCTGCCGGCCTGGGTGCTGGTGCTGCAGTTCTTCGGTCCGGCGCTGTCGGTCTTCTATGCTGTGGTGTTCCTCCAGCGGGCGCCGGATTTCGTCGTGAACTGGCTTGCACCTGCCGGACGAATGCCGCTCACCAACTATCTGCTGCAATCGGTGGCGATGGGTGCGCTGCTTTCCGGCTGGGGCCTGGCGCTCGGAATCAATGCCAGTTATGCCGAGGTGAGCGCACTGGCGCTCGGCGTCTTCGCGCTGCAGGTCATCTTCAGCCGCTGGTGGCTGGCCCGCCATGCCCAGGGACCGCTCGAAGCCGTGTGGCGCGCCTGGACCTACCACGGCCACAAGCGGGCAGCGGCGACCTAACCGAAGCCGATCGTCAGGCCGGCGGAGTCACCCTTCGCAAGCGTGCAGCCGGCGCCGCGCACGATGATCGCGTTGACGCCGAACGTGATGCCGCCCGCGCGCGCGTTGTCACGATAGATGGCGAGCGTATCTCCGGGCTCGGTCGCGGCATCACCCGTTGCAGGATCGACGTTCGGCACCGAGCAGCGCACGCAGGGCTTGACGACTCTCAGTTCGGCATCGCCCAGCGCAAGCCGCTCGACGTAGTCTTCCTCGAACGCATCGATACCTTCCAGCACGATGTTCGGCCGGAAGCGTTCGATGCCGACGGGAGCCATGCCGCGCTTGGCCAGCCGCGCATTGAGGTCGGCCAGCGAGGCGGTCGAGGCGATCAGCAGCGCGAAGGCATCGGCGAACTTGTACGGGGCTGCCGTCGCACCGGTGTAGCGCACGTTCGACAGGCGCCGCGCCTCGGGATCGAAGCGCATCAGGCGGCACGGCTGGCCGAGAAAGCGCGAGAACCACGCATCCGCGACCTTGCCCTGTGTGACGGCAGCCACGGTGTCGTTCCAGACCGTGACATTGACGACATCGCCTTCGCTGGCGAACGGGACTTCGAGCTGCAGCATGCCAGGGGCCTTCAGCCGGAGCGCGGTCGACGTCACGCGCGTCTCGATCAGCGCCATCTGTGGCAGTTCGCGCTGGCTCAGGAATTCACCCTCGGCATCGACGACGACCCATTCGCGGTCACCGATGCCGTCGACCTCGAGCCCGGTCGCGGCCAGCGTGGCCCGTTCGATCTCAATGCCGCGGCATCCCTTGACCGGGTACAAAAAGAGCTGGGCGATCGAGGCGGTCATCGCGGGACTCAGACGTTGAACAGGAAATTCAGCACATCACCGTCGCGCACGACGTACTCCTTGCCCTCGGCGCGCATCTTGCCGGCTTCCTTGGCGCCCTGTTCGCCCTTGTGGGCAACGAAGTCTTCGTAGGCGATGGTCTGCGCGCGGATGAAGCCCTTCTCGAAATCGGTGTGGATGACGCCGGCCGCCTGCGGTGCGGTGCTGCCGGCGGTAATGGTCCACGCGCGCACTTCCTTGGGACCGACGGTGAAGTAGGTCTGCAGGCCCAGCAGGGTGTAGCCGGCGCGGATCAGCCGGTTCAGGCCGGGTTCGTGCATCCCCATGTCGGCGAGGAAGATCTCCTTGTCCTCGTCGGGCAGGTCGGCGATCTCGGCTTCGATCTTCGCGCACACCGCCACGACCGGTGCGCCTTCCTTCGCGGCGTACTCACGCACGCGTTCGAGCAGCGGATTGCCTTCGAAGCCATGCTCTTCGACATTGGCGACGTACATCGTCGGCTTCGCGGTCAGCAGGAACAGCGGCCGCAGCACGTCCTTCTCTTCTTCGTAAAGGTCGACCGAGCGCACCGGCTTCGCCTGGTTGAGCGCGGGAAGGATCTTCTCGAGCGCATCGACCAGCCGTTTCGCTTCCTTGTCGCCGCCGCTCTTGGCGATCTTCGTGTAGCGCGCCAGCTGTTTGTCGACCGTCTGCAGATCGGCGAGCGCCAGTTCGGTGTTGATGACCTCGATATCCGAAATGGGGTCGATCCTGCCCGCGACGTGGACGACGTTCGGATCCTCGAAGCAGCGGACGATGTGCGCGATCGCATCGCATTCGCGGATGTTGGCGAGGAACTGGTTGCCCAGTCCTTCGCCCTTGCTCGCGCCGGCCACCAGGCCGGCGATGTCGACGAACTCGACCGTGGCGGGCAGCACCTTCTGGGGATTTGCGATCGCGGCGAGCGCCTGCAGGCGCGCATCGGGCACCTCGACGATGCCGACATTGGGCTCGATCGTGCAAAACGGATAGTTCTCGGCCGCAATGCCGGCTTTCGTGAGCGCATTGAAGAGCGTCGACTTGCCGACATTGGGCAGGCCGACGATGCCGCATTTCAGGGCCATTGGGAGGTGTCCGGTGCGCCGCGTGGGCGAAAGCGTGCAATTATCGCAAGCCTTTGAATTCTTTCCCAATGACCATGACTGTCGAACTCAGGGAAGTGACGAAGGACACCGTGTCCTCCGTCTGCAAGCTCGATGCCGGCGACGGCGGCAAGCAGGTCGCGCCAAACGCCGTGTCGATTGCGCAAGCCAACTTTTCGCCGGAAGCGTGGTTCCGTGCAGTCCATGCCGGTGACGCTCTGGTCGGCTTCGTGATGCTCTACGACCACACGCTCGTCGAGGCCCCGGCGGAGCGCGAGTTTTTCCTTTGGAGGTTGATGATCGATCACCGCCATCAGGGCAAGGGCTATGGCCATCTCGCGGTCGAGCGTCTGGTCGAGCACGTGCGCACCCGTCCTGCGGCTGAACGACTGCTGGTGTCTCACGTCAAGGGCGCGGACCGTCTCGCGCGCTTTTACCAGTCCCTCGGCTTCCGCTACACCGGCAAGGAGGACGAGGGCGAACTGGTCATGGCGCGGGACCTCCTTTGAGGCCGCAGCGGGCCGACGCAGACTGGATCGCGACCGAGGCCGATCGTTCGGTGGCCGCCGAACTGCAGGCGTTCTACGAGGCGAATCCCGAGTACTACCAGATCACGCACGGGCATGCGCCCGCGCCCGACGCCGCGCTGCAGGGATTCGACTTCAGGCCGCCCGCCGACATGCCGTATACCGCGCTGCCGATGTGGCTGATCCGCGAGCGTCACACGGGTCGGGTGATCGGCGAGGTCTCGGTGGCGACCGACCACTTGGCGCCGGGTGTCACCCACCTCGGCTTCTTTATGGTGGCGACGTCGCGGCACGGCTCGGGTTTCGCCGCCGAGATTCACGCGTCCTACGAGGCGTGGGCGATCGGGCAGGGCGCCCGCTGGCTGCGCCTCGGTGTGGTCGCTGCACACCAACGCGCGCACCGCTTCTGGCTGCGGCAGGGCTACGTGGAGGTGTGCCAGCGCCACGACTACGTGCTGGGCGACCTCAGTCACACACTGCGGGTGATGGTTAAGCCGCTGACGTCCAACACATTGGATGCGTACTTCGCGGCGGTGCCGCGCGACCGACCGGCCCGCTAGAGCGGCCGCACGATCGACGGGTCAGGCGACTGCAGCCAGGCCATGGCCGCGTCCGCGAAGCGCTGCGCCTCGGCGATGGCCTGCTCCCAGGCCTGGATGCGCGCGGCGTGGTCGGTGCCGTAGCGGTAGAAATCGTTGCGGTCCGGCAGCTTGCCATTGGGCAGGCGATCGAGCATCGCCCGCGATGGCGCGATCAGCAGCACGTTGGACAGCCAGTAGTGGCCGCGCGGGCGGGCGCGCCACGGCAGGTACTTGTCGAGCCATCCGGGTGTCACCCACGGCACGAAATGCGGGTAGAGCACCAGTCGCTCGAATTCCGCATAAGGCAGCAGCAGGTGATAGTCGATGAGGCCGCCGTCCCAGTAGTCGCCAGGTGGAGCCCCGGCGATGTCGCTCACCGGATCACATACGAGCGGAATCGAGCCTGAAGCCAGCAGCGCGTCCTCGGCGTTCGCCGCCGACAGCGCGATGCGTTCGAGGCCGAAAGCGTCAAACGGCGTGCTCAACTGTGACGCCTCGCCGGCCGCGAAGACCACCCGCCGCAGGTGCGACGCGAGGTGGCGCCGGCCTGCCGCGTTGGCGAGCGCCGCCCGCGCAAAGGCCGTGCGCCCGCGTGATTGCAGTTCGCCCTGCGCACGCGCCGTCAGGATCGAGAGGGCCGCACCGGCGCGAATGTGCAGGCCTTCGTTCGCAAGAACAGAACGGGCAAGTCCGCGGCAGACGGCCGCGACTTGCTTCGGCGTCGGGCCCTCACGGTAGTTCTGCTCGTGCACGTAAGCGTGCTGCAGCCGGTCCAGGGCGGCGAGCGGTTCGGTCTGCGCCAGCGCTGCCATCCGCCAGGCGCCGATCGAGGCGCCCACCAACTCCAGGCGTCCCGCGGACGGCAACCACTCGGCGAGCAGCAGGCGATCGAGCGGCAGCAGCACCAGGCCCTTCGGACCGCCGGCCGCAGCGGGAATGCAGGCGATGTCGGCCGGAACAAGGCCCTGCTGAGCGATGTGCCGGCGCGCGCGCTCGCCGGCGCGTACCTCGATCCATGCTGTGGACATCGTCATGCTGCTGGGCTGCAATGGGCTGGATGCCGCTGCGTCGGCGACGGTCAGGTCTCCTGCGGCGCCGTGCCTCCTGGCCTCGTGTGCAGCCTCAGCATGGCCGCCTCGAAACGCCCCTCGGCCAGCAACTCGACGATCGACTCCGCACGTTCCAGCGCTTCGTCGATGGCCGCCTGCTCTTCGCGCCGCGGGGGATGCAACACGAAGTCGGCGACGTCCTGCTCGAGCTGCAGCGAGCGCGGGTGACCGATGCCGATGCGCAGCCGCCAGAAGTCAGCGGTCGTCAGTTTCGCCTGCGTGTCCTTGAGCCCGTTGTGCCCGGCAGTGCCGCCGCCGCGCTTGAGCTTGACGGCACCCGGTGGCAGGTCGAGTTCGTCGTGCACGACGAGGATTTCCGTCGGGAGGATCTTGTAGAACAACGCCAGCGCCACGACGGCCTGGCCCGACCGATTCATGTAGGTCGTCGGCTTCAGCAGCCAGACGTCGTGGCCGCCAAGGCGCAGCCGAGCCGTGTCACCGTGGAACTTGCGCTCGCTCGTGAAGCGGACACCCGCCCGGCGCGCGACGGCGTCGACCAGCCAGTAGCCCGCGTTGTGGCGCGTGGCTTCGTACTCGGCGCCGATGTTGCCGAGTCCGACAATGAGGCGGATGCTCCGTGGGGGCTCGAGTTCGTCGGTCATTGGAGAAACAAAAAAGCCCGCTGCCGGGCAGGCAGCGGGCTCGATTGTGCCGGACGCACAGGGGCGTCCGGTTTGCCTGGCAAGCCGGGGCGCTTACTTCTTCTTGTCGCCGCCCTTTTCCTTGTCGTCCTTGCCGCCCTTGGCCGGTGCGGCGCCCGGTGCTGCCACCGGTGCCTTCTGCGCGGTGGCGGGCACGTCGGCGGCTGCCACGGGCGCGGCGACTTCTTCCTCGGCCTGCTCGCCATGCGTCGATACGGCGACGACGACCGGGTTCTCCTTGCCCTTGAGCACCGGCTTCACGCCCGTCGGCATCTTGAGGTCGAGCACGCGCACCGTCTGATGGGACTGCAGGCCCGAGAGATCGACCTCGATGAACTCCGGCAGGTCCTTGGGCAGGCAGGCGACGTCGACTTCGGACATCACGTGGCTGATCAGTCCGCCGCCGACCTTGAACGCCGGGGAGTCTTCCTGCCCGACGAAGTGCAGCGGAATGCGCATGTGGATCTTCTGGCTCTCGGTGACGCGCTGGAAGTCGACATGCAGCACCAGCGGCTTGTAGGGGTGCATCTGGAAATCGCGCAGCAGCACGCGCTCCGACTGGCCGTCGAGTTCCATGTCGAGGATCGACGCGTGGAACTTCTCCTTGCGCAGCGCATGGAAGAGCGGGTTGTGCTCGACCTCGATCGCCTGCGCGGCGCCGCTGCCGCCGTACAGAACCCCAGGTACCTTGTTGGCGTGGCGCAGGCGGCGGCTCGCACTCGTGCCTTGCGCGTCTCGTTTGTTGGCTACGACTTTCATTTCACACTCCAGTTGTCATCCGCGGACCGCGACCAGTCACTACGGACAATTTCGAGGCAGGCGGTCGCCTGCCTCGTGCTGCACGCGGGGCAAATGCCCTTGCGTTGCAGTTCCATCAAAAAATCGTCCGGCTCCGCCAGCGATTCTTTCCAACTATCCCGCGCAAAAGTAGGGGTGTACTCTTGCGCGCCTATTCAATGAACAGCGAACTCACCGAGTCCTCGCGCGCGATGCGCGAAATGGTCTCCCCCAGCAGTGCCGCGCAGGACAGCTGCCGGATCTTGGGGCAAGCCGCGGCGGCGGGGCTGAGCGGGATCGTGTCCGTGACGACCAGCTCGTCGATGACCGAGTTCGTGAGACGGTCGACCGCCTTGCCCGACAGCACCGGGTGTGTCGCATAGGCCATCACGCGCAGTGCGCCCTGGTCCCGCAGGGCCTGTGCAGCCTGGCAAAGCGTGTTCGCCGTGTCGACCATGTCGTCCATGATCACGCAGTTGCGCCCCTCGACCTCGCCGATGATGTGCATGACCTCGGACACATTGGCGCGCGGCCGCCGCTTGTCGATGATCGCGAGTTCGGCATCCATGCGTTTGGCGAGCGCGCGTGCGCGCACGACACCGCCCACGTCCGGCGAAACCACGACCAGGTTGTCGTAGTTGTGCTTCCACAGATCGCCGAGCAGGATGGGGCTGGCGTAGATGTTGTCCACGGGGATGTCGAAAAAGCCCTGGATCTGGTCGGCGTGCAGGTCCATGACCAGCATGCGGCTGATGCCGACGACCTGCAGCATGTTGGCGACGACTTTCGCGCTGATCGCCACACGCGCGCTGCGCGGACGGCGATCCTGCCGCGCGTAGCCGAAGTAGGGAATCGCCGCGGTGATCCGACCGGCCGAGGCGCGCTTCAGCGCGTCGGCCATGATCATAATCTCCATCAGGTTGTCGTTCGTCGGCGCGCAGGTGGGCTGCAGGATGAAGACATCCTTGCCGCGGACGTTCTCGAACAGTTCGACCGTCACCTCGCCATCGGAGAAGCGCGACACCTGCGCCTTGCCGAGCGGGATGTTGATCTGTTGTGCCACGGCATGCGCGAGCTTCGGGTTCGCGTTGCCCGTGAACACCATCAGATTGTCGGGGACCATCAAGGCCATGATTCAGTCGCTCGCGACGCCAACCCGGCGGTTCCTGTTCGCTGCCGGACAGCGCGCCCGTTCGAACTTGGCGGGCACACTGCGGAAAGCGGTCACCGAAAAGCGTGGCATCGACTCGGTGCCGCGCTGGATCCGGCGCTGTGATGAATGGCTGGGGAGGAAGGATTCGAACCCTCGAATGGCGGAATCAAAATCCGCTGCCTTAACCAGCTTGGCGACTCCCCAGCGCTGAAACCTGCGCTGTATTCCTTCCGCGGCCAGCACTGCCGCCGCGCTTGCTGCCCGGCTGACCGCCGGTTACCACGCCTGCAACGGATGCTCCGTCAATCCGCGAACTGCCCACCCCGACCAGCCTGCCGGCAGGTCAGCCACGGCAGCGCGCGCCGCTGCTTCGCTGCCTGCGACCATGAAGACCGCCGATCCGGAACCGGTCATTCGCGTCGGGCCGAAGCGAGCAAGGTGCGCGACGACTCGATCGATGTCCGGAAACCTGCGCCGTGCGACAGTTTCGAGATCGTTGGACCCAAACAGAACCGGTGCGGTGTGCTGCGCCGGCCCAGCGCCGTGAAGCAATAACCCGGCCGCCGCAGAAAAGTCGGATATTTTCGTGGCTTTGGTATTTCGTGTCAAACCGGGGTCTTCGAAGATTTCCTTTGTCGAAACATGAACTTGTGGCCAGATCAGGGCGTAGTGAGCGGCCGGCAGCCCAATCGGGCTCAGCCGCTCCCCGCGGCCCTCGGCAAACGCGTTGCAGCCGTTCACGAAAAACGGCACATCGGCGCCCAACTCCAGCGCCAGCCCGGCCAGCTGCGTGCGATCCAGCCTTGTGTTCCACAGCCGGTTCAACGCAATGAGGGTGGTGGCGGCGTCCGACGAGCCGCCGCCGAGTCCGGCGCCGGCGGGGATGCGTTTCAGTACATGGATGTCGGCCCCGAAGCGGGTTCCGGTGTGCCGCTGCAGGAGGCGGGCAGCGCGCAAGGCAAGGTCGGTGCCGGCCGGGCCGATGAGGTCGCCCGTGCGCTGCAGCTGGCCGTCTTCCCGGCGCTCGAGATCGATCCAATCCGCCAGATCGATCAGGGCGAACACCGTCTGCAGTTCGTGATAACCGTCGGCGCGGCGTCCGAGCACGTGCAGGAACAGATTGATCTTCGCCGGGGCCGGCAGTGCAAGCGCGCGTTCCATCGCTTCACTCCATCATCGCGGCGCGGTGCACTGTTCGCGGGGTTCCATCGCTGGCGCGATCAACATTGACTCACGGCGCGGGCTCATCGACGATCAGGCGCACGCTGAGTGCCGGGCCGGCACCGGCGGGCGAACGCTCCATCAGCAGACGCCGCGGTCGCTGCGTGACCGATGAGAATTCTGCGTAGCGGATCGTCCAGCCGTCCTGCACGATTTCGCTGATGCGCTCGCCATCACGTTGCGTTGACGCGGGGCGATCCGGGCTCGGGCGACCTTCGATCCAGTCTGCGAGACCCGCCACCGGCAGCCGCCAGCCTGTCAGGCCTTCGATCAGCTGATCCGCGTCGGGGCCGCTGATCGTCTGCAGCTGCGGACCGGTGGCCGTGGCTCGGCCGGGCTCGATCTCGATCCGCGCAACGGTCGTACCCACGGGCGTGGCGAGATCGATCGTCTGTCGTGCGCCGCGGACTTCGACCGTGAAGAGGCCGCTGACGGTTTCACGCCGCTCTCCGCTGGCTGCCGTGGCCGCAAAGCGCCCCGAGTAGAAACGCTCGGGTGGTGCGGCTGGGGTTGCACAGGCGCCTAGCCAGAGCGCGAGCGCCGCGATCCCGACCCGGAACACCAGGCGCCGCATCAGAGCCCGATGCGCAGGCGGGCGACCGTCGACTTCAGCAATTCGTTACCCGGTTCCTTGGCGCGCACGTCACGCAGGAGCTGGCGCGCACGCGCCTGCTCGCCGCTGGCCCACAGCACTTCGGCCAGATGCACCGTCACTTCGGCGTCGGGCTTTGCGTTATAGGCGAGCTCGAGGTACTTGCGGGCCGCGGCAAGATCGCCCATGCGGAAGTAGACCCAGCCGAGCGAATCGAGGATGTAGGGATCTTCCGGCGCAAGCTGGTGCGCCTTCTCGATCAGCTGCAGCGCTTCCGGCAGCCGGACGTTGCGATCCGCGAAGGTGTAGCCCAGGGCGTTGTATGCATGGGCGTAGTCGGGGCGCAGTTCGATGACCTTGCGCAGGTGCCGCTCCATGGCGTCGATGCGATCGAGCTTTTCGGCCGTCATCGCGGCGTCGTAGAGCAGGGGCACGTTGTCGGGCGACTTCTCGAGCGCCTGTGTCAGCAGCTTGTAGGCCTCGTCGTAGCGGTGCGTCTCGCGCAGCAACTGGCCCTCGGCGAGAAGCAGCTGCGTGCGCTCGTCGGCAGAGCCGGCCTGGACGCTGCGCAGCAGCTTGCGTGCCTCTTCCGTGCGCTTCATCTTGGCGAGCACGAGCGCTTCGCGCACGCGCGCCTGCACATATTCGTCGCCGCCTTCAATCTTGCGCAGCCACTGCAGTGCCTCGGTGTACTGCTTCTCCTCCTCCGCGATCTGCGCGAGGTACAGATAGGCCTGTTCCGGGTCGCGCTCACCGCCGTCCTGACCCTCGACGAGTGCGAGGTAGCGCTGCAGGTAGGTGCGCGCGTCGCTGTTGAGGTTGCCCTGGAGAGACAGCAGGGCCAGCGAGTAGACGAGATCCGGATTCTTCGGGTCGGCCTGCAGCAGTTGCTCGAACTGCGCGCGCGCCGGGCCGTACTTGCGGTCTGCCACCAGCAGCCGCGCGTAGGCGAGGCGCAGGTCGGCTGACGCACCCGGCTGCGCCGCCCGCGGCTCCAGCATGGCCAGCGCCGCCGGCCGATCCGTCGCCTGCATGAACTGTGCGGCGGCGAGGATGGCGCGCTCATAGTCGGGCCTGAGCGCAACGGCTGCTTTCGCCTCGTCCACGGCGCGGCTGGGCAATCCAGCCGCCTGCGCGCCACCGGCCAGCACCAGCCTGACATCGGCATCACTGAGGTAGGGTTGCGCCAGGCGCTCCAGCAGGCCAAAGGCGCCCTTGCGGTCGGGAACGCGCGCGAGGTTGCGCTGGATGCGTGCCAGTTCCGCCGCCGGCGAGGCCGCGGCCTTGACCTCGGCTGCCAGAGGGGGAAACGCCTCATCGAAACGACCGCTGCTGGCATAGAGCAGCGCGAGCGCCTGCCCTGCGTCGCGTGACTCCGGTGCGAGCTGGCGCCACAGTTCCGCCGCTTCGACGCTTTGCGAGATGGCGCGGCCTTGCACGGCGAGTTCCGTGGCCCGGCGCGCGAGGCGCGGATCCTTTGTTTCGCGCGCGAGCTTCAGGTAGATCGAGTAGGCGGCCCCGAGTTGGCCCTGTTGCGCGGCCAGCTCGGCCGCCATCAGTTGATACATCAGCGCGCCGGTGATCGGCACCTCGGGAATCACGTCCGCGCCCGGGCGGGCCGGTGCAGTCGGGGCAGCGGCCGATGACGGCGCCTTTTCGGGCGCCCCGCTGCCCGCCGCGCCCGGAACGGATTGCGCCGCAGGTGTCGCGCTGCCATCGACGTACGGGGCCGGAGTCTCGGGCCGCGACGCGCAACCTAGAATCGCGACCGTGACAGACAGCGGCAGCAACAGGCGCAACGCAGCAGCGGTGCAACGTTTGATCAGGACCTGCATGAAGTGGAAGTGCGCGCAGTGGCGCACGACGAGCCGGATGAACCCCACATTATCAGAACGCGCTCGCCGCAATCGGTTCCATTGCGATGCCTGAATTGCCGGAAGTCGAAGTCACACGGCGCGGTCTGGCCCCGTTTGTCGAGGGCCGGACGGTCGAAGCGGTCGTCGTGCGCGACGCGCGCCTGCGCTGGCCCGTGCCGCGCGACCTGGGCCAGTCGGTGGCGGGCTGCCGCGTCGAAGCGCTGGAGCGCCGTGGCAAGTACCTGCTGTGGCGCTTCGGGCACGGCACCCTGATCTCGCACCTGGGCATGTCGGGCGTCTGGCGGGTCTGGCCGCGTGAGGCTGCGCCGCCGCCGCAGCGACACGATCATGTCGACATCATCCTCGCCACGCACATCGTCCGGCTGAATGACCCGCGCCGCTTTGGTGCGCTGCTGTGGCACCCCACGAAGGCAGGGCCGGTCCAGGGCCACGCCTTGCTGGCAGGGCTGGGCATCGAGCCGTTCGACCCGGGCTTCGATGGTGCGCTTCTCTATCGGGAGACGCGGCGGCGAGCGGCCGCGATCAAGCAGGTTCTATTGACAGGCGACATCGTCGTCGGGGTCGGCAACATCTATGCGTCCGAAGCGCTCTTTCGCGCGGGCATCCATCCGCGCGCTTCCGCGCGGCGCCTCGGTCGGCAGCGCTGTGATCGCCTCGCAGGCGCGGTGCGGGAAGTGCTTTCCGAGGCCATTGGCGTCGGGGGCAGCACACTGCGCGACTTCGTCTCGGCGGCAGGCGACGAAGGCTACTTCATGCTCGAAGCCAATGTGTACGAGCGCGCCGGACTTCCGTGCCGCCGTTGTTCGACGCCGATCAGACGCATCGTTCAGGGGCAACGAGCGACCTACTACTGCCCGCGTTGTCAGCGCTGACCGCCGCCGCTCAAGGCGTTTTGCGGGGCGAGGCGTGCTTCGATTTGCACCGTATGTCGGTACGTTTTCATGTCATGGCGAGTGGTCGCCCGCCGAGGACCCTGTGATAGATTGGCCCGACCTTGCTCTGACGCGTGGCCAATGGCCCAGCTTGCTTCGAGTTTTGAGGAATACGGCCAGTGGCGCGATGCGCTCGCATCGTCCATTGTGCAGTTGCGCCAGTGGCTGGCCGACGCCGAAATGCTCGACGGCGATGCCGCGCGGCGCGTCGATGTCGCGCTCGATCGACTGGCCGAGGACAAGCTCGTCATCGCGTTCGTGGCCGAGTTCTCGCGCGGCAAGTCGGAGCTGATCAACGCCATTTTCTTTGCTGATTACGGCAAGCGCATCCTGCCGTCGTCGGCCGGGCGCACGACGATGTGTCCGACGGAGCTGCTGTACGACGAGTCGCTGCCGCCCTGCATACGTGCGCTGCCGATCGAGACGCGCGGGCGGCACGGAACGACGACCGACTTCAAGCGTCGGTCTGACGAGTGGCAGGTCTTCCCGCTCGACACCAGTTCCGCCGACGGCATGCTCAACGCGTTCAAGATCGTCGCCGAGACCGTGAAGGTGCCGGTCGAACTGGCGCGCAGCTATGCGCTGTACGACGAGGATGACCCCGCGCAGGTGATCGCGCTCGACAAGAACGGCATGGTCGAGATCTCCAAGTGGCGCCACGCGGTGATCAACTTCCCCCATCCACTGCTCAAGCACGGCCTGGTGATCCTCGATACGCCGGGCCTGAACGCGATCGGCACGGAGCCGGAGCTGACGCTGTCACTGGTGCCGAATGCGCATGCCGTGCTGTTCGTGCTCGCCGCCGATACCGGCGTTACAAAGAGCGACCTGGATGTCTGGCAGCACGTCGTTGGCGATGCGGGCCACAAGAACCACATTGCCGTGCTCAACAAGATCGATGGCCTGTGGGACCCGTTGAAGACCCCGGGCGAGATCGAGCGTGAGGTGCGCCGGCAGTGTGCCGGAGTGGCGGCCACCCTCGACCTCGATCCGATGCGCGTGTTCCCGGTGAGCGCTCAGAAGGGCCTTGTCGCCAAGGTTCAGAACGACTCGACGCTGCTCGATGCCAGCCGGCTGCCGCTGCTCGAGGAGGCGCTGATCGACCTGCTGGTACCGACCAAGCAGCAGATCGTGCGCGACCAGACCGTCGCGCAGGTCGAGCGGGTGGCGTCCGAAGCGCGCCTGACGCTGTCTGCGCGTGAACGCGGCGTCATCGAACAGCTCTTCGAGCTGCGCGGCCTGCAGGGGAAGAACCAGAGTTCGATCGAGCGCATGACGCGCCGGGCACTGGCGGAGCAGCGCGAGTTCGAGGATGTCGTGCGCAAGATCGTGGCGGCACGCGCGGTGCTGCAGAAGCTTTCGGACCAGTTGTTCCTCAGCCTGCGCGTCGCCGCCTTGCGGGCGCAGGTGATCGCAACCCGCAACAAGATGCGAAAGTCGCAGCTCTCACCGACGATTTCTTCGGCGGTTCGCGAGTACTTCGCCAACCTGCGGGAACTGCTGCGCGGTGCGAATGCCAAGGCGCTCGAGGTCGAGCAGATGGTCCTCGGGGTTCAGCGCCGATTTGCCGAAGAGCTGGGCTGGAGCCTCAGCCCGCCGATGACCTTTTCGCTCGACACCTACATCGCCGAACTCGAACGAGCCGAGCAGGCCTACAAGTCGCAGTTTGGTGCTTTCGCCGTGCTGACACGCGATCGCTGGACGCTGATGGAGCGCTTCTTCGAAACGGTGGTGTCGAAGTCGCGCGAGATCTTTTCAGCAGCTGAACGCGACACTGAGGCGTGGGTCAAGTCCCTGCTGCCGCCGATCGAGCTGCAGGTGCGCGAGCAGCGTGCCCAGCTCCGGAAGCGCGCGGAGTCGATCTCGAAGATCCGCGACGCGCAGGGCTCGCTGGACGAGCGCATTGCCGAACTCGAAGAAGCGCTCGAGGAAGCGCAATCAAGGCTGGCTGACGTGAGGCGCCTGTCGGAGCGCATCCAGGACATCGGCTCTCGCGTGCCTGACGACCTGCACCTGTCGGAAGAAGCGCTGGCGGCGTAACCGCTCCACCCGCATCTGCCGGGCTGCAGGCGGCGCCCGGCGGCATCCAGGCAAGTCCTGTCCGTCAGCAGCGCGGCGGCGGCAAGGGCTGCCGGTGTCCACGCACGCCGCGCGTGCCGGAACCGGCACTCCATAATGGCGATGCGCCGGTGGGGCTCTCCGGTGAATGAACCAGTCTCCGCACCTCCATTGTTCTCCGAACGCATCATCACCTGGCACCGCTTGCACGGACGGCACGACCTGCCGTGGCAGGGCACGCGCGATCCTTACCGCATCTGGCTCTCGGAAGTGATGCTGCAACAGACGCAGGTCGCGACGGTAATTCCGTATTACCAGCGATTTGTCGAACGCTTCCGGGACGTCGATGCACTCGCCACCGCGACGATCGACGCGGTCCTGTCCGCCTGGGCGGGGCTCGGTTACTACTCGCGAGCGCGCAATCTGCACCGCTGTGCCCAGGTGATCGCCACCGAGCACGCCGGGCAGTTTCCCCGGTCGGCGGCCGAACTGGAGCGGCTGCCGGGTATCGGGCGGTCGACCGCGGCCGCGATCGCGGCGTTTGCCTTTGGCGAGCGGGCAGCGATCCTGGACGGTAACGTCAAGCGCGTACTGGCGCGCCACTTCGCCGTCGCCGGCCACCCTGGAGCGTCGTCCGTAGAGCGCGCGCTGTGGGCCATCGCGGAGCAACAGCTGCCGGACTCTGACATCGGGACCTACACCCAGGGCCTGATGGACCTGGGATCGTCCATTTGCACACGCAGTCAGCCGCAGTGCCCGGGTTGCCCGGTACGTACGACCTGTATCGCGCGGCGCGATGGGCGCACCGCGGAACTGCCGTCGCCGCGGCCATCCAAGGCCCGTCCACAGCGCGCCGCGACGCTTGCCCTAATTCGCGACGACTGCGGCGCCGTCCTGCTCGAGCGGCGCGCACCGGCGGGCATCTGGGGCGGACTGCTGAGTCTTCCGGAGTTCGAGGCGGAAGTGTCTGACAGCGATCTGGCGCGGCAGATCGAGCTCCGCTTCGCACTGGCCGCCAGCGTGATCGAGCCGATGGAGCCGGTGCGCCATGAGTTCAGCCACTACAGTTTCGTCATGCGCCCCCGGCTAGTGCGGGCGACGCGGACGTGTGCCGCTGCCGAGGCGGCGGGTGTCGAGTGGCTCGGCCCGGACCGATTCGAGCACGCGGCGCTGCCGGCACCGATACGCAGGCTGCTGGAACTGAACGTCGCGCGCGAAGCTACTTGAAAACGGCGTGCTGCCGGAGGTAGGTGTGCACGATCTCGAGCCGCGCGCGGCCGTCGTCGAGTTCCATCAGCTTCTGCTTGGCTTTCAGCGGTACCGGAAGCACTTCGCACAGGCGATTGGAGACCCAGCTGCTCGATTGCATCTGGAACGGTTCCTCGAACGGAGGCTGGGCCAGTACGTCGTCGTCCTGCAACTCGCGCCGGCGCTCGGCGGCCTGCGCGCGAAGGTCATCGATGATGCGACCCAGCAGTTCGACGCACGGCACATGTTCCGCAGCGATGGGTTGGTCCGCATCGTCTTCCAGCCATTCGATTTCGGCGACCTTGAGTCCATTGGCTTCCGTCGCCGACTCGATGACACGAAAGCGCCGGGAGCCGATGGCCCGCACGTGGAGCAGCCCCAGCTGACGCATGTCCCAACCAGCGATGCTGGCGCTGCAACCGACCCCGGCGACTGCCGCGTCGCGGCTCGCCTCATTGGCCTTCGGGTCGGTGATCATGCAGACGCCGAACTGCGTGTCATTGCGGAGGCAGTCGCGCGCCATGTCCATGTAGCGGGCCTCAAAGATGCGCAGCGGCAGCACACCGCCCGGGAACAGCACCGTCGATAACGGAAAGAGCGGCAGGCGCATCAGGCCGGGAGGTCTCCGAGCGCGCGATGGCGTACCAACACGCCATCGTGGCGCGCAAAGCGCCGCGCCAGCTGTTCCACCATGTAGACGGAACGATGACGTCCGCCGGTACAGCCGATCGCAACGGTAAGGTAGTGGCGGTTGTCCGCCACGAAACTCGGCAGCCACTTTTCGATGAAGCCGGCGATGTCGTCGAGCATCGATGTCGCCTCGGGGATGCGCTCGAGAAAGGACATGACCGCCGCGTCGCGCCCTGTCAGCAGGCGCAGTCGCGGGTCGTAATGGGGGTTCGGGAGGTTGCGGACATCGAACACGAAGTCGGCGGCGACTGGCACGCCCTGCTTGAACGCAAAGGACTCGAAGGCAAGCACCAGCGCCGACGGTGGGGTGCCGGTGAACTCGCGCACCCACTGCCGCAGCGTGTTGGGGTGCAGGTCGCTCGTGTCGATCACGTGTCCGACCTCGACCAGTGGCGCCAGCAGTTCGCGCTCCCGTTCGATCGACTCGGTCAGTGTCGCCTCCGCGCCCTCGGGCCGGACCCTGAGCGACATCGGATGCCGCCGCCGGGTTTCGGAGAAGCGCTGCACCAGCGCAGTGTTCGAAGCTGTCAGGAAGAGGACCCGAACGTCATGCCCTGCGTCCCTGAGCGCTGCGATGATGCCCGGCACATCGTCCAGCGAAGCCTCGCTGCGCGAATCGACCGACAGCGCCACGTTGCTGTGGTCGGTGCTTTCGAGCAGCGCGCAGACATCGCGCACGAATCGGGCGGGCAGGTTGTCGATGCAGTAGTAGCCTGCATCCTCGAGCAGCCGGATTGCGACCGACTTGCCCGAGCCTGACATGCCTGTGACGAGGACGATGCGCATCCAGCGGCGGGAGAGGTGAATTGCAATTGTTGCATGCTGACACGCCGGCCGCCCACTGGAAGACGGGCGCGAAGCGGGCCAGTGGCGTCGACCGGACGGACGATCGTTCAGTCCGGCGGGCATCCTGTCATGAATTGGCGGCGCGCAGTGCGCCCAAAACCTGCGGCCCAGATGCGGGCCGCAGCCAGCACTACTGGCCGCCGCTCATCTGTTGCTGGTGCCGTTGCAGGAAGTCGCGCATGGTGTCGATGCCGCGCAGCTGCAGGATGGTGTTGCGCACGGCGGCTTCGGTCAGCACGGCGAGGTTGCGACCCGAGGCGACCGGTATCAACACCTTGCGGACCGGGATTCCGAGCACGTCCTGAGTCTGGCCTTCCAGCGGCAGGCGTTCCATCGTCTCGGTCGCGCCATAGCGCCGCAGTTCGACGATCAGGCGCAGCTTCATCTTCCTGCGCACCGCTGTCTCGCCGAAGATCGACTTGATGTCGAGCAGCCCCAGGCCGCGCACTTCAAGCAGATTGGCGAGCAGCGGCGGGCAGCGTCCTTCGATCGTGTCGGGCGCGACGCGTGAAAGGTCGACCACGTCGTCGGCCACCAGACCGTGGCCGCGGCTGATCAGTTCGAGCCCCAGTTCGCTCTTGCCGACGCCGGACTCGCCGGCAATCAGCACCCCCATGCCGAGCACGTCCATCAGCACGCCGTGCATCGTGCAGTGCGCGGCGAGCACCTTGGCGATGTAGATGCGCAGCACCTCGATGATCTCGGCGGCCGGTTGCGGCGATGCCAGAGTCGGGAGTCCCGCGCGCTCGGCGGTCTCGATGAGTTCCGGGGGCGGCGTCAGGCCTTCGCCGATGACGATGCCGAGCGGGTTGCCGGCGATCAGCTCGTGGGCGTAGTGCAGCCGACGCCCCGGCTCCATCTGCCTGTAATAGCGGACCTCCGCTTCGCCCAGCACGTGCAGGCGATTCGGATGGATCAGGTTGAGGTGGCCGACGAGATCGGCACTGGCGAGACCCGCCGTGGCCGGGGTGTCGAGCAGCCGCTCGGACGAACCGCGACCGGCGATCCAGGTCCACCGCAGCGCCTCGCGATTGTCCTCGTACAGCGAATTGAAGGTCGGCATCGATCGTCCTCGCGCCCGTCTTGCACGTGGCAGCGGGTGCGCAGGAGGCTACCGCAATGGATGCTCCGACGGAAACGTCAGGGGCAGATCAGGCCGCAGGCCGCACCGGCTCCCACGTGGTCAGCGCCAGGTGGACGGCATTCGGGTCCGTGGCGATCAGCAGCGTCTCGCGGAACGACTTGTCCGACAGCATCTGGGCAAGCTCCGAGAGAATGTCGAGGTGCTGCTGGGTGGCCTGCTCGGGCACCAGCAGGAACACCATCAGCGCGACCGGTTGGCCATCGGGTGCGTCAAACGGGATGGGCTCCGACACGCGCACAAAGGCGGCAACGGCATCCTTGAGCCCCTTGATCCTTCCATGCGGGATGGCCACGCCCTGACCGAGCCCGGTCGAGCCAAGGCGCTCGCGCGCAAACAGGCTGTCAAATACCTTGGCGCGGGCGATGCCCTGATGGTTCTCGAAGATCAGCCCGGCCTGCTCGAAGGCCCGCTTCTTGCTGGACGCAGGAAAGTCCAGCAGAACATTTGAAGCGGGCAGCAGCCGTGAGAGGTGGTTCATCAGATTGGAGTGGGGCCGGAACTGGATGCGAGGCTAGGCGCGCGGGGTGCGATCCATCCGTCGGGAAACCGCAGCTTTCCGGAGTCTTTTCCGCCACGCGCGAAGTGCGGGCCGTTGAAAAAGAAGGCGCGGATCATACACCCGCACTGCCGCACCGCAGCGCCGCCGGAGGGTCGATTGGAGTAGTGGTTCCACGGGGGCCGGAACAGGCTTGGCAAAGCGGTGGGATCCCGCGTGTCACCAGGAAAGCGGCCGCGACCGAAGGTGATCAAGTGGGGCTGGCGCCGGACAGGTGGCACGCGTCCGCGGCGTGCCACCTGAGGTCCCGTGGCTGAATTACTGGGACTGCTGCAACGCCTGCTGGCGCTTCAGTGCGTCGGCCGTGTGGTTCTTGACCCGGTCCTTGTGCCGCAGGACCTGGCGGTCGAGCTTGTCGATCAGCATGTCGATCGCCGCGTACATATCGCCGTCCTCGGATTCCACGTGGATGTTGTTGCCGCGCATTCGCAGCGTGATCTCGGCGCGCTGCCGCAGCTTTTCCACCGTCAGTTGCACGTTGGCATCGATGACCTGGTCAAAGTGCCGTTCGACGCGGCTCAGCTTGCCGGCCACGTAGTCGCGCAACGCGGGCGTGACTTCGACATGGTTTCCGTGGATCAACAGATTCATGCAAACCCCCAAGATGGAGTCAGTCGGTTCGAACAACGCTGCGGCACGTGCCGCGGCGCGCTTATAACGACTTGCGCATCGCCACTGCGGGGATCTTCATGGCTTCGCGGTACTTGGCGACCGTGCGTCGCGCAACCACGATGCCCTGCTCTCCCAGCAGTTCGGCGAGCTTGCTGTCCGAGAGTGGATTCCGGGTGTCTTCAGCTCCTATGAGTTGCTTGATCAATGCGCGGATCGCCGTGGAAGACGCCGCCCCGCCCGCCTCGGTCGCCACGTGGCTGCCGAAGAAGAACTTGAGTTCGAACACGCCGTGCGGTGTGGCCATGTACTTGTTGGATGTGACACGCGAAATGGTGGATTCGTGCAATCCAACCGTATCGGCAATTTCCCTGAGGACCAGCGGTCGCATCGCGACGGCGCCGTGCGTAAAGAAATTGTGCTGCCGGTCGACGATGGCCTGCGATACGCGGAGGATGGTATCGAAGCGTTGCTGGAGATTGCGAATCAGCCACCGTGCTTCCTGTACGCGCGTCGTCCACTGTCCCCGTTGGGCCGGATCCACCGAGCGATCGCCCCGTCCCCGCTTGAGGATGTCGGCATAGGCCTGGTTGACCCGGAGTCGCGGCATCACTTCTGCGTTTAGTACGGCAGTCCAGCGATCCCTGATCCGCCGAACAAACACTTCAGGCACGACGAAATCGGCGCGCGTGTCACCAAAGGCTACACCCGGCCGCGGCGACAGTGTGCGAATCAATTGATGCGCCGCCCGCAGCGCGTCGTCGGTGCATCCCAGTACCTTCTTCAGCTTGAGGAAATCCCTCGCCGCCAGTAGAGGCAAGTGCTCGCTAACTATCCGCCGCGCCAGAGCGAGTCCCGCGGGGGCGCGATCGCCCTGCGCGAGCACATCGAGCTGCAGGCGGAGGCACTCGGCGGTGTCGCGCGCTCCGATGCCTGGCGGGTCGAAGCTCTGCAGCAGGCGCAATGCCGATCGCAGTTCGTCGGGCTCGACCTCCGCGGCGTCCGGGCACATGGCCAGGATTTCATCGAGCGGAGGCTGCAGGTAGCCATCGTCATCGAGGGCCTCGATGAGGAACTCGACCAGGGCCCGGTCGCGCGGACTCGCCTGCGTGCAGGCGAGCTGCTGAAGCAGGTGTTCCCGCAGCGACGGCCGCGTTGTCGCCCAGTCGACCGCACTCGACTCATCGTCGTCGGTCCGCGACTCACCGCGCCCCCACTCGAGCATCGAGTCGTGGGCGACTTCGGGCTCGTTGGCGGGGCCGCGGTCGGCCTCGCCGCCGGCAGCCTCGCTGCCGGCGGGCGTCGCGGCCTGCTCGATCGAGCCGTCCGAGCGCAGATGCAGCGAACCGGCGAGTGGATCGTCGTCGCGCTCGAGCAGCGGGTTGTCCGCCATGGCCTGCTCGATTTCCTGGTTTAGTTCCAGCGTCGACAGCTGTAGCAGCCGTATTGACTGCTGCAGCTGCGGGGTCAGCGCCAGGTGCTGCGAGAGGCGGAGCTGGAGGCTGGGCTTCATTGGAAGGCGCGAACGATGTACGCGACCTTTCGGGTCGCACGTGCATCGTTCGCGGAACGATCAGGCGCGCGCCCTTCGGGCGGCCGGGCGGGCGCGCGCAGTACAAAGCCGATGTGGACAGTTGCAGGTTCCCACAGCGTTCCGCTGGGCATCCGCGCGCATTGCAGAAGCACACCGCCCATTGCTACATCCGGAAGTGCTCGCCCAGATAGACGCGGCGCACGGTCTCGTTGCCGACGATCTCGTCGGGGCGGCCGGCGGCGAGCACCACGCCTTCGTTGATGATGTAGGCGTGATCGCAGATGCCGAGCGTCTCGCGCACGTTATGGTCCGTGATCAGCACGCCGATGCCGCGCTCCTTCAGGAAACGCACGATGCGCTGGATCTCGAGCACGGCAATCGGGTCGACTCCGGCGAACGGCTCGTCGAGCAGGATGAAACGGGGCCGCGCCGCCAGCGCACGCGCGATCTCGACCCGGCGCCGTTCGCCGCCCGAAAGCGACAGTGCGGTGTTGGTGCGCAGGTGCGCAATCTGCAGGTCGTCGAGCAGCTCGGAGAGCCGGTCGTCAATGACATTTCTCGGCAATGGCTTCTGCTGGTCGTCGATCTGCAGTTCCAGCACGGCGCGGATGTTCTCCTCGACCGTCAGCTTGCGGAAGACCGACGCTTCCTGCGGGAGGTAGGACAGCCCGAGGCGCGCCCGTCGATGAATCGGCAGGTGCGCAATCGACTTCGCGTCGAGCAGGATGTCGCCGTCGTCGAGTGGCACGAGCCCGACGACCATGTAAAAGCAGGTGGTCTTGCCGGCGCCGTTCGGGCCGAGCAGTCCGACGACTTCGCCGCTTTCCACCGTGAGCGAAACATCCTTCACGACGGTGCGGCTGCCGTAGCTTTTCTGCAGCCGCTCGACGGTCAGCGTGCTCTGCTCCCGCGCGAGCGGGGTGGCGGCATCACCGGCTCGGGTGCGAGCTTCCATGTCAGCGGCCGGCCGCGAGCGCGCGCGGACGTGGGGGTCGTTTCATCCTAGTCCGCACGGGGGTTGGCGACCTTGGTGTCGGCTTTCAGCGGCGCCGGTGTGCCCGTCTTTGGCGCGGTCGAACGCGGCGCGATGGTGCCGCGCACACGGCCGTCGGGATTATTAGGATCGGCGGCTGACTTGCCGCCGGTGACGAAGTACTTGGAGTTGCGCTGGTCGTAGGTGATCGAGTCGCCGCGCAGTTCGTCACGCTGAGCGTCGTTTTCCAGCAGGCGCACGCGGGCGCGACCGATGAGCTTTACCGTGTCGGCCTTTTCGTCGTATTCGACGCGCTCCGCATAGCCTTCGACGTACTCGTCGGGCCCGGCCTGGCTGGCGTCGCGCTTCTGGCGAAAGGTGGCGAGCTTGCCTGGCGCCGCCTCGATCAGGCCGTATTGATAACCCTCCGGGTCCTTGCGGATCTGCACGCGTTCGCCCGTCGCGCGCATCGTGCCTTTGACCAGCACAACGTCGCCGGCGAGCACGCACACCTGTTTGAGGTCGTCACACTCGCCCGTATTGGCTTCGTAGTTGAGCGGCTTTTCGCGGTCTGCACGCTCCGCCTGTGCGGGGCTCGCCAGCAGCCCGGCGAGGGCAAGCGCGATCCAGTGGCGGTTCATCGTCCCTCCCGGTCAGCGGGCCCCGGTTCGATCGAGCCCCGGACCTGCGATCTGAATTTCACGCTGCGCTTGATGTTGTCGTAGTCCATTCCGACCGTGTCGATGCGCGAACCGCCCCGCTCGATGGCGACCGGCGCATCGGTCGCGAACTGTTCGACGTCAGGCAGCGCGACCAGCTTCTCGGTCGTCAGTCGCATCGGCGGTTCGCCGTCCTTGCCGGCGGCGCGGACCAGCGTCACGTTGCCGGTCAGGGTGACACGCGCACCGCTTTCTTCCACCAGCGCGCGGTCCGCGCGTGCGTCGATCTGCGGCTGGTCCTCGCGCAGACTGACCATGCGGGGTTGGACCACCTCGGCGCGATCGTCGCTTGGGTAGTGGGTGATGCGCTCGCCGATCAGCTTGTTGACAGCGCGGCCCGCCGCGTCGAACTGGGTCAACGTGACCTTCTCGCCGATGACGTCCGGTCCCTCGCGCGATACGGCGCTTGGAATGGCTCCGAGGCGGGTCGAGATTGAGTACCAGTAGGTCGAGCCGGCCAGCAGCGCGAGCAGCACGATGGCGATGATGGCAGTGATGCGGTCACGCATAGAGATTCGCAGCGGGTGTACGCGACGCTTCGCATCGCACGTGCACCCGCCACGCTCTATATGGGGCGCTGCCCTTCGGGCGGCCGGGCGGGCGGCGCGAAGGCAACGGCAGGCAAGGCGAGTGGCAGTACGTCATCCGTGGACCATTGCAGCTATGTCGATGCCCTTGGCGCGCAGGATGAACTCGGCGAAGGCGCGCACGGCGGCGTGGCCGCCAGGGCAGGGGGCGATCCAGTGCGCGGCGGCCTTGACCTCGTCGCGTGCATCAGCGACCGTGGCGGCGAAGCCGACCGATTGCAGCACCGGCAGGTCAGGCAGGTCGTCGCCGATATAGGCCGCTTCTTGGGCGGGGCAACCGAACTCCCGCAGCAGTTCGACGAATCCGGCGGCCTTGTCGCCCCGCCCCTGCAGCACGCGCGCGATGCCAAGCTCCCGTGCGCGCCTCGCGACAATCGGCGAGTTGCGTGCCGAAAGGATGGCGACTTCGATCTTCCGCGCGAGCAGCATCTTGATGCCGTGGCCATCGCGCACGTCGAAGGCCTTGAGCGCCTCGCCCTCGGGCCCGTAGTAGAGCCTGCCGTCGGTCAGCACGCCGTCGACGTCGAGGACCGCGAGTCGCACACGCGCCGCGCGCTCTTCGGCCTTCATCTAGATGACCTTTGCGTTCATCAGGTCGAGGTTGTTCAGCGCGCCGACCAGCTGGCCACCCTGGTCGATCACCAGAAGCTGATTCTTGCGGTGCCGGTCCATCAGCTGCGCGGCTTCGACCGCGAGCGCATCGGGTGCGATCGTCAGTGGCGTGCGGGTCATGACCTCGGCGACGGCGAGCGGCCGCACATCGCCGACGCGCTCCAGCAGGCGGCGCAGGTCGCCGTCGGTAAAGATGCCGGTCAGCTTTCCATGTACGTCGAGCACGGCCGTCATGCCCAGCTGCTTGCGGGTGATCTCGTGCAGCGCGTCCATAACGGTGGCGGTGCTGGTGACCCGCGGAATGGCATCGCCGCTGCGCATGACGTCACTGACCCTCGTGAGCAGCTTCCGGCCGAGGGCGCCAGCGGGGTGGGAGCGCGCGAAGTCCTCCTGGCCGAATCCCCGTGCATCGAGGCAGGCGATTGCCAGTGCATCACCGAAGGCGAGCATCGCAGCCGTCGAAGACGTCGGCGCCAGGTTCAGCGGGCAGGCTTCCTTTTCGACATGGACATCCAGATGGACATCGGCAAGCCGGGCCAGTGCGGAGCTCGCGTTGCCGGTCATCGCGATCAGGGGCGTCCCCTCGCGCTTGGCGACGGGGACGATGGTCAGCAACTCGTCGCCCTCGCCCGAGTACGACAGGGCGAGCAGGACGTCGTAGCGGGTAATCATGCCGAGGTCGCCGTGGGCGGCTTCGGCCGCATGAACGAACATCGACGGTGTCCCGGTGGACGCCAGCGTGGCGGCGATCTTGCGCCCGATGTGGCCGCTCTTGCCGATGCCGGTGACGACGACCCGCCCGCGGCAGCGAAGCAGCAGCGTGACTGCCTTGCCGAAGGTTGCATCAATCCGGGCGGCAAGCGCGGCGACGGCGCTGGCCTCGATCTCGATCACTTCGCGCGCCAGCGCCAGCGCACTGGCGTTCGCTTCGATGGTCGGGGCGGCGGTGGGCATCGCGGGCTGAGGGGTGTTGCAGTGTGAAAGGCAGTGGCGGAAGGGCGCTCGGGAAGCTGCGGCGATAATACACGCGCTAACTGCGCTGGCATGACGTTTGCTTAACCGGCGCGCCCGACTCTGCCCTGCACCGCGACCGATGACTTCAGGTCTGGAAGTAACGCTCATTCTGCTGGCCACCGTGGTGCTGGGCGTGGTCGTCTTCCGCCTGCTGTCGCTGCCGCCGCTGCTCGCCTATCTCGCGGTAGGCATCCTGATCGGGCCGCACGCCTTCGGACTGGTGCCGGACAGCAAGCAAACGCGCTACCTGGCGGAGTTCGGCGTCGTGTTCCTGATGTTTTCCATCGGCCTCGAGTTCTCGCTGGCGCGTCTGAAGTCTATGCGGCGCATCGTCTTTGGTTTGGGGGGCGCGCAGGTCGGCTTGACGATCGCCGGAACACTGGTCGCCGGCGCACTGCTGGGCCGCTACTTTGGCGTCGATCTGATCGGGGCCTTTGCGCTCGGCTCGGCGCTCGCGATGTCGTCGACTGCCATCGTCATGAAGCTGATGGCCGAGCGCATGCAACTGGACACGGAGCATGGCAGGCGCATCGTCGGCGTCCTGCTGTTCCAGGACCTGGCCGTCGTGCCTCTGCTGGTGCTGCTGCCCGCCCTGGCCGCCCACGCGGACGACCTGGGCTGGACCCTCGGCACGGCGGTCATCAAGGCGGCGCTGCTGCTGACTGTCCTGCTGGCCGGGGGGCAGCGCGTGCTGCGCTGGTGGCTGCACCTCGTTGCCAAACGCAAGTCGCACGAGCTCTTCACGCTGAACGTGCTCCTGATCACACTCGGACTGGCGTGGCTGACCGAGGTCGCCGGCCTCTCTCTGGCGTTGGGCGCATTCGTGGCCGGCATGCTGATCGCCGAGACCGAGTTCCGGCACCAGGTCGAAGAAGACATCAAGCCGTTCCGCGACGTGCTGCTGGGTCTGTTCTTCGTGACGATCGGCATGCTGCTGAATCCGCGGGTCGTCGTCGATCACTTCGGCTGGGTGCTGCTGGCGCTGACCGTGCCGGTGGCGTTCAAGTTCGGCCTCATCTACCTGCTGGCGCGTATCTTCGGAGCGGCGGCCGGGACTTCGATCCGCGCCGCGTTGGCGCTCGCCACGGCGGGCGAGTTCGGCTTCGTGCTGCTTGGACTCGCCGGGCAGTTCCGCCTGCTCGACGACCTGATCCTGCAGATCGTCCTCGCGGCGATGCTGCTTTCAATGCTTGCCGCACCCCTGCTCGTGCAGCATGCCGACTGGATCGCGATGCGACTGGCATCGAGCGAGTGGCTGCAGAAGTCGCTCGAGATCGCGCAGATTGCTCAGCGGGCGATCGCCACCGAGCGCCACGTGGTCATCTGCGGGTTTGGCCGCAGCGGCCAGCACCTGGCCAAGATGCTCGAACAGGAAGGCATCGGGTATGTCGCGCTCGATCTCGACCCCGACCTCGTCCGCGAAGCTGCCGCAGCCGGTGACTCGGTCGTCTATGGCGATGCGGCGCGGCGCGAGACACTGGTCGCGGCCGGCATACGGCGCGCGGCCGCGCTGGTCGTCACGTACGCGGATACGCGGTCGGCGCTGAAAGTGCTGCACCACGCCCACGAGCTGCGCCCGAACCTCGCCGTCATCGTGCGGACGCAGGACGACCACGATCTCGACAAGCTGATGCAGGCCGGGGCCACCGAGGTCGTGCCCGAAGTCATCGAGGGCAGCCTGATGCTCGGCTCGCATGCCCTGGTGCTGCTTGGCGTGCCGGTTGCTCGTGTGGTCCGGCGCGTGCGCGAGGCCCGCGACCAGCGCTATCGCCTACTGCGCGGCTACTTTCATGGAACGGGAGATGAAGACCTGTCGCCCGAGAGCGAATCCCATGAGCGGCTGCATTCAGTGCCGATCGACGCGGGTGCGCGGGCGATTGGCAAGCGCCTGGTTGACCTTGGTCTGCAGGCCGTGGGAGCCGAAGTCACCGCCGTGCGACGGCGCGGAATCCGCGGCGCAGATCCGAGTCCGGACATGAAGCTGCAGGTCGGCGATGTGATCGTGCTGCGCGGCGTGCCGGAATCCCTGGAATTGGCCGAGGAAAGGCTGCTGGAGCGATGACGCCGAAGACGTGGGCGCCATGGGTGCTGGCGGCTGGCTTGCTCGTCGCCTGGCAGGCGCGGGCCGTGGAGACCTGGGCCGCCTTGCGCGAGCCGGGCGCCGTGCTGATCGTCCGGCACGCCGAGACCGTGCCCGGCATCGGTGATCCCCCAGGGTTCCGGATCGATGACTGTGCCACGCAGCGCAACCTGTCCGAAGCGGGAAGGAAGCAGGCCATTGCGATGGGGCGGACGCTGGCCGAACGAGGTGTCACCGTCGCGAAGGTCGAGTCGAGCCGCTGGTGCCGCTGCGCGGACACGGCGCAACTGGCGTTTCCGCGATTGCCGGTGACGTACCTCGATGCGTTGAACTCGTTCTTCGACGATCGATCGACGGCGGACGCGCAAACGCGCGCATTGCGTGCCCGCATTGCCGCGTGGAAGGGCCCGGGAGTCCTGGTGCTGGTCACGCACCAGGTCAATATCTCGGCGCTGACGGGTCAGCCGACGGCGATGGGCGAGGCGGTCGTGCTGCTTCCCGCCGCCGGTGACTTCAAAGTGCTTGGGACGGTCCGCTTCTGAGGCGCGCTACGCCGCGCGCTGGCGGCGCCGGCGTGCGAGCACCGGCGCCAGGTAGGTGCCGGTGTGACTCTCCGCGCTCGCCACGATCTGCTCGGGAGGTCCCGCGGCGATGATGCGTCCGCCGCCATCTCCGCCCTCGGGTCCGAGATCGACCACCCAGTCGGCGGTCTTGATGACATCCAGGTTGTGCTCGATGACGACGACCGTGTTGCCGGCGTCGCGCAGCTGGTGCAGCACCTTGAGCAGCAGCGCGATGTCGTGGAAGTGCAGGCCGGTCGTCGGCTCATCGAGGATGTATAGCGTCCGCCCGGTGTCGCGCTTCGAGAGCTCGAGCGAAAGCTTGACGCGCTGCGCCTCGCCGCCCGACAGCGTCGTCGCGCTCTGGCCAAGCCGCACATAGCCGAGACCGACGTCGAGCAGCGTCTGCAACTTGCGGGCGATCGTGGGCACGGCGCTGAAGAACTCGAAGGCGTCCTCGACCGTGAGGTCGAGCACCTCGGCGATGTTGCGGCCCTTGTAGTGGACCTCGAGTGTCTCGCGGTTGTAGCGCTTGCCGTGGCAGACGTCGCAGGGCACATAAACGTCCGGCAGGAAGTGCATCTCGACCTTGATGACGCCATCGCCCTGGCACGACTCGCAGCGGCCACCCTTGACGTTGAACGAGAAGCGGCCAGCCTCGTAGCCGCGCTCGCGCGCGGTCGGTGTCTCGGCGAAGAGTTCCCTGATCGGCGTGAAGAGCCCCGTGTACGTGGCAGGATTGCTGCGCGGCGTGCGGCCGATCGGGCTCTGGTCGACGCTGATCACCTTGTCGACATGCTCGAGCCCTTCGAGCATCGTGTAGGGCGCCGGCTCGGCCGCAGAACCATACAGGTGGCGCGCAACCGCGGCATACAGCGTGTCGTTGACCAGGGTCGACTTGCCCGAGCCCGAGACACCGGTGATGCAGGTCAGCAGGCCGATCGGCAGATCCAGCGTGACGTTCTTGAGATTGTTGCCGTGGGCGCCGATCAGCTTCAGCCAGTGCGTGAAGGGTGGCGTGCGGTCGGCAGGTATCTCGATCTGGCGTTTGCCCGCCATGTACTGGCCGGTCAGTGACTTCGAGTTGGCCACGATCTCGTCGAGCGTGCCGCGTGCCACCACTTCGCCGCCGTGCGCGCCGGCGCCCGGTCCCATGTCGACCACGTAGTCGGCAGCGCGGATGGCATCCTCGTCGTGCTCCACGACGATGACGCTGTTGCCGAGATCGCGCAGGTGCTTCAGCGTCCCGATCAGCCGGTCGTTGTCACGCTGGTGCAGTCCGATCGAAGGCTCGTCGAGCACGTACATCACCCCGGTCAGGCCGGAGCCGATCTGTGAGGCGAGGCGGATGCGCTGCGACTCTCCGCCCGAGAGTGTGTCGGCGGAGCGGTCCAGCGACAGGTAGTCCAGGCCGACGTTGACCAGGAAGTGCAGCCGCGAACCGATCTCCTTGACGATCTTGGACGCGATCTCCTTCTTCGATCCCGTGAAGGCGAGGGACTCGAAGTACCTCGACGCCTCGGCCAATGGCGCCGCGGAGATCTGCCAGATGCCGCGCTGCTGATCACCTTCGCCGATGAACACGTTGCGTGCCTCGCGCCGCAGGCGTGAGCCTTCACAGGCCGGGCAGGCACGCTGGCTGCGCAGTTTGCCCAGTTCGTCGCGCACCACCAGCGAGTCGGTTTCGCGAAGCCGCCGCTCGAGGCTCGGGATCACGCCTTCGAACGGATGGCGGCGCACCATCTTGCGGCCGCGCTCGTTGGTGTAGGTGAAGGGGATTTCGGTCTCGCCTGAGCCATGCAGGATGACACGCTGCGCCGATTCGGGCAGCTGGTCATACGGCTGGTTGAGATCGAACCCGTAGTGCTGCGCGACCGTGACCAGCATCTGGTGGTAGTACTGGTTGCGCGCATCCCAGCCCTTGATCGCGCCACTCGCCAGTGCCAGTTCCGGATGAGCCACGACGCGCTGCTCGTCGAAGTACTCGACGGTGCCCAGACCGTCGCAGGCCTCGCAGGCGCCCATCGGATTGTTGAACGAGAAGAGCCGCGGCTCGAGTTCCGCCAGCGAATAGCTGCATACCGGGCACGCGAAGCGGCTCGAGAAGGCCAGTTCCTGACCGTTATCGAGGTCGAGCAGCAAGGCACGCCCGTCGGCCAGCCGCAGCGCCGTCTCGAACGACTCCGCCAGTCTTTGCTTCGCGTCCGCTCGCACCTTCAGGCGGTCGACCACGACGTCGAGCGAGTGCTTCTCGTTCTTGGCCAGCGGCGGCAGGCTTTCGGCCTCGACGACGGCGCCGTCGATGCGAAAGCGCACGAAGCCCTGCACCTGCATGTCGTCGAAGAACTCGATGAACTCGCCCTTGCGCTCGCGCACCACCGGCGCCAGGACGAGAACCTTTGTGTCTTCCGGCAAAGTGAGCGTCGCGTCGACCATCTGCGAAACGCTCTGCGACTGCAACGGCACCTTGTGGTCCGGGCAGTATGGAGTGCCCACCCGGGCGAAGAGCAGCCGCAGGTAGTCATGAATCTCCGTCACCGTGCCGACCGTCGAGCGCGGATTGTGCGAGGACGCCTTCTGCTCGATCGCGATCGCCGGCGACAGGCCTTCGATCAGGTCGACATCGGGCTTTTCCATCAGCTGCAGGAACTGCCGCGCATACGACGAAAGCGACTCCACGTAACGGCGCTGGCCCTCGGCGTAGAGCGTGTCAAATGCCAGCGACGACTTGCCCGAGCCGGACAGCCCGGTGATGACGATCAGCCGCTCGCGCGGCAGGTCGAGATCAATGCTCTTGAGGTTATGGGTGCGGGCGCCGCGGATGCGGATTTCATCCATCAGGGAGGCGAACTGCAGAAGGCGAACTTGTTACTATAGCCACAAACCACATCGCTCCCGGGCCCACACCAGCCGCCGCGCTGACAGCAGGGTTCCTCGCCTCCGAAGGAGAACAGCATGGCATCCGTCAACAAGGTGATCCTGATCGGCAATCTTGGGCGCGATCCCGAGACCCGCTACACGGCCGACGGCGCGGCGATCACCAACGTATCGATCGCAACAACGCGCCGTTACAAGGACGCCTCCGGCCAGCAGCAGGAAGAAACGGAGTGGCACCGGGTTGCGTTTTTCGGCCGCCTGGCCGAGATCGCGGGCGAATACCTGCGCAAGGGCCGGCCGGTGTACGTCGAAGGTCGGCTGCGTACTCGCAAATGGCAGGACAAGGACGGCAACGACAAGTACACGACCGAGATCGTCGCCGAGAACATGCAGTTGCTGGGCTCGCGCGAAGGGATGGGAGGCGGAGCCGACTTTGACGGCGGTGACGAGGCGCGCGCTCCGGCGCCGGCCCGCTCGGGTGGTGCGCGCCCGGCGCCGGCCGCCAAGCCGGCGACCAATATCGCCGACATGGACGAAGACATTCCGTTCTAGCGAGCGGCCGCGCAGGGTCAGCGCGGACGCAGGCTGCCTGGCGGATTCCTGGTTGCAGCAGCGGTGCATGTTGCAAAGCGCGCTGGCCGCATGTCGTTGGCACATTGCGCCGCTGGCTCGTGCGCCCGTCGGTAATAGCACCTAGGCGATATCCGGTATTCCGAGGCTGGCGCGCGGCCGCTAAGGTCGGCCAGTGGGCGTGCCGCACTGGCCCGCGGCTTCCTGCCTGCATCCCGTCTCGCATCCTGCCCCCGCGCATGATGCGGGTTCCGAATCCCCGGCCATCCGAGGCCGGAGCATCGCAATCGAATCCCATGGACCTGAGCTTCCTGCCCGACTGGCCACCTGCGTTTCCCGCTGCCGTTGCGGTGGCGGCACTGGCCCTGCTGGCGGCGGCGTTCGGTGAGGTGGCCGCGCGATGGCTGAAAGCGCCGCGGCTGCTTGGGTATCTCGCCGCGGGCGCGTTTTTCGGTGCGGGCGGCTATGTTCTGCGGGCGCTGAACATGGAACAGCTCCCGACTGCGACGCTGCAGTTCTCGCTGGAGCTCACGGCCGCGATCATCGCGTTCGACCTGGGTCAACGCGTCTCGTTCGGCTGGCTGCGCCGCAATCCCGCCCTGCTCGGCGCAAGCCTTCTGGAAAGCGGCCTGACGTTTGCGGTTGTCTTTTCGGTCCTGCGCTGGCTCGAGGTCGCGCCACTGGCGTCTGCGTTGATTGCCACGGTCAGCATGTCGACGTCGCCGGCCGTGGTGCTGGCCGTCACGCGCGAGGCCCGATCGCAGGGCCAGGTCACGGAGCGCGTGCTGCTTCTCACGGCGCTCAACTCCATTTATGCCGTCGTGCTCACGACACTGCTGCTTGCATGGGCCCGGGTCGAAACGCGCGGACTGCTCGACGACTATCTGCTGCATCCGCTCTACCTGATCGCCGGTTCACTCGCGCTGGCTGCGCTCGGTGCGCGCGTCCTGCTCCTCGTTGCCGGATTTGTCGGGCGCGATCGTGCCGCACAGCTCACGCTGATGCTGGCGGTCGTATGGATCGTGTTCGCGTCGGCGCTCGCGCTGCGGCTTTCCCCGCTGCTCGCCTCGCTGGCCTGCGGCGCGTTCGCGCGGGCGTTTGATCGCCAGCGCCGTTTCTCGGGTGGCGACTTCGGACTGGTGTCGGCGCTGGCCCTGATGCTTTTCTTCGCACTGTCTGCAGCTACTGTCGACCTCGGTGTCCTGCTCAATGCTGGTCTGCCGGCGCTCGCCGTGGTGCTGGCACGCAGTGCGTGCAAGGTGACGGCCGTGGGGCTCATGGCGCCGCTGACCGGCATCGTCTGGCGCAAGGGGCTGCTCATCGGCCTGGGACTGCTGCCGATGTCGGCCATCGCGCTGATGCTTACGCAGCAGGTGACGCAGATCGACCCGCAGCTCGGCGCGCAGGCCGGCGCGGTGCTCTTGGCGAGCGTCATCGTATTCCAGATCGTCGGCGCGCTGACACTGGTCTACGCGCTGCGCAGCAGTGGCGAGGCGAGGATGGAGCCATGAGGCCGAGGGCGTTGCTGGACGTAATCGACGAATCCCTCTTGCAGGCGGAACGATGAGCGAAGGCATCCTCGAGTTCAAGACTTCGCAGTCCCTCTCGGTCGGCGTCGAGCTCGAGCTGCAGCTGATCGACCGGCGCAGCGGCGACCTGACGCGGGCTGCGTCCGACCTGATCGCGCTCGTCACCCGCAAGCCCTTTCCCGGCGAAATCAAGCCGGAGATCACCGAGAGCATGCTGGAAGTCAGCACGTCGGTGCACACGGCCTTCGCGCCCCTGCGAGCCGAGCTGATCGCCATGCGCGACACACTGGTGGTCGGTGCCGACCGGCTCGACATCGAAGTGGCCGGAGGCGGAGCGCATCCGTTCCAGCGCTGGTACGACCGGCAGATCTACGATCGCCCGCGCTTCCGCCACGTGGCCGGTCTCTATGGCTACCTCGCCAAGCAGTTCACGGTGTTCGGGCAGCACGTCCACATTGGCTGCGAGAACGGCACGCAGGGGATGCGCCTGCTGCACCGGCTGTCGACCTACATTCCGCAGTTCATCGCGCTGGCGGCGAGCAGCCCCTACTTCCAGGGCGTCGACACCTCGTTCGACTGTTCGCGCCTGAACAGCATCTACGCCTTTCCATTGTCGGGCCGGGCGCCGTTTCTGACCGACTGGCCCGCCTTCGAGCAGTACTTCGAGAAGCTCCGCCGGCTCGGCGTCGTCGAAAGCATGAAGGATTTCTACTGGGACATCCGCCCGAAGCCGGAGTACGGGACGATCGAGGTCCGGGTCTTCGACACGCCGCTGACGGTCGAGCGGGCCGCGGCGCTCGCGGCCTACCTGCAGGCGATCTGCCGCATGCTGCTCGAACACGACGAAACGGTCACCGAGGATATCTACCTCGCCTACAACTACAACCGCTTCCAGGCGTGCCGCTTCGGGCTCGAGGGGCAGGTGCTGGACAGCATCAGTGGCGAGTCGACGCCGCTGCACATGGCGGTCCTGCGCACACTGGACGCTTGCCGTCCTCATGCGCGCGAGCTGGGCTCGGTCGATGCGCTTGACGAAATCGAGCGTTGCGTCCGCACCGGCGGCAACGACGCGCGCTGGCAGCGAGAGACGATGCAGCAGTCCCGCTCTCTGAGCGAACTGGTGCTGCAGTCGGCGGACCGGTGGCGGGGAAGGACGCCGGCGCCGCACGGCCCGGCCGATTGAGGCCAGTGGCCTGTAACAGCCAGTTCAGTAGCGCCTTGCGGGCCGGGCCGGCCGATTGCTTTGTCGCTCGCCTCGCGAACCTGCGGCGGCTGTTGGGCGCGGCTCGCTGCGCGCACCCGGCCCGCGCAGTCGCGCCGTTCGGGTCCGCGTCGGCCGTTACAGACTGCTAGTTCGGGCTGCCGTGCAGCAGTTGCAGTACTTCGGCGTGCAGCTCCCCGGCGCTGGCGATCAGCGACAGCTCTGCCAGTGGATCGCCGCCGCGCCAGCTCGTTACTGTGCCCCCGGCAGCCTCGACGACCGGCACGATCGCGGCCACGTCCCAGTGGGCGAGCGTGGGGTCGAGCATCAGGTCCGCGCCGGCGGTCGCGAGCGCGAAGTAGCCGAAGCAGTCTCCCCAGGTGCGATACAGCTTCGCGCGCGCAATGATCGCTTCGATGCGGTCGGTGTTTGCAGCGCCGCGCTGCTCGCCGGTGCTCCAGTGCGTGGTGGCGAGCACGGTCGCATCCTGCAAGCGGGAACACGGACGCACGCGGACATGCCGCACCGAACCGTCGCTCGCATACAGGGCACAGTCCTGGCCGTGGCCGATCAGTGCCAGTCCGGCCACCGGGTGGGCGATGACGCCGAGCACGGGTCGGAAGCCGGCACCGTCGTCGCGCTCCAGTGCGATCAAGGTGCCGAACAGGAAGCAGTGGGTGATGAAGGCGCGCGTGCCGTCGACCGGATCGAGTACCCAGCGGTAGCGCGCTCCGGTCTTGGTGCCGTGTTCCTCGCCGATGATGCCGTGGTCGGGATAGCGGCGCCCGATCAACGATCGCATCGCGGTCTCGGCGTTGCGGTCCGCCAGCGTGACGGGCGACGCGTCGTCCTTGGTCACGACCGCCGTGCCGGACATGAAGTAAGGGCGGATCGTGGCGAACGCGGCGCCGATGAGTTCGTGCGCGAACGGGACGAACTCGCGCTCCTCGGCGCGCGTCAGGGGCGCGCTGTAGCGGTGATGCGCCACGGTGCGCTCAGGCGCCCTTGGCCGGCGTGAACAGGGCTTCGCAGTCGGAACGATCGGCCGGCGACAGCGACTCCGAGGTGCAACCCGCTGTCATCTTGTCCTGCAGACGAGCCAGTGTCGCGTCGTGCTTGCCGTCCTTGTTCCACTTCTGCAGCCGCTTGCTCAGGCGTTCGAGCGAGCTGCGACTGCGCGCCGAGTAGGCGTCCGGATTCGTCGCCGCTTCAGCGACGACGCTGGCCGCCGCGGCCTCGATGCGAGCCGCGTCTGCCGGGGCAAGTTCGAGCAGGTAGTTGACGTAGGCGCCGCCCCACTGCAGGCGCGTCGCCGGACCCTTCGAGGTCTCATAGGCCTGGCGCGCCCACTCGATCGCCGCGACCTTGCTGTCCGGGGTGCCGCGCTTGCGGGTGTTCGAGGCGAGGCCGAGCATGTAGTAATAGGGTGAGTGCGAGCGTTCGAGTTCAATCGATAGCAGGGCATCGGATTCGTCGAGCAGGCCGGCGTCCGCGAGCACCGCTCCGGCACCGGTGATGACCGATTGCCGTTCGTTGAGGTCGGTTGTTTCGCGGTCGACCCGCGTGACCTCGGCGCGCACCTGCGCGATCAGCTCGGCCGGCAGGGGGCCCGACTTGTTGTCGAGCCGCGCCAGATCGACCTTGCCGCTCAGAGCTGCGATGCGCCCGCCGTTGGACAGCGTCGGGTCCGCGACGAGTCGGTCGAGCGCGGCGCTCCACGTAGCCAGCAGTTCTTCGCGCTCGCGCGACTTGGGCGCCGTGGTGTAGCCGACGATATCGGCGGCGTAACCGGAGATCAGGTCGTAGTGCTCACGCACCAGTTCGGGCCGCGCCAGGATGCTGCGCACGCTCGCCAGCGCGTCGGACTTGTCGGCAGCGGGCTTGACCTCGCCCTTGGCGGTCGCCGATGCGGCGATCGCCTGCAGTGTGAGCCGGGAAGCCGCCTCGCGCTGATCGCTCGGGCAGGTCTGCGCCAGCCGGATCAGCGTTGCCGGCACCTCCGGCTTCGGGATCATCTGCTGCTCGTCGGATTCCCACGCATAGAACGCCAGCAGGCGCCAATCCTCAGCGCTGACAGGCTTGCCTTCCAGCGCCGCCGCCAGCGCCTCGCGTGCCGACGAGCCGCCGACGATGCCATGGTCGAGCACCTGCATGTATTTGGACGGCTCGACCGAGCCGGCCAGTCGGGTGATCTCGGATCCATCCGGTCGCAACAGCACCATCGTCGGATAGGCGCTGACGCTGAAGCGCTTGCCCAGCACCTGCCCGCTCGGCGTATCGCCGTCCACGTACACCGGGATGAAGGCGCGCGACTGCGCGATGAATTCGGGACGGGTGAAGATCGTGCTCTTGACCTGGTTGCAGGGCGGGCACCAGGCCGCGGTCCAAAACAGGAACACCGGCTTGCTGTCGGCCTTTGCCTGTTCAAAGGCGCGGTCGACGTCGGTTGCCGCCGCCGGGCGCACCCACGCGATCTCCGCGCTCGGCGCCGTGGCCGCTGCAGGCGCCTGGGTATCGGGTGCCTTGGAACAACCGGCAAGCAGTATCAGTGCGAGAGCCGGCAGGGTCAGACGGTTCATGCGGATTCCTCGGAACGGCGCCGCGTCGGCGCTTGCAGTGGCGCGGATTATCACCGCTCGCGGCGACGCCGTGTTCGGGCCTAGCGCAGCCGCAGGCGGTCGGCCAGGCCCAGGTAGCGCTCGAACGGTGGCGCACTGGCGTCGGCGGACTTGGCCAGGTCGTCCCAGAGCCGCAGCCTTAAGGCATCGGCCGCGAAGGGCTGGCCGATGAACGCGTCGGCCTCGCTGGGCGAAAAGATGCCTCCCTGCAGTTCCAGGCTGCGCTTGGAGTCTGCAGACAGGGCAGACCAGTATTCGGCGCCGCTCGAGCGGCCATCGCCGTGCGCGCAGAGGTAGCGCTTGGCTTCCACATGCAGGCGGATCGGCTGCAGGACGGCATCGTCGAAGAGCCCTCGCAGGAAGGGCAGGGCGACATACTCGTGGCGGTCGTCCACGCCCCGCAGCGTCGGGGTCTCGCCCTGGTCATTGATCAGGTGGCCGATGTCGTGCAGGAAGGCCGCGAGCACCAGCGCTTCGCTGGCCCCCGACCGCTCGGCCAGGTCGGCCGACTGCAGGGCATGCTGCAACTGGGTGACGGGCTCGCCGGTGTACATCCGGTCGCCCTTGGCGGCATACAGCCGCTCGATGTCGTCGAGCATCAGGGCCATCAGGTCGTCCGTGGTTCGTTGGGTTCGAAGAGCGCAGGCGGTTCGCCGAGCACGCGCGACTTTGACAGCACACCGGCCGACTCGAGGATCGGGTAGGCCACCGAGCAAAACAGCGAATTGATGCGCTTGAAGTCCGCCAGCAGATCCAGGTGCAGTGAACTGGTCTCGATCGACTGGCGCGTGTTGTCCGACAGGCGCATCAGGTGCTGATCGGCGTAGCGCATCTCCAGTTCGCGAAACGCCACCTTTTCCGACATCAGCGACTGCGCGGACTTGAGGTCCCCGTTGAGGAACACCGCCACCGCCAGCTGCAGGTTGGCGACCAGCCTCGCATGCAGGTCCGTGATCTCGGCAATGCCAGCATCGGAGAACGACAGGCCGTGGCGGATCTTGCGTTCGGCGACGTCCAGCAGGCCGCGCTCGATGATGTCGCCGACATGCTCCATGTTGATCGTGAACTGGATCACCTCGGTCCAGCGGCGCGACTCGCCGGCGTCCAGCGCCTCGCGGCTGATCTGCGCCAGGTAGCGCTTGATCGCGGAATACAGGCGATCGATTTCGTCGTCACGCCGACGCAGCGACTCGGCGAGCTGTGTGTCGTTGGTTCGCAGCACCGTCAGCAGGCCGTCGAGCATGTCCTGCACCGTGTCCGCCAGCCGGATCGCTTCGCGCGCGGCATTGCCGAGCGCCAGTGGTGGCGTGGCCAGCGCGACCGGGTCGAGATAGCGCGCCTGTCCTGCGCCCTCGGGGCTGCGCACGTCCGGCAGCCACCGCTCGGTGAGCCTGGCCACGCGCCCGGTGAACTGGATGAAAGTCAGTGCCAGCAGCACGTTGAAGGCAAGATGGAAGGCGACCACCAGCGTGCCGGGCTCGACCCGCAGGGCGATGAGCTTCGGCACGACGTAGGGCAGCAGCGCGAGCGCCAGGACGAGACCGACGGCCTTGAACACGAAGTTGCCCAGCGGGACGCGGCGCGTCACCGCGTCGGACTTCATCGTCGTGAGGAGCGCGAGGCAGCCGCTGCCGAGGTTGGCCCCGAGCACCAGCGGCAGCGCCACGTGCAGCGGCAGCACGTGCGAGGCTGCCAGCGTGGCCACCAGCAGCACCACGGCCAGGCTGGAGTAGGACAGCACCGCGAACATCGCGCCGATCAGAACGTCGAGCAGCGTGTCGCCGGACAACTGTGCGAGCAGCGTCTTTACGCCCGCGGCATGCGCCAGCGGCGCCGTTGCAGCCGTGATCAGCTGCAGCGCGAGGATCATCACGCCGAGGCCGAGGACGATGCGACCGATCTGGCCGGCGCGCTCGTTGCGGCGCGACAGGTAGACGACAACCCCGACGATGATCGCCAGGGGCGCCAGCCAGCGCAGGTCGAGCGCGAACACCTGCACCATCACGGCGGTGCCGACATCCGCGCCGAGCATGACGGCGAGCGCGGCCGAGGTCGTAAGCAGCCCCTGGGCAACGAAGGACGAGGTTAGCAGCGCGGTCGCGGTCGAGCTCTGCAGCAGCCCCGTCACGCCGAGGCCGGCGAAAAAGGCCGTGGCACGACCGTTCATGCTGCGTGCAAGGAACTTGCGCAGCACGGCGCCGTAGACCCGCAGCACGCCGGTGCGGACGATGTGCGTGCCCCAGACCAGCAGGGCGATGGCGGCCAGAAGGTTCAGCAGGGTGGTCAATTGCGGTTGTCACCTCCATCGCGGCCTGGCGGCCGGTCAGCAGTACGCGTTCCGCGCCGCCTTACCACGGCAGGGAATAGGTTTTCACGTTGGTGAAGCTCTTCATCGCTTCCTGGACGCCTTCCTTGTACCCCAGGCCCGAGTCCTTGATTCCGCCGAAAGGCGTCAGTTCCAGCCGGTAACCCGGCACTTCACGCACGTTCACGGTCCCGACGTTCAGTTCCGCGATGCAGCGCGTGATGACGTCCAGCCGGTTGGTGCAGACGGAAGAGGACAGGCCGTACGCGGTCGAGTTCGCGATGGCGATCGCTTCGTCGAGCGAACCAAAGCGGATGACCGGCGACACGGGGCCGAAGGTCTCTTCCTTGACGAGCTGCATGCCCGGCTGCACTTGGTCGAGCACCGTGGGCGAAAAGAGCGCCCCGCGCCGCTCGTTGCCTGCCAGCAGGCGCGCTCCCGACTGCACGGCATCGTTGACGCGGCGCTCAAACTCCACGGCCGCGGCCTCGTCGATAACGGTACCCATGTCGGTCGACACGTCGAGCGGATCGCCGAACTTAACAGCCCGGGTCTTCGCCACCAGCCGCTCGACGAAGTCATCGGCCACTGACCGATGCACCAGCATGCGCTTGACTGCGGTGCAGCGCTGGCCCGAGTTCTTGTACGAGCCGCTCGCGGCCAGCGTGGCGGCTTCCTCGACGTCGGCATCGTCCATGACGATGATCGGGTCGTTGCCGCCGAGCTCAAGCACCTGCCGCTTGTAGACGGCCTTGGCGGCGATGTATTTGCCGACCGCGACACCGCCGGTGAAGGTGACCAGGTCGACGTCGGCATGCGTCAGCAACTCGTCGGCGATCTCGCGCGGATCGCCGGTCACCACCGACAGCATCGGTGGCGGTAGCCCCGCTTCGTACAGGATGTCGGCCAGCAGATAGGCGGCGAGCGGGGTCTTCTCGCTCGGCTTGAGCACCACGCGATTGTTCGTCGCGACCGCCGGCGCCACCTTGTGGATTACCTGGTTGAGCGGATGGTTGAACGGTGTGATGGCCGTGATGACGCCCTGCAGCGGCTCGCGCAGCGTGTAGACCTTGCGGCTCTTGCCGTGTGGCGTCAGGTCGCACGAGAAGACCTGGCCATCGTCGACCAGCGCCTGGTTGGCGGCAAAGAGGAGCACGTCGCTGGCGCGGCCGACCTCGTACAGCGTGTCCTTCAGGCAAAGGCCGGACTCCAGCGTGATCGTGCGGGCGATCTCGTCGCGGCGGCCCGCGATGATCTCCCCGGCCTTCATCAGGATGCGGTAGCGCTCGTAGCGCGTCAGGCGTGCCTTGAAGGCCCGTGCCGTCGCGATCGCACGGCGCACGTCATCGACGGTCGCCTTTGGGACCGTGGCCACGACATCGTTCGTGTAAGGGAAGCGGACCTCGAAGCTGCGTTCGGTCGCCACCTTCTCCCCGGCAATACGGAGCGTTTCGTGGCGCGGGGCGGCGCGGGGAGCGTTCATGACTGGACGTGGTTGAGCGCGAGGTCGAAGACGTCGAAATTGCGCCAGCGGCGGTTCGTGTCGAGGCCTGCAATGCGCCGGTTCAGGATGATCGGAACTCGCTGTTCCGAGGTGCCGCCGTGGGAGCGCAGCGGCAGTTCGAGCTGCGACAGGTCGTGGCGCGAACGGGAAGTGCCAAGCACGACGCTGCGCTCGGAAACGACGACCAGGTCGCCGATGCGGTCGGCCGGCAACTCGAAGCGCGCCGCGGCTTCGGCGCGGGTCAGCACGACCTCGATGCCGATCAGGCTGCGCAGGCGCGCCGCGACGTCACCGACCACGTCGGCCGGCAGGTAGATCGTCGCGAAGGAACCGAGAGCCCCGTGGTGCACGACGTAGGGATCGGTGATCGGCAGGATCACGCGGGCGCGCGACGAAGACCTCCGCGCTTCGCCCTGCGATGCGGACGCCGCCGGAGCGGCAGGGCCGCGCTCCGGACCAAGCCACTCGTCCAGCAGGTCCTGCAGAAAGAAGACGTTGGGGCTGGCATCCAGCTTGGTCTTCGCGTTCATGCCGTGATCGGCGGTGAGAGCCACGACCGCACCGAGTCCGTCGAGCCGCGCGAGGTAGCCGTCGAGCATCGCGTAGAAGCGGTTGGCATCCGGATCGCCTGGGGCATGCTTGTGCTGAACGTAGTCGGTCGTCGACAGGTACATGACGTCCGGTCGCCGTGTCTCGAGCAGGCGCACGCCCGCGGCGAAGACGAACTCCGAGAGCTCGGCGCTGTAGACGTCGGGCACCGCCATGCCGACCAGCGGCAATACGTCTTCGATGCCGTTTTCGGCAACGGTGGCCTGGTCCGCCTTCTCCGAGGAGAAACAGATGCCCTGCATCCGGTGTCCGAGCAGCTTGCGCAGCTTGTCCTTGGCGGTGACGACTGCCACCTTGGCGCCGCCTTCGGCAAGCGCAGCGAGGATGCTCGGTGCCCGCAGCCACTTCGGGTCGTTCATCATGACCTCGGTGCCGGTCTCCACGTCGAACAGGTAGTTGCCGCAGATGCCGTGCACCGACGGCGGGGCGCCGGTGACGATCGACAGGTTGTTCGGGTTCGTGAAACTCGGCACCACACAGTCGCCGACCAGCGCGGTGCCTTCTGCCAGCACGCGCTTCATCCAGGGCATGTGGCCGCCTGCGACCGCCTGGGCGATGTAGTCGGGCTCGCAGCCGTCGACACAGATGACGACGGTGGGCTGGCGCGGAGCCGCGTAGTGGCGGCCGTTCACTTCGAACATGACGTGGCTATCCTTTGCGTCCGGCCCGCGCACGCGCGGGATGCGGGAAAGTGGCGGCGCGCAACGCGCGCTCCTTGCTTTCGATGACGTGGTCGTACATGGCCCTGCCCGCCTGCTCGGAATCGCCGGAAGCGATGGCCTTCAGGATCGCGCGATGTTCGCCCGCCGAATGCGGCAGCACGGCGCCATCGACCAGATTGCGGCGTCGATACAGGGAAAGTTCCTTGACCAGCTTGCCGTAGATCGCCGCCATCTTGCGATTGCCGGCGAACTCGACCAGGTGATCGTGGAACTGCAGGTTGAGCAGGTGATACTGGTCGCGGTCATCCGCCTTCACCGCCTGCTCCATACGGTCGACGATGGCGCGCAGCGTCTTCATCTGCGGCGGGGTGATGCGGGCGGCGAGACGCCGGCCGACCAGTTCGTCCATCGCCGCGCGCAGGTCGTAGATCTCGGCGGCCTCCTCGTGCGGAATGTCGCGCACGAACACGCCGCGGTTCTTCTCCTGCCGCAACAGGCCGGCCTCCTCAAGCATGCGGAAGGCCTCGCGGATCGGTCCGCGCGAGACGCCGAGGCGCTCCGAGAGCCAGGCTTCGGTGAGCTTGGCCCCCGGCGCGATTTCGCCGTCGAGGATCATCCGCTCGATCTCCTGCTGCGCCGCGCTCGTGAGCGAGTTGGCGCGCAGCAGCGCGATGGTCGGATGCGGGACCACGTTGGAAGCAGCGGGCATGGCGCAAGACTACACGAAAGTGTTAACAATCTGCAAAAAACAATTGACATTAATTTTTGGCGCTGCTTAGACTGCCTGCGCTCGGGCCGGGGTAGACAGAGGCGGGCGCAGATCCGTCACAGAA